>Ga0210013_1000189_pt1 | contig 52473 bp, 50 predicted proteins | sample CryGeymeta201506_FD_185553 | JGI IMG/M metagenome (GOLD analysis project Ga0210013, IMG submission 185553) | Groundwater microbial communities from Crystal Geyser aquifers in Utah, USA - Crystal Geyser metaG 2015-06 (SPAdes) (version 2) | ecosystem: Environmental > Aquatic > Deep subsurface >...
TTGTTGCGACCGATATTCATTTAAACGTTTATGTAAATCAATCACTTGTGTCCAAAAACGAAGAAACCCTGAAGCATTTCTGCTTCAGGGTTGTTCGTTTGGTGCGGCTGGCAGGAATTGAACCCACTACCCCTTGGTTCGTAGTCAATACAAACTGCGTTCCAAAAGAAACAACCGCATCCGTGATATTTATTTTATTCATTACAAATCAACTACTTACAAACATTTAGCGTCCTAATTCAACCCAAGATGTACAATGACAGCTAGCGAGAAACGGCAACTGAACGGCAACCAGCCGGAAGAAACGGCAACCAAACGGCAACTGGAAAGCAGGTCATGGGCATCATCACAGACAAAGAAATGGGGTCAAAGCCAAACGGCGCTGACCAGTGGTTTACAGACCCGGCACCACGCGGCGCTGGCCGGTTCTTGGGCAGGATCACACCGGGTGGTGAGCGATCATTCTATTTCCGTTACACCACCAGCACCGGCCAGCGCGACACCCTTGCGGTGGGTGCCTACGACCCCAAAGGGCGTGAAGGCTATCTGACCCTAGCGGCAGCCCGCGAAAAGGTGGCGGGCTGGTCAAAGCAATACAAAGATGGTGCCCGCGACCTGCGCCAGCACTTTGCCAAACTTGAGGCCGACCGCTTGCAAGCCAGCGAAGACGCGCGCCAGCAGGCGGACAAAGACAAACGCGCTGCGGCCACGGCAGAGCAGCAGGCCGAACTGGACCGGCAGCGGCGGCTGACCGTCAAACAGGTGTTCGAGCGCTGGGCCGCGACCGAACTGGCTCCCCACATCGGCGGCGACGGCAAGCGCATCGGACGCAAAGACGGCGGGCAGTATGTGCGCGAGCAGTTTGAGCGGCGGGTGTTCGCCACATTGGGTGAAATCGCCGTCATGGACGTGCGCAAGGCCGACATCCTCGCCATCCTGGATGCCGTCAAAGCCGAAGGCAAGCTGCGCACCGCCAACATGCTGTTGGCCGACCTCAAGCAAATGTTTCGCTTCGCCGCTGAGCGTGAAATCATCGAACACAGCCCGATTGAGTTGATCAGCAAACGCAAGGTCGGCGGCAAAGACATCAAGCGCGACCGGGTGCTGTCAAACGACGAGCTGGCCGCGCTGGTCAAGCGACTGTCCACCGCCAATCTCAGCAGGCGCACCGTCCTTGGGCTGTGGCTGATTCTGGCCACCGGCTGCCGCATCGGTGAGCTGATGGGCGCGGTGTGGGCCGATGCCAAGCCCCAGCAGCAGGCATTACAGGCCACTGTAGACGCGCACAACACGGCGCAAAAGTCTGGCGCAGTGCAACTCGGGTTCGTTGATCTGCAAGCCCGCACTTGGTACCTGCCCACCACCAAGAACCAACGCGATCACCTGATCCACCTGAGCGACTTCGCCGTGCAACAGTTCACCGAGTTGGCCACCTTGCGCGAAGCGCATCGCGACACTGGTAAGCCAGTGGCCTGGGTCTTTCCTGATAGCCGGGCCACTGGGCCGGTGTGCGTCAAGTCATTTGGTAAACAACTGGCCGACCGCCAAAGCAGCGAAAGCGCGCGCCTACAAAACAGAACCAAGTCCGTTGACGCGCTGGTGCTGGAAGGTGGCCGCTGGACCGCGCACGACCTGCGCCGCACCGCATCTACGCTAATGAGTCAACTCGGCATCTCCAACGACGTGATTAACGAATGCGAGAACCACATCAAGCAGGGTATGAGTGGCGTCTACATCCAAGACCGGCGCGAGGCTGAACAAGTCAAGGCGTTTGATGCCCTTGGCCAAAGGCTGGCCAGCTTAATAGCGTAAACGCGTGGCGTGTCAAACCCGCACTCAAGGGGAGGGTCAACTTGTCCCCCTCCCTTGCGCCCCTCAAGCCACCAATTCCGTCAGTGAGCTAACGACCTTAAAGGTTACCTGCTCAAAATTTTTGAAGTGCCGCTTGCCACACTCAATGTGCAAGTCTTCAAGCGGGCGCAGCATGCCTAGCTGAACATGATCGGTATTGCCGGTTTTCTTGGTTTCAGCCACAAAGTACAGCACCTTGTCATTTCGGTAAGCCAAGGCCCAATCGGGGTTGTACGGGCCGACCGGGGTTTCAATCTGAAACCAGCGCGGCAGCTTGATATAAAACAACACGTCGTCGTTGTCTTCGCAAGCCTGTGCAAAGAGGCGCTCCGGGCCAGAATTTGAGTCGATGACAATATGCGAGAACAGCGTTTTCTCTTGTTTTTCTACTGCGCGCACGTTGGCCGCGAATACATCCATCAAATCACTGGCCTCGAACCGGCGCATTTCATAGAAGGCATCGTCCATCTTCACGTATTGGACGCCGCTGCCCTCGGAACCGTCGCCGTACACCAGAAACTCACGTTTCTCCGCGTTCACCAGTTCCGCCGCCTGATCCACAAACGCCTGCGGGTTATTCACGGCATCCGCCAATCGCCCGGAATCGAGCAGAATGCGCGCCACGGTGGACTTTGCCAACCCCGTCTTCGCCTGCACCTGGCCTACAAAATCTGGCATCGCATATTTCACGTCCACCGTCTGCGTCCGAAAGCCAGTCTGCTTGCCTGCGACACCAGTCGCATTGATGGCAATATCGGCACGGGTCAGCGCCACCTTAGGGCGTTCAATAACCGGCATCTTCGTGTTGATGCGGCTCGCCGCCTTGGCAATCAATTCGCTCGTTTTGTACTGAACGCGGTAACGGGTGCGCGCCCGAATCTTTTCCCACAGCGCCAAAAACTGGTTGTCCGTGTCGTAGCCCTTGCGCAAACGCACAGTCACCTTGTCACGCTCGTTCTGCACCATCTCGCGCTTGAACTTCACGCCCGCCTCGACCATCTCCGTCTGCAACTGGTTGGCAAAGTCTTCGTAACTTTCATTGGCAATCACGGTCAAGCGATTGATGGCACGGTCGCGCACACGCTCGCCATCTTTATTCACACACAGACGCAGGCCACGTCCAATCTCCTGGCGCTTCTTGATCTCCGAACTGGATTCGGCCAAGGTGCAAATCTGAAATACGTTCGGGTTGTCCCAGCCTTCGCGCAGCGCGGAGTGACTGAAGATAAAGGCCAGAGGTTCTGCCAAGTCCAGCAGCCTCTCTTTGTCGCGCATGATGAGTTCAAACGTGCTTGATTCGGCATCGGCATTCGTCTTGCCGGTCACAGTCTCGAAAGGTGACACGGCGCGCTTATCCTGAGAAAAATAGCCGTTGTGGACTTCCACGCCGTCATGGACCATCAGTCCTGCATATTCAGGCTTTGCACGGTATTGCTCGTAAATCTCTTCAAACCATTCAGCGAACTTGCCATGAGTCGCCGCGCCGTCCTCTCCATAGACCCGGTAATTGGTCACCCGGTCAATGAAGAACACCGACAACACCTTGATACCCATCGGGTGCAGCTTCTGCGCCTTCTCAAAATGACGGCGCACGGTGGCCTCAATTTGCATGCGCAGAATGACATCGGTCAGCGCACCATGCGGGCTGCCTGCGCGCACCTTGACATCATTGGCAAAGGTAACAAAGCCCTCACCCGCGTCGATCTCATTGACGATGAAGCCATCGCGGTAAATTTCGCGCTGATTCGAGAGCTTGTAAAGGTCTTCCCCATTCTTCACTGTGACGCTCTTTTTCGCGGGGCCTTGCGCCAGATTGACCCAGATCGAGAGCTTGGCCGACACACTGCGCGCACCGGTCTTAAAGCCTTCCACCTCGACAAAAGCTTGGTTGGCATCCTTCAATTCAATCACTGAATCCACGCCAATCTGCTTGACCAAACCTAGTTCGTAGGCGCGCACCGGGTCCAGGGAATGGATCAGGTTATAGGTATTGCGGTGTGTGGCCGAATAGCGCAACGTACACATTGGCGCTAACCGGGCAAGGGCCAGCTTGCGGTTGTCGGTCTCCAGATTCTGCGGCTCGTCCAGAATCACGATAGGGTTCGCTGCCTGAATAAATTCAATCGGTTTGATGCCCGTTTCGCGCACCTGGTTGATGACGTTGCCCTTGCTCTTTTTGGCCTTTTTTGCGACGGCATCACTATTGGCCTCGGTAGAGTCCTTGGCGAAGGCATCAATGTTGATGACCAAAATCTGGATCGCATTTGAAAGCGAAAAATTGCGTAGCTGATTGACCCTGGTAGAGTCGTACACCGTGAATTCAACGCGCTCGTAGTCATACAGCGTCTGAAAGTGCTCCTTGGTGATTTGCAGGCTCTTGAGCACGCCTTCACGGATGGCCACGGACGGCACCACAATCACGAACTTCTTGAAGCCGTAGGTCTTAGAGAGCTCATACACCGTTCGCAGGTAAACATAGGTCTTGCCGGTGCCAGTCTCCATCTCCACAGTGAAGTTAGGGAAGGCCCCGAACGGCGAAACCAGAGGGGTGCCGTCGTCCAATGTGATTATCTCGAGTGCAGCGGACGACTCAATGCCCTGTGCTTTCTGCACAGCGTTCAGGTTTTTCAGCCACTGCGCATCGGTGATGACGCGCTGGTTCGCCACGCCAATTTCGGTCAGTTTCAAACTCGAAAGCTCATCGTCCCGTGACACGGATATATGCGAGGCATCCGGCTGCCCCTCGAACAGCGCCACCACGGCACGAATGGGTTCGAGCTGGTAATCCTGGTTTGCATCGAATTGAAGCTTCATCAAACGGCACCTCCCAAATTGCGCAGGCTATCCATCCAGCCGCGAAAATGCGGGCACTCCTTTTCCATGGTGGCCAATGTCACTCGCTCGGCTGCCAACGGCCCGTGACGTGTTTTTTTATAGCCGGGCCGCAGCAACTGTTCGAGTCGCCGCGAGGGCTTGGTTTCGATACTGTCGTTGATGTGTTCCGGGGTCGGAAACGCCGCCCGCACTCTTGCCAATTCTTGCAAGCTGGCCAACCAACCCGGCTCGGTCTGCGCCAGCGCCTGGGGGTCTGAAAACAGCAAGCCTTCATATTCATAGGGCTGGATATGCGCGATGAAACGCTCTGGCCTACAGCCCACATACGCCACCAATGCCTCATGCAACTTCGCATTGAGGTGCTTTACCCGACTGTCCATATCGGGCTTGGCCTTCGCTTCCACGAAACCAGGGAATGTCGTATCCAACCCATACAAATCAAGTAGCGTGGTGAGCACGCATTTAGGATTCTGCCGCAGGGTATTGCGGGCGTTGAACTTCAAGCGGTCAAAGTTGATCGCCCCACCCTGCGCCTCCTGCGAAGTCTTGAGCATTTGCGGCTTCACGAACACCTGCAAGTGGCGCAGGGCTGGGGCCACCAGGCGCTTGATGAACTGTTCTTCGGTTGGCCCTTCGGCAAAAACGACGACCTCCACCATCACGGCCTCCCGCCCAGCACATTGCGCTTCCACAGCTCACCCATGGAATACTGCTCCAGCCAGCCAGAAAGCTCATCCTGTGTATAGCGGCGGAAGGTTGATGCGCCATCTACTTGATCGACCACGATTACGTCTTCCGGGGTCAATTCGTTCAGCAGCTCTACGGACTGGGTCGACACAATCAATTGCCGCTTTTCAGCAACCTGCTTGAACATGTCAGCCAGCACAGAAATGGCATAGGGATGCAAACCCAACTCCGGCTCATCGATCAACACCGTTTCAGGTAGCTTGTCTGAGGGCTGAAGCAATAGCGTGGTCAAGCAAATGAAACGCAAGGTGCCATCAGACAGCATGTGCGCCTTGTACGGCGTGTCTGGATTGCCCTTTTGCAACCACTCCAATTCAACCGTTTCCACCTCCCCTGGGCGATGCACAAAATCATCAAAAAATGGAGCCACCAATCGAATGGTTCCAACGATATTCAGGTACTCGGGTTCGTGGTCTTGCTTGAGCATGCGCAAATAGGCCGCCAAATTGGCTGCATCCGGCTTCAGGCGCAGATTGTCGTTGGCCGCGTGTTTTTGCTTGACCTTGGCGCGCTCGCTGGTGTCGTGAAAATGGTAGACGCGCCAATTGGTCACCGAGGATCGCACATACGGCGAGTAGCTATCCGTTGCGGCTTTGAGTTTGGATTCCTCATGCCCAGAACCAAGAGAGGCGCTGTATGAACCAGGACGTATTTCACCCGAATACCAACTCTGCTCATTCTCAAACACCAGTCGGTTATCTGAAGTCGGAACCAAGTCAAACTTGTAGCCATTCTTGGCAAAGTAGAACTCAGCGTGCACCCGCTCCGTGTGCGTGCGCCCACCATGCAACATCGCGTCCGGCCCACCCTGCGTTTGGACAAAAAGCTGCAAACGTTCTTCAACGATTTCATTCAAAAGACGAAACAAGCCAATGAAATTACTCTTGCCAGCGCCATTCGCTCCTATGAGCACATTCAGGTCTCTAAGGGGAAACTCCCGCAGTTCGCGGATGGACTTGTAACCGGTCACGGTCAAGGAGCGAACATTAGACATGGTGCGGCCTCATAGACAAGTGAACTTGATACCAGCGTCGCGGCACTGCAAATCGAGATTGGTCTTGAGCGGGTCGCAATCTTGGAAAACACCATCAATCGCAATGATCTCGCGCGGCTTCAACGCCACCAGCGGCTGAATCATCGCATCGGTAAACGCCTCCAGCACAAACAGCATTTTTCGACCATGGATGGCGTAGACCTTGCCACCAGCAACGTCCAGCGGCTCAACCGGCGTGGTCAGCTCTTGACCGAACTTCAGCAACAACTCGTAAAGCATGTGCTCCACCGCTGCGCCTTGCTTTTCAGACTTGGCAAACATCAGCATTTGTTCTGCCAGTTGTTCAGGTGTGTCGATGCCGTCGCCGCGCCATTGTTTGAAATTGGAAGGAGAAAGAAGGAATGATTTAAAGCCTTGGACTCCCGTCGCTGGCGTCGCCAAATCGGCAGATCCCTTCATGGCTTCAATCACTCGTACGATCCGCGTGCGCCCTAGCTGTGCAATCGAAGTGAATCCAGCTAAACCCAACGCCGATTGAGCATCGATGCTCTCTGGAAGCTGGGCGCAGATAAACGATCGATTGACATCCTCAGCCTGATTCAACTCCAGCATTGCCTGAGCAAAAGTGCATGACCCAGAGAAAAAATCAATTGCGAGATCGTCCTCCTCCATAGACTGATGAATGATTGCCTTCAGGAGATCAACAGGCTTGGGAGTGAAATCAGCGACTTCGGGTATCAGTCCTTTCAAAGCTTTAGTCGCAGCGTCAGTGGATAACTCAGGGCCAAACCATACCGACTTTGGCTTAGAAACGCGCATCTTTCCATCGGCTTCTAAATAAACCCGATAACTAATATTCCAGCGCTCCTTACCTTCGACTTTTGCTCCGCGAAGAGCCGACACAGACTGCTTTACTTTCGAATACCCCCAACGCCAACATCCGTCCGTGTCATCTCCCTTGGTTGGTCGGACTTCTACAGAATATTTCTCAGACCTATCCATCGCGCAATCCCCCGTATCGGGATCAACATGGACCGGGAAATGAAGTTTGGGGCGAAGTGCCTTTGTATCGGCTCCACCCCGTTTCCTAAGATCACGCCACTGAAATTTGAGGCCAGCTTCATCTTCTTGCTTGTATTCACCCACTTGCTTGCTCGTGAGCGGCAATCCCAAAGACTCAAAGTCCGGTTTCGCATACATCAGTAAATATTCGTGTGCAGTCGCAATGTACTTGCGGTCGTTTCGGCCTTTGAGGTTATTCACAACAGGTATCTGCCCCGCGAAACAGTCCTCTCCGAAAACCTCATTCATGAGGCATCTCAGGTTATGAACCTCGTTATCGTCACAGGATACAAAAATAACGCCATCGTCACGCAACAGATTCCGCGCAATGTACAAACGCGGCAGCATCATCGATAGCCAGTTGCTGTGGTAATGCCCGCTTTCCTTGCTGTTCTTGCGAAAGAAACCTTCGCGCATCAGGATGCCGTCATCGCTCAGGTCATTGATGCGGCGCAGGTAGTCTTCCTTGCTTTCCTGAAAACGGTCGGGGTAAATGAAACTGTCAGACCCGGTGTTGTAAGGCGGGTCAATGTAGATCAACTTGACCTTGCCGAAATAGGCCTTCTGCAAGACCTTCAGCACTTCCAGATTTTCACCCTCAATGAAAACATGCTGCGCCTCATCGAAATTGACCGACAGGTCGCGTTGGGGCCGCAAAGTGGCGCGGGAAGGTGTTTGCAGGACTTTGTAGGCATTGGCCTTGCCCGCCCAGGTGAGGGCATAGCGTTCCCCGCCTTCAATCAGGGCTTCGCCCCCGAGCGCGCGCTTGAGGGCGGATACGTCGAGCTGACCTTCGGAAAAGGCCTCGGGAATCAATGCCGCCAATTGGGCGCGCCGCTGCGCAGCGGGATCGGGCGACTGGTCAATACCCACAGGGTCGATTGTTTGGTTAGTCATAGTTTCTTAGCTGCTTTGCGCTTTGGGCTGCTCTCAAGGGGCTTGGCTAGTTCCTGAATCGGCACACCCACCCGCCCGCAATAGTCCCGAATCATGATTTCAATCATGTTGGCAATGCTCCGGTGTTCCAGCTCAGCGGCGGCGCGCACCGCTTCTTTCAGCCCCGGCTCAATACGAAAAGTCAATGTGGTGGTTTTGGTGGAGGCCATGGTGTTACTCCATACAGCATATGTACTGTGGATATACTGCACTGTACAACAAAGCTCAGAGGCGTCCGATGGCGTGGAGTTCCACGCTGATTTCACCGTCGAGCAGGGAAACAACATGACCCGTCACTACTCGACCCGAGACTTTTTTCGGCACATGCCAAACGCGCTGTTGGCACGCTACTTTGCCGGGCGTGCGGTGTTTGGCGAGTTCGACTTTGCCGCCATGTCCGAAACCCGGCACGACGAGTTGTTTACCGCTTGGCTGGCCTTGCCAGATGCCCAGCGCAACACCATGGATGCCGAATTTCGCGACGTCTTTGAGATGAGTTGCGAGAAGGGTTGCCGCGCCATTCTGGACGAAGCCAAATGGCACCTGGACCAAGACGTGGACCCCAACGCCGCCATTGCCTTCGCTGAAATGCTGGCCGCACTGGTCAACCACTTCGAGCGCGCCATGGTCACGTTTCTGGACCACAACCTGTATTGGCGTGGTGCCATGCACTTCTACCATGCCGACAATCTGACCCGCTGGCGCAAGCGCAAGAACCTGCCGCACAACGCCGCGCGAGTGGACACCACCAGCACCCAGGCGCTGGCCAACCGCATCCGCACCTACTTTCACCACACCGAGGGTCGGGGCAACAACTGCGTGGTGGAGCCCTTTCGCCGGGGCGACCTCGATTACTTCTTTGCCTACCCTGAAGACTATTCGCAACAAAGCCCCGAATGGGTGAACGGGCGGTTTGGCATTCGCCCGCACAACCCGGCGTTTGAGGTTGTCTTTGTCTACTCGCAGTCTGAAGGTTCGCTGGACCTGAACTATCGCGGCTCCTACAAAGCCATAGAGCCACTGCAAGCCATGTTTGCCGAAACCATTCTGCAGTTGCCCGAACTGCCGCCCGACCCCAAAGACTCGCGCGTTTACGACTTGGGGCCGCTGCGGCAGCGCAATTTTGAATTCACCTACGAGCTGGGCAGCGGCATCGAAAGCGTTGTCGTCAAGAAGCTGCGCCTGTCGTCACGGGCCACCCGAGGCGAACGCATCTCGCTGGAAGCCGACACCAGCCAAGACCCGCAAGCCGTGTACGCCTTGCTGGACCGCATCCAAACCGCCATGCCCATGGCGCAGTACAGCGTCACCCAAGTGGACCTGGCCGTGTCGATGGTGGTGGAGGCCGACCGGCCACCCAAAACGGTCAACATCCATATCACCTACCCCAACTCCTGCTCGCTCAAGTACGACGAGCTGGGCCTGAAGCTACGTGACATGCTCAGTGCGTCAGGCATTGAACCGCGCGAACCTGAAGAGGTGGCCACAGCGGATGCGGCCCCAACTGTTGCAACTGCAACGGTGGAATGACACCCCAAGCCGCCTTGATCGAGTTGCTGGGCCGCATAGGCGCGCGCCTTGGCGAATACGTCACGGTCAGCACGGAAGAGTTGAACCAGTGGCCCGCAGCGGCAGTGTCTGCCCTAAAGTCACAAGGTTTGTTGCTGAAAGCACGCCCCGCCAAAAGCGTAATTTGCGACGGGTGCGAACAGGATTGCAGCATGCCCGTGCAAACGGTGACCCGCGCGAACGGATCGGTCACGTCCTTCGTGGTGTGTGACAAGCGCAGCGACACCAACCGTGTGCCCGTCCCCGCTGCACGGCTGGCCTTGTGGCGTTGCGATGCTCAGGCAGTTTGTGGATTTGTTGCCTCAAGTCTGGGCTTGCAGCCCAGCACCGTTCAAGCATCTGAAGCCGGTTTGCTACCCATTGGCATGGCGAGAGGAAACAAGCGCACCCAGATGCTGTGTTTGCGCATTCATGGGCCTTTGGCGTTGGTAGTCGGTGCGGATGCAATGCCACTGACAGATGTCATCGGTTTTGGGAATGGCAGCTTCACGCTGGACCAGGCAGTGATTCGGCAAATGGTCGATGCTGCCACCACCGCCGACCCGCGCCACACGCCCAGCACGGCCAAGCGAGAGGCACGCAAGATCGACACGCAGGCCATGTACGCCACTTGGCAAAAGGCGTACCGCGCTTTGCTTAAAAAGAGTCCGGGCAAATCGGACGTTTGGTATTCGCAGCAGATCGCGAAGGCGGACAAAGTACACGTCCGCGACCCCAGCACCATCAAGAAACACATGAAATCTTGAAATAGTTGGGCGGAAAGTTTTCGCCCAACTTTTACGCCTGACAGCACTTCCTTTCGCGCTGTTCTGTTCCAGGCCGCGCATCCCTCTTTCCCTCTGAAACAGCACTCGCAGCACGCCACCGCGTGGGCCTTTTGTCGCCCAAAACGCCCAACCAAACTTGCGTCTGAGTTCATTCCATACCCGTCAAAGAGGACCCAACATGACGACCACCATCCTGCGTATCCCTGCTGCCAAAACCCAATCGGGCTACTCCCGCTCCACCATCTACCTGCGCATTGCGCAAGGCTTGTGGACCAAGCCCGTCAGCCTTGGGCCGCGCGCCGTCGGCTGGCCGTCCAATGAGATTGAAGCGCTGAATGCCGCTCGTATCTCGGGCAAGACGGATACCCAAATCCGCGAATTGGTCGAGACGCTGCACACCAAGCGCCAAGAGCTGATGGCAGCTTGGGGGCTGTAGCCATGAAGACCACTTTTCATGCCCTCGCCTCTTGGCTGATTCAGTCCGCGCCCTACGCCGTTGCCATCCTCTTGGGTGTTGCGTTGAAAGGGTGTGTATGAACGACCTGACCGACCAATTCCGGCTGGCCATTGCGGCGGCGGGACTGACACCACCGATTGAAATCATTGACGATGGCGCAATCCACCGTTTCAGTACCAACGGCAGACCCACCCACAAAAACGGTTGGTACATGCTGCACACCGACGGCATCGCCGCAGGGGCGTTTGGCGACTGGCGCGAGGGCTTCACGCAAAACTGGTGCAGCAAGACCGACACGTCCATGACCGACGCGGAACGGCTTGCGCACCGTGAGCGCGTCAAGACCATGCAGCGCCAGCGTGAAGACGACCTGGCACAACGCCAGCAATTGGCAGCAGCCGACGCACTCAAGCGCTGGACGGCAGCCACACTCTGCACCCAGCACGACTACCTGACTCGCAAAGGCATCCAGTCCCATGGCGCAAGAATCGAAGGCGACAAACTGTTGATCCCGATGCGCGACACGGCAGGCACCGTGCACAGCTTGCAAACCATCGCGCCGGACGGCACCAAGATGTTTATGTCGGGTGGGCGGGTCAAAGGCTGTTACTTCGGCATTGGCAAGCCCAATGGCGCGCTGATCGTCTGCGAGGGTTTTGCCACCGGCGCAAGCATCCATGAATGCACCGGCCACGCTGTCGCTGTCGCATTCAATGCGGGAAATCTAGAAGCGGTCGCTGTGGCACTGCGCACCAAGTACCCGGCTTTGAAAATCATCATCGCTGCTGACGACGACCACCAGACCCCCGGCAACCCAGGCATGACCAAAGCCACGGCAGCGGTGCAAGTAACGGGGGCCACCCTTGCCGTACCCGTATTTAAGGCGGCGGCAGCATGAACAACATGACCGACTTCAACGATTTACATCTATTGGCAGGGCCAGACGCGGTAAAGGAGTGCATTGATTACGCTATTAATTCAGTAGCTGCTAACGCACATTCCACGTGGGCTACAGGCCAATTAGGCATATGGCCAGCACCCACGGAGATAAAAACTGATCTTCCCCTTGCTCCAGACTTCGACGCGAAGACACTACTACCCCCAACGCTGGCCGACTTTGTACTGGACGAAGCCGACCGCATGCCCTGTTCGCCCGACTACATCGCGGCGGCGCTTGTCGTCTGCCTGGGCTCGGTCATTGGTGCGCGCTGCGGCATCAAGCCCAAGCGCCGGGACGACTGGATCGTCACCCCGAATCTGTTTGGTGGCATTGTGGGCGACCCGTCTTCCAAAAAGTCTCCCGCCCTGGGCACGGTGACGCGCTTTCTCGACCGGCTGGAAGCCAAAGAAGCCGAGAAACTAGAGGATGCCAAGAAGATTTTTGCCGCCGAAACCGCTGCCTTTGAGGCGCACCAATCCGCCGTCAAGGCCAGCATGAAGAAGGCCGCAGGCGGCAAGCCAGACCACCTCAAGATGAATGCCGCAATTGCCGACCTGCAAGACCTGCAAGCCCCGGAAGAGCCCAAGGAACGCCGGTTCAAATCCAACGACTCCACGGTGGAAAAGTTGGGCGACTTGCTAGTGCATAACCCGCAGGGGATGCTTGTCTATCGGGACGAGTTGATCGGCCTGCTTGCCTCCTGGGAGAAAGAAGGCAAAGAAGGCGACAAGGCTTTTTATCTGGAGGGCTGGAACGGTACAGCCAGCTTCAACATTGACCGCATCGGGCGCGGGAGCCTGCACATCAAAAACCTGTGCATCTCGGTGTTCGGCGGCATACAGCCGGAATTGCTGGAGCGCTACCTCGCCGGTATCACCAACTCGTTGGACAACGATGGCCGCATCCAGCGGTTTCAAGTGATGGTGTACCCCAACGCTGTTGCTTGGGAATGGCGCGACCGCTACCCGGTCAAGGGCGCGCGTGAAGCTGTGCGTGATCTGTTTGACCGGCTGGCTGTGTTTGACCCCGTGCAGGACGGCGCGGCACCCAACGACGACTTTGTGAAGCTGCCGCATTTCTGCTTTGACGACGACGCGCAAGACATCTTTGTGGAGTGGTGCACCGAGCTGCACACGGTGCACATCGCCCGCGAGCAAAACCCGTTGATGCAGCAGCACTTTGGAAAGTTTGAAAAACTGTTCTGCTCCATCGCGCTAATCCTGCACTTGGCAGAAGGCTCCATTGGCCCGGTAACGGCCACCGGCGCACTGCGCGCAGCCGCCTGGTGCGAGTACCTGACAGGCCATGCACGACGCATCTATGGGCTGGTAGAGGCCGCCAAGGTGACCACTGCCCGCATGGTCAGCCGCCGACTGGCCGAGGGCAAGTTGGAGGACGGTTTCACGGTCCGCGACATGGTGCGCAAGCAATGGTCAGGCGTCACCACCGCCCTACAGGCCGAAACCGCCCTGGCCATCTTGGAAGAAAACGGCCATGTGCAAAGTCAGGACGGCATCAACACACTGGGTCGCCCGACGGTGCGCTATTACGTCAACCCGCAAATCAAGAAGGTGGCGAAATGATCACCTGGGCGGAACGTGCAAAGGCTGCAATTGCACAAAAGGGCCAGAACGGCACTGCCAAAACTGACGAAACCGCTGTTGCGAGACTTTTGGCAGTTTCGGCAGTAGCTACCGAGGCCGTTTCTGCAAAGCCAGAGCAGCTTTCGTCAGTTTTGGCAGTGCCCTCCCCCGCCGTATTGGAAAAACACGATTCTTCCATTGCGGTGACCGAAGACCTCGACCGCTGGTGTTGGCCGCATTCATCGGCCATGAATGGGGCGGAGATTGACACCTTCGCGGCGCGCCTGCACAAGTTCACCGACAAGGGCTTAGCCCGTAACGACGGCGAAGCGCTGGCCGAGAAGCTGGTGCTGCGGGATCGTGATCAGGACGACCGGCGCGTTTGCCTGGAGTGCAAGCACTTTGCCGGGCATGGGGCCGGGTCATGGCGCTGTGGCAACTGGCAGGCCGCCGGTGTCGCTATCCGCTCGCGCGATGCGCAACTGCCTGTCGATCTGGTGATGCAACTCCAGCGCTGTGACGGCTTCACTGCGCACCCCACATCCATACCGCAAGGAACCGAAGATGAACACGCCCGCCACTGACAAAGCTGTCGAGATAGCCGCCATCTGAATGGCTGATCACACCGCTGTGCAGCGAAACTTTATGCCTTTTATGCCGCTAGCCCCCGTAGAACGTGCGTAAGCAGCTATGAATTAAATAGCTAGTTCGGCAACGTTTTTGCCCGAGTAGTAAGCCAGCGGCCACGCTGGCTTACAGGCCGTCAGGCCTGTAGCCCTCGTATTCCTTGCGTTACAAGCTACCAAACATGTAGCAAAAACGACCCAGTTGGCGCGCGGACTGAGGGAGCCCCCTTGGGGGGCGGACGGGCAGACCGCGCGGGCGATGCTGCGAAGCAAGCAAGCCCAGGGGTGGGCGGGGGCAAACACCAGATGCACGGCGAAGCCGCTGACCAGAACCATGCGCGCAGCGCCTGACTAATGCCACGGTGCCAGCACACCACAAGGGCGACGGGCGACTGCACGTAAGACGCGAAGCGGCTGGGGAGTGCAGGCGGCTGACGCGACCGCTTCAGCGTAGGCAATTTTGCATAACGCCTGTTGCTTTCACCCGCAGGGCGCGCAGCGGTGGCCGCCACAAAAGGAGCTTTAGCGACTGACTGGCGGACACTGAATGCAATGCGGCGTTATGTAACTTTGCCGTAGCTGCGGATCACCAACAGCGGTCGAACTGGGCAACCAGCCACGATGCGCCAGCGAGCCGAGACCAACACCCAGCGCCACAGCGCTCTGACTGCCACCTTGCGAAGCACATGCTTTCATTGGGTGTGACTCTGCAAGGGCGGTACGCCGCCTTTGCGGCTGACTGGCACAACCGGCCTCACGAACTGGCGAAAAGTGACGATGTGCCTCTGTGACAAAGCGAAGCGACTCACGGGGGCACATGGTCACGCTGCTGGCTACCGCGCCGCCAGCACGATGCGCCAGCGAGCCGAGGCCATATCTGCGCTCCAGCGCACTGACCAACACTTGCGAAGCACTGGCGATGTAACTCCCCATCACCTGTACGGGGCGCAGCAGCGCCGCGTGCACTGAATGACACAACAGCGCTGGCAAAACGAAAGCGGTGATGCTGGGTGGACTGGCCCACAGCGCGCAGCGCAGTTCAATCAAAAAAACAGGCCGCCCAGCATGACCGCGCTGCTGGCCGAAGCCACGCGACAGCCTCGTGGTGCCTGGCCATTGCGGTACTCCGCATTGGCCACTGACCAAAGCTACAGACTCACGCAATACGAAAGCGGTGATGTTGGGTGCGCTGCCACCAGCGCGCAGCGCCATTCAGCAGGCAACGTGCCCGGCATGACCGCGCTGGTAGAGGTAACCCGTCAACATCGAACGCCGAAGGGTCGTCACTGTCTGCCGCCTTCGCGGTGGCTGATCAAACCCATGCGCAGCACTTTTTATATGCCAAATAGGCCTCTAGCCCTCGTAGAACGTGCGCAAGCTGCTATTAATAAAGTAGCAAATCTACGGACATCGAACAAGAGAAAATGCGAGCAAAACCCCTGCTGTGCAAACGCTCAGAGTCAGTTCAACCCTTAATCTCGCAGGATTGCTATTCGAGGAAGGTTTGGAGAAACGGCAACCAGAAGAAAGAGCAACGCCGGAAAGAAGAAAGGACTTAGTGTCTTTCGACGCTAAGTCCTTGATTCATATGGTGCGGCTGGCAGGAATTGAACCCACGACCCCTTGGTTCGTAGCCAAGTACTCTATCCAACTGAGCTACAGCCGCTAAGCTCTGAATTATAGCAATTTTTTTCGATGGTAGGCCGTCACAGACTTGAACTGTGGACCAAAGGATTATGAGTCCTCTGCTCTAACCAACTGAGCTAACGGCCCGATCGAACGAACGATTGTAAAGGCCTACTTGTGGTGACTCAGTGCGTTGCTGACCAATTTAGAGGTAATGTCCACAATCTGGATCATGCGGTCGTAAGCCATGCGGGTGGGACCCACCACGCCCAGGGTACCCACCACCATGCCGTCCACCTCATAGGGTGCGCTGACGATGGACAGGTCTTCAAAGGGCACCACCTGACTTTCTCCGCCAATGAAAATACGCACTCCTTCGGCTTGACCGGTGACATCGAGCAGTCGCATGAGTTGCGCCTTTTGTTCAAACAAATCAAACGCGCGGCGCAAGTGGCTCATGTCGTTGGAGAAGTCACTGACCGACAGCAGATTTCGTTCTCCCGAGATCACCACCTCATCCTGTGCCTCTGACAACACCTCGGAATTGGCAGCCACAGCCGCCTGCATCAAGGCTGCAATCTCGGTACGCAGGGAGTCAACCTCAGCTTTCAGACGTTCGCGCACCTGGTCAATGGCCAGACCCACGTAATGGGCATTGAGGTAATTCGCCGCCTCAACCAAATTGGCCTGGGTGTAGTCTGATTCAGTGAAGATGACCCGGTTTTGCACATCCCCTTCGGGCGACACAATGATGACCAGCACGCGCCGGTCAGACAGGCGCAAAAATTCGATGTGATGAAAAACCGAGGTTCGCCGTGGCGCGATCACCACACCCACAAACTGCGACAAACTCGACAGCAGGTTGGCAGCGTTTGAAATTACTTTTTGGGGTTGATCGGGAGCCAGGCTGTGCGGACCCAATTCACCCCGCTGCACAGTCAGCATGGTGTCGACAAACAAACGGTAGCCACGCGCAGTTGGGATGCGCCCGGCCGAGGTATGCGGGCTGGCGATCAGCCCCAGCTCTTCCAGGTCAGACATCACATTGCGGATGGTGGCGGGTGACAACTCCAGGCCAGACGCGCGTGACAAGGTGCGCGAACCCACCGGTTGGCCGTCGGCAATGTAGCGTTCAACCAGCGCTTTCAACAATAACTTGGCACGGTCATCGAGCATCGTTTCATTTTAGTGATGTAATTTGCAAATGAAGTCAAATTTCCATCACGTGGCATTGATCGGCAAATACCAGGCCATTGCCTCTGGTGCTTCGGGCATCGGCTCACGCAACGCCCTGGAAGCGGTGATTGATTTTCTGGACAATCAAGGCTGCGAAGTAGCCATCGAGCAAGACACCGCGCACAACATGGGGCTGACCGGTTACCCCCTGATGGACGTGGCGCAGATTGGTGCGCAGTGCGACCTGGGGTTGGTGGTGGGAGGTGACGGCACCATGCTGGGCATTGGCCGCCAGCTGGCTCCCTACGGCGTGCCCCTGATTGGCATCAACCAGGGGCGGCTTGGTTTCATCACCGACATTCCCTATGGCAGCTTTGCCGAAAGCCTTCAACCCATGCTGCGCGGCCATTATGTGGAAGACCACCGCAGCCTGATGAACGCCCGCGTCATGCGTGATGGACATTGCGTATTCAAGGCCATGGCCATGAACGATGTGGTGGTTAACCGGGGAGCCGCCTCGGGCATGGTGGAATTGCGGGTGGAGGTGGACGGTCATTTTGTGGCCAACCAACGCGCTGACGGCCTGATCATCGCCACGCCCACCGGCTCCACGGCTTACGCACTGTCTTCGGGCGGGCCCTTGCTGCACCCCTCGATTCCGGGTTGGGTGATGGTTCCGATTGCCCCACATACATTATCAAACAGGCCTATAGTCCTTGCTAATACTTCGCATATAGCTATTGAAATAGTAGCAGGTAGAGATGCCAGTGCCAGTTTTGACATGCAGTCTCTGGCCTCCTTGCTGCACGGCGACCGCATAGAGGTCACCCGCTCTGACCACCATGTGCGGTTTCTGCACCCCAAAGGCTGGTCGTACTTTGACACCCTCAGAGAAAAATTGCACTGGAACGAAGGAGTGACTGCAACGTGAGTCTCAAACGCATGATCCTGCGCGATTTCGTCATTGTGGATGCGCTGGAACTGGAACTGGCCCAAGCCTTTACCGTCCTGACCGGTGAAACCGGTGCGGGCAAATCAATTTTGATTGACGCGCTGCAGTTGGTCACCGGTGGCCGCGCCGACTTGAACCTGATCCGCGAAGGTGCCACACGCACCGAGGTCTGCGCCGAATTTGACACCACGCCCGGCATCCTGCACTGGCTCGACGAGGCTGGCTATGACCAGGACGACACCCTGCTGCTGCGGCGCACCGTGGACAACCAGGGGAAAAGCCGCGCCTGGATCAACGCCAGCCCCGCTACCGCCACCCAATTGCGCGCCCTGGGAGAGCAGTTGCTTGACATCCACGGCCAGCATGCCTGGCAAAGTCTGACCCGCGCCGAGGCGGTGCGCGCCCTGCTTGATGCCTATGCCCAAGTCAGCACCACGGCCACGGCTGAAGCCTGGCATCTGTGGCGCGATGCGCAAACCAAATTAACCCAGGCGCACGCCGCACAATCGAGCTTGCTCAGTGAACGTGAACGTCTGAGCTGGCAAATCGGAGAACTTGAAAAGCTCAACCCAGCAGCCGACGAGTGGCCGCAACTCAACGCCGACCACACCCGCTTGGCGCACACGCAGGGGCTGCTTGAGGCCGCTCAAGCAGCCCTGCAAGCGCTTGATGAAGACGAACCAAGTGCCCGAAGTCGGGTTGGAAATGCGCTTGAGTTACTTCAAAAACAAGAGCATATTGACCAGGTATTTAAAGGGCTAGGAGATGTTTTGACTTCAAGCCTGGCACAGCTTGACGACGCGGTGCATTCACTTCACGCCTACCTGCGCAACACCGAACTGGAGCCCCAGCGCCTGAGTGAACTCGACGAGCGCATGAGTCTGTGGCTGTCGTTGGCGCGCCGTTACAAGCGCCATCCAGAAGAGTTACCCGCGTTATTGGCGCAGTGGCACGACGAACTGACCGCGCTGGATGCGGCCGCTGATCTGAACGCGCTGGAGCAGGCCGTGGCTGCCGCCTGGCAAATCTACGCAACCCAAGCCGCGTTGCTGACGCGCGCACGCAAAAAAAATGCCCCCAAACTGTCTCAAACCATCACCCAGGCCATGCAAGGCCTGGGCATGCAAGGCGGCCAGTTTGAGGTCAGCCTGCAGACGGCGGCTGAGCCCATGCAAAGCGGCCTTGAAGAGGTGGTGTTTCTGGTGGCAGGGCATCCGGGCAGCACCCCGCGGCCCATCAACAAAGTCGCCTCAGGCGGCGAGCTGTCACGCATCGCGCTGGCCATTGCCGTCACCACCAGCCAACTCGGCAGCGCCCAAACCCTGATTTTTGACGAGGTGGATACCGGTGTGGGCGGAGCTGTGGCCGAAACTGTGGGGCGGTTGATGCAGCAGCTGGGTGTCGACCGCCAGGTGCTAGCCGTGACGCACCTGCCCCAGGTGGCGGCCTGCGCCGACCACCATCTGGTGGTGCGCAAGCACACCCAAGGGGCGCACACCACCAGCCAGGTGAGCGCTGTGACGGATGAAGCACGTGTCAAGGAACTGGCGCGCATGCTGGGCGGCGAACGCCTGATGGACAGCACCCTGGCCCACGCACGTGATCTGCTACAAGCACAAGGCACATGACATGAAAACCGCCCCCGAAGCCTTGCATCTGGTGCTTCTGACCGGCATGTCCGGCTCAGGCAAATCGGTGGCGTTGCATGCGCTCGAAGACCTGGGGTTTTACTGCGTGGACAACCTGCCGCCAGAACTGTTGACTGCGCTGGTCATGCTGGAACAAGGCGGTTTCTCCTCGCAATTGGCGATTGCCATGGATGTGCGCAGCGCCAGTTCCCTACCCCTGGTGCCCAAGCAGTTGCAAGCCCTCAAGGCTCAGGGTGTGTTGATAGATTCGATATTTTTAGACTCCACCACCGACACGCTGATGCGCCGCTTTTCCGAGACCCGGCGCAGGCATCCGCTGTCCCAGGTCATTCATGGCTCCTTGCTGACCGATCAGCGCCATGACCTGACGCAGGCGATTGAGCTGGAGCGGGAACTGCTGGGTGAATTGCGTTCGCAGGCGCATGTCATTGACACCAGCATGATCCGGCCGACCCAGTTGCAAAGCTACATCAAGTCCCTGATTGCAGTGCCAGGCCAGCAACTGACACTGGTGTTTGAGTCTTTTGCCTTCAAACGCGGCATTCCCAACGATGCCGACTATGTGTTTGATGTACGCATGCTGCCCAATCCGCATTACGACCCGGCCTTAAAAGATCTCACCGGATGCGACAACGCAGTGATTACCTTCTTCCAGCAAGAACCCGAGGTGGCGCGCATGCTCGGGCAAATTCATGCTTTTTTGGACAGCTGGCTGGAGGCGCTGGCGCAGAACCACCGCAGTTATGTCACGGTGGCCATTGGCTGCACCGGCGGCCAACACCGCTCGGTCTACCTGGTGGAACAGCTCACCGCACTGTTCAGCAGCAAGTGGAACACCCTCAAGCGCCACCGCGAGATGGACGCGCGCTAAACCTGACGCAGCAGCTTGCTCACAGGCGCAGGCAGTCCCAACAGCGGCCATTGTTCGGGCTCAAACCAGGCTCCTGAAGCCTCCAGTTTGAGCCTGCGAGGCAACACCACCTGCACCGGATGCAGATACAAATTCTTGTGCGTCAACACATGTTTGAAAGCTGGTTGTGGCACCAAATGCGCGCGCACGTCCTCGGGCAACGCCATCTGTAGTGCGGCCAGGCTGTCAAACATGGCAAAGCAATACAAGCCCGCCCAAATACCCGGTGTCGGGCGTTGGCTGAGCCACAGCGCACCCTCCCCGTTACGTGCCCAAAGCAGCCAGATGGATTGCGCCGTGCGTTTGAGTCGGCGCGTTTTAACCGGCAAGCGCTCAGGCTGGCCTTGCGCATGCCCGACACAATGGGGCTGCAACGGACACTGCGCACACAGGGGCTTTTTCAGCTTGCACAGCGTCGCCCCCAAGTCCATCATGCCTTGCGTGTACCTGGGCATGCTTTGGGACAGGTCTGTGTCGGGTAGCAAGGCAGTGGCCGCGGCCCACAACCGGCGCGCATGAGCCGCTTGCGCCAGGTCTGCATCAAACCCGAGATAGCGACTCAACACCCGTTTGACGTTACCGTCAAGAATGGCTACACGCTCACCAAAACAAAGTGACGCAATCGCCGCTGCCGTGGAGGGGCCAATGCCTGGCAACGACTGAAGTTGCGCGGCCGTTTGCGGAAACTCCCCAGCAAAACGGTTCATCACCTCTTGTGCACAGCGGTGCAGGTTGCGGGCGCGACTGTAATAACCCAAGCCACTCCACAAATGCAACACCTCGTCCAGCGAGGCTTGAGCCAGCGCGTGTACATCAGGGAATCGCCCGACAAACCGGGCGAAGTAGTCCAGCACGGTGGCCACCTGGGTTTGCTGCAGCATGATCTCCGAGAGCCAGACCCGATATGGATTGCGGGTGTTTTGCCACGGCAGATCATGTCGGCCGTGGCGCAGTTGCCAGTCCACCACCGCAGGGGCCAGAAACGCAGCCACTTCGGGCGGAGAAAGATCAGTTTTTTGAAGCATCAACGGCCACACCAAAACGCTCTGGCACGGTCATTTGAATCAGGTAATGGGTCAATTCTTTCAGCTTCAGTTCTATTTGATCCAGGTCGTCTTTGCGGTGGTTGATTTCTGCAATGCGTTCGTCCAGGCCACTGGATGCATGCGCAATACGGTCAATGGCCTCCAGCCGGCGCACAAAATTCTTGCGACGCTCGCGCAATTGGGCATCAAGCTGCGCATCCGCTGACTTGCTCCAGGCCTCTATATCGGCCAGCGCCGTCTCATTCACGATACGCAAGCGGTTGGATAAGGCTCTGATCAAACGCTGTGCAAATTCAGGTTGTGCCAGTCTAAATGCATTGCCCAGTCCCAGGTATTGCACATGGCTGCGCTCGATTAAATCCAGATTTTCAAGGTAAGCGTCCACCTGTGGCGCTTCTGGCACTTGCAAGGAAAACCCGTAATCGGTATTGAGCTGCAAAAAGGTTGCCTCCAGCATGGTGTGAATTTCATGCCCTTTGGCCTGCATCTGACGCAAATTGGCAGTCAAACGCGCAAATGTGTCACCATAAGCCCGCTTAATTCCCAGCTTCAGGCCTTTTTGCTGCAAAGCTGCTGTCAACTCAGCCATTTCGCGCTTGAGGTTGTGTGGGCCGAGCACGGTGAATATCTCGCGCAGCAATTTCAAGTGCACCGACCGAACGGCATGAATTTTGACCCCACCTGCGTCAAACTCAGCCTGCTCCTGGGCAATGCGGGCGCGCATGTTTTTGATCACTGGCGTGTTTTTTCCACGCAAGCTACTGAGCTCCATGGTTTGCTCAGTCAGATCACCACGGCGCATGTGCAGCACCCTTGAAGTCTCGCTGCGCAACTCGTCAATGCCGTGCGCCACCGCCTGGGCCAGGATTTTTTGCCTGCGCCCCATGATGCCTAGACTGAGCGCCTCTTCAAGTTGTCCCAAACAGCTGCGCTGCAACAGTTGTGGGTCGTTTTTTACCTTGGCCAAAAGACCTTTTTGAGCCGATACCGCCACCACCTGATTGGCCGCCACGCCCAGCAAACCGGCCGTAGTTTGTTTTTGCCCTTCGATTTGCTCCTGCACTTGCTGCGCACTGTCCAGCGCATCCCACAGTGTGTCAATTTTGTTGAGCACCACCACCCGGGTGGAGGTGTCGCGCTCATCCTGCACCAGGTGTTCGCGCCAGATCGACAGATCAGACTGGGTCACACCGGTGTCGGCAGCAAGGATGAACACAATCGCCTGCGCCTGCGGGATCAGGCTGACGGTCAGTTCAGGCTCGGCACCAATGGCGTTGAGTCCGGGCGTGTCAAGAATGATCAAGCCCTGTTTGAGCAAAGGGTGCGCAATGTTGATCAGGGCATGACGCCATTTAGGCACTTCAAGCAGACCCTGCGCATCCATCAAGGGGGCAACCTGAGCCGACGGTTCCTGCCAAAACCCCAGGGCCTTGGCTTCTTCAGGGGTGACACGGCGGGTTTCAGCCACTTTGGCAAAAGCCTCGGCCAATTGCCTGGGGTTGGCCACGTCCAGGTCAGTACGCTCCCACTTCTCGGGCACCATGCGCCATTCCATCAGGCTCTGGGGCTGCAGGCGGGTTTCAATCGGCAACAGTCGCAGACAAGGCGGCACGTCCGCGTCATAACCCATTTCAGTCGGGCACATGGTGGTGCGCCCGGCGCTTGCGGGCATGATGCGCCGACCGTAGTCGGCAAAGAAGATGGCGTTGATCAGCTCTGATTTACCACGCGAAAATTCGGCCACAAAAGCCACCATGACCTTGTCAACGCGCACCTGTGCCTCCAACCGGTGCAAACGGTCTTCAACCGAGGCATCGAGAAGCTCCTGATCTTTCAGCCATTGCGCCAACAATTTCAGGCGCAGGGCAAACTCACGCCGCCAAGCACCGTGCTGATCAAATTTTTCGTTAAATGAATTTCCCAATGCGCCTCCGCAACAACCATTCGTGGCAATATAGCACTGCCATCACATTGTTCACCGGTTATCGCTTCTGACAAGCCGGGCAATAAAAGGTGGAACGCTGACCTTGCCGAATCATTTTGATTGACGATCCACACTGTTTACACGCTTCGCCAGCGCGGCCATAAACCATGGCCTCCAGCTGAAAATGGCCAGCCTGGCCATCGGCATTGGAAAAATCCCGCAAGGTACTACCGCCTCTGTCGACCGCTCGCGCAAGCACCTCACGCACCGCCTCATGCAAGCGTGTCACCCGTGGTTTGCTCAGATTTGCCGCACGAGTGGTTGGACGTATACCGGCCATGAAAAGCGCTTCTGACGCATAAATATTGCCCACCCCCACAACAACGTTGCCGGCCAGCAACACTTGTTTGATGCTTGACCGATGCGGATGGAGTTGGAGAAAAAAACGCGTTCCATCAAATTCATCGGACAAGGGCTCCATGCCCAAACGGCCGAGTAACTTGACGGCTCTTGCATCCGTCAAACTCTCGACATACACCACAGCACCAAAACGCCTGGGGTCGTTGAGTCTGAGAATGCCTTGTGTGGTCACCAGATCAAAATGGTCATGCACACCTGATGCCGGCAAATGGGTAGCAAAACGCAAGCTCCCTGACATGCCCAAATGCACCAGCAGCAGCCCCCGATCAAATTCAATCAGCAAATATTTGCCCCGTCGTCCCACTGACTGAACCACCCGCCCGGTCAAGTCTGCAGGGGCGCACCCCAACGGCCAACGCAAGGGTTTACCCACGCGCGCAGCCAATACCCTGGCGGTTTGGATTTGCGCAGCAAAACTCAAACGCGTCACTTCAACTTCAGGCAATTCAGGCATACAAAAAAATAGTAACAAGCTTGGATTATTATGACCGGATGCATCTCAAAACCTGCTTCTTTTTGCCTCTGCTGCTGAGCCTAAGCCTCACCACCCAGGCCCAACCTTCATCCGACTCAACACCCCGAGCCCAAAGTTCTGCACTTGACAGCGCGTTGTTTTACCAACTGCTGCTGGGTGAACTCAACGCCCGTGGCGACGACCCCGCCACGGGTTATGCCCTGATGCTTGACGGTGCTCGCAAAACCAATGACCCCAACCTGTTTCGACGCGCAGTGCACATGGCGCTGCAAGTGCGCTCCGGGGAGACCGCTTTGCTGGCTGCAAAAGCCTGGAGTCAGGCACAGCCCGGCTCCAGAGAAGCCAACCAGTACATTTTGCAGGTGCTACTGGGGCTAAACCGTATCCCGGAAACACTGGAACCTTTGAAACGTGATTTGCAGTTGTCTGCGGCTAACGAAAAACAAGACACCCTCTGGGCCATCCCCACCCTGTTCAAGCGTGTCAGTGACCACGCCCTGGCCAGCGCCACCGTCAAAAAGACCTTGGCCTCTTATCTGCAAGACCACACCTTGGGCCCCACTGCCTGGGCGGTAGTGGGGCGCATGGCACTGCGTGCGGGCGACGCACCTGCGGCTTTGGCGGCAGCTATTAACGGGATCAAGCTGAATCCGCGTTCTGAACACGCAGCGTTGCTGGCGTTGTCCCTGATGGAACCCGAACAGGCAACCGCTGAACAGTTGGTGCAGCAACACATACCACACGCACGGCCAGAATTTCGCATGGCATACATTAAGGCGCTGCTCAACGCCAAGCGCGAAGCCGATGCCAAGGTGCAGTTGCAAGCCATACGCCAGCAAACCCCAGACTACCCTGACACCTGGCTCATTGAAGGCGCACTGGCCATGCAAGAAGGGCACATCGAAGCCGCCAGAAGTCAACTACAGCATTACCTGGAACTGACCGAGCGCGCCACCAAGACCGCATCTACTGACTATCAACGTGGCCGCACCCAGGCTTTGTTTTCACTGGCGCAACTGGACGAGCAACAAAAAGATTTCAAGCAGGCTGATGCTTGGCTCCTGCGCGTTGACAACGCCGACGACCTGCTGCGAGCGCAAATTCGCCGCGCCGGTTTGATGGCACGCCAAGGGCAACTTGAACAAGCTCTGGCACTGATTGAATCTCAACCCGATCAAACCGCCAGTGATGCCAGGCTGAAACGATCTGCCCAAGTGCAATTACTCAAAGAACACCAACAGTTCAAACGTGCCCGCAGCTTGCTTCAAGCCAGCCTGGCCGATCATCCTGATGATCCGGATATGGCTTATGACCTGGCCATGGTGCACGAAAAGCTGGGCGAACTCGATGACATGGAGCGTTTGTTGCGCCAGCTCATCGCCGCCCGACCAAATGACCCCCAGGCTTACAACGCCCTGGGTTACGCACTGGCTGATCGCCACCTGCGTCTGCCCGAGGCCAAGGCACTGATCAACCAGGCGGTGGCCCTGGCGCCCAACGATGCTTACATCAGCGACAGCCTGGCCTGGGTGGAATTCCGTTTGGGCAACCTGGAAACTGCACTGCAGTTGCTTCAAGCCGCTTACCAACACAAGCCCGATGTCGAGATTGCAGCCCATTTGGGCGAGGTGCTTTGGAGCCTGAAGCGTCCGGCTGAAGCCCTGCAAATCTGGCGCGAGGCCTTCAAACTCAACCCGGACAATGAAAACCTGAACCAAACCCTCAAGCGCCTGCAGGTTAAGCTGTGAAACGTGGTGCTGCAGCGTTAAGCTGTTTTTTATTTGCTATGTTATTTATAGCTGGATGCACAATAAACACAAGGGCTACAGGTCAAAATTACCAAAAATATAACGCTTGGCATGGTCGCCTGGCGATCCAGGTGCAAGCGCCCGCAGATGCGCCCGCATCCGCCGCACAATCCTTCAGTGCCAGCTTTGAATTAACCGGCACACCAGATGCTGGTGAGCTGATTTTTTTTACCCCTCTGGGCAGCACAGCAGCGGCCATTCACTGGTCTCCAGCCGAAGCAACATTGGCCACTCAAGGCCAAATCCGCACGTTTGACGGGCTCGCGCCCCTGATCCAAGACCTTCTGGGGACGGATGTTCCGGTCTCGGCGCTGTTTGCCTGGCTCAACGGCCAGCACCTGTCAGCCGACGGCTGGCAGGTCGATCTGGCGAACTTTGCCGAAGGCAAAATCACGGCACAACGCCTGACTGCGCCCCCCGCCCAATTGCGCCTGATTTTGGAACCCTGACCCTGCCACGCGGCATGTGCGCCCATGAAATCCCTCTACGACATCCCGGCTCCTGCCAAACTCAATCTTTTCCTGCACATTGTGGGTCGCCGAGCCGACGGTTACCACCTGCTGGAGTCGGTGTTCATGCTGATCGACTGGTGCGACACCCTGCACTTTGAGGTACGCCCAGACGGGCAGCTCAGCCGAGAAGACATCGGTGAAGCTTTGCCCGCAGACGACCTGGTGTTGCGTGCGGCGCGCGCCTTGCAGCAATTGAGCGGCATCCGGTTGGGAGCCCACATCACCATCGACAAACGCATTCCATCCCAGGCCGGCATGGGCGGCGGCTCTTCTGACGCGGCCAGCACACTGCTGGCGCTGAACCGCTTGTGGAAGCTCGGGCTGGGGCTAGATACCTTGCTGCCGCTGGGTCTGAGTCTGGGGGCTGACGTTCCCTTTTTTCTGGCCGGACAAAACGCCTGGGTCAGTGGCATTGGTGAAAAAATGAGCCCCGTCGACCTGCCGCCAGCCCGGTTTTTGGTGCTCAAACCAGCCCAGGGTGTCACTACTGAGCGAATTTTTTCAAGTCCAGATTTAAAAAGGAATACAAAATCCGCTAGAATCTCAGGCTTCGCTGCAAACGCATACGGCTTCGGTTGTAATGACTTGCAGACCGTTGCTCAGCAGATTTGCCCCGATATTTCACAGGCTTTGGCTTATGTCAAGAGTTTGGGGCTGAATGGCAGAATGACCGGGTCTGGAAGTGCCGTGTTTGCGCGGACATTGCATGAGATGAAGGTTCAGGCTGTGCCGGGTTTTCAAATCAGACAATGTGGCAATTTACCTTTGCACCCGCTGTATGGCTGGGCTAGGTAAATTCCGAAAATCAGGTTTTCGGTAGTCCATGTTTCATGGATCACCCGTGTAGGGGAGTCGCCAAGCTGGTTAAGGCACTGGATTTTGATTCCAGCATGCGAAGGTTCGAATCCTTCTTCCCCTGCCAAATTTTCAAGTTGTACACGTTTGAAGTACAACGCCGCACACAGCAACTAACAAGTTGGGATTTTCATGCAAGCCGATCAACCCCCTGAATTCATGGTTTTTACTGGCAATGCAAATCCTGCGCTCGCCGCCGACATTGCCCGTTGCCTTAAAACAGAGTTGGGAGCCGCAGAAGTGGGGCGCTTCTCTGACGGTGAAGTCACGGTAGAAATCAAACAAAACGTGCGCACCCGTGATGTCTTTGTGATCCAAAGCACCTGCGCGCCAACCAATGAAAACCTGATGGAACTGCTGATCATGGTCGATGCACTCAAGCGTGCCTCGGCTGAACGCATCAGCGCCGTGATTCCCTATTTTGGCTATGCCCGCCAAGACCGCCGTCCACGCTCCAGCCGGGTGCCAATTTCTGCCAAAGTGGTGGCCAACATGCTGCAAGCGGTTGGTGTGGCTCGCGTTCTGACCATGGACTTGCATGCCGACCAAATCCAGGGCTTCTTCGACATCCCGGTGGACAATATTTACGCATCCCCAGCCCTGCTGGGTGACCTGCGCCTGAAAAATTACGACGACCTGATTGTGGTCTCGCCCGATGTTGGCGGCGTGGTACGTGCGCGGGCGTTGGCCAAACAACTTGGCTGCGACCTGGCCATCATCGACAAACGCCGTCCCAAAGCCAATGTCAGTGAAGTCATGCACGTGATCGGCGAAATTGATGGTCGCAACTGCGTCATCATGGACGACATGATTGACACCGCGGGCACTCTGGTCAAAGCCGCAGAAGTGTTGAAACAACGTGGTGCAAAAAAGGTTTACGCCTACTGCACCCACCCGATTTTTTCTGGCCCAGCGATTGAACGCATCGGCACGGATGACGCACTGGACGAAGTGGTGGTCACCAATACCATCCCCTTGACACAAGCCGCAGCCGCCTGCCCCAAAATCAGGCAGATCAATGTGGCGCCGCTGATTGCCGAAACCATGCAGCGCATTGCCAAGGGCAAATCCGTGATGAGTTTGTTTTCTGATCAGGAAAATCTTTTCTGATCAGAACCATAAGTGGCTGACGCATCCAGCTTTGGGTGTCCGGCTTTTTTAATCAGAGCCACACTGGTCGCGGTGGGCTCTTCCAGGAGTTAGTTATGAAATTTACCGCTTTTGAGCGTTCCAAGCAGGGCACGGGTGCGAGCCGCCGTCTCCGCATTACCGGCCGCACGCCGGGTATTGTTTACGGTGGCGCTGTCACCCCATTGGCCATTGAAGTGGATCACAACGCCCTGTGGCACGCCTTGAAAAAAGAAGCGTTCCACTCCAGCATTTTGAACATGGAGATTGACGGCAAAGCCAGCCCGGTGTTGCTGCGCGACGTGCAAATGCACCCGTTCAAGCAACTCGTGCTGCACGTGGACTTTCAGCGCGTCGATGCCACCACCCGTCTGCACATGAAGGTGCCGTTGCACTTCTTCGGTGATGAAAACTCGCAAGCCGTCAAGGTAGAAGGCTGCATTGCCAACCACGTCATCAGTGAACTCGACGTGTTGTGCCTGCCCACCGATCTGCCTGAGTTCATCAAGGTTGACCTCAGTGGCCTGCGCAAAGGCGCTTCTTTGCACCTGGCCCAAATCGAGATGCCCAAGGGTGTTAGCGTGGTGATCCACGGTGGCGACAAAAACCCGGTGGTGGTCTCGGTGGTGGCTGTAGCTGGCGCAGAACCAGTAGCAGCTCCGGCCGATGAAGTCGATGCTGCCAAGCCTGCAGCAGCTAAACCGGCAGCCAAACCAGCCGCCAAAAAATAAACGCTTCACGCGTCCTGAAAAAACGGCTCACATGTGAGCCGTTTTTTTTGCGCCATCAGTTTTGCATAATCCCAAACAATCCATTAGGGCATGAATGCATGTCGAGGTGAGTTGCGAAGCAGTTTGGCTGGTGGCCGAGAGGCGTTCATAGCCGTAGCTATGGACAACGAACGGACGTGCAAGATGGCCGCAAAGCACGCCGCCAGGCATCATGCAGGCAAGAAGTGCCGCCTAATGGATTGTTTGGGACAATCACACCATGATTCGACTTTTTATAGGCTTGGGAAACCCCGGCGCAGACTATGCCGACACGCGCCACAACGCTGGCTTTTGGTGGATTGATGCGTTGGCACGCGAACTCAATACCACTTTGGTGATGGACAAAAGCTACCATGGCCTGGTGGCTAGAGTCAGCCTTCAAGGGCAGCCGGTGTGGCTGCTTAAACCACAAACCTTCATGAACCTAAGCGGAAAATCGGTCGCAGCCCTGGCCAATTTCTTCAAAATTGCGCCCCAGGACATTCTGGTGGCGCATGACGAACTCGACATCGCGCCAGGCGAGGCCAAGCTCAAGCTCGGCGGCAGCCATGCGGGACACAACGGCCTGCGCGACATCCATGCCCAATTGGGCACCGACCAATACTGGCGACTGCGCTTGGGGGTAGGTCACCCGGGAAACAAAGCCGAGGTGGTGAACTGGGTACTGAAAAAACCTTCTCTAGACCATCGCATTGCCATTGACCAAACGATTGATCGCGCGCTCAAAGCCGTCCCGCACTTTTTGACCGGCGACATGCAACGCGCCACGCTCCTGGTGCACACCAGCAAGCCTGCACGCCCCAAACCACCCCGGCCAGACAATGCCGCTGCAGCAGACATTGCGCTGGACACCACAAAAACCAAGACCGAACCATGAACCCACTCTTCCCAAGCCGAACGCTCAGCTGGCTTTGCATAGCTATTTTTATAATAGCTACTAGCGCTTTATCTACAAGGGCTAGAGGCCAAATTGTTTATAGATGTGGCAACAGTTACAGCCAAATCCCCTGCCCCGGTGGTCAAACCGTCCAGGTGGACGACACGCGTGACGCACAGCAGAAGCGTCAAACCGACGAGGCAGTGCGACAAGATGCCAAGCAAGCCCAGTTGCTTGAAAAAAAGCGCCTGGCACAAGAAAAAGCGGCTTTGAAACCAGCGCCTGTCACGCTACCGAGCACCGACACCACATCGCCAATGACACCAAGCGCCAGCGATGTCGCGGTGGTGCACAAAATTACACCCAAACGCATCCAAGCCAAACACCACAAGCCCGATGTGTTTGTGGCGCAAGTGCCCGGTTCGGATCAGAAAAAACGCTTGAAAAAAACCACGCAAAAGAAAGCAGCTCAAAAAGCAGCCTCATCGCCTGCCTGAACTGCAACCAAAGGCGTGACCTGCAGGCGCTGGTATTTTTGCCATAAGGTTTCACGGCTTTCGACCCATTGCGGGTGAATCGGGATGCAGTTCACCGGGCACACCTGCACACACTGGGGTTCGTCAAAATGACCCACGCATTCGGTGCATTTGGCCGGGTCAATCTCGTAGATTTCAGGCCCCATGTAAATGGCTTGGTTGGGGCACTCGGGCTCACAGACATCGCAGTTGATGCATGCATCGGTGATCAACAGAGCCATGCGAGCCACCTGTAAACGTTGTACATGGCCTGATTTTAAAAGTCGGGCTTATTCCGTGGTGTCAGCGGTGTCTTGCGGCTCCTCCAGCCCTTTGACAATCATCACCGGTACGCCGGCCGCGTGCAGCACTTCGTTGGAGACCGAGCCCAACAAGGCGCTGCGCAAGGTGCTGGTGCCACTGGCTCCAATGACCACCAGGTCGCAGCCATAGTTTTCAAGAATGTCCACCAGGGTGTGAGCCGGATCGCCCGAGGCCACTTCACTCTCATAGGGCAAACCCGCAGCGTCCAGCAATGCCTGCGCCGGCTGCAGGGTATGGGCTCCGGCTTGCGCGCTCACCTGCTCGATCACCTGCGGGTCATGCGCCACCATCAGTTCGTACAGGGTGGCCGGCTCCTGCACGTTGGCCAGCACCACGCTGGTGTTCAAACCATCAGCCGCCATGCGAATGGCAAAACGCACCGCTTCAAGCGCCACGGCGGAGCCGTCAAAGGGTAAAAGTATCTTCATGGTTGCTCCAAACACAAGTTAATTTTTACCAGCCTGACTGCGCACCTTTTGCAGCAGCCGCTGGTTCACGCCAGGGGAAACAAATTTGTCCACCTCACCGCCCAGTGTGGCGATTTCGCGCACAAAGGTGCTCGAGACGAATTGGTATTTGTCGCTGGGGGTCAAGAACACGGTTTCCACGTCGGGCATCAAACTTCGGTTCATGCCGGCCAACTGAAACTCATAATCAAAATCGGTCACGGCTCGCAGGCCTCGCACCATGGCCCGGGCACCGCGCGCCACGACAAAATCACGCATCAAACCTTCAAAACTTTCCACCTGCACACCGGGATAATTTTTGACCGCTTCACGTGCCATGTCCATGCGCTCGGCGAGCGAAAACATGGCTTTCTTGTGGTGCCCTGCGGCCACTGCCACGATCAGGTGGTCAAACAGCTGCGCCGCGCGGCGCACCACGTCTTCATGGCCCAGCGTGATCGGGTCAAACGTGCCCGGATAAACGGCGATCACAGGTGGGTGCATGGCAAGTTTCCTGATGGAGTGGTCACGTTTTGATTATCAACCCGCTGGGCTTGCCGTGGTGGACAGACGCTGGAGTAAATGCGCGTGCACCATGCCGGCTTTCAGGTGGCGATGCAGCCGCAAGCCCAGCGGCTGCAACTGCGCGTCCAGCCATTTTTTGGGTGCTTCCAGATACACAAAGCCACCCGCAGTGACGGCTTGCGCCGCCGCCATCACTGCGGACTCGAACAGCGCCGAGTCAAAGGGTGGGTCGAGAAAAATCAACTCCAGGCTGTTGCCAGGCGCATGCCGCAAGGCGGCCACACCATCACCACGCAGCACTTGCACGGCATCGGCTTTCAAGTGCGCCTGCATTTTTTTGAGCTGCTCCACCAGCGCGGCATCCTTCTCCACCAACTGCACTTGTTTGGCCCCGCGCGAAGCGGCCTCAAACCCCAGCACCCCGGTGCCGGCAAAGGCATCCAGACAGTGCCAGCCGCTCAGGTCTTGCCCGAGCCAGTTGAACAGGGTTTCACGCACCCGGTCGGGGGTGGGGCGCAGGCCAGGCTTGTCGGCCACCTGCAGTTTGCTGCGCTTCCACAGGCCGCCAATGATGCGCACCTCGTGGCTTTGCACCAGGCGTGCCCGGGGCGGTCGGGGTGGGCGCACGGGCGCTTGGGATGGGGCTTTTTTCATGCGCCTGATCTTACCTGCCGGACTAAAGCGCCACGACCTGTGTTCCGATGGGTATTTCGCCCAACTGTGCGCCGTCAAATAGCTAGCAGTTCGTTTCATCAAAACAACGTCATACCCTTGAGACGCAATGCGCTCAACATTGAAGCACGAGAAAACCGCCGCACTATGGTGCTTGAAGCCACACTTTAGCTTTTCATCCAGCGGCGCTCGCTTGCCTCTGCAGCCGACATCGCTCGTGCCGCAGGTCTGGCCAAAAGCGTGCGGGTTCAAACCTGTCTACTGGATCATTGCGGCTGGGCAAGACGGGGGTGTCCAGGCACCTGTTCCGGACGGGCAATTGACCAGAGAAATGCAACTTTCCGAGACCGACCGGAGCACTCGCCACCTTGCTGCTGGATACTTGTTCGTTAGCTTTGGGGCTGTGGCAGGCGCTGGATTACCCAAGCCAATTGAGTAAACTCTTGCAAGAAGTGGCAATGCGCATTTTTGATCGGGTCTTCAACGCCGAGTTGCGAAGCGCTGTTCAGCAGCTCTGATGTGTCGCGTACACCTCACAGCAAAAACCGCGCTGATGGCGCGTAGTGGTTTATCCCAACCAGCATCCCACTCACACAAAGCTAAACTGCCCTAATGACGAAAATCGTTGATCAACTAGCGGACTTGACCGCCTTGCGCGACCGGGACTCCCTCGATACCGCTTTGCTGGCAACCCTGCGCGAGTTGCTGCAACTTGACAACATCGCCATTTACCGCCTGGTGGGTCCCAGTGGCAACGAACATTGGCTGACCTGCGCCCTGGTGCAAAACGGCATCGACCAGTATCAGCCGGATCAAGGCTGGTCAGAACTTGACGACTTACCGCCCGCTGCCGACTACCCACAACGCCAGCTGGCCCTGAGCAGCCACCAACCAGTCATCGCCACTGAAACTGAAACGGGTATTGGTGTGTTCCCACTGGCTACACAAAGTGCGGCCAACGGCGTACTGGAATTACGCAGCACGCCGCCACTGTACGAGGAGTCGGTCAGGTTGGTCAGCGCCGTGCTGCGCCTGTACCAAAACTTCCAAGGCCTGCTGGACTATGGCGAGCGCGATGCACTCACCGAGCTCCTGAACCGAAAAACCTTTGATGGCGCGTTCCTGAAAGCCACCGCCACCCAAATCCAAGCCAGTGAACTCAGCACCGATGACCGACGCCACAGCCAGGCGGGTGGCAGCTACTGGCTGGCCATGCTCGACATTGACCATTTCAAACATGTGAATGACAACTTTGGTCACCTGATTGGCGACGAGGTACTGTTGCTGCTGGCACGCCTGATGCGCAGCACCTTTCGCTTTCATGACCAGCTTTACCGTTTTGGTGGTGAAGAGTTCGTGGTGTTGATGCACTGCACCGAAGGGGGGCAGGCGGAGGTGGCTTTTGAGCGCCTGCGCAGCAACACCGAGCAACACCAATTTCCGCAGGTGGAGCACATCACCATCAGTGTCGGCTTTACCGAAATCAGGCATGGCGACTCACCCAGCGCAGCGTTTGAGCGCGCCGACAAAGCGGTGTACTACGCCAAAGAGCACGGACGCAACCAAGTGTGCAACTATGAAACACTGGTGGCACAGGGCAAGCTGGCAGCCGAAGCCAGCAATGTGGGCGACATTGAGCTTTTTTGACTTCTTTACCCCCTATGACACCCCTGCTACCCCACATTCAAATCGAAACAGCGCCCCAACCCACGGCGGCCGTGATCTGGCTGCACGGCCTGGGCGCTGACGGCAACGACTTTGCGGGCTTGGTGCCCGAGCTTGATTTGTCCGGCTGCCCGCCGATTCGTTTTATTTTTCCGCATGCACCCAGCATGCCCGTCACCCTCAACGGCGGCTACGTGATGCCGGCGTGGTACGACATTCGTGGCACAGACCTGCTCAGCCGCCAGGACGACATCGGCATTCGCGCTTCTGAAAAAGCCATTTGCGCCCTGCTCGCGCACGAAATCGCCCGAGGCATCCAGGCCGATCGGATCGTGCTGGCGGGTTTCTCGCAAGGCTGCGCCATGGCGCTACACACCGGCTTACGCTTTGCACACCGGCTGGCGGGCATCATGGCACTGTCAGGCTACCTGCCGCTGGCAGACACCTTTGATGCCGAGCGCACCCGTGCCAACGCCCACACCCCCATCTTCATGGCGCATGGCAGCCAAGACCCAGTGGTGATCCCGGCGCGTGGCGAGGCCACCCGCGACCTGCTCACCCGCTTGGGCTACCCGGTGCAATGGCACAGCTACCCAATGCCGCACAGTGTGCACCCGCGCGAAGTGGTCGACATTGCCGCCTTTTTGACCCAGGTGCTGGGTCACACCGCCGCTTGAGCTTCAGAGAGGTGTCAAGCCCCGATTAGATGCGGGTCAACACAACCTTACCGATGGCGGTATACATTTCAACCTAGGAGGCTGTCGGACTTTCGGCATCGAAGCGTTCTCGAAGAGCGGCGTAGCCAAATTCGACCCCAGCGAGGGCAGTTTTTGCCGGATTTGCTGGCTCATAGCCGTAGCCATGAGTCAAAAAGACGGTAAAAAATAGACCGCTGCGGTCGGATTGCAGCCGATGTACCGAAAGTCCGACAGCCTCCTAGGTTCAAACGAACATGAAGAGGTGTCATTTGGCTCAACCGAGCAACAAGATTATTTGTGCACCGTGCTGAAAGGCGGGCGTGTCAAGCGGCTGGTGCATACCATCAGGAACCTGCTGTACAACGATGTGTTCTACGCTGTCAACAGCTTGATGCTATGCTTTCTTTATTTCAGTGTGCGTGTCAAACTAGATCGCCTGCACCAGTAATACATTTGTAACTTATGGCCACTGCCGAACCCACCGCCCCTGCTGCCCTTGCTACCAACGAACCCAATGCGCTGCCCGGCGTGGGTCGTACCCTGGTCACGGCTGGCAAACTGGAGCAAAAGTTTGCCGAGGAAATTTACCGCAAAGCCCTGGCGCACCAAACCAGCTTCATTGCCGAACTCACCGGCTCGGGGGCCGTGTCGGCGGCTGACCTGGCGCATACCCTGTCGCTGGCCTTTGGCGTGCCACTGCTTGATCTGGCCGAGGTAGACCCGCAAAAATTGCCCACTGGACTGCTGGACAACAAAATTTGCAGTGATTTCCGGCTGGTGGTGCTGGGCAAGCGGCAAAGTCGTTTGATCGTAGCCACCGCAGACCCCTCTGACCACAAGGCATTGGAGCGCATCAAGTTTGCGACCCAGATGAATGTGGACTGGGTGGTGGCTGAATACGACAAGTTGCTCAAGCTGGCATCAAGCAACACCGTCACCGCCACCGAGTCGATTGAAAACATCGTGGGCGGCAACTTTGAATTTGATGAGTTGTCCTCAGAACCTACCACTGATAACGCGCCCCTGGCCAGCTCCGAGGTGGACGATGCGCCGGTGGTCAGGTTCTTGCACAAGATGCTGATCGACGCGTTCTCCATGCGCGCCTCGGACTTGCACTTTGAGCCCTACGAGCACAACTACCGGGTGCGCTTTCGCATAGACGGTGAGTTGCGTGAAATGGCGTCGCCACCGATTGCCATCAAGGACAAACTGGCCTCGCGCATCAAGGTGATCTCGCGCATGGACATCTCCGAAAAACGCGTGCCTCAAGACGGCAAGATGAAGCTCAAGATTGGCCCGGATCGTGTCATTGATTTTCGCGTCAGCACCCTGCCCACGCTGTTTGGCGAAAAGATCGTGATCCGGATTCTGGACCCCAGCAGCGCCAAACTGGGCATTGATGCGCTGGGCTACGAGCCGGAAGAAAAAGAGCGCTTGCTACAAGCCATCGAAAGGCCCTACGGCATGATTTTGGTGACCGGCCCCACGGGGTCAGGAAAAACCGTGTCGCTTTACACCTGCCTGAATCTCTTGAACAAACCGGGGGTCAACATCTCCACTGCCGAAGACCCGTCAGAGATCAACTTGCCCGGTGTCAACCAGGTTAACGTCAATGACAAGGCCGGCCTGACCTTTGCGGCAGCCCTCAAGTCTTTTCTGCGGCAAGACCCGGACATCATCATGGTGGGAGAAATCCGCGACCTTGAAACTGCAGACATTGCCATCAAGGCCTCGCAAACAGGTCACCTGGTGCTATCAACTTTGCACACCAACGATGCCCCCACCACGCTCACCCGGATGCGCAACATGGGCATTGCACCGTTCAACATTGCCTCTAGCGTGATCCTGATCACGGCGCAGCGGCTAGCCCGACGCCTGTGTCCGGTGTGTAAAAAAACCATAGATTTGCCAATCAAGACCTTGATGGATGCTGGTTTTCAACCCGAAGAAATAGATGGCAGCTGGAAACCTTACCATCCAGTAGGTTGCAATGCGTGTAACAACGGTTACAAAGGGCGTGTAGGGCTTTACCAAGTGATGCCAATCAGCGAAGATATACAGCGCATCATCCTTCGAGACGGCAGCGCTCTGGAAATCGCCGAGCAAGCCAAGCGCGAAGGTGTGCACAGTCTGCGTGATGCGGGCTTGCACAAAGTCAAAACGGGACTCACATCGCTTGAAGAAGTGCTGAACGTCACCAACGTCTAACAAGGTACTTGAACTTACCATGGCCACTGAAAAATCAAAAATCAAGGAACTTGTCTTTGAATGGGAAGGCAAAGACCGCAACGGCAAACAGGTGCGTGGTGAAACCCGTGCCGGGGGTGAGAACCAGGTCACAGCAACCTTGAGACGCCAGGGCATCACCCCCACCAAAATTAAAAAACGCCGCATGAGCGCTGGGCGCAGCATCAAGCCCAAAGACATGGCCATCTTCACGCGACAGCTGGCCACCATGATGAAAGCTGGTGTGCCGCTGCTGCAGGCGTTTGACATTGTGGGCCGTGGCAACCCCAACCCCAGCGTGACGCGGCTGCTCAACGACATCCGCACCGATGTCGAAACCGGCACCTCACTGAGTGTGGCGTTTCGCAAATACCCGCTGTACTTTGACGCGCTTTATTGCAACCTGGTCGAAGCCGGTGAAACCGCCGGTATCCTGGATCAGCTGCTCGACCGGCTGGCGGTCTACATGGAAAAAACCGAGGCCATGAAGTCCAAAATCAAGAGCGCCTTGATGTACCCGATCTCGGTGCTGGTGGTGGCCTTTGTGGTCACTGCGGTGATCATGATTTTTGTTGTACCGGCGTTCAAAGAGGTGTTCTCCAACTTTGGGGCTGACCTGCCCGCACCCACCCTGGCGGTGATTGCCATCAGTGAAATATTTGTTCAGTATTGGTGGCTGATTTTTGGCGGTATTGGCGGTGGTTTTTACTTCTTCATGCAGTCCTGGCGGCGCAACGTCAAAATGCAGCAGTTCATGGATCGCCTGCTCTTGAAGATGCCCATTTTTGGCGTGTTGGTGGACAAATCCTGCACCGCTCGCTGGACTCGCACTTTGTCCACCATGTTTGCCGCCGGTGTACCCCTGGTGGAAGCGCTGGACTCGGTCGGCGGAGCCTCAGGCAACTGGGTCTACGAGTCGGCCACGCTAAAAATCCAGCAAGAGGTCTCGACCGGTACCGCGCTGACCGCCGCCATGACCAATGCCAACCTGTTCCCGAGCATGGTGCTGCAAATGTGCGCCATTGGCGAAGAGTCCGGCTCCATTGACCACATGCTGGGCAAGGCCGCTGACTTCTATGAGTCTGAGGTGGATGACATGGTGGCCGGCATTTCCAGCCTGATGGAGCCCATCATCATCGTGATTCTGGGCACAGTCATCGGCGGCATTGTGGTGGCCATGTACCTGCCCATCTTCAAGTTGGGGCAAGTGGTTTGATGCTGCTGACTCCGGGTGTTGATGCTGCCCTGCTGGGCGTGCTGGGGCTGCTGATTGGCAGTTTTTTGAACGTGGTGATCTACCGCTTGCCGGTGATGCTGGAGGCGCAATGGAAAGCCGAATGCGCTGAGCTGCAAGGCCAGGAACTGCCCGCCTCGGCCCCCTTCAATTTGATGCTGCCGCGTTCACGCTGCCAAGCCTGCAACCACCAACTGGCATGGTTTGAGAACATTCCGGTGCTCAGTTACCTGGTGCTGCGTGGCCAATGCCGTGCCTGCAGCGCCCCGTTCAGCCTGCGCTATCCGGCCATTGAACTGGCCACCGGTGTGCTGTTTTTTTACTGCGGCTGGCACTGGGGAGCCAACACCACCGGCTTGGCTTGGTGCGGCTTTGCGGCGGCGCTGCTGGCACTGGGCATGATCGACTGGGACACCACCCTGCTGCCCGACAGCATCACCCTGCCGCTGCTGTGGGCGGGGCTAATTTGCGCCGCGCTGAAATGGACTCAGGTCACCTTGCCCGATGCCCTTTGGGGAGCGGTTGCTGGCTACCTGTCGTTGTGGCTGGTGTACTGGGCGTTCAAACTCGCCACCGGCAAAGAAGGCATGGGCTTTGGCGACTTCAAGTTGTTTGCAGCGCTGGGCGCCTGGTTTGGCTGGCAGGCGCTGATTCCCATTATTTTGATGGCCTCGGTGATCGGCGCAGTCATTGGCATTGCCATGAAGTTTTCCAGCGGCTTGCGCGAAGGCGGCTACATTCCGTTTGGGCCGTTTCTGGCCGGGGCTGGCCTAACCGCCATGCTGGTGGGGCCCAACGCCATGCTCAGGGCGGTGGGGCTGTAGACGTGCCGTGCGTTATGCGGTTGGGCTTGACCGGTGGCATTGGCAGCGGCAAAAGCACCGTCGCCGCACTGCTGCAACAGGCCGGGGCTGCGGTGCTGGATGCCGACGCGATTTCACGCTCGGTCACCGCACCGGGTGGCTTGGCCATCGCCCCTATCCGGAGCCGCTTTGGCAGTGAATTCATTGCCGCCGACGGGTCGCTTGACAGGCCGCGCATGCGTGCGCTGGTTTTTGCTGATGCCGCGGCCAAACAGCAGCTCGAAGCCATTGTTCACCCCTTGGTTCGCCAAGAAACCGAACGCTTGACCCAGGAGGCCATCAACCAAGGCGCCAAGTGTCTGGTGTTTGATGTGCCCCTGCTGGTGGAATCTGCCCACTGGCGCCAAAGCGTCGACCAGGTGCTGGTGGTGGACTGCCTGCCCGAGACGCAAATCCGCCGCGTCATGGCACGCAGTGCGCTAGATAAAGCCCAGGTGCTGGCCATCATGGCCACGCAAGCCAGCCGTCACACCCGCCTGGCGGCGGCCGACGCGGTCATCTTCAATGAACACCTGAGCCTGGACGAATTGACCAGCCAGGTGCGCGTCTTGGCTGCGGGCTTGCGGCTATCATCGGTTTAACTTTTTTCAGACACGGGCAACATCAGCGTGATCCTTTACGAATACCCCTTGCACGAACGCGTTCGCACCTATTTGCGACTGGAACACCTTTCATTGCGCCTGAACCAGCTGGCAGCCCGGGTAGATGCACTAGACCACCACTTTGCGCTGGTAACCTTGTTTGAAGTCATGGACGTGGCGGCTCGGCCCGACCTGAAATCGGACCTGCTCAAAGACCTTGACCGGCAAAAGCACACGCTGCAAGCCTACCGGGGCAACCCCGCCATTGCCGAGACCGCGCTAGAAAATGTCATCACCGAACTGGAGCAATGCTTTGAAGCACTGAACACCCAACCGGGCAAGGCCGGGCAAGCCCTAACGGAAAACGATTGGTTGATGAGCATACGCAGCCGCATCAGCATCCCGGGGGGCACTTGCGAATTTGATCTGCCGGCGTATTACGCCTGGCAACACCTGCCGGGCAGCGTGCGACAGGGCGAGTTAACCCAATGGATGGCATGCCTGATACCTTTCACACAAGCCGTTGACCTGTTGCTCAAGCTGCTGCGTGACTCGGGTGCGCCACAAAAAGTCATGGCCAACGGTGGTCAATTTCAACAAAACCTGCCGCCAGGTCGCACCTTTTTGCTGATGCGCCTGGCGCTGGACGAGCACCTGGCGGTCAGTCCGGAAATCAGCGGCAACCGTCTGATGGTGTCGATTCGCTTGATGCGTCAGGGGTCAGACAACCGCCCGCATGCGGTGTCGGACGACGTCCCTTTTGAGCTGACCCTGTGCGCATGACACCGTCCACACCAGACGAGCCGGTTTTGAAACTGGTGCGCTGCCCCACCTGTGGCGGCGACAGCTTGTACGCGCCCAGCAACCGGTATCGCCCGTTTTGCTCAGAACGCTGCAAAAAAATTGACCTCGGAGCCTGGGCCAGCGAACAGTTCACCCTGCCCGCCTCAGCACCGCCTGACGATGCACAAGTGCCACCTTCCACCACACCCAAAAATATATAAGTAATTAAGCTGTAGCCCTTTAAATTAAAGGGCTAGAAGCTATAAAAATAGTAGCTAGCCTTATACACGGACTGTGCGTGCGGCACAAAGTTCCAACCTGCAGTCTCCCGAAGGGATTGCCATTCACGGCAATATTGAGCGCTGTGCAACCCGCCGCTGTACCAACAGTTGCAAACCCTGTGGCCACAGCGCCCGATTCGCTCGGCCGAGTTTCACAAGGTGTTTTTGCGCGAGCAGGGCAGCATGGAGTCACCCCTGCCACCACGCTACTACGTGCCTGGCGACCGAACCTGGTTTCGCAACCCGGACGACGCATCGGCAGAGGCCTCGGGCTTTGAAGGCTCGTGGGTGATGTACCTGGGCGCCTGCCTGCGACATTCGCTACCATCAGGCACATGAATTTTCAATCTTGGCTTTCCCGGCTACCGCGACAACGCCGGTGGGTGATCCCCTTGCTTTTGGCGCTGCTGGCCGCGCTTCTTTGGTGGACGACACGCGCGCCGCTGGTCGACAGTGTCACCGTGCAAGCCGGCAACCTGGTGCGCAGCGTGCAGTTTTCTGCCCGTGTGGCTACCCTGGCGCGGGTGGACGTGGGTAGCACGCTCACCGCGCGGGTGGCGCAGGTGCTGGTGCGCGAAGGTGCCCAGGTGCACGCCGGTGAGGCGCTGGTGCAACTGGAGTCTGACGAACTACTTGCCGCGTTGCATCAGGCGCAAGCCACCCAAACCCAGGCGCTGGCCCGGCTGCAGGGGCTGCGCTCTACCGGCCGTGTGCAGACGCACGCTGCTTTGGCGCAAGCCCAGGCCACGCTGCAAGCGGCAAAGGCCGACGTGGCACGTACCCAGCAACTCGTCTCCCAGGGATTTTTGAGCCCGGCACGGCTGGACGAAGCGCAGCGTGCCTTGGGTGTGGCACAAGCCGTGCAGGACGGCGCTGCAGCGCAGGTGCAAGCCAACCTGGATGCCGGCACCGACATCACCCAGGCACAAGCCCAACTGACATTGGCGCAGGCGGCCAGCCAAGCCGCGCAAGCACGCTTGAGCCAAACCGTGTTGCGCGCGCCAGCTGATGCGCGCGTGCTGGCGCGCAGCGTGGAGCCTGGGCAAATTGTGCAGCCGGGACGCGCGCTGTTGAGCCTGGCGCTGGCCGGGCCCACGCAGCTCAAAGCCCAGGTAGACGAGCGCTTTTTGGCGCAACTGGCGGTGGGCCAACCCGCCACGGTGGTGGCCGATGCGTTTGCTGATCAGCGCCTGGGCGCGCAGGTGGCTTTCATTGCCCCGGCGGTGGATGCGCAACGCGGCGCGGTCGAAGTCACCCTGACGTTGACGCAAAGCGCCCCGGCTTTTTTGCGCGAAGACATGACGCTGTCGGTCGAGGTAGAAACCGCCCGCCGTGACCACGCCTTAACCGTGCCACTGGCGGCGCTGCGCACCTCACCCGATGCGACCGACAACACAGCCCAGGTGCTGGTGGCGCTGGATGGCCGGGCGCAGTTGCAACGCGTGCGCCTGGGGGTGCGCTCGCTGCAAGCTGCTGAAGTGCTGGAGGGTTTGCAGGCTGGCGATGTGCTGCTGCTGAAGCCTGGCCTGAGGGTTGGCCAAAAAGTGCGTGTGCGCGAAGTCAGCGCGTCAAACCCCACCCACACCGCCCAGGCCAAGGGCACGCAAGGTGGCGCAGCCGGCGCTGCAATCACCAACACCATGGGCCGTTGAGCCGCGCACATCATGGGCAAGCGCTTAGGGTTTGAATGGCTGGTGGCACTGCGCTTTTTGCGCGAAGGGCGTATGCAGACCCTGCTCATCATTGTGGGGGTGGCCGCAGGGGTGGCGGTGGTGGCTTACATCTCGGCGCTCATCGGCGGCCTGCAAGCCAGCACCTTGACAAAAACCCTGGGGGCGCAAGGCCACATCACGCTGCGTTCACCGCAAGACGTGGTGCAGAGCGCCCGCCTGGCTGAGCCAGGAGTGATGGCGTTGACCGAGACCCAACCCCGCGCCCAGCGTCTGCGCTCGGTGGTCAACTGGCAGCTGCTGCTGCCGGTGCTTGAAGCCATGCCAGAAATTTCGGACGTGTCGCCGATGGTGTCGGGCTCTGGCCTGGCGTTGCGCGGTGAGGCACAGCAGTCGATTGCCTTGCTGGGGGTGGAGCTGGACCGCTATGACCGCATTGTGGGGCTGCGCAGCAAAGTGGTGGCCGGTGTGGCGCGGCTGGCTCCGGGTGAAGGCATTGTGGGGCGCGAGTTGGCCGATGATTTGGGCGTGCGCGTGGGGGACCGTTTTAGCCTGCAAACCGGCGCGGTCACAGAGTCGGTGCGCGTTACAGCGCTGGTGGATTTGGGCGTGCGCGACCTGAACCGGCGCACCGTCATCGTGCCGCTGCGTGCAGCGCAAAACCTGCTGGGCCTGCCCGGTGGTGTCACCAACCTGGACATCAAACTGCATGATGTCTGGACAGCGCAAAAACTAGCCGAAGACCTGCGTGCGCGCTACCCCTACAAGGTGGAGAGCTGGCAAGAGAACAACGCGCAACTGGTCTCAGCGCTGAACGCACAGTCGGTCAGCACCGGCATCATTCGCAGCGTGGTGATGATCGTGGTGGTGCTGGGCATTGCCAGTGTGCTGGTGGTGTCGGTGGTGCAAAAAGGGCGCGAGATTGGCATTCTGCGCGCCATGGGCACCACACGCGCGCAGATTTTGCGGGTGTTTTTGCTGCAGGGCGCGGTGGTGGGTGTGCTGGGCTCGGCTTTGGGTATTTTGATTGCAGTGGGGTTGATTGCTGCCTTCACCTATTTTGTGAAAGGGGCGGACGGCCAGCCGCTGTTCAACATCACCCTGCCGTGGGACACCGGCCTGAAGGTAGCGCTGCTGGCCAGCGTCTGCGGCGTGCTGGCTGCCATTGCACCGGCGCGCCGGGCGGCGGCCATGGACCCGGCGCAAGCCATCCGTTTATAAACAAAATTAGCCTCTAGCCCTTATGAAACAAGCGCAAGCAGCTACTACTTTAATAGCGCTTAAAGGCATTCACAAAAGCTACAACCTGGGGCTGCCAAGCCAGACCGAGGTGTTGCACGGCATTGACTTGCAAGTAGCGCGTGGCGAGTTTGTGGCGCTGATGGGGCCGTCAGGCTCGGGTAAAAGCACGCTGCTCAACATCCTGGGCTTGCTGGAGCCCATGACGACTGGTTCTTACCAGTTACAAGGCGAGGAAATGCGTGGCTTGGACGACGCGGGTCTGACGCTGCGCCGCCGGCAAACCCTGGGCTTTGTGTTTCAGTTTCACCATCTGTTGCCGGCCTTCACCGCGCTGGAAAACGTGACGCTGCCAGCGATGATGATCCATGGCCAGGTGAGTGCCCAGCAGTTGCAACATGCGCGTGACTTGCTGGCCGACGTGGGCCTGGCGGGCGCTGAACACAAACGCCCCGCCGAACTCTCGGGCGGCATGCAGCAGCGCGTGGCCATTGCCCGCGCCGTGGTGCTGAACCCGCCGCTGGTACTGGCCGATGAGCCCACCGGCAATCTGGATCAGGCCGCCAGCAGCGACGTATTTGCCCTGCTGCGCCGCTTGCACGCCGAGCGCGGCATCTCGTTCCTGGTGGTGACCCACGATGCCCATCTGGCCGCTCGTTGTGACCGTTTGCTGGAGCTGGTGGACGGCAAGTTGCACAGCGACACGGTGACCGTGAACTGAGCCATAAGGCTTGAAACTGGCGTTCGTAGGGCCGACTTTAGTCGGCCATGGCGGGCTGAAGCCCGCCCTACGCTGGCAGCACATGTTTCATGCTGCGAGATGCCATGACAACCAGCCCCGCATGCCCGGAGGGTTGGTACGCACGCCCCGGCGCAAGACAATTCATGTGAACGTTTTGGGCATGTAGCCCTTATTACTTTACGAGCCCTAAGCTATTTATTAAATAGCAATTAAGCTTCATCCTGCTGCTCACCGTCGATGTACAGCCAGCGCCCGTCTTCACGCACAAAGCGGCTGATTTCATGCAGGCGCACACCACGGCCAGCGTCCCGATAACGCGCCACAAACTCCACCACACCCACGTCACCGGTGGCCTGGGCGTGGCGCACTTCCAGGCCGAGCCATTTGACCGGTGACAGCGCCAACTCGCCCGGCGAGGTGCTGGGATGCCAGGTGGCCAGCAGGTAGTCGATCAGGCCCAGCACATAGGCGCTGTAGCGCGAGCGCATCAGCGCCTCGGGTGTGGGCGCTGGCTGGTCTTGTGTGTAACCTGCGTGCCAGCGGCCACAGCAGTTGGCGTAGGTTTTGCCACTGTCGCAGGGGCAGGCGGCGTGGTCGGCAAGCGGGGGCTTTTTCATGGCGGTAATGGTAACGGCGCAACACACCGCTTGACCAGCCTGGGCGCGAGCAAAGTAGCGACAATGCGGCTCATTTCAAACCATCAAAAAGGATCACCATGAAGGGTAATTTTGCAGCCATTGTGCTGGTGTGCGTTGGCACATTTTTTCTGCTGACCAACCTGGGTTATATCAACGTCAGCCTGGCGGCGCTGCTGCGAACCTGGTGGCCGCTGATTTTGATTGTGGTGGGTTTGTCGCTGTTTTTTACCGGCAAAAGGTAGTCTGCCTGGCCTGAACTGGGGGCGCACAAGCGCAGGCTTATCATCGGCCAGGTACATCTCAGGGACGGGATCAAAATCATGGCAACTCTTATACCAGCGCTGGGGGCATGCACATCACGCATGACCTCAGGCGAGCGCCGCTTGGCCGAACGGCTGGAAAACAAGCTCGACGACGACTATCTGCTGTGGTACGACGTGCCAGTGGGTCCGACCAATGCTCACCCTGACTTTGTGGTGATACACCCAAGGCGCGGCCTGCTGATTTTGGAGGTGAAGGACTGGAAGCTGTCCACCATCCGGAGCGCCGACAAACAGACCTGGACGATCATCCCCGACGGCTCACCCAAGATGGTGGAAAACCCGCTGGAGCAAGCGCGCCAGTACGCGCACCAGGTGGTCGATGCCCTGAAACGCGACCCGCAGTTGACGCAAACCGAGGGCGCGCACGCAGGCAACTTGGCCTTTCCGTGGAGCTACGGCGTGGTCTTGACAAACATCACACGAGCGCAGTTCAAGGCCGCCGAGCTGCACCATGCCATCGAACCCCACCGCGTGCTGTGCAAAGACGAAATGCTGGAATCGGTCGATGCCGAAGACCTGCAAAGCCGCCTGTGGGACATGTTCCCTTTCATGATGCGAGGCGTGATGAGCCTGCCCATGCTCGACCGCGTGCGCTGGATCATGTTCCCGCAGGTGCGGGTGCAAACCCAAGGCGCCCTGTTTGACGACAACGACGCGGACGCTGACCTGCCCAGCATCATGCGCGTGATGGACTTGCAGCAAGAGCAGCTGGCGCGCAGTCTGGGCGACGGCCACCGCGTGATTCACGGCGTGGCGGGCTCGGGCAAGACCATGATTCTGGGCTACCGCGCCGAGTACCTGGCCCGTTCGGGTGGCCCGGGGTGCAAACCTATTCTCATCCTGTGCTTTAACGAACCTCTGGGCGTGAAGCTGCACAGCGTGATGGCTGCCAAGGGTTTGAGTGACCGGGTGCATGTGCGGCACTTTCACAAATGGTGTCATGAACAAATCAGGGCGTTTGGCCAGACGCTGCCTGCGCAAAGTGCTCACTTTTTTGATGATCTTGTGGAGGCCGTCATCCGTGGCGTGGAGCGCAAGCAAATCCCCAGCGGCCAATACCAGGCGGTGCTGATCGACGAAGGCCACGACTTTGCGCCGGAATGGCTCAAGCTGGTGGTGCAAATGGTCGACCCTGCCACCAACAGCCTGCTGGTGCTGTATGACGATGCACAAGCCATCTACAAACGCAGCCGACTCAAGTTCACGCTCAAAAGCGTCGGAATCAAGGCCGTTGGCAAAGGCTATTCAACCATCCTCAAAATCAACTACCGCAACACGCGACAAATCCTGCAGGTAGCCAGTCTGGTTGCTGCCGATTTATTGACTGCCGATGAAGTCAGTGATGACGATGACAAGATTCCCCGCTTGCACCCCATCAGTTGCGGGCGTGACGGCCAAGCACCCGTGATCATCAAGCTGCCCACGCTGCGCGACGAGGCCTATGCGATTGCCGACCAATTTGCCAACGCGCACAAAGAAGGCCACGCCTGGGGCGACATGGCGGTGCTGTGCGCCGACTGGAAAACCATGGACTTGTGCGCCGATGCCCTGCACCAACGCCAACTGCCGTTCAATGTGCGCAAACGCACCGGCGAATACGACCCCAGCGCCGACACCATCCAAGTCATGACCATGAAAGTCAGCAAAGGCCTGGAGTTCCCCGTGGTGGCCCTGCCCGGCGTGGGCCACATGCCAGCGCCCGGTGAGGATGAGAAGGAAGCAGCGCGGGTGTTTTATGTGGCGGCCACAAGGGCGACGCACAAGCTGCTGATTGGTGTGGGTGGGGATGGAGCGTTTGGCAGTAAGCTGGGAACATGACCAGGAAAACAACATGAGCGAGACAACACACAAGCTAGTGCCCGCACCGGCCGATAGCCTGCATGCCGAATTGCGAGCGCTGATTGCCAGCACCCGCCAGCGGCTGGCGGGTGCCGTGAATGCGGAGCTGACACGGCTGTATTGGAATGTGGGCCAAAGGCTGCGCACCGAGGTGCTGGGCGAAGGCCGCGCCAGCTATGGAGCTCAACTACTGGACCAACTGGGCCAACAACTGACGCAAGAATTTGGCCGAGGATTTGAGTCGCGCAACCTGCGCCGCATGACGAAATTTGCCGAGAGCTTTCCTGATGCGGCAATTGTGTCAACACTGTCGACACAATTGAGCTGGAGCCACATGGTCGCCATCGTGGCGCTGAAAACCCTACCAGCCCGCCAGTTTTACGCAAGCCAAGCCGCCACCAACACTTGGAGCGTGCGCGAACTCCACCACCAAATCGACCGCAAGGCTTTCGAGCGCACCGAGCTTGCAGACTTGCAAGCCCACACAACCGTTCAGGCTGAGCTTGTCGAAGCGGCCAACATCGCCCCCGCCCAAGTCTTCAAAGACCCGTACTTCTTAGACTTCTTGGGCCTGCGCCAAGGCCACGACGAAGCCGATCTCGAAGCCGCCATCCTGCGCCAGCTGGAAGCCTTCATCCTGGAACTGGGCCGGGGCTTTGCGTTTGTAGAGCGCCAAAAGCGCATGGTCATTGACGGCGACGACTTTTATCTGGACTTGCTCTTCTACCACCGCCGCCTGCGTCGCCTGGTGGCCATCGAACTCAAGCTGGGCCGCTTCAAAGCCGCGCACAAAGGCCAGATGGAGCTGTACCTGAAATGGCTGGACAAATTTGAGCGCCAGCCGGGCGAAGAGGCCCCCATCGGCCTCATCCTGTGCGCCGAATCCAGCCGCGAACAGGTGGAGCTGCTGCAAATGCACAAAGACGGCATCACCGTGGCCGAATACTGGACCGAACTGCCGCCCAAAGCGGAGCTGGAGCAAAAGCTGCATGCAGCTTTGCTTGAAGCGCGCGAGCGGCTGGCACGGCGTGGGGTGTTGCTGGGGGACTTGGATGATGAGTGATCACATGAAGGTCAGCAAAGGCATGGAGTTCCCCGTGGTGGCGCTGCCCGGCGTGGGCCACATACCCGCCAAAGGCGAAGACGAACAAGAAGCCGCGCGGGTGTTTTATGTTGCGGCGACGCGGGCTTCGCTGAGGTTGGTGATTGGAGGGGGTGGGGATGGGGGGTTGGGGAGAAATTGGGATTGTTTAGATGCGTCTGATTTTGCTCGCCTGAACTGTCGCAAGCGATGCCTACAATTCGACAACGCAGACACCTCTGAAAAGCTGCTCTATGCAGTGACAGATTAACAATCTTTGCCTAAATGGCCTATCAGAAGAATGAGGCTCAAATGACTACAAAACCGAACGCAGAAATTGAAGAAATCGAAGGGCTCGCTAATGAGAAAGATGATGTTTCTCTGGGTGGCTACCCTATCGATACCCTACTCATTCGAAACGAAAACCGAACCGTCCATGATGTATTGAGGAGGATTGCAAAAGGCTCATTTGTAATGAATCCTGATTTCCAACGCGACTTCATTTGGCAAGAAGATAAGCAAAGCAAGCTAATCGAGTCCGTGCTAATGCGAATTCCTTTACCAGTCTTTTACTTGGGCGAGGATGAAGAGGGCCGAATGGTTGTCGTTGACGGCCTACAGCGCCTTTCCACATTTCAGCGTTTCGTAAATAACGAGTTTCCGCTTAAGCTTCCCGATCAGGCGGAATTGAACAAAAGGTACTTTCGAGACCTTTCGCCAAAGATGCAAAACAGGATCGAGGACTGCAATTTAATCCTCTACGTAATTGATGCAAAAGTTCCTGAACAAGCACGTTTGGACATATTTGACAGGGTAAATGGCGGTGTTCCGTTGACACGCCAACAAATGCGAAACTGTTTATATATGGGTGCTGCAACGCGTTTTCTAAAAGAGGAAGCGACAACTAAATTATTCATAAAGACGACTGGGGGTAGTCTAAAAACAGCTCCAATGCGTGACCGAGAATTCGTAAATAGATTTTGTGCATTTCGACTTCTCCCTCTGCCAGACTATCGTGGGGACATGGATGATTTTTTGGCGAGAGGACTAAAAATTATGAACAAACTCTCACCAGATGCACTTCAGCAACTTAGGGGCCAATTCCATGCTGCTTTGAAAAATAATTTGGCAGTTTTTGGGCAGCATTCCTTTAGAAAACATACCCACATTGGGCAAGGGCGCAGCATACTAAACGCATCCCTTTGGGATGTGATGACCACAGTACTCTCTGAGTATTCAGAGAGTACTGTTGAGGCCAAAGCTTCAAGCGTGAGGGCTGCCTTTTTCGCATTGATGAACGATGATGATTTCATCACTGCGATCACATACGGTACGAACGATCCAAGAAAAGTCGCCTATCGATTCAAAACTGCAAGGTCTGTGTTTAAGGAGGCACTCAATGCTTAATCGACTTGATCTGCATGACTTCAAATGCTTTGAATTACTTAAACTACCTCTCGCCAGTTTGACACTTCTGTCTGGTGCCAACGCGTCCGGAAAATCATCTGTTCTCCAAGCCCTCGTTTTATTGCATCAAACGATGCGTGACCATGAGTGGGCCTCGCGCATCCTGTTGAATGGTGACGCAATCAAGCTGGGAACAGTCGGTGACATAGTTGATAAGGTTCACGGTCGCAAGACTGTTGAAATGGGTTTGTTAGATGGCGATTTGGAGTATCACTGGTCGTTTTCAGGCGATCGCTCCGAAATGTCAATGGGCGTGGCCACGGTCTCTGTGGGAGAGGTCGCGTATGAGCATCCAGAAAGGCTGCAATATTTGTTACCGCCTTTGTTCGATAGCACGACTGCAATCATGGTCGAGTCTGCATCAGATCATGGAGTCGGTGTTCTTCAACTAAATCTTGACTCATTGGCATACCGTCTAAGGAGTCTGTCTTACATAACCGCTGAACGAATCGGCCCTCGTGAGTTTTACCCAATTGAAGAGACTGCCTCTGTCGTTGGGCCTGCCGGTGAACACGCTGTCAGCGTGCTCCATTTAGGACGAGATGAGCATGTAATTGAAGGCTTAATTCTTCAGGGTGTGCCACCCACTCGGTTGCGGCAAGTAGAGGCACGCATGAGACAGTTTTTCCCAGGCTGTGGCTTGGTTGTGCTTCAAGTGCCGCAAGCCAATGCAGTAACCCTTGGACTACGAACATCTGAAGATACTGACTTTCATCGTCCGATTCACGTGGGCTTCGGTCTCACCCAAATACTGCCGATTATCGTCGCCGCTCTATCGACAAAGGTTGGCGGCATGCTACTCATTGAGAATCCAGAAGTACATCTCCATCCCGCCGGGCAGGCACTTATGGGGCAGTTCTTGGCGGAGGTCGCTAAGGCTGGGGTCCAAGTCATAGTGGAGACGCATAGCGATCACGTATTAAACGGTATTCGGAGGGCCGTTAAAGACGAGCGGATAGCACCTGAGAAAGTTGCCGTCCACTTCTTTAGGCCAAGGTCAAGTTCAGACGCCCAAGTAATGAGTCCACAGATAGACCGAATGGGCAATATCGACACTTGGCCAGATGGATTTTTCGATCAGTTTGATAAAGATATGAACTATTTTTCTGGCTGGGAGGTATGACGTGTCGTTTCTTACAAATGACCTGTCATTTCATGGCCAATTTCAAAACATAGTCACGTTTAGTAATGCAATAGGCCGGTTAATGGCTATACGGGAAATAGCACGTCGTTTCGGTCGAGAATTGCATTGTCATAGGGGTTTGGCAAATGCTCTGGTCATGCCCAATATGACAATGCCACAGGCAATTTTGGGACTATCGCAGAGCCAGCAGCGGGCACTCCGATCTTGGTTCACTAAGACTGGCCCTTTTTGGGAAGATACCCGTTCACATGGTCCCGACGATTATTTAGAGTTGAATGGGGCCGTTGTGACAGACACGGCCGTGGGCGAAGCCGCGTGGTGCCGACTAATTGGAATTGACCGCGAACTCGTCAGCGTCGCGCCGTCAAACTGGCAGTTTTCACCTTTGTCAGTTGAGCACTTGAATGGAGGGAACACTCCGACAACTGTTGAAGTGGAAAATCACTGGGATCCCGGTGCGCTTGAGAACGCTCTAGAGAACGCCCCTGTTCCAATGGCTACTTGGAGGCAGTTGGAAACACTGGCAAAGGCGAGATTCCCTTTACTTACGATTGCAACTGACGCGTTCACAGCACTTGACGGGCACCCCTTCGTACCTGGCGCTGCCCAGCGTTTGCTTTCAATAATGGGAATTCTGAATCAATTCAAGTCCTGCTTTGAAGCAGATGGCCAGCGAACAAAAGAAGGGCATGAGATCTACCAGAATTTCTTCACTGGAGCCAAGGAAGGTGGTGGCCATGGCGCAACATTCTCGGACTCGTCGGATAGTGAAAAGGAAGAGTTCAAGACGAAGCTGACTTTTAGGCAGCCTGATGATGCAAACAAAAGTATGTTTTGCACATGGCATGGCAAGGTTCAGACACCGCAAATTCGAGTCCACTTCTCTTGGCCAGTGAGAGCCAATGAACCACTCTATGTTGTGTATGTTGGGCCAAAGCTTACGAAGCGGTAGGCAATTGCCGAATCCCGATCGGCAAGTAGTAACACTTCATCTCGAAACAAAAGGGCCAAAGCAAAAGGGG
>Ga0210013_1000219_pt1 | contig 48287 bp, 48 predicted proteins | sample CryGeymeta201506_FD_185553 | JGI IMG/M metagenome (GOLD analysis project Ga0210013, IMG submission 185553) | Groundwater microbial communities from Crystal Geyser aquifers in Utah, USA - Crystal Geyser metaG 2015-06 (SPAdes) (version 2) | ecosystem: Environmental > Aquatic > Deep subsurface >...
CTCACCCGTTCGCCACTCGCCACCAGGATTGCTCCCGTGCTGCCGTTCGACTTGCATGTGTAAGGCATGCCGCCAGCGTTCAATCTGAGCCAGGATCAAACTCTATAGTTCGATCTTGAATTTTTTGTCTGATTTCTCAGACTACTCATAAATTGGAATCGACGTGATTTTCTTTGACGAATTTCACATCTTTTTTACTTCATGAGCGTTTGTAGAGCCTTTCGACTCTGTTCCGTAGAACTGAGCCTCTCTCTTCAAACGCCCACGCTTATCGGCTGTATGTTTTTAATGATCTTGCAAGCAGCTTTTACTACTTGCTTTCTTGCACTTCGCAGTGATCAGCGAAGCCTCGTATTCTAGCACGCTTTTTGGCGTTCTTCTAAAAACACTTTTGGATCTCTTCAAGTCTTTCGGACCCGATCGATCTCATCGTTATCTGTCGAGCCTTGGATTATGACATATTTTTTCGAGGTTTTTTAAAAATATCGACTGCACCAAAAAAAGACCTCTCCTAAAGTCGGTAGCGATCTGTGATGGATCGAAGCTTCATCACCAAGGCGGACGCGATCCCGGCTGGAGGCAAAACTTCATCCACAGCGCCGTGCGCTATCGCTTCACGGGGCATACCAAACACAATACAAGACGCTTCATCTTGAGCATAGTTGTAGCTCCCCGCTTCTTTCATCTCTTTCATCGCTCTAGCGCCATCATTGCCCATCCCCGTCAGCATAATGCCAAAGGCGTTAGGTCCAACCACTTTCGCCGCCGACTTAAACAAAACCTCGACAGAGGGCTTATGCCGATTGACTGGCTCTCCATCCCCGACTAACGCCACATAGTTGGCACCACTGCGATCGACTCTGAATTGCAGCCCACCCGGTGCGATATAAACATGACCAGGCAAAATCCGCTCACCGTTGCTGGCTTCGCGCACAGCCAATTGGCACAATCCATCCAAACGGCCCGCAAATGACGTTGTAAATCCTGGGGGCATGTGCTGAGTGATCAGCACCGCTGGAAAATCCGCCGGTAAGCTCACAAGCAGTTCCTTGATTGCCTCCGTCCCCCCCGTGGAAGCGCCAATAAAAACCAGCTTTTCAGAGGCGACACCGGTTAGCGCCACCCGACGCAGGTCATCTACGCTCGACTTACCGACAGGCGCTTCACCGCCACCCTTCACAGCAGACAGCAAACGCCTAACGTTTGCCTTGGAAGCGATACGGATTTTTTCGACAATTTCGGTCGACAACACACTCAACCCGTCAGCAACACCTATCCGGGGCTTCGACACGAAATCAACGGCCCCAAGCTCAAGCGCCTTCAGGGTGATCTCGGCTCCATGCGCTGTCAAGGTTGAGATCATGACGACCGGCATCGGCCGTAACCGCATGAGTCGAGACAAAAAATCAAGGCCATCCATACGCGGCATCTCAACATCCAGGGTAATCACATCTGGATTAAGCGAACGGATCATCTCACGAGCAATTAAGGGATCGTTAGCCGCGCCTACGCACACCATGTCAGGCTGACGGTTAATGATCTCCGACAAAATCCCCCGAACCAGAGCAGAGTCATCGACTACTACAACTCGAATCTTTTCCACAAAGGATCTTTCTTCAAAACAGGTCGATAGAACCACCTGCGGTCGACCTTACGACGGATACTACGTTGCCTTTACGCTCCTCAACCGCCAATGACTCCGGATGGGCATGCGCAAGCCGCTTGACCAGTGCTTTGCCAGACACCGGGAAAAAACAAACTTTTCGCGGATGGATGTCCAAAACATCTTGGGACACCACGGGAATCCGCTCGGTCGACAAATATTCCAAGACAAATTTGGTGTTGCGTTCGCCAACATTCATCGACGTAAACCCAGCCATCACTTGAGCACCACCAAACACCTTGGCTTGCATGGTCTCACGCCTAGCACCACACTTCAACAACTTATTGATGAGAAGTTCCATGGCATACGAGCCATAGCGACCACCGCCTTCCCCGCCCTCCCCATCTGGCAGCATGAAATGATTCATTCCTCCCGCTCGCGCCCTCCCGTCCCAAATACAAGCAGCGATACACGAACCGAGCACTGTCATCACCATCATGTCTTCTGATGAGACAAAATATTCGCCAGGCAGAACCTTTACTGCGTCATATTGAAAGTGGTGGTCACTGTAGAAAAAAGAGGCCTCACCCGGCCCTCGTGGCATCGACTTCAGTTCAGCAAGTCGGGACACTCGTCCACCCGAAACGCCATGGCGCTGCGGCGATGAAAAACTGCTAGCACCACCAGGCAAGGTAACATTCATAAGAATTTAAATGATATCGACGCATACAGATAAAAAAATTATGAATCAAACCCGCTCATAAACTGTTTTTCCTCTCAACAAAAACAAATCACGTGATTCATTAAAGTTCTCAGCATGCCCAACGAACAGCAAGCCACCAGGCACCATGACTCTGTGAATTCGTTCAAGAACCTGGCGCTGAGTAGCATTATCAAAATAAATCATGACATTTCGGCAAAAAACAATATTAAAATAATTATCAAAAGGCCAGGAATTGGCTATAAGATTAACAACCATAAATTCCACGTGCCGCCGAACTTCAGGTTTAATTCTGACCATTCCAGAGTTTTGCCCCTTACCACGGAGAAAGAACTTGCGTAACTGACTATCGCTAATGTTCTTCAAACTATCAAGACGATAAATGCCTTGCGCAGCCGTTGATAAAACCTTCGAATCAATATCACTGGCGGTAAGTTTAAAACTTGCATTGGAACCTAATGTCTCAAGCATTGTTATCAGAATTGAGTAAGGTTCTTCCCCAGTTGAGGCAGCACAACACCATAGATTCAACTGATTTATACTTTTCTGTGATAACAAATGATCGCGAAGAATCTGAAAATGATGAAGTTCCCGAAAAAATGAAGTCAGATTAGTAGTCAAGGCATTAATAAATTCTTGCCACTCCGGGCCCTCAGTTGATTCAAGCCAGTTCAAATAATCGTTAAAAGTCTGATGGCCCGTTTCCCTCAACCGCCGCGACAACCTGCTATAGACCATGGCGTGCTTGCCGTCATGCAGACTGATCCCCGCTCGACGATAGATCATTCGCTGAACCCTATTAAAATCAGTGTCTACCCATACGAATTCTTTCGACTGAATATCAGGAACAATGGGCTCTTTTATGGCTGACATCTGACCGCATTCTCAATGATATTCATGCAGTCAGATATCCGAAATCAAACCCATATCATTACCAGACATCAGTTTCTCAATATCAAGCAATATCAGCATACGATCACTCAGGGCCCCAAGTCCAATAATAGATTCCGGATCAATAATACTTTCGATATCTGGTGCTGTTCTGATTTGATCGACATCCAGTCCCATCACATCACTTACAGAATCGACAACAATACCTACAATCCGTTGATGCAGATTAAGAACAATCACTACCGTAAAAGAATCATAATTTACAATAGGGCAATTGAACTTCAAACGCATATCAACAATTGGAACAATCGTTCCTCTAAGATTGATTACACCTTTGACAAAAGATGGTGCATTTGCGATGCGTGTCGGTGGTTCGTAGCCACGAATTTCTTGAACCTTGAGTATGTCAATACCATATTCTTCTGTACCAATCCGAAACGTTAAATACTCAGCCATACTCTTGGCTTCAATATTATTTTGTTTTTCAACAGTACTTAAAGCATTCATTTGATTCCTTCGCATGCAAACTAGTGACGAGACCGACGAACCAGTGCGCCAGTATCCAGAATCAATGCCACTTTTCCGTCACCGAGAATAGTTGCTCCGGAAACATTGGGAACCTTTTTGTAGTTTGATTCGAGATTCTTGACTACGACTTGCTGTTGACCTAACAACTCGTCGACCAGCAACACGGCACGGCTCCCATCAGCCTCAATCACAACCATCATGTCGCTGGTCTTTTCGGTATCGAACCGGGGTACCAGAAACACCTTTTCGAGTTCAATAACGGGCATGTATTCGTCACGAACCTTGACCAAGCGGGAATCCTGGCCAACCGTACTAACCGCGTTGGAGCGCACCTGAAACGATTCAACAACCGACGACAAAGGCAGTATGTAAACCTCATTGCCAACACCGACCGACATGCCATCCATGATGGCCAGTGTCAATGGCAAGCGCACAGACACTTTCATCCCGTAACCCTCAACAGATTCAATTTCAACGGTGCCATTGAGCGAGGTGATGTTGCGCTTGACGACATCCATGCCGACTCCTCGACCCGAAACATCGGTCACCACCTCAGCGGTCGAGAAACCTGGCGCAAAAATCAGTTGCCAGACCTCAGCATCAGACAACTGGTCAGAAACATCCATGCCACGTTCACGCGCTTTGGCCAGAATCTTTTCACGCGACATCCCCTTGCCATCATCTCGCACCTCGATCACGATAGAGCCGCCCTGGTGCGCGGCTGACAAAGTGATCGTACCTGTTTCGGGTTTGCCGGCACGAATCCGGTCCTCTGGCATCTCAATGCCGTGATCACAGCTGTTGCGAACCAGATGCGTAAGGGGATCGGTGATTTTTTCAACCAGACCTTTGTCCAACTCAGTCGCTTCACCCTGGGTCACAAAGTCCACCTTCTTGCCAAGCTTGTTAGCGAGATCGCGCAACATCCGCGGAAACCGGCTGAACACAATTGACATCGGGATCATGCGAATCGACATCACAGATTCCTGCAAATCACGCGTGTTTCGATCAAGATCCGACAAGCCAGTCAACAACTGCTGGTACACCGCCGGGTCAAGTGCACGGCTGTTTTGCGCCAACATCGCCTGCGTAATCACCAATTCACCGACCAGATTGATCAACTGATCGACCTTGCTGATCGCTACCCGGATGGTTGCAGCCTCCGGTGGCGCTGCGCTTGCGTTGGAAGTTCGCGGGGCAGTCGCTGAATTTCTAGCAGCATCCACAGCATGTTTTGCTGGCGGTTGCCCAGCGGCACCAGGCTGCGGCGCGCCAGGTGCACCGTCAAAGAACCCATACGCTATAGGCGTTGCAGTCTCTGCGGCAACAGCCACCGGCGCGTTCTGCGGCGGTGCTGCGTTGACCGGAGTCTGGTCAAGTTCACTGATAGAGACCTGCTCCCTGGCCACATGAAAAGCAAACAAATCCAGCAAATCTTCGTTGGAAGACGTCGTCACCACCTCAAAAACACGCTCATCGGGCGCAAGATCAGGGGGCGTTACTGATTTAATTTCTCCCAGCCCCGGAATATCCCGAAACAGTTCAGCAACGGCATCCGCCTGCGCCAAGTGATCTAATTTGCCAAGACGAATCAGTAAATACCGCCGCCCATCCGCAGTCGCAGCCACTTGCGACAGTGTTGCGTCAGGCAACACATCGACAGCAACCGGTGAGGGGTGGCTCACCACTGCTTCAACAGCTTTTGATGGCACAACAACGCCAGCAGCATCGCCTGCAACCAGCGACCGAATACGCCCCACCAGATCCACTGTCGCAGGCCCTTGGCCGACATTGCCTGTTTGATGGCAGGCCAGTAACGCGCGCGACGCATCCGCAGACTCCAGCAAAACATCGACCATCGCCGACGACGGCTTGAGCTCATGGCGGCGCAATTTGTCCAGCAGCGATTCCATCTGATGCGTCAGCTCTGCCACATCCGAAAACCCGAATGTCGCAGCGCCCCCTTTGATTGAGTGCGCACAACGAAAAATACCGTTGAGCTCCTCATCGTCGGCTGTTTCCAGATTCAGACTAAGCAACATCTGCTCCATCAAATCCAGATTCTCACCCGCCTCTTCAAAGAAGATTTGATAGAACTGACTGAGATCAAAATCCGAGCCTGAGCCACCGCTGTCCTGATGCACTTCAGCCATAAAATTCTCCGTTAATCAAATCATTACCGCGCTAAAAAACAGCACATTCAGCTACCTGATCACCTTCTTGATGACTTCAATAAGCCGGGTAGGGTCAAACGGCTTGACAAGCCAGCCCGTTGCCCCAGCTGCGCGTCCAGCCTGCTTCATCAAGTCGCTGGACTCCGTCGTCAGCATCAATATCGGCGTGGTTTTAAATAACGGGTGGTCACGCAATTTACGGGTCAAGCCCAAACCATCCAAACGAGGCATATTCTGATCCGTCAACACCAGATCAAACGACTGCGACTGCGCTTTCTCAAACGCGTCGACACCATCCACAGCCTCCACCACCTGGTAGCCAGCGCCAGTCAAGGTGAATGACACCATCTTGCGCATCGAAGGTGAATCATCAACCGCGAGAATTACAGGCATGTGAACTCCAACTACGTGAACAATAAGTCATCAAAAAAGCTCAATCGAGCCCGCTTCCATCTCATCCTGAGTCACCGGGTTGGGGCGCTCCGGAACCTCTTCAACAAAAGGCACCGCCTCACCGTCTTCGGGCCCCATCGACTCCGATGCAAGGCGATAAGCGCAGCCCTGCAAAATTTTGGATGTGTGACCAATCAACTGCGACGCCATGTCCTGAAACTGCAACTCGGTGACCGCCGCGCGCAACCCCGCACGCACGCCCTCAAGTTCAGTCAACGCAGCCAAGGCTGGATCGGATAGATTGGTGCTGGCCGCGGTAAACCTTTGCATCAGATTTTCCATTGCGTGAGCCAACAAACCATCAAGCCGATTCAAATCGTGAACAACGACCAACAAGGAATCCTGCACTTCAGCCACCATCATGACCGGCAAGGCCACCGTAGGTGCAGACAGCGTAATTGGATCAGAAGTTTGCAATGTAATCCCCGAGCAATGCGACATAAAACAAGCAAAATCGGTGCTATGGACAATCATAGCGCCAATCATGACCAACCAGAATCACAAACACACCGCCTTGCGCATCCTTCATCTTGAGGATTCGCCCGAAGACCATCAGTTGGTCGTGCGCACATTCAAGCAGTCCGTTGAGCCGGTGGAGATCAAACGTGTGGACAGTCTGGCCGACTTCGACGCGGCGTTGAACGAGTCTGTTTTCAATGTCGTATTAGCCGACTACCGCCTGCCCGGATTCACAGCCCTGGACGCCTGGGCGTTAATGAACCAGCGGCAGATCCGCTTGCCCTTTGTCCTGTTGTCAGGAGCCATCGGCGAAACTGCGGCAGTACAAGCCATCCAAGCAGGCATCAGTGACTATTTGCCCAAAGAAGACCTGCAAAAATTGCGCCACGTGGTGCAACGCGCGCTCGAAGCGCACGCCGTATTGATGGCCAAAGAGCTGGCAGACGTCGAGCTGGCCCAATCAGAACGGCAACTCGCCCAATTTGCCGAACACCTTCAAGCGACCATCGAGCAAGAACGCAGCGCCATCGCCCGCGAGATTCATGACGACATCGGAGGCTCACTGGCGGCCATACGCTTTGATTTGTCGTGGATTGAGCGGCACACCACACAAGCCGAGTCGCTGGTGCATGTACGTGCCGCCACCGACATGCTCCAACATGCGGTTGAGGCCAGTCAGCGCATCATGATGAACCTGCGCCCCGCCCTGCTAGATCACGGTTTGGGTGCCGCGGTGCAATGGCTTGCCAAAAATTTCTCCAAACGCACGGGCATCGAAACCCTGGTCAAAACCCAGCTGCAAACAGAAAAACTGCCGAGCCCGATCGAATTGACAGTTTTCAGAACCGCGCAGGAGTCACTTACCAACGTTAGCAAACACGCCCAATGCAGTCTGGTCAGATTAGACCTCACCGCCGACCGCAGCTTCATAACGCTCGAAGTTGCCGATAACGGGCAAGGCATCACTCCCCCGGGTGGCAACCAAACCGGCGGCTTTGGACTCAAGGGACTCAATGAACGCGCAAAAACGGTTGGTGGCTGGCTTGACATCAGCTCAGCGCATGACGCTGGCACTACCGTCACCCTGATGATCCCGCTTGCCGACAGCGCGGCCGAAACAGGAGAAAACCCTTCATGATTCGCGTTATTTTGTGCGACGACCATGCCATCATTCGTCGCGGTATTCGTGACACGCTCTCTGAAACGCTGGATATCCAGGTGGTTGCCGAAGCCGGCTCTTACGCCGAAGTTCGCGACGCCTTGCGCAACCACGCCTGCGACGTTCTGGTGCTCGACATCCACTTGCCAGGGCGTGACGGACTCGACGTCCTGGCTAGCCTGCGTGAAACTGACTTCCCAGTCAAAGTGCTCATGGTCTCCATGTTCCCGGAAGACCAATACGCCCTGCGCTGCCTGAAGGCCGGCGCGCAAGGCTACCTCAACAAAGCGGGTGATCCGGCAGACCTGGTCACTGCCGTGCGTACGATTGCCCAAGGCCGCAAATACGTTACCCCGGAAGTAGCACAAATGCTGGTGGAAAACCTCAACGCGCCCAAAAATGCCGCCCTGCACGCCAGCCTGTCTGAGCGGGAACTGCAAACCCTGCTCAAGATTGCCTCTGGCAAACGGCTGTCTGACATTGCCCAAGAGCTGATGCTCAGCCCAAAAACCGTCAGCGTTTACCGCGCGCGCGTGCTAGAAAAACTCAAACTGTCGAACAATGCGGAGCTGACGGTTTACGCCATCCGCAACAACCTGGTTTGAGACCCGGTTACCGGATCCCAAACACGTCCACCGCCCGCTGCATCAGCGCCATCACCGGCTCATCAAGCATCGGCAACGTGACCGCCATACCGATCAAACCCACAGAGAGCGTCACCGGGAACCCGATCGCATAGATATTCATCTGCGGCGCAACCCGCGAGACAATACCCAGCGCCAGGTTGGCAAACATCAACATGCCCACCATTGGCAGCGCAATCCACAAGCCACTGGCAAACAGGTCAGCACCCAGGTCAATCACTTTCATTTGCTCCAGCGCGCGCAAAAAATTCTGATCCACCGGAAACGACTGAAAACTCTTCAGCACCGCCATCAATACCATCAAGTGGCCATTCATCACCACAAACATGAACAGTGTCATCTGGCCAAAAAACCGGGCCACGGCGCTGGTCTGGTTGTTCAATGACGGGTCGAAAAACGTGGCGAAGCTCAAGCCCATCTGAAAGCCAGCGACTTCACCAGCCAGCTCAACCGCAGCAAACACCACCCGAACGGCAAAACCAATTGCCAGCCCCACCCCCACCTGTTGAAACACTGCCCCCAGCGCCTGTGGGTCATTGAGGCCAATCACCGGTTGCACCCCCAGCGCCGGTTGCGCGGCCAGCGCGACAAAAAATGCCAACCCGATACGTGCACGCACCGGGAAGGCCCGCGAGGACAACACTGGCGCTGAAGTAAAAACCGCCAAAGTGCGCAAAAAAGGCCAGATCAGCGGCGACAACCACGCCGTCAATTGGGCTTCGGAGAACGTGATCATGGCAACCGCGGCACTACATCACGGCAGAGGGAATGGCCTCCAGCGTGCGGCGGATGTATTCAATCAGGCTCGTCAACATCCATGGCCCGGCAATCGCAAAAACCGCCATCGCTGCAACCAACTTGGGCACAAAAGCCAGCGTCGCTTCGTTGATCTGCGTCACCGCCTGAAACAGGCTCACCAACAGGCCAACCAGCAGAATGATGCCCAATACCGGCGCCGAAATCAGCAGCATCATCCACAGCGCTTCCTGCCCCATCGTCAACACCATCTGCGCATTCATTTGGCTGTACCTCAGGTGACAAAACTGGCGGCCAAAGAACCCACCAGCAGGTTCCAGCCATCGGCCAAAACAAAAATCATCAGCTTGAACGGCAACGCCACCAGCACCGGTGACAACATCATCATGCCCAAGGACATCAGCACGCTGGCCACAACGATGTCAATCACCAAAAAAGGAATGAAGATCATGAAACCAATCTGAAACGCCGACTTCAGCTCACTGATGACAAACGCCGGCACCAGCACCCGCATCGGTGCCGTGGTGGCATCTGTGGACGGCTCCAGCTTGGCCAGCTTGACAAACAGTGCCAGATCGGATTGACGCGTCTGCTTGCTCATGAAAGCGCGCATTGGTGCCTCAGCCTTGGGCAAGGCCTGGTCAAAAGTCAGCGTGTTGTTCGAATAAGGCAGGTACGCCTCGCTGTACACCTTGTCCAGCGTCGGCCCCATCACAAACATCGTCAAAAACAACGACAAGCCGATGATCACCTGGCTCGGAGGCGCCGACTGCGTCCCCAGCGCCTGACGCAACAGCGACAACACGATCACGATGCGGGTAAAGCCGGTCATCATCAGCAGCACTGCCGGCAAAAAAGACAGCGCCGTGAAAAACAGCAAGGTCTGGATAGGTACCGAGTAGCTGACCCCATTGCCTCCCGTCCCCACCAACAAAGGCAACTGCGCGTTGCTCTGCGACCAGGCTATTGAGTAGCCCATGCAAGCCAGACTCGCCAGCAGCGCTTTAACCCAGAAGGAAGACGCCCGGTATCTCATGACAGTATGGCGCGGCATTTCACACCGACGCTGGGCCGGTCGTGATCTGACGATCAGCCGAAACGGCAGACTGGTGCAAGCAGGTAATCGACTGCGCCGTCACACCCAACACCAGTCTGACGCGCTCTTCCGGCGGCCCCACTTCCACCGTCACCACATGCTGGTGGGGACCTACCGCCACGGCGGAAACCACCTTGGACACCTGCGCATGGCCGCCCAAGACACCCCCCACCATGCGCCGCTGCAGCCACTTCACCCCAAGCGGAATCAGCCCCAGCAAGACAACCAGAAAAATAAGTGACAACCAGCCTGGCGACATGGCTCAACCACCCTTGCTGACGCGCCGCAACCGCTCTGAGGGCGTCACCACGTCGGTGAGCCGGATACCAAACTTGTCATTGACCACCACCACCTCGCCCTGGGCGATCAAATAGCCGTTCACCAGCACGTCCATCGGCTCACCGGCCAAGGCGTCAAGCTCGACCACAGACCCCTGCCCCAATTGCAAAATATGCTTGATCGGCACCTTGGTACGGCCCAACTCGACCGACAGCAACACGGGGATATCCAGCACCCGGTTGATGTCGTTGATCTGCGGCTCACTCGCGCCTGGTGCTGATGCCGTAGCGGACGCGGCTGAAGCAAAGGGACTATTGCGATCTTCCGACAACACCCCGCCAGGCTCAGGCGCCGCCTCGGCGGTCTTTTGCTCCATCAAAGCCTCGGCCCAGTCCGCCAGACCGTCGTCCTCTGCAGGTTTTTCGTCTGCGGGTTTTTCGTCAGCTGACATGTCGTTCACCTTTCCAACTGGAATCGTTGTTTCTCAAACTCTTTTCAATCTTGAGTGCGTACTTGGCGTTGTGGGTGCCATATTGACATTCAAAAATCGGCACGCCGTCCACCTTGGCCTGAATACGGGGTTGCCGATCCAGCTCAATAAAGTCTCCCGGCTTCATGGCCAGCAACTGCTCCACCGTAGCGTCGGCGTGCGCCAGTTCCGCCACCAACACCACCTCTGCCGCCTGAATCTCTTGTGTCAGCAAATTCACCCAGCGACGGTCTACCTCAACCGAATCACCCTGTGTTGACGAATACAACACATCGCGGATCGGCTCCAGAGTGGCATACGGCATACACAGGTGAATTGCCCCGGTAATCTCGCCAATCTCCAGCTGAAACGATGTTGACACCACAATCTCGCTCGGCGTGGCGATATTGGCAAACTGCGGCTGCATTTCGGAGCGCTGGTAGTCCAGCTCCAGCGGATAAATGCCAACCCAGGCTTTCTTGTACTCGGCCGTAATGACATCGACCATCCGGTTGATCACACGCTGCTCGGTCGCTGAGAAATCGCGGCCTTCAATGCGCGTCTGAAATTTGCCAATGCCACCGTAGAGCGATTCGATCACGCCAAAAACCAGCGCCGGCTCACACACCACCAAACCACTGCCGCGCAGCGGCCGGATCGCCACAATGTTGAAGTTGGTCGGCACCGCCAACTCGCGCAGGAACGCGCTGTAGCGCTGCACCGCCACCGGACCGACCGAAATCTCCGGACTGCGGCGAATAAAGTTGAACAAGCCAATGCGCAAATTGCGGGCAAAACGTTCGTTGACGATTTCCATGGTGGGCATGCGCCCACGCACAATCCGCTCCTGGCTCGATATGTTGTAAGGGCGAACCTCCCCGGTCTCGGCCACTTCCTCGGCGAGTTTTTGACTCTCCCCGGTGACGCCCTCGAGCAGCGCGTCAACCTCTTCTTGCGACAAGAACGATTCACTCATGGCCGGTACATCACGCGGTTACTGAACAATCAGACTGGAGAACAACACACCCACCACCGGAAACTGCTCCGCTGCCTGCTTGCCCGCTTTCTTGGGCGCGGGGGCATGTTCATTGCCACCACCAAAAGGCTTGGAGGTTTCACGCAAAATATCTTCAATCAGCTTCTGCTTGCCCTCGGGCGACAAGAGCTCGTCGGCAGTGCGTTGCGACAGCAGCATCAACACCCCGCTGCGAATGGTCGGCATGAACGCCTTGACACTGTCGGACGCGTGCGCATCCATCACCTCCAGCGTGATGCCAACCTGCGCCACCCGCTCACCACCAGGGTCGGCCAGGTTGACCACCATGTTGTCCATCGGCAGGTAAACCGGCGGCGTCTTGGCTTTGTGTGCAGCAGCGGCCGCTGGCGTAGCGGGCTCACCCCCGTCCTCCTCAGCCGCCAACGCGGCTGCACGCTGCTTGCTGATGTAAAACAATGCGCCACCTGCACTTAGCAACACCACCAGCAGTACCGCCACAATGATGATGATCAGTTTCTTCTTGCTTTTAGGCGCTGGCTTGGCCGCATCGGCCTCTGGCTCAGCTGCTTCAGGTTTGGTTGCCACGATAGTTCCTTTAAAAGCCTGGTCTGACGCATTATTTGACAAGACCGCCACACTAGAGCAGCTTATAAACAGCCAAACAACACCGTATCTATTCCGATAGCGAGTCTAACGTCACACGTACAGGTCAAGCGCCTGCCCCACCGGCGTGTTGGCAACGCGGGTATGCGTAGCGCCGATGATTTCTACGCCAACCACACTGACCTGGCGCACCAACGCGGGCCGGCTCTGGCGTCCGTCACCCGGGGTGTTGCCCTTGGCGGACGTTCCCACCGACAAACCAAGCAGTTGCAAGCCCTCACTGGCCAACAGGCTTTTGAGCTGACCCGCCGCGCCTTCGATGGCTTGGCGCACATCAACCTGATTGGTGCGGAAATCAACCCGGGTCTGATCCCCGTCGACCGAAATGTGCACCTCGACTGGCTCGCTGCCCAGCCCGTCGAGCGTCAACTCCGCCTTTTGCACGCCATGCGTCACCCAATAGCTCACCGTCTCTGCCACTTGCGTGTCTGGCACCACGGCCGACGCCTGAGTGACCGCATAAGTCGGACTGATGCCCCAGCGGTCAGACAAGCCCGGCGCGCTGGCCAGCCCGTCAACTGCGCCAGGCGCTGCCAGACTCTTGGGCTTGTTGCTGTCTGCTGGAGGACGCGCCAGTTCAGCCACAGGCAAGGGCAGCACAACGGTCTTGGCCTGCGCCTGCAAAACCGCCGTTGGCTGCGTAGTCTGCTGGCTTGCGCTCGCCGAAGCCGACTTAGGGTCCTGCCCGCTGACCGGGACAAACGGCTTGGCAATCCCTTCGTCTCCCGTCAACACGGGCTCTGGCACCATGGAATCAGTCGGCACAAGGGCCGCTTGGGGTTGCGCCGTCGATGTCAAGGGCGGCTGCGCCAGCGCCTTGGGCGCCATCACAGACGAAGCAGCAGGCAAGGTGGTGGCAAAAGAAACGGGCAAACCAGCGCTCTGGAGCACCATGCTTGCTATAAATTCCGTATCATCTTTCGCTTGTTTACCAAGGGCTAGAGGTATATTTTCTTCTTCATCTGCGAAAAAAAACCCAGGCCGCGCCAGATCGACCAACGCGACATCTTCTTGTTCCTGCGCCGACAACGCGCTGACCAGCCCGGCAAAGCCTTGCCCGCCAGGCGCTCCGGCCGATGATCCCGCTGCTGCCTTGCCCGCCGGATGCGCGCCATTCGCCGGGTGCAACACCGTCGCCAGTTTCGATTCGATTGTCATAAGCCATTCTCCGCTTGTATACGCTGGCGCCGCTGGGTTTGCAAATTGGCAAATTCATCGGTCTGCCGTTGCTCGCGTCGGCGTTCTATGTCGGCCTGGGTTGCCCGCCGGTTGGCCAGCAACTTTTTGAAACTGGCCAGGCGGATTTCAACGCTCAGAAGGTGTTGCTGCGCCGCTTCAACGCGTGCCCGCGACCCCTGCAGCACGCCGCTTTGCAAGGCCATGGCCTGATTGAGCCGGGTGGTGAACTGGTAATGGTGGTGCAGCAATTCGGGCGACGTGCTCGCCTGTGCGCCTTTCATCCAGCGCTGTTCGGTTTCTTGCAAGTAGTCTTGCAACTGCTGCATCTGGCCTTGCGCGTGGGCATCGGTTTGTCGGGCCTTTTGCAGCTGCGCCTGCGCCTGCTCGCGCTGTGCGGCGGCCAGATCAATCGCCAACAAAATGCTTTTGTGCGCGGTCATGCTTCACCTGGCGTGGTGGTCAGGGCCGAACGCATGGCACTGATGCTGCTGTCCATGGTGGCCGCCTCAAACATGTCTTGCTGCAAAAATTGCATCATCGGCGAGTGCAACGCAATCGCCTGATCCATGGCCGGGTCCGAACCGCGCACATAGGCACCAATCTGCACCAGATCGCGCCCCTTCTCGTACTGCGAATAAATGGCCTTGAAGTTGCGCGCCAGCTCAAAATGCTCGCGCGACACCACGTTGTGCATCACCCGTGAGGCTGACTGCTCGATGTCGATCGCCGGGAAATGCCCGGCTTCAGCCAACGTGCGCGACAACACAATGTGGCCGTCCAAGATAGCACGCGCAGCGTCAGCGATCGGATCCTGCTGGTCATCACCTTCGGACAACACGGTATAAAAAGCGGTGATCGACCCCACCCCATTGAGCCCGTTACCACTGCGCTCCACCAGCTGCGGCAGCTTGGCAAAACACGACGGCGGGTAGCCCTTGGTTGCCGGCGGCTCGCCAATGGCCAGGGCAATCTCGCGCTGCGCCATGGCGTAGCGGGTAAGCGAATCCATCAGCAGCAGCACATGCTTGCCCTTGTCGCGAAAACTCTCGGCCACGGCGGTGGCGTACGCGGCGCCCTGCATGCGCAACAGCGGCGGTGCATCGGCCGGCGCGGCCACTACCACCGAACGCGCCCGTCCCTCATCGCCCAAAATGTCTTCAATAAACTCTTTCACTTCACGACCACGCTCACCGATGAGCCCAACCACAATAACGTCGGCCTGCGTGTAGCGCGCCATCATGCCCATCAGCACACTTTTGCCCACGCCCGAGCCAGAAAAAAGCCCCAGCCGCTGGCCGCGCCCGACCGTCAGCAAGGCGTTGATCGCGCGAATGCCGGTGTCGAGCGTGTCACGCACCGGCGCGCGGTCCATGGCGTTGATCGGCTTGCGGTCCAACGGTACCGACGCTACATCCGGAATCGGCCCTTTGTAATCCATCGGGTTACCGTGGGCGTCAACCACCCGGCCCAGCAAACCGTCACCCAAGGGCAAACGCAGCACCGCCAGCGCCGTCTCGCGCTCCACTTGACGGCGCTCACCCAGGCGCAGCGGCGCCACATACGCGGGCGCGGGCTCCACACTGGCACCGCTGGACAGGCCGTGTACGTCCCCCGCAGGCATCAAAAAAGCGCGGTCGCCTGAAAAACCCACCACCTCGGTCAACACCGGCGCCTGCCCGTGGGTGTGAATCCAGCACTGCGACCCCACCGGCACCCGGATGCCCACCGCCTCCAGCACCAGGCCGGCCAAACGGGTCAAGGTGCCGCGCACTTCCAGCGCGCCTGCGCCCTGCACGCGTTTCTGCGCGTTGACGAAAAAGCTCTCCCACTTCAGGGTGGCATCAAGCGGGGTCATCGTTGTGCTCCCAACCGCTCGTCAAGCCCAGCGTGGCCACGGCGCGCTGCCAGCGCTTGGGCACGGTGCCATCCACCACGGTGCCCGCCGACTCCACCACGCAATCACCTTGCTGCAGGCCCGCATCTTCACGCAGGGTCAGGCCCAGGCCGCCAAATTCAGCCTGAATCTGCTCGCCCAGCGCCGCCAGGTCAGCCGGGGCCAGCTTCACCACCGCCGTCTTGTGTTCGGTTGCAAGCAAGGTCAGCGCCTCCTTGATCACCGGCAACACCGCCTGGGTGTCGACCGCCAGTTCGCGCCGCAGCACCTGGCGCGCCAACTCACATGCCAGCGCCAACAAGCCCTGCGCCATCACCTGCTCGGCCTCTTGCAGTTGCCGCTGGGCCGACGCAAACAGCTGGGCCAGTTGCGTTGCCGCATCGTTGGCCTGGTTCGCCAAAAAATCACGCATTTGTTGCTGTAGCGCTTGCTCGGCAGCGAGCTTGCCCTGCACTACACCAGCGGCGTAGCCGTCCTGGTACGCTTGCTGGCGCTGCGCCTCAGCATGTACCAATTCTTCCTGAGCCTCGCGCGCTTGCACCTGCGCCTGCAGCAACTGGGCGGCGGTATCAATGGCACCAAACTGCCACTGGGAGACGTCCTTGATTTCTTCGCCAGGGATAAAACGGTCGTAATTGCGCATGGTCATACCATCTGATCATCAGCACCACCGCCAATGACAATCGTGCCCTCGTCAGCGAGACGCCGGACGGTCTTGAGAATTTCTTTTTGCTGCGCCTCGACTTCGGACAAGCGCATTGGCCCACGCGACTCCAGGTCTTCGCGCAACGACTCGGCCGCACGGGTGGACATATTGGCCAGAAACTTCTCTTTGAGTTCGGGCTGTGCGCCTTTGAGCGCGACGATCAGCACATCTGAGGACACCTCCTTGAGCACGGTCTGGATCGACTTGTCGTCGAGTTTGATCACATCGTCAAAGACAAACATCTTGTCCATGATCTTCTGCGCCAGATCGGGGTCGTGGTTGCGAATCGACTCGATCACCGTGCCCTCGATAGCGGTACCCATCAGGTTGATCATTTCGGCCGCCGCCTTGACGCCGCCCAAGGACGACTTGCGCATCTTGTCGCCACCGGCGAGCACCTTGAACAACACCTCGTTGAGGTCTTTCAGCGCGGTGGGCTGGATACCTTCCATGGTGGCCACGCGCAACATCACTTCGTTGCGCTGGCGCTCGTTGAAAAATTTCAGGATATCAGCCGCCTGGTCAAAGTCCAGGTGTACCAGAATCGCCGCGACAATTTGCGGGTGTTCGTTGCGCAGCAGCTCGGCCACGCTGGAGGGCTCCATCCATTTCAGACTCTCGATGCCCGAGACGTCGCCGCCCTGCAAAATCCGGTCAATCAGCAACGTCGCCTTGTCATCCCCGAGCGCGCGTTTGAGCACCGACCGCACATATTCGCCCGAGTTGGACACCAGCAGACTCTGCGCCGCTGCCACACCGGTGAATTTGTCCACCACCTCAGTGACACGCTCGCGCGTGACCGCCTTGGTCCGGGCAATCGCCTCACCCAGCTTTTGCACCTCTTTGGGTGACAAATGCTTGAACACCTCAGACGCCTCGGCCTCGCCCAGGGACATCATCAGAATCGCTGCATCATCCAATCCGTCGGTTTGTGACATGGTCAATCGTTCCGTTCAATACCGGTCATCAGGCGGGTGCTTCGCCATTGATCCAAGTTTTGACGATGTTAGCAACTGCAGCGGGGTTGTCACGTGTCAATTTGCGGGCATCTTCCAGCGCAAGTTCACCCGGTGTCGGTTCAGCGGCCTGCTGCGGTGCGGCCGTAGGCGACGCCAGCATGGGGCGCTCAGGCTGCTCTGCTTCGACCGCATCCAGCGCCGCAGCACCTGCCGCCGCCCCTACCCGCGCAGGCACCGGCTGCGCCAGCACTTTCAGCGCCGGGCGGACCAGCCCGAGCAACACCAGCGCAGCAAACAGCAGCGTGCCCACCGGCCAAGCCAGGCTACGCAGCAAATCCAGCAACACCGGCTGCTGCCAGACCGGCAGCGGTTCCACTTTGAGCTTGTCCACGGTAAACGGCGTGTTCACCACATTCACCGAATCACCGCGTTCTTTGTTGAAGCCAACGGTCTCGCGCACCAGAGAGGTCAGCTTTTCCATTTGCGCGTCGCTGATTGGCGAGGTAGTCGTTTTGCCCTTGGCGTCGGTCGTCGTCTGGTGATTGATCACCACCGCCGCGCTGATGCGTTTGATGGTACCGGTGCCACCGCGCACCACGCGCACCGTCTTATCCACTTCGTAATTGACAATCGACTCTTTGCGGCCACCCGTGCCAGCCCCAGTGGCACCTGCAGCGGTGGGCGTTTGCGCCGCGCCATTGATCGGCGCTGCTGAGGGGCCCGGCGGCTGGTTGGTGACCGCACCCGGCACGCCAGTGGGCGTCGCCACACCGGCAGCTGCACCACTTTCCATCACCTGCTGGCTGCGCACGGCGCTGGCGTCTGGCGTCTGGTTGGGCTTGAACAGCTCTGAGGTTGATTCGGTCTGCGAAAAATCGAGCTCCGCCGACACCTGCGCGCGCACGTTCTGGCGGCCAACCACCGGCTCCAGAATATCCATGATGCGGCTGCTGTAGAGCTGCTCCATCTGCTGCACGCGCTGCAGCTGTTGCGCGTCACTGCCGGTGCCGGTACCATCATCGGGCGGGGTAGACAGCAGCTTCCCGGTGTCGTCGAGCACGCTCACCGCTTTGGAGTCCATTTCGGGCACGCTGGAAGACACCAGGTGAATGATGCCGGCCAATTGCGAGCGATCCAGCGAGCGCCCGGCGTTCATCCCCACCACCACCGAGGCCGACGGTTTTTGCTGGTCGCGGAAAAAACCGTTCTGATTGGGCAATGCCAGATGCACCCGGGCACTTGACACAGAGGACAGCGCCTGGATCGAGCGCGTCAGCTCGCCTTCAAGGCCCCGCTGAAACGTCAACCGCTCCTGAAACTGCGTCATGCCAAAGCGGTTGGCGGTATCCATCAACTCATAGCCGGTGACCGCCCCTTTGGGCAAGCCTTGGGAGGCCAGACGCAAACGCGTGTCGTACACCTTGTCCGCGGGCACCAAAATGGCCCCCCCGCCAGCAGCGTATTGGTAAGGCACGTTCATCTGCGTCAGCTGGGCGACGATCGCGCCACCGTCCTTGTCGGCCAAGTCGGCGTACAAGACGCGCCATTCGGCCTGACGCCCCATCACCAAGCCCACAATACCAATCACCACCAGCAAGGCCACGCCCAGCGCCAGGCGCATTTTTTGGGCACGGTCCATCGCGGCGAGCTTTTGGCCGAGCGTCGGATTGAGCGCAATAGTGGAAATGGCAGGTGCGGCAGGCATGACTTTGTTCCGTAAGGGGGTGGCCGGTTCCAACCCGGATGGCAATGATTATTTGACGCAGTTGGCAAAACATGAGGTTGATAAGACCGGTTTTTACCCGTTACTTCAAATTTATGTTTTGGCAACAGCGTCGCTAGCATCCAGCCTACACCTCATCCGAGCCTTTAAAGCACCATGAACCTCAGACTCACCCCCACCACCATGCCGGTCGCCGTGCGCCCCGGCAGCTTGGGCGGCGTGGCTGGGCGTGTGGCCGGTGGTGCAGCTTCTGAAGGCTTTGCCGGCGCACTCAAGGGTGCGCTGGCGTCGGTCAGCGCGGCGCAAAACGAGTCGGCTCAACTGCAACGCGAAGTGCAGCTTGAAAACCCCAAGGTCAGCCTAGAAGAAACCATGGTGGCGATCCAGAAGGCGCAAATCGGCTTTCAGGCCACGCTGCACGTGCGCAATCGCATGGTGCAGGCCTACACCGACATCATGAACATGCAGGTGTAGCGGTCGGCGGCGGACAGCGCCGCGGCCATTGCAATGACCGTGTGCAATTCAAACCGCCGTGGCATCGCGAAAAGTCATCGTATCGCGTCAAACCCATCACGTCATAGCGCACTTTATTGAAGCTCGGCTGTTTTGAATTCCCACTGCCAGGCCACTCACGGCGCCGTCGAATCAGTCGGGCAGTGCGCATTGCACGGCTGATTCATCAAAACCTGCTGTTGTCTCAATGAAAGTCGCGGCTGGGCGCCGACAACTCACCCAGCAAGGGGGTGAGGTCTTTCAAAAAGCCCGCCACCAGGTGGCACACCTGGCCGCCGCTGCCCTCGTCGCGCTGCCAGGTGCCGTACACCGCCAGCAGTTTGGCATGCAGCAATTGGGCGCGCTGCTTTTCCTTGAGCGCCTTCCAGACGATCACGTTGACGCAGCCGGTTTCGTCCTCCAGCGTCACAAACGTCACACCATGGGCGGTGCCAGGGCTTTGCCGCATCGTCACCAGACCGCAGGCGCGCACCAGCCGACCGTGCGGCAGCTGGCGCAGCTCGGCAGCACTGAGAAGCTTTAATTTTAATAGCTGCTTGCGCAACAAAAACAAGGGGTGGGAGCGTAAAGTTAGTCCCAACGCGGCGTAGTCAAAGCGTACTTCTTCGCCCTCGGCAGCGGCGGGTAAATGCAGCGCCAATTCATTTACCGGAGCCTCGCGCAACAACACCGGGGCGTGGTGCAGCGCGCTGGCGTCCCACACCTGCTGGCGGCGATGGCCGCTCAGGCTGTGCAGCGCGTCGGCACTGGCCAGTGCCTTGAGGTCACCGGCATCGATCGCGCCGCGCAGTGCCAGGTCTTCGGTACTGGTGAAGGCTTGCTGGGCTCGGGCGATAACCATGCGCTGGGCAGCTGATGCGCTCAGGCCGCTGACCAGACGCAAGCCCAGGCGCACAGCGGACCCCTGAAGCGTGCAATCCCAATCACTGTGCACCACATCCACCGGCAACACCGCCACACCGTGCGCTTTAGCGTCTTGCACCAGCTGCGACGGGCCGTAAAAACCCATCGGCTGGCTGTTGAGCAGGGCCGCCAGATAGCACGCAGGATGGTGACGTTTAAGCCAGCAACTGGCCCACACCAGCAGCGCAAAGCTGGCGGCGTGGCTCTCGGGAAAGCCGTATTCGCCAAAGCCTTCAATCTGCTTAAACAGCTGTTCGGCAAACTCGGCCGTGTAGCCGTTTTTCAGCATGCCACCGACCAGCCGGTCGTAGTGTTTGTGCACGCCGCCCTTACGCTTCCAGGCGGCCATGGAGCGGCGCAACTGGTCGGCCTCGCCGGGGGAAAAGTCGGCCGCTGCCATGGCGACTTGCATGACTTGTTCCTGAAAAATCGGTACGCCCAACGTGCGCTTGAGCACCTCTTGCAGCGCCGGGCTGGCGTAACTCACCGCCTCAGGGCAAGCGCGCGCTTTCAGATACGGGTGCACCATGCCACCCTGAATGGGGCCCGGGCGCACGATGGCCACCTCGACCACCAGGTCGTAAAAGCAGCGCGGCCTCAATCGCGGCAGCATGCTCATTTGCGCGCGGCTCTCAATCTGAAAAACGCCTACCGTGTCGGCGGCACAGATCATGTCAAAAGTGGCAGCATCGTCTGCGGGGATGTCCTGCATCTGGAACGGCTGGCCGCGCTGAGCGCCCACCAGCGCCAGGCAGCGACGAATGGCGCTGAGCATGCCCAGCGCCAGAATGTCCACTTTGAGCAAGCCCAGCGCGTCCAGGTCGTCCTTGTCCCACTGAATGACCGAGCGCTCGGGCATGGCGGCGTTTTCCACCGGCACCAGCCGCGTGAGCTGGCCGCGCGTGAGCACAAAGCCGCCGGGGTGCTGGCTCAGGTGGCGCGGCATGCCCAGCAGCTGCTGGCTCAGGTCAAGCCACAAAGAGAGCAGGTGTGGCGGCATTGCCAAGGTATTACGTTGGGCCGACTTCCGTCGGCCAGGTTCGCCCGGCGCTACCTCCTGCTCCTGCTCCCGCGCCAGCGCGGCGGCCAGCCGCTCGGCCAGCACCGCGCGGCTATACATACCGGGGTGCTCGCGAGCCATGGCATTGATCAATTCCTCTGGCACGCCCAGCGCGCGCCCCACGTCGCGCAGCGCGCTGCGCGGGCGGTAGCTGATGGCCACGGCGGTGAGTGCGGCACGGTCGCGACCGTACTTGGCGTAGATGTACTGGATGACTTCTTCGCGCCGCTGGTGCTCAAAGTCGACGTCAATGTCGGGCGGCTCGTCACGTTCGCGGCTGATAAAGCGTTCAAACAGCACGCTGCTGCGCGCCGGGTCCACCTCGGTCACGCCCAGGCAGTAGCACACCGCCGAATTGGCCGCCGACCCGCGCCCCTGGCACAGAATGCCCTGGCGGCGGGCGAAGGCGACGATATCATGCACGGTCAAAAAATACATCTCGTACTTCAATTCGGCAATCAGCGCCAGCTCGTGCGCCAGCTGCTGTTGCACGCCAACAGGCACGCCTTGCGGGTAACGCCGGGCGGCGCCCTCGAAGGTGAATTGGCGCAGCGTTTGCGCCGGGGTCTGGCCGGGCAACACCGCCTCCAGGGGATATTGGTAGCGCAATTCGTCCAGGCTGAACTGGCAGCGCGCGGCCACCGTCAGCGTGTTGGCCAGCAATTCAGGCGGGTAGATTTGCGCCAGCCGCGCACGCGAACGCAGATGCGCTTCGGCGTTGGGCTGCAGCGCCAGGCCGCAGTGGGCCAGCGGCTGGCCCAGCCGCACGGCAGTCAGCACGTCTTGCAAGGGTTTGCGCGAGCGCAGGTGCATCAGCACGCTGCCCACCGCCACCAGCGGCACCTGCGTGCGCTGCGCGACCTGTTGCAGTTTGTGCCACAGCAGCGCGTCGTCGGCCTGCAACAGCTGCGCCAGTGCCAGCCAGCAATTTATGCCAAATTGACCTCTAGCCCAAGTAGCTATTGCGCAAGCAGCTTCTAAGGTAATAGCGTTTTGCAGCACCAGCAGTAGCTCGCAGCCTTGCAATCGGGCCCAGCGGGGGTCCGGCCAGGCGACGTGGTATTGGCCTTTGGGTGCGCTGCGCCGCGCAGCGGTGATGAACTCGCACAGCGCACCCCAGGCGGCCAGGTCATGCGGCAGGGCAACCAAGGTAAAACTCACGCTTTGGGCCACTGCGGTGACACTGTTTTGCGCATCGCCAGCGAGCCGGGTTGGCGCGGTGAGCGGCACCACAAATTCCGCCCCCGGCAGCAGCTTCAGGCCGCGCTTTTTGGCCTCAACATGCGCGCGCACCATGCCCGCCACCGAACATTCATCGGTGAGCGCCAACGCTGCATAGCCCAGCGCGTGGGCGCGCGCCACCAGCTCTTCGGGCTGTGACGCGCCCGCGCCAAAACTGAAGCTGCTGCGGCAATACAGCTCGGCATAGGCTGGGGCGCTGCCAGCGACGGCAGAACGCGATGAAGCATCAGGTTTGATCACTGACTCAACAACCAGCGCACGCCGCCTCACGCGAAAACACCGTGCAAATACCAGTCGCCTGCGGCTTGCTGCGCCGCATGGCCCAAGCGCTCGCGGTAAATCCACAGCAGGACGGCACAGCAGGTGCGGGCGACAAAGTAGTCGCGCAAGGCCACGACGGTTACGGCGTCAGCCTGATCAGCCCACCAGCCAGACTCCAGCCGCTGCGGCCCGGCCAGCAAAGTCAGCGGCCCCTGGTACTGCGGCTGGCCCTGACGCACGCTGAGTTTGCGCGGCACCGCCAGCAACCAGGTGGGCAGCAAGGGGCTGGCGGTGCCGTCAGAGCCACTGTCAACAACGACTGCATTCTTGATGATTTTTTGACCTCTAGCCCTTACAGAATAAGCGCAAGTAGCTATTGAATTCGAAGTATTGTCCGCCGCTAGCCAGGCCTGCATCTGCTCTGGTCGGTGGTCGGCCTGCAACTGGCAGCGCAACACCTTGTCAGCGCCCAGGCGCGCGCTCAGGCGCTCAAGCAATTGCACCAGGCTGTCGCCGTGTGGTTGCTCGTCAGGCAGCAAACTGGCGCTTTGTCCCACCAGCGGCTGGGTTTCCAGTGAGCGCAGGTGCAACCACAACGCTGGTGCAGGCAGCGTTGTCTGGTGCAAGCGCTCGGCGAGCAGGCGTTGCAGGTGCGCGGTGTCCTGCGCGGGCTCGGCGGTGCGCAGCACCAGCGCGCCTTCTTTGGCGGTGTGCCGCCGCGCGTCCATCTGCCAGGCCAGCTCCAGCGCCAGCACGCCGCGTTGGCGCAAGCGCAGCCAGACCTGCAGCTGCGCGAGCAGGCGGCGCGCGCCAAATAGCAGTGCGCTGGCGCTCTCGACCGCGCTGGGCAGCTCCAGCGCGGCCGCAAATACCTCGGGCAGGGTCAGCCAAAGATAAACGTCAGGGCGCTGGCCATAGGCCTGGTCCAACGCGTCGACCAGCGCCGCACCAAAACGCCGCGCCAGCCCGCCGCGCGGCAACGCGCGCAACTGGCCCCAAGTGGTGCAACCCAGCCGCGCCAGCGTGGCCAGATGCGGTTGCGCCGCCAACAAGGTGTGCAGCGGCAGGTCGTCCGGCGCGTCGGGAGGCCGCCTGGCCGTGCGTGCAGCGGCCGGGTGATCAGGCGGCGGCGCCCCTGCAACAGACCGCGCTGGTGTTTGGATCAAACGCGCAAGCGCTATTAAAGATGTATCACCTTGCGCATAATTTATAAGGGCTACCGGCTTTTTCGACATATAAATATGGCGCAACAAGGCAGCGCGACCACCCCACAGCCGGGTGCAGGCCGAGACTTCCATCAGCACCGCGTCAGCCAGCAACACCACCTTGGGCGTATAGCGCAGTGCCCACCAGCCCAGCGCGCGCAAGGGGTCGGCCAACCGCGCCGCGTCGTTGGATACGTCGCCTGTTGCGTCGGTCGATCCGGCCTGCGCTGGTGCTTCAGGCTGCGGCTGCAGTGCGATCCAATCCATGGTGTGACTCCGAAGCGCACCCTGCCCGACACGGCGCAGCGACAGACAAGTGCGGCTCAGCGGCAATCACGGGCGCGCTCTGGCGCTGCGCCGCGCTCACCACCAGCAGTGTTGCCAGCGCCGCGTGGCGGGCGGGCAAGACCAGCGTTTGCACCAGCGGCGGGCCGCGCCGCTTGAGTATCTGCACTGCCAGCGCGTCCCCCCTGGCTGGTGCATCCGCCCCGACGGGGGCCTGCCCAAGCAACAAACGCAGCACGGCAGGCGAGGATTCGCCTTGCACGCTTAACGGGCGCATGACAAACAGCAGCTTGGCCTGCGCCTGCGCACTCAGGTGCAGGCGGCGCAGGTGGTCGGCACGCACCCGGCTGGATGACGCATCCGCCACCCACAGCAGCAGCGCTGCCACATCAGCGCAGCGCAAGGCCTGCTCGGCAGCCCACAGACGCTCGGCCAGGCTGTCGGCCTGAACCAACAGCAGCGTGCTGACACTTAGCCCCTGCCCGGCCAGGCCCGGCGCGAACGGCATGCAGGGCGCGCCAACCAGCACCACCTGGCGCGCCCGTGGGCGGCCCGGCTGAGCGCGCGCTGGCTGCCTGCGCACTGACTGGTTCTGGCCCTGCGTCCGCACCTGCGTGAGCTGGCGCAATACGGGCAACAACAAGCGCCACTCGTGCTGACCCGGTTGCGTTTGCAAAATCTCGCACAGCGCGCCCACCGGCCAGCCACCGCCGGGCAGGTGAGCGTCAAGCTCGGCGTGGCCGCTGGCCAACACGCTGCCTGGCGCGCACGCCAGCGCATCGGCGCGCCAGACGGCATCGCCAACGGTCTCCAGCAGGGTCGATACAGAATGCAAAGCCATGGGACAAAGTGCAACAAGGGGCAGCTATTAGACATCAAATTACTGTTTTTATAAACAGTGTTATGCAATTCCTACTGTTTCGGAAAATTGAGACTTCGCTTTGAAACCGGCGCAGCGACTGGGTCATGCGCATGCGGTTTTGGGGTGTGAACACGCGCGAAACAGAGAAATCAACACGCCAACGACTGTCGGCGCGCGCCTCACATCCCAAAGCCCGGTCGCATGGCCCAATCACCACGCCTGATCGCTTACCACGCCTGATCGCTTGAGTGGCAAAACTCTCACGCCGAGCCGATCAACTTGTGGTGCACTCTACCGACGCTCGAGTGTTTTGAATTCCCCCTGCCAACCGATCCGCAACATCACCGAATCAGTCGGGTGATGCGCTTTGCGGAGGTAAAGAAGGAGACCGCGCAGCGGGCGGGTGACACGTAGCAAAGCGCATCGCCCGGCTGATTCATCAGCCATCGTGAGGTCGCCTTTGACCCAACGTCTCGCCCGCAACACTTTGAATCGCAGCAACCGTATCATCGCCCCCATGCCCACCACCCCACCCCTGCCCCAACCGCTGCAGCGCCGGACACCAGCGCCGCTGCGCGTCCTGCACAGCTGGTGGTTCATGCTGCAGTTTGGCGCGGTGGTGCTGGTGCTGCTGCTGTCGCCGTCAACCCACACGCGCGCGCACCGCGTGGCCACAGCGCAGCGCATGGTGGCCAGCACCTGGCAGGTGTTGCCGTGGTTTACCGCGCTCTCGAGCCTGCTGAGCCTGGTGCTGATCCGCATTGTGGTGGTCACCGCCCTGAGTTACGGGCTGTCGCAATACGCCTTGCAGATGGTGGTGCGGGTGCTGGTGCTGGAACTCATTCCGCTCTCGGCTGCGCTGTTTGTGGCGTTGCGTGCCGGGCTGGCTTTCAATGCCGGAGCCATGCCCGACGCCACACACGCGCGAGTACACCAGGTAAGCGAACTCGACCCGACACAGCTACGTCGCGCATTGGTGCCACGCGTGCTGGCCGACGGCTTTTCGGTGCTGGCGCTGGCCATGCTCAGCAGCGTCATCACGCTGGTGCTGACGTATCTGGTGGTCTATGGCCTGTCGCCCTGGGGGCTGGCCGGTTTTACCCGTACCGTCGGCCATGTGTTTGACCTGACGGTGAGCCTGGGCTTCATGCTCAAGGTGCTGCTGTTCAGCCTAGCGGTGGCTGTGGTGCCGATGGCCGCCAGCCTCGATGCCCACTGGCGCGGCAGCGGCGACACCATCCAGCCCGGCGCGGTACGCCTCTTTGTGGTGCTGCTGCTGATCGAGGCCGCCCTGTTGGTGGCCAATTACGTCTGACTCGGCCAAATTTGATGCATGATTCGCCCATGAGCTCTCCTGCACCCGACTCCAATTCACCGCCGATTGCCCACCTGGAGCGCAAGGCCCGACTGCTGCTGTGGCTGGTGGCCGCCGTCATCGTCGGTTTTGTGCTGTATGTGATGGTGGCGCGCGGCGTGTTCCAGCAAACCCAGCAACTGGTGCTGGTGTCGGACGACTCCGAGGGCGTGATCGTCGGCATGGACCTGACGTTTTCAGGCTTTCCGATTGGCCGCGTACGCCGCATCGAGCTGGCCGACGACGGCAAGGCGCGCATGGTGATCGACGTGCCGCTCAAAGACGCGCGCTGGCTGCGCACCAGCAGCATCTTTACGCTGGAGCGTGGCATGGTGGGTGACACCCGCATTCGCGCCTTCAGTGGCATTCTGGAAGACCCACCGCTGCCCGCTGGCGCCGAGCGCACGCTCTTGCGTGGTGACACCGCCGCCGAAATCCCGCGGCTGGTAGCCAGCGCCCGCGCACTGCTGGAAAACCTGGACAACATGACTGGGCCTGAGTCCAGCCTGAACGCCAGCCTGACGCACCTCAATACCGTGACCGAGCGTCTGAACGGGCGCTACGGTGTGCTCACCGGTCTACTCGGCAGCGAAGACAATGCGAAAAAAATCATCGCCACGCTGGACCGCACCAACGCCCTGCTGGCGCAGGCTGACCAGCGCGTGTTTGGCCCGCAAGGCGTGATCGACAGCACCCAGGGCGCGCTGGCCAGCGCCAAAACCACGCTTGACAGTTCTAACGAGGCAGTCAAACAGCTCAATGCCGTGTTGCAGGACGCGCGCCAGACGCTGACCAAGGTCGACGCGGTGCTGGCCGAGGCACAGGCCGTGGGTGCCAATGCGCGCTTGGCCACCACCGACCTGGGCACGCTGCGCGCCGAGGTGGAAGCCAGCCTGCGCAAGGTCAGCCAGCTCACCAACGAGATCAACCGAAAATGGCCGTTCGCACGCGACACCGAGATCAAACTGCCATGAAAAAACTGATAGCCCTGTGTCTGACCGCGCTGCTGGGTGGCTGCGCCAGCACACCCCCGCCGCCCGACTGGCAAGCCAACGCGTTTGCCTCGCTCAACAACTTCACCGCCGCTTATCTGGAAGGCAACCTGCGCGTGGCCGACGCTGAATTTGCCCGCGCCAGGGCAGAGGTGGCCCGCACCGGTCGCGTCGACCTGATGGCACGGCTGGAACTGGTGCGCTGCGCGGTGCAAACCGCCAGCCTGGTGTGGCTGCCGTGCAGCGGGTTTCAGGCGCTGGCCGACCAAGCCGGTGCAGCCGAACACGCGTATGCCGACTTCATCCGCGGCCGCTGGACGGGCATCGACGCCGCGCTGCTGCCGGTGCAGTACCAAGGCCTGGTGGCACAGGTGCAGCGCGAAGAAGCCGCACCCGAGAGCCGCCTGCGCCAGATCAGTGACCCTTTGGCCCGTCTGATTGCCGCCGGATCGCTCCTGCAAAAAGAGCAGCTTGCACAGGTAGATACTGGGCTAGCGGTCGATTCGGCATCAAGCCAAGGCTGGCGTCGGCCGCTGTTGGCATGGCTGGGCGTGCAGCTCAAGCAAGCGCAGTTCAGCTTCGACGTGACCGGTGCCCAGCGCATCAAGCAGCGCATGAACCTGGTGCTGGGGACAACTACCCCCTGAACCAGCCGATCCAGACCGCCAGCACCAACACCACCAGCGCCGCGACCAGATACGGCACACGTGAGGGCTTGTCGGCGTAGGGGTCGGTCAAGGTGCGTTCGGCGCCGTCAGGCAATTTGGCCAGCTGCGTCAAGGAGGTGCCAAACGGAATATTGATCCGCGCCCGCGCATTCACCGCCCAGCCGTTGGCGTCCAGAATCGGTCCCAGATTGCGGCTGCGCAGCTTGAACCAGGCCAGAATCACCGCCGGGGCAGAAATCAGCAACATCAGCGCCAGCAAAGCCAGCGGAATCTGCCACCACTTCAGGCCAAACAAGCCACCAACCAATGACACCACCATGGTACCGATGGCGCCGAGCGCCAGCCCAATGGCGGCAAAAATACCAGCAAATTTACCCACATCAAACGGCGGCGGCGCCTCGGCCTTGCCGCCCACGCCTTTGCTGGCGGCCGTTACCGCGGCACCAGCCAATTTGTCGTCGGCCGCTTTGGCCTTGGCGGCGGCCATTTTCTGCAGCTGCGTTCCGACCATGCGCGCCGCCTGCTTGTAAGGCGACCAGAACGCCTGGCGCAGGCTGATCGGATGCTCGACGATTTTGGCAATGGTGGCATCCCAGTCGCGCCCTTGGCGGTCGTAGAAAACACCGTTGCGCCCGACCATCAACTGGTCTGAATCGCCAGCGGTAAACGCGGCTGCAATGCTGAGTTTTTCAGCGCCACGGGCGCAGTCGCAATAGACCAGACAGACGCGCGACAGCCCGGCCAGCGCCGCATGTTTGGCCGCGTCGTTGACGGCCACGCACAGCTCGCACGCGCGCCCGTCCAGGTACAGCGTGCCGATCTGGAAAGTCGCCTTGCCCTGGCGTGTGTAGAAGTCGCGAAAAGCCACAAAGTTGTTGGCCAGCGACTGCAGGTCGCGCACGTAGCGCGAGAGCTTTTCCAGGCTGCGTACGCCGTCGCCTTCGGCTGCGGGGTCGGGCTTGCTGGCCAGCCAGGTGGTGTACGGCGCCAACTGGTCCTTGACCGCTTGCCAGTCGGCGGCGGTCAGATCGTCACGCACACCCAGCAAGGGCTGCACCACCGTGTCGCGCAGGGCAGCCACGCGACCCGCCCAAGCCGGGTTCAAGCCTGCGTCCAGCGGCAGCTTGCCTGTGGCATTGACATGCGCCAGCGGCAGGTCGCTGATTGCCTGTGCGCCAGCTTGCAGCGCGGTAGGGGCCAGCGCCTTGAGCGCGTCTTCCGAGGGATTGAGTACGTCGCCGGCACGGGTGTCAAACGCGGCCAGGTCACAGCGGGTAAAGAAATCGACCACCTTGGCATCGAGCTCGCTCACCAGCGAATGCGCGACCGCCGTGGCATCGCCCAAAGGCAAAGCGTCTTTGCCGGCGGCTTCCCAAGCGGCCAGCGCGCGCGCGGCATGGCTGGCCTGCGCAGCGCTGGTTTCGGCCACCGTCAGCAGGTCTGATTCGCCTTTGCCCAGTTCCGTGGCCAACGCCTGCGCTGCGGCCTTGATCAGCTTGCCAGCATCGTCGTCGTCGCGAATGCCGTTGATGGGAACACCGTCGAGCTGTTTGACCAGGACGTCTGCATCCACCAGACGGTCTTTGGCCCAGCCGATGGCCGCGATCAGTTCGGGCGGGCGCACATGGCCGTCGTTGTCACTGTCGATGAACTGCAGACTGCGCGCGTCAAACTCGATGCCCTGCACCGGGCACGACAGCGCCACCCACAGTTTCTGATCAAGCTCACCCAGCGCCAGCAGGTCCGCAGCCCGGTCGAGTTGCACCTGGTCAAAGCCGCCAGCCCGAAAAAACCGCCATTGGTAAGATGCACTGGCCATAAAGGCTCCTGTCCTGATAGGTCAATAAAAAAGGGACTCGATGATAAAGGCGATTGCGGCGTGCGGCGCCATATTGATCAGACGCTGCGCCCAATGTCCGGCCAACGCTGGTGCAGCCCCAACCAGGCCAGCAGTCCCACCGACATCATCGACAGTGATGCGCCCGCCAACGCCAGCGTGGAATGCATCACCAGCGGCGCAACCACGCCAGCGACCAGCCCATTGGCACTGGCACCAATGAAAGCCTGCAAACTCGACGCCATGCCACGCCGGTCAGGGTGCAGATCCAACACCAGCAACGTCACCACCGGCACCATCAGCGCCCAGCCAAAGGCAAAGATCATCACCGGAAACAGCGCCCAGCTGACGTGCGCCTTGAACAGGGCGTTGAGCAACAAATTCAGCAGCGCAATGCCCAGCATGATCAAAAACCCGTACTTGATCTGCTGCTTGGGCGCCAACCTGCCCGCCATGCGCCCGCTGACCCAGGCGCCGCCCATGATGCCGCTGATGGTGAGGACAAAAAACCAGAAAAACTGCGTCGGCGCCAGCGCCAGGTGCACCCCTAAAAACGCCGGTGCCGACAGCACGTACAAAAACATGCCATTGAACGGGATGCCGCTGGCCAGCGCCAGCAACAAGAAGCGCGGGTCCAGCCCCAATTGCCAGTAGCCTTGCAGCAAATTGCGCACGTTAAGCGGTTGCCGCTGGGTGACGTGCAATGTCTCGGGCAACAGCCGGTAATTGGCCGCCCACAGCACAACACCGACCAAAGTCAGAAACCAGAATACGCTGTGCCAGCCCAGGCTTGCGAACAACACACCACCGATCATCGGTGCCACCGCCGGCGCCACGCCAAAATAAATGGTGATCTGACTCATGACTTTTTGCGCCTGCGCGGGGGCAAACATATCGCGCACCACCGCGCGCGACACCACGATGCCCGCGCCGGTGGTCAAGCCCTGAACCGCCCGGAAAAAAATCAGCTGGCCAATGCTTTGCGACAACGCACAGCCCAGCGACGCCAGCGCAAACGCCGCCAAACCCCAGAGCACCACGGGTCGACGCCCCACGCTGTCCGAAATGGCACCGTGAAACAGGCTCATAAAAGCAAAGCCAAACAGGTAAGCCGACAGTGTCTGCTGCATCTGCACCGGCGTGGCGCCCAGCGACTGTGCAATACCAGCAAACGCCGGGATGTAGGTGTCGATAGAAAACGGCCCGAGCATGCCCAAAACCGCCAGCAATACCGCCAGCGCCCAGCGCGGGGCGCGCCAGAGTTGCTGTGCGTCCGGATTCACAGTGCGGGACGGGTCAGGTCAGGCTAGTGCGACAAGCCGATCAACGTGACCAACACAATCGCCACGCCCAACACCAGGTTGACCGCCACCCAGGTGCGAATCTGGTTCAACGCCAAGCCCCCGTCGGCCCAGTTCGACGCGGCAACGGCGCAGCCCAGGCGGCGAAACAGCACCCAGCGGATGAACACAAAAATCAGCGCCATGACACCGCCCAAGCCGGACATCACCATCCACTCCACCGGCATGATGAAGGGCGCGCCTGCTTGCACCACCTGCTTGGCCACCTGACCAATCAGCCACGAACCCGACACCAGCGCCAACACCACGGCCACCAGCACCCCATTGAAGAACCGACCCAGCACGTCGTGCATCAGTCGCACGCGCACGGCGGGTTCCAGCGTGGCCACCGCCGGGCGCAGGAAGAAATGGCTAAACACCATGCCGCCCAGCCAGACGATGATGGCAAACAGGTGCACGGTTTTCAAGGCGGGATACAGCATGATCAGGCTCACAATTCAAATCAGGGCGTGCAGTATGCCTGAGGAACGCGACCCGGGTTGTCGCCAATGGTATTGTTTTAGATAGAACCAACCGGGTTGCCACAGTAAAGCGTCATTGAGTTTCATGGCCGATTTACGCTGACGTACTCGCCTTCAGCAATCAGTCTTGCCCAAGCCAGGGGCGATATCTCGGCGTTGGCGAAGAGGCCGGCAGCCAGCGTTGCCGTCGCCGTGACCAAAGGCGGTAGCAACAGCAGCAGGGTCGTCTCGCGCCAACCACGCCGGGCGATGTGTTCTTGAGGCCAACCCGCAGGCAGGGGCCGAACCCATGCGCGCCAGAGAATGGGCAAGAAGTAGGCGGCATTGAGCAGACTCGACGTCCAAAGCACCCAGATGGCCCAGTCCATGCCAGCTGCCGCTGCACCATCCATCAACCAGGCTTTGCTGACCGCACCGGCCGTCAGCGGCGCCCCCATCATGCCCAGCGCGCCGATCGAGAAAGCCAGCGTCGTCAGTGGCATGCGCCGCCCGGCACCATCCATCTCGCTCACCTTGTGGATGCCCAGCGTTTCTGCGTAATTGCCGGCGCAGAAGAACAGCGTGATTTTCATGATGCCCTGATGCACCAGATGCACCAGCCCGCCGACGGTGCCAATCGGCCCGAACAGCGCCACGCCCAGCGCGATATAGGAGACCTGGCTGACGGTGGAGAAGGCGAGTCGTTTCTTCAGATCGTCCTGGAACAGCGCGCGCGAACTGCCCCAGACGATGGTGATGGCAGCAAAGACCGCCAGAGGCAGCAGCAGGTTAAGCGACTGCGCAAACTCGATGCCATACACCTCATAGACGATACGCACGATGCCAAAAGCACCCGCCTTGACCACCGCGACGGCGTGCAGCAAGGCAGACACCGGGGCCGGTGCGACCATGGCTTGCGGCAGCCAGCCGTGCAGCGGCACGATGGCGGCCTTGACACCAACCCCCGCAATCAGCAACAAAAAGATGATCTTCAACGATCCGGCATGTTCACCGTCCAGCGCAGCGGCGATACCCGCCGGGGTAAATTCGGTATGACCCACCAGGTGCTGCAGCCAGACAATACCGGTCAGCAGCGCCGTGCCGCCAACCAGCGTGTAGGCCAGGTAGACCGTGCCGCCCTGCATCGCCTTGTCGGTGCCACGGTGGACGACCAGGGGAAAGGTCGAGAGCGTCAGCAGCTCATAGAAAATGAAGAAGGTGAACAGGTTGGCCGCCATGGCAATGCCCATGGTGGCGGTGACGCACAGGCTGAAAAAACCAAAGAAACGGCTGCGGTGCGGCGCGCCTTCGAGGTAGCCGATGGCATAGAGCGTGGTCAGCAGCCAGAGCACGGCTGACAGGCTGATGAACAGCAGCCCGAGTGCATCGGCCTTGAAGGCCAGGTCCAGACCGGGCAGCACTTCAAAGCGCACGCCATAGGTTTGCCCGGCGACAACGCCTGACAGCAGCAAGAAAACCAGCCCCAGCTTGGTGATGGCGCCGAGCAGATTCAGCGTCGTCCGAACACGAATTGCGCCTTCGGGCAGCGCAAAGATGACCAGACCGGGCAACAGCGAGGAGGCCAGCACCGCCAGCGGCAGCCACTCGTTGGCCGTCATGGGCTTGGCTCCAGCAACTGCATTAATTCGACGCCGCGCAGGCCGAGCAAGACACTGGCGGCCGCCAAAACGAAGGCTGTCCACGCCAGCGTGCGCGGCACCGGCAAGATGGCGCTATCCGCCGGTGACAGCAGAAAGGCCTGCCGCAGCACGCGAAACACATACACCGCCGCCAGCAGGCCACCGGCCAGCACCACAAAGACGATGCTCCAGTAGCCCTGCGCCAGCGCCGCCTCGATAATCTGCCACTTGGCCAGAAAACCCGAGGAGGGCGGCAGCCCCATCAAGGTCATGCCAGCCAGGCCAAAGGCGAACATCGTCACCGGCAGACGATCCACTGCACCGGCCAGCCCGGCCACCGTGTCCTGTCCGGTGGCCTTGATCAACACGCCGGCTGCGGCGAACATGCCGGCTTTCGCCAGGCCGTGGGCAAAAACCTGCATCACACCGGCCTTCAAGGCGCCGGGATGTGCCAGCAGCGGGAAAATCAGGAACAAATAACCCAGTTGCGCCACGGTCGAATAGGCGATCAATTGTTTGAGCTTGTCGGCCCGGATGGCACGCCAGGAACCCCAGAAAATCGCCCCAGCGCCCAGCAGCGCCGCCAGCCAGGCGAAGGCGGGTAAAAAGTCTTGCAGCGGCCCCAGCCACAGCCGCAGGATCAGATAGAACGAGGCCTTCACCACCAGCGCCGAGAGCAGCGCCGAGACCGGCGCAGGCGCACTGCCATGGGCGGGCGGCAGCCAGAAGTGAAAGGGAAACAGCGCTGTCTTGAGCATCAGGCCGAGCAGCATCAAGCCGCCAGCGATCCAGACCAGGCGTGGCGCATCGGCCGTGACCAGCGGCTGCAGGGAGCTGATCGACACCGTGCCGTAGGCACCGTAGACCAGCGCGACACCCAGCAGATAGGCCCCCGAGCCGACCAGCGTGGCAAAGAGGTAGCGCAAAGCGGCGGCCAGTTGCTGCGCGCGCCCGCCCGCCGCCACCAGGCCAACCGCTGCCAGGCCGACGAGTTCGAGCGTGACGTAGATATTGAACAGGTCAGCCGAAAGAAACAGCGCATTCAGGCCGGCGATCAGGAAACCCACCAGTGGCCAGAAGTAGTGGCCAGCCGGGTCGTCTGCCTTGAAGTAGGCACGGGCATAGACCGCCAGCGGCAGCGCGATGATTTGGGTCAGTACCAGCATCGCAGCGGAAAGGCCGTCGGCGGCCAAGTCAATGCCCAGCGGCGCACCCCAGCCACCGACGGCGTGACCGACCGCCATCCCACCCGCACCGACTTGTTTCGCCAGGTCGAACGCCAGCCACAGTTGCATCCCGAGGCCACCCATCGCCAGCCAGGCGCCCCGCCCCGGGCCGAGCACAAAAGCCAAGATGGCCCAGGCCAGCGGCAGCAGGATCAGCCACACCAGAGGATCGATCGACACGCTACCCATCGGCATCCATCGGCAGTTCGAGCCGCCCGGTCAGGGTGTAGAGCTTGCGAGTGAGTGCCAGCGCCAGCGCCGTGGCCGCCACGGCCACGACGATGCCGGTCAGCACCATCGCCTGCGGCACCGGGTCGGGCCCGCCGCTGCGCTGGGCCAGCCCCACCAGCACCAAGAAGGCACCGCTGCCCATGAGGTTGAAGGCCAGGATGCGGCGCAGCAGCTGATTGATCAGCACCACGCCGACCATGCCCATGGCAAACAGCGCGGCACCGGCGAGCGCAAACAGCAGTCCGCTGGTCATGATGCGGCCTCGTCGCGCGAGAGAAAGAGGAACAGCCCGGCCAGGATCAGCGCCAGCGACAGCGTCAGGCCGCCCTCAATCAGCAGGATCAGCCCGCCGGCCATGGCCCGCGGGTACTGCAGCAGCGCCCCTTGCGGCAGCAGGGCGGCGGCCATCACCAGAAACACGACAAAACCGGCGACCAGGCCCAGGCGCAAACGCAGCCGGGGCCTGCTCCAGCCCGGCGCCAAGCCGACCAGATGCAGCAGCACGGCGGCAGCGGCTAGCACCGCGCCGGCCTGAAAGGCGCCGCCCGGGCGAAAAGCGCCGGCCCAAAGCAGATAGACGGCCACCACCACCATCAACGGTGTCGCCAGGCGCGCCAGAGTTTGTAGCACCGGATGCGCCGCGCGCGGTGGCGAAACGGGCGCATCGCCCACCACCGCCAGGATGGCCAGCAGCGCCAGCAACAGCACGGCGATTTCGAGCAGCGTGTCGTAGCTGCGGTAGTTGAGCAGCACAGCGGTGACGGAATGGCTCACGCCGCTCTGCGCCTGGTGCGCCGCCACCGGAGCGCGCAGATCGATGGCGGGCGCGCCCAACTCCAGCATCGCAGCGATCAACGCGGTGACGAAAACCAACGCGGCGGCGACGACCGCGATGCGCTTCATGACTTCCCCTGCCGACGGTGCAGCGCCCCATAGGCATCGAGCAGCAGGGCACCGGTCAAGCCAGCACCAATGGCCGCCTCCGCCAAGCCGATGTCAGGGGCCGACAAGCGCGCCCAGGCCAGCGCCATCAACAGGCCAAAAGCGATGAACAGCACGATGGCGCGGTCGAGCCGGGTGACAGTCAATGTGTGCCAGGCGCTCCACAGCAACGACAGGGCGAGCAGCAAGTCGAACGCGAAGCTCATGGCGAGCCCTTGCGCCAGGGGCGAATGCCGAGCGCGTGGGCGCGTTGGGCAATGGCAAAACCGACACCGGCACTTGCTGCCAGCACCAGCGGCCAGATCAGCAGCAGTTTGAGGGCCATCGCCAGGCTGTCGGCCTGCAGGGCAAGCCCGAGCAGCACGCAGCCCAGGCCCAGGTTGTCCGCCTTGGCCAGCGCATGCAGGCGGCTGTAGACATCGGGAAAGCGCAGCAGACCAACCGTGCCCGCAAAAAAGAAGAAGGCGCCGATACCCAGCAGCGCCATGCTCAACGCTTCAATCATCGTCATTCTCCTGCGCATGCCACGCGCGTTTGGCGAAGGCGATACCGCCAATGGCGGCCAGCAGGGCCAGCACCAGCGCCACATCCACCAGCGCCGCGCCACCCCCGGCGGCAGCCAGCAGCACCAGCACGGCGGTGCCGGTGGTGCCGAACAGCATCGCCGTCAGCATGCGGTCAGCGGGCGTCGGGCCACGTGCTGCAGCGATCATCGCCACCACCAGATTGCCGAGCAGAAAAAAGGCAATGGCCAGTGCCAGCATCGTCATAAGGACACCCCGAAAAGGCGGGCGATCACGGCTTGCAAGGCCTGCGTTTCAGCGACGATCGGCAGACGTTCGTCGAGCACGTGCAGTTGCAACGCAGTGCCTGAGAATTCAACACCGAGCGTGCCCGGCATCAAGCCCAGCGTATTGGCCAGCAGAATACGCGGCCCACCGGGTGGCAAGGCGACCGAAAGTGCGATCAGCCCCGGCTGCAAGGCGCTGCGACCGCGCAAGGCCATCCCCGCTACCTGGATGCCACCGCGAATCGAATGCCAGAGAAAGAAGCCCAGAAACTTGAAAATCCCCTCGATACGGATCAAATGATTAGCGGGCGGCATCAGTTTGAGACTGACCCAGGTGGCTACACACACCGCCACCACACCAAGAGGCCAGCCGTCGTTACGCCCTTCGGTCAGAACCCACCAAAGCAAGGCAAACAGGACGCCGCGACTAACCATTGCTTTTTTCATAGCCACCCGAAACCAGGATTGATGGACAGGTCGAGCACATCATCTTAGCCGACGCCCCCACGCCTTTTGCCCTTCAATGAGCAGGAACACAACAACACCGATACCCAGCGGCACCAGCCAGTGGCGCAACGCAAGTGGCGCCGAACCAAACCAGGTGTTCATGAACGGCAGGTAGACCAAGCCTAACTGCAGCAGAAACAATACAGCCACCGCGATGAGCGCTGCAGGATTGGTAAACAGCAGCTTCGGGCGCAGGCTCGACTCGGTCAGGAAACGGGCGTTAAAGAGGTAAAAAGCCTGGCCGATGACCAACGTGTTCACGGCCATCGACCGCGCCACGTCCAGCGACATGCCCCTCATCAATTCAAGCTCAAACACCGCAAGGGTGGCGCCACCGATCAACAGTGACACGGTGGCGACGCGCCATAGCAACAAACTGCCCATGATGGGCGCGCCGGCCTTACGCGGTGGGCGCTGCATGACCCCCGGCTCTGCCGACTCGAAGGCCAGTGCCAATGCCAGCGTGACCGCTACCACCATGTTCACCCACAAAATCTGTACCGGTGTCAGCGGCAGCGTGAGACCGAACACCACGGCAATCAGCATCACCAATCCCTGCGCACCGTTGGTTGGCAGGATGAAGATGATGGCTTTCTTCAAATTGTCATAAATCGTTCTGCCTTCTTCGACCGCACGTGCAATCGAGGAAAAATTATCATCGGCAAGCACAATTTCTGCGGCTTCCTTGGTCGCCTCAGTGCCTTTGATACCCATCGCGATGCCAACATCTGCACGCTTGAGCGCTGGCGCATCATTCACACCGTCACCGGTCATCGCCACAACCTCACCGCGCGCCTGCAGCGCAGTCACCAGGCGCAGCTTGTGCTCGGGGCTGGTGCGGGCGAAGATGTCGCAATCCTGCGCGATCTGCTGCAGTTGTTCGTCCGAGGCAGCTTCAATTTCAGCACCAGAGATGACCTTCAGGGTGTCGGCCTTGCCCAGGCCCATTTCGATGCCAATCGCGCGCGCGGTGCCGGCATGGTCGCCAGTGATCATCTTCACGCGAATACCCGCCTGACGGCAGGATTTGATCGCATCGATCGCCTCTGGACGCGGCGGGTCGATGATGCCCATCAGGCCAAGGAAAATCATGTCCTGCGCAAGGTCTTCCAGGGCGAGTTCACCCTTGCTGTCAGGGACATCGCGGGCAGCGGCAGCCAGTATGCGCAGGCCTTCAGCGCTGAGTTGGTCAATCTGCTTTTCCCAGAAAGCGCGGTCGATTGCTTCGGGCGTGCCGTCGCTCCCCAGCTCCTGCTCGCAACGCTCGAGCAGTCGATCAGGGGCACCCTTGAGCAGAATCCGCCGCACTCCGCCTGGTCGTGTGTTCAGCGTGGCCATGAACTTGTTGCTTGACTCAAACGGGATGCTGGCGTGGCGTTCATGCCCATTGGCGTCAAAACCTGCCTTGTGTGCGAGCGTGCGCAACGCCCCCTCGGTGGGTTCGCCGGTAACCTTCCACTGGCCGTCTTTTTTGGCGACTTCGGTGTCATTGGCTACGGCAGCGACCTCAATCACAGCGTGCAGCTGCGCGTGCTGGTCAAGGCGAATCAGTGCGCCAGCAAGCGTAATGTCGCCTTCGGGCCCGTAGCCGGTACCGCTGACTTCGTAAGAGCCGCCCCGGGTGACGACGTGGCGTACGGTCATTTCGTTTTTTGTCAGCGTGCCGGTCTTGTCCGAACAGATAACGGTGACCGAGCCCAGGGTCTCAACGGCGGTAAGCTTGCGCGTGATCGCATTGCGCCGGGCCATGCGCTGCACACCGAGCGCCAACGTGATGGTCAGGATCGCGGGCAGACCTTCAGGAATGGCAGCAACAGCAAAGCCAATGGCGGCCAGAAATACCTCACCGAGCGCAAACTCGTGCAGCATCATGCCGGTGGCCACCATCAGGACGGCGAGCGAGATGATGACCAACGACAGCATCTTGCTGAAATGTGCCATCTGCTGCGTCAACGGTGTCTGCAAAGTTTGCACCTCGGCGATCAAGCGGTTGATCCGGCCCAGTTCGGTTCTCGCGCCGGTGGCGGTGATCACGCCAATGCCGCGACCCGCGGCAACAATGGTGCCAGAGTAAGCCATGCCGAAGCGGTCGCCAAGGCCAGCGTTGACTTCAACCGGGTCGGTATTCTTGTCCGCTGGAACGGATTCGCCAGTGAGTGCTGATTCCTCAATCCGCAAGCTGGTCGCCTCTATCAAGCGCAAATCAGCGGGCACACGGTCGCCCGAGCGCAGGCGCACCACGTCGCCTGGCACCAGTCTGTCGGCGTCAACTTGGGCCCATTGCCCGTCGCGTCGCACATGGGCATGTGCCGACAGCATGTTGCGGATGCCTTCGAGCGCCTGTTCGGCTTTGCCCTCCTGGATGAAGCCAATAACGGCATTGATCAAGACCACCCCAAAGATGACGCCGGTATCGATCAAGTGCCCCAGCAACGCCGTGATGCACGCAGCAGCGATCAGGATGTAAATGAGGACGTCATGGAAATGTTTGAAAAACCGCTTGAGTGGCCCGTCTTTTGGTGGCGTTGGCAAACGGTTGGGACCAACAACGCCCAGGCGGCGCTCAACCTCACCCGAAGACAGGCCATGCGATTGGGCATGCAGGCGGCGCATCACCGCATCAGCGGCAAGTGCATGGGGAAGATCGATTTGCAATGATTCGTTGGACATGATTTCGACTTAAAACGACCCAAATAGCGAGCCCAATATGACCAACAGAACCAGCGCCAGGATCGGGAACAACACTGCAACCATAAAAATGTCTTTGTAGGCTTGGCGGTGGCTCAGGCCGCAGATGCTCAGCAGGGTGACCACCGCGCCATTGTGAGGCAGGCTGTCAAGCCCGCCGGTGGCCACGGTTGTGACCCGGTGCAGCAGGTCTGGCGCAATGCCCGCCGTATGGGCCAGTGCCAGGTACTCGGCCCCCAGCGTTTGCAGCGCGATGCTCATGCCGCCGGATGCAGAGCCCGTGACCCCAGCCAACAGATTGACCGACAGCGCCAGTGAAACCAGCGGGTTGCCAGCACCGAGCCCGTCCACGAAGCTCTTGATCAGTTCAAAAGCGGGCAGCGTGGCAATGACGGCACCAAAACCAACCAGGCTTGCGGTGTTGAAGATGGGCAGCACCGAGGCATTGGCGCCGTCGTCCAGACTGCGCCGAATGTTGGCCAGGCGCTGCCAGCACAGCGCCAGCAGCAGCAGGCAAGCCAGGGTCAGCGAACCGATGATGGCCCAGATGCCACGCACGGCGTCGATCGAGGTTGCGCCGTAAAGCGCTTGCGCCAGATAGCGGGTATCCAGCGCGGGAAACAGCAAGCTGCTGAAGGCGTAGTTGAGCACAATCACCAGTACCACCGGCGCCATGGCCACGGCAACGGGGGGCAACTGGCGCGCCGCCTCGTCGGGCGCGTCATCGTGATCGCCATATCCCTCAGCCGCCGCTTTGGCACGAACTGCCTGGCGCATCAGCCACCCCTGACCCAGGCCGAACATCACCAGGGCGGCAAGCATGCCCAGCACGGGCGCGGCAAAGGGCGTGGTGCCGAAATAAGGCATCGGAATGGCGTTCTGGATGGCCGGCGTACCCGGCAAGGCCGTCATTGTGAAGGTGAAGGCACCCAGCGCAATGGTGGCCGGCAGCAGCCGCTTGGGGATGTCGGACTGGCGAAATAGCGCCGCACCGATGGGGTAAACGGCAAAGGCGACGACAAACAGCGACACCCCGCCATAGGTGAGCACGGCGCAGGCGAGCACCACTGCCAGAATGGCCCGCGCGGCGGCAAGCTTGGCCACAATTCCTTGCGCAATGGCCTCGGCCGCGCCGCTGTCGTCCATCAGTTTGCCAAAAATGGCGCCCAGCAGAAACAGCGGGAAATACTGCACGATAAAGCTGCCCGCCGCCTGCATGAAGAGCTGGGTGTAGGTGGCCATCAGTGGCGTATCGGCAGCAAAGGCCGCCGCCAGCAGCGCCATCACAGGCCCCAGCAGCAGCACGCTGACGCCGCGATACGCTAGCCAGATCAGCAGTCCGAGCGCGAGCAGAACACCGAGCAGGCCAGTCAAGGACGCTTCTCCTTGGGGCTGCCGACCGGCTTGATGCTGTCTTGCAGCAGCCAATCCAGGTCAAAAGTGGAGCGTTTGCCAAGGTCGCCCCAGTGTTGCTGCAGCCAATAGTCGGCACGCTGGCGCCCCTGGTCACGTAAATGGCACAGGTAAGCCCATTCGGCATTGAGCTTGCTCGATGGCTTGAGTCCGAGCAGCGCATCGTCACCATGGATGGTGTGCAGGCGCATGTCGCGGTAACGCTCCTGCTCCAGGCCTTCGGCGTCGATCAGGTCGCGCAGCAGCATGATGGCGCGCAACTCTTTGAGCAAACTGGCGTTGAAGGTGATTTCGTTCAGGCGGTTGATGATGTCGCGCGCGCTGCGGGGCACATCGGGCCGCTCGAACGGGTTGATCTGAACCAGCACCAGGTCGCGCGCATCGCACTCATCCACCAGCGGAAAAAGGGCGGGATTGCCCATGAAACCACCGTCCCAGTAGGCTTCGCCATCGATCTCCACCGCCTGGAACATGAGTGGCAGCGCGGCCGAGGCCATGACCGCGTCGACGCTGAGCTCGGGCTGGCGAAAAACCTTGGGGCGGCCGGTGCGGACATTGGTTGCGGTGACGAAGACCTTGATCGCCGTGCAGCGGTTGACGCGGTCGAAGTCAACGAGGTCGGCCACCAGATCGCGCAGCGGGTTGAGGTTGAGCGGATTGAGCTCGTAGGGCGAAAACACCCGGCTGAGGTGATCAAAGAAAAGATAGCCGGGTGAGTTTTCCAACCCCCAATCGCCGTGGATGCGGGACCACAGATCGCGCTGGATCGGGCTGCTGACGGCACCCGCGCTAACTTTCTTCCAGAACAGCTCAAGCGCACCGCGTGCGCCTTCGGCGCCACCGGCTTCCAGGCCATCGGCGAGCACGACGGCATTCATGGCACCGGCGCTGGTGCCGCTGACGCCTTCAATCTTCAGTAACGGCTCTTCAAGCAGACGATCAAGCACACCCCAGGTAAGGGCACCATGCGCACCGCCGCCCTGCAAGGCAAGTTCAATGGTTCTGGGGGTTGGTTTTGGTGACATTGGTTTCGATTTTCAAAGGGTTGATGGAACGCATCAAGGCATGACCCCAAAGTTCATCAGGGTTCACGGTAACGGGAGCGTGGTCGCTTACTGTAGTTGGCTCAACGGGTAAACAACGGTGAAATACTTTACCGGATGCGGTCAGTTTTCACTCAACATCAACCAAATTGGACCCAATGGCTGCGCCGATTCAATCATGAGGTGGGGCTTGCGCTGCGCCAGGACCCTGAACTGGACCCGAAGATCATCAGCGACCTCGACAACACCAAAAGTTAAGCAATTGTCCGGTCAGGGCTTGAAATACGGCCAAATGCCCTTATCATTAGCACTCGTTGGAATGGAGTGCTAACAACCAAGGTTGTTTGCATTCGTTCTGCAAGTTACGAGACTGCACACTCCTTGTGCGCGGTCTGTTTTGTTAAATCCCTTGTTTCAAACCCTTTAGGAGTCACTATGAAACTTCGCCCCCTGCACGACCGCGTGATTGTCAAACGCGTCGAAAACGAAACCCGCACCGCCTCTGGCATCGTCATTCCTGACAGCGCCGCTGAAAAGCCTGACCAAGGCGAAGTGCTGGCTGTCGGCCCTGGCAAAAAAAATGACAAGGGCGAACTCGGCGCGATGAGCGTCAAAGTGGGCGACCGCGTGTTGTTCGGCAAGTACAGCGGCCAGACCGTCAAGGTTGACGGCGACGAACTCCTCGTGATGAAAGAGGACGATTTGTTTGCTGTGGTGGAAAAATAAGCAATCTATATCGAATTTATAGCTGCTAGCGCTTGATTGACAAGGGCTAGAAGCCAATTTCACTTAAATATTCTGGAGTCATTATCATGGCAGCAAAAGACGTAGTATTTGGCGGCGAAGCCCGCGCACGCATGGTTGAAGGCGTGAACATTTTGGCCAACGCGGTCAAGGTGACCCTGGGCCCCAAAGGCCGCAACGTGGTGCTGGAGCGCAGCTTCGGTGCCCCCACCGTGACCAAGGACGGCGTGTCCGTGGCCAAAGAAATCGAACTCAAGGACAAGCTGCAAAACATGGGCGCGCAGATGGTCAAAGAAGTGGCTTCCAAGACGTCTGACAACGCTGGCGACGGCACCACCACTGCCACCGTACTGGCGCAAGCCATCGTTCGCGAAGGCATGAAGTACGTGACCGCCGGCATGAACCCGATGGATCTGAAGCGCGGCATCGACAAGGCTGTGGAAGCCCTGATCGCCGAGTTGAAGAAGGCATCCAAGCCCACGACCACCTCCAAGGAAATCGCCCAAGTCGGTTCGATTTCTGCCAACTCCGATGCCAGCATCGGCGAGATCATCGCCAATGCGATGGACAAGGTCGGCAAAGAAGGCGTGATCACCGTGGAAGACGGCAAGAGCCTGCAAAACGAACTCGACGTCGTTGAAGGCATGCAGTTTGACCGTGGCTACCTGTCACCCTACTTCATCAACAACCCTGAAAAGCAATCGGCTTTGCTGGACAACCCGTTTGTGCTGCTGTACGACAAAAAAATCAGCAACATCCGTGACCTGCTGCCGACGCTGGAACAAGTCGCCAAGAGCGGCCGTCCGCTGTTGATCATTGCCGAAGACGTCGAAGGCGAAGCCTTGGCAACTTTGGTGGTCAACACCATCCGTGGCATCCTGAAGGTGGTCGCTGTCAAGGCGCCTGGCTTTGGCGACCGTCGCAAGGCCATGCTGGAAGACATCGCCATCCTGACCGGTGGCAAGGTCATTGCTGAAGAAGTGGGCCTGACGCTGGAAAAAGTCCAACTGACTGACCTGGGTTCGGCCAAGCGCATCGAAGTGGGCAAAGAAAACACCATCATCATCGACGGTGCAGGCCCGGCTGCTGACATCGAAGCCCGCGTGAAACAAGTGCGCGTGCAAATCGAAGAAGCCACCTCTGACTACGACCGTGAAAAACTGCAAGAGCGTGTGGCCAAACTCGCCGGCGGTGTGGCCGTGATCAAGGTTGGCGCGGCGACCGAAGTCGAAATGAAAGAAAAGAAAGCCCGTGTGGAAGATGCATTGCACGCCACCCGCGCTGCCGTGGAAGAAGGCATTGTTGCAGGCGGCGGCGTGGCGCTGCTGCGCGCCAAGCAGACCGTGGGTACGCTCAAGGGCGACAACCACGACCAGGATGCCGGCATCGCCCTGGTGATGAAAGCCATTGAAGCACCGCTGCGCGAAATCGTGGCCAACGCCGGTGGCGAAGCCTCGGTGGTGGTCAACGCCGTCATGGCAGGCAAAGGCAACTACGGCTTCAACGCCGCCAACGACACCTATGGCGACATGATCGACATGGGCATTCTGGACCCGACCAAGGTGACGCGCACCGCGTTGCAAAACGCAGCCTCTGTAGCCGCGCTGATGCTGACGACCGAATGCATGGTGGCCGAGTCGCCCAAGTCTGAAGCCGCCGGCGGCATGGGCGGTGGCGATATGGGTGGCATGGGCGGTATGGGTGGCATGGGCGGCATGGGCATGTAATTGCCTGACCCGGCCTGAGGGTTTAGGCCCTCTGCACAAAACCCCGCGAAGCGATTCGCGGGGTTTTTTTATTACTCAAACGGCATGCTGAACTGAAACATCAGCCCAGCCGTACCCAAAAAGTTGACTTGGGCGCTGTAACCCGGTTTGATCTCATACACCAAGGCAGGTATCGCTGCGGGCGACAAACCCCTGAAATTAAGCGGCACTTTGCTTTCATAGGGTGCCCGGTAGCCGTAGAGCAGACCAGCGGTCCACTTGATCGACAACCCGGCCACGCCAAAGATATCCTTGTAGCTGTGCCCCCATGGGTACCAGTATGCGGTGGGCTGACCAAAGGAATTGGTAAAGAGCGCCAGGCCGTCGATGCTGGCGTCCGGGTGCTCGCGCTCCAGCCCGACCATGACCACCGGCTTGTGTTCCGGGTCCTGTGAGAAGTGATACGTCAGTGGACTGAACTGCCAGCGCAGTTCCTTGCCACTTGCCCAATCTTCCACGAACTGGGGTGCAGCCATGGCTGGTAAAGCCAGCTGCGCCACAATCAACGCGGTGAACACTCGACACATTTTTTTCATGGGCAAATCCAGGTTACGCAACACGACCGGGCAAACATCGGGGCGCTTGACGGCATGGCTCACGATGGTGCTGTTTTTGGCGCTGACCACCAACGGCTGCGCCTGGCTCCACGAACAAGAACGACGCGTCATTTACCGTCCGACACCTTCAACGACCACCGCCACGCCAACGCTCCCGGCGAAGGCACAATTGTATTTCGTGGACGTTCCGGGACAGAGTGCGCCAGCGCACATTTCCCTCTGGTGGCTGCCCCAGCCGAGCGCGCAGGCACCCACTGTGCTTTACCTGCACGGCACTTTTCGTAACCTGCAGGGCAACCAGCGCAAGATCGAGGCGCTGCACAACGCTGGCTTTGCCGTACTGGCGCTGGACTACCGTGGCTGGGGCACCAGCACTGTCATCACGCCGTCAGAGGCCAGCATCATGCAAGACACCCGTCTGGCCTGGGCCGAGCTGGTGCGGCGCCAACCACTGGCAACACAACGCGTCATCTACGGCCACTCGATGGGCAGCGCCGCAGCAGTGGCCTTGGCCAGCCATTTGCCTGCGGGTGACGTTGGTGCGCTGGTGCTGGAATCGGCTTTCACCAGCTTTGCTGACGTGGCGCAAGAGGCTGGCTTCTTGGCGCGTGTGCTCAACTTTTTCAACCCCGAGCGCTTTGATTCCCTGGCGCGCATCAGCCAGATCAACGCCCCGCTGCTGATGCTCCACGGCAAGCTGGATGGCACTGTACCCATCAGCTTGGGCAAGCGGCTGTTTGACGCTGCGCCGCCACCCAAACAGTGGCTGAGTTTTGGCGAGGCCCGCCACAGCGACATCGACCTGATCGCACCCGATGTGTACCGGCAGACGCTGCAAGCCTTCATGCGACAGCACCTGATGCCGCCACAGGCTTTATCCGTCCAGTAAGCCACGCACCACCAACTCAGCACGCAGCTGCGCCGCCGACGAAAACACCACGCCCTGCCAACCCAGCGCCTGTGCTGCCTGCACATTGGTGGCAAGGTCATCGATGAACAACGTGCGTCCTGGTGCCAGCGCATGGCGCTGCTGCAGCATTTCATAGATGGCTGATTCTGGCTTGATGTGCCCAACATCGGCAGAAAAAATGCCACCGTCAAAACAGTTGAAAAAATCATGCTGTTGCTGCAAATACCTGGCATAGGGTTTCGGCATGTTGGACAAGTAATACAAGCCCTGCAGCCCGTGACCATCCTGGCGACGGGCATGTAGCTCTTGCACCAGGACCACGCTGTCATGCAGGGGCGTCAAAGCGGCACCAATGCCCTGCACCAGCGCAGTCAAAGGCTCGGCAGGCAGGTTCAGCCGCACAGCAGTCAGGGTCACCACTTCTGGCAGCGTTAACGCGCCACGGTCAAACGCGTGCCAGTGCGGATGGCCAAACACCTGCTGCGCCAAGACAGCGCCTGCGCAGTCGTCTGCCACTCGGTCAGGAAAATAGTGTTGCAGCAAGCAAGCAGGTTGCCAGCTCAGCAACACTGCGCCCAAGTCAAAAACGACGTTCATTGCATTGCCCCGGCGCAGCGCAGCAGACGGATGTCTTCCAGCAGGCTTTCGTCACGCGCTAACTGCAGCAGGCGCGGCAGGGTGCCGGTTTTATGCACCACCCAGCGTCCCTGACCCACGGTCTGCCAACCTTGCGGCACCAGCTCTGGCAGTTGCGCCGCGCGCACCAGCAGATAGCACGCACGCCCACTGGCATCGGGCAAGTCTTGCGCGCGGGCAACGCTGCGCGCTGGCCAGCCGGTGTAGATTGCCAGCTCACGCGCTGTGGTGTCGTCCAGCGCCAGCACCAGCACTTCAGCAACAGGCTGGTCACGTAACTGCAGGCCTGCGTTGTAGGCCAGGCTTTTTTCAAGATACGTCAGGGTCAGCGTGACCGTCAGAAAGCCATACAACAGAGCCACCGACAACACGGGCCAGACCAGCACGCGGCGCTGCGGCAGTGTCACCCGGCACGCCAGCAGCAGTGCCAGTAACCACACCCCAGCCAGCGCCGTCAGCCCAAGCGGCCACCCCACCGACCAAGCGCACCAACCAGTAAGCGCCAGCAACAGTGCACTCACACCCCATTGCACCACGCGCAACCCGCGCCAGGTGGGGTCTGCCAGCCAGCGCTCGGCCAGGTCACGCGCACAGAAGATCGCCAAAAAGGGATAGACGATGACGGTGTAGTAATCGAGCTGAAATTTGGACAAGGAAAACAATGCAAACGTCACGCCAAAACTGCCCGCCAGAAAAACCGTGGTGGCACGTTGTGCAGGCACGCGGGCGTTAAACACCCGCCATTCACGCACAGCGGCCAGCACGGCTACCCCCACCCAGGGCAAAAACGCCCACAAAAAAACCCCTGCAAAGAAATACGGCGTGCCGCCCGGATTGGTGATCGGACCGCTGTTGAAA
>Ga0210013_1000221_pt1 | contig 48105 bp, 43 predicted proteins | sample CryGeymeta201506_FD_185553 | JGI IMG/M metagenome (GOLD analysis project Ga0210013, IMG submission 185553) | Groundwater microbial communities from Crystal Geyser aquifers in Utah, USA - Crystal Geyser metaG 2015-06 (SPAdes) (version 2) | ecosystem: Environmental > Aquatic > Deep subsurface >...
AGAGAAAAAGGAGTAAAGGTGGTTATTTACACAAAAAACAATACCAAACAGTTGCAGCTCGATTTAGAACGGTTTAATAAGCAATATGAACCTATTGAGATCAAAGAATTTTCCAAATCACACGATCGATTTTTGATTATCGATGAAACAGAGGTATATCATATAGGTGCCTCCTTAAAGGACTTAGGGAAAAAACGTGTAGTGAGCCTGTCGAACTATGGTTTGCTTTCTCAAAATTGAATATAGATGCTAAAGAATTGCTGGGTAAATTATAATAGGTGTATTAAGGGTTTAATCGGTTAGGAAAAGGGTTAATCGGTTAACTGTTTAACTGTTTAGGAAAGGGGTTAACTGTTAAGGAAAGGGTTAACTGTTTAATCGGTTAACTGTTTAGAAAAAGGTTAATTGGTTAGGAAAAGGGTTAATTGGTTAACTGTTTAACTGTTTAACTGTTAAGGAAAAGGGTTAACTGTTAAGGAAAGGGTTAACTGTTTAATCGGTTAACTGTTTAGAAAAAGGTTAATTGGTTAGGAAAAAGGTTAATTGGTTAGGAAAAAGGTTAATTGGTTAGGAAAAAGGTTAATTGGTTAGGAAAAAGGTTAATAGGTAAAGAAACTAAACGATTAAACGATTAACCGATTAAACGATTAACCAATTCACCAATTACCCGATTCACCGATTCACCGATTAACCAATTACCCGCCTTGGTAAAAGCAATGATAAAGAGACCTAAAATTGATGCAAAAAGACCAGTACTTGAAAGATGGGGGCTACACAACGTTGAATTATTTTGAGTAGGATATATGAAAAATTACAAATAATTAGGCAAAATAGGCTATTAAATAAAATGAATATTTTAAAACTTATCGGAAGAAAAAACGAACTGTTTGATACAGATATCAATAAATATGAATCGGAATTAAAAGTAATAATTCAAGCTTCAAGTTTTTTGGTCATCGGAGGTGCCGGCTCAATAGGACAGGCGGTTACAAAGGAAATATTTAAAAGGAATCCCAAAAAACTTCATGTTGTTGATATAAGTGAAAACAATATGGTAGAATTAGTAAGAGATTTACGTAGTTCTTATGGTTACATTGATGGTGATTTTAAAACTTATGCTTTGGATATCGGTTCCCTTGAATATGAAGCTTTTATAAAATCTGATGGAAAATATGATTATGTGCTGAATTTATCTGCCTTAAAACATGTGCGCAGCGAAAAGGATCCTTTTACCTTGATGCGGATGATCGATGTGAATGTTTTTAATACCGATAAAACACTGCTTCAATCTATTGAAAATGGGACTAAAAAGTACTTCTGTGTTTCTACAGATAAGGCTGCGAACCCTGTGAATATGATGGGAGCTTCCAAACGGATTATGGAAATGTTTTTAATGCGCAGAAGTAAGGATATAAAAATATCTACTGCCCGTTTCGCCAATGTTGCTTTTTCCGACGGTTCTTTGTTGCACGGTTTTAATCAGCGTATTCAAAAAAAGCAGCCTTTAGTTGCGCCTAACGATGTAAAACGTTATTTCGTAACACCGCAAGAAAGCGGGGAATTATGTTTAATGTCTTGTATATTTGGCGAAAACCGGGATGTGTTTTTTCCAAAACTAAGTGAAAAATTACACCTGATATCCTTTGCAGATATTGCTGTTAAATATCTGGAACAATTGGGTTATGAGCCTTATCTTTGCCAAAATGAAGAGGAAGCCCGAGAATTGGTAAAAACGTTGTCCGATCAAAAAAAATGGCCTTGTTTGTTTACATCCAGTGATACAACGGGAGAGAAAGATTTTGAGGAGTTTTTTACCGATAATGAAATTTTGGATCTTGACAGGTTTCAAAATTTAGGGATTATTAAAAATGAATTGAAATTAGAAAATTCACAACTTCAATTATTTGAAGAAACAATTGCGGGTTTAAGAAACGCTAAAAATTGGACCAAAGAAGAAATTGTAACCTTGTTCCATAAAATGATACCTGATTTTGGTCACAAAGAAACCGGGAAATATTTAGATTCAAAAATGTAATTATGGCAGATTTTAACGCAGTTATTTCATTTATAAAAGCACAATATAAAACAGACAGTTTTATTCCTTTGCACGTGCCACATTTTGGAGGAAACGAAAAAAAATATGTGTTGGAAACTATTGATTCTACTTTTGTTTCTTCTGTAGGAGCATACGTAGATCAGTTTGAGTCGATGATGCAAGAGATTACCCAAACTAAAAAAGCAGTTGCTGTTGTCAATGGTACTGCAGGGATTCAAGTGGCTTTGCGTTTAGTAGGGGTGAAAGCTGGGGATGAAGTCCTAACTCAAGCTTTAACCTTTGTGGCTACTGCCAATGCAATAACGTATCAAAACGCAACTCCTGTTTTTTTGGATGTTGATTTAGATACTATGGGAATATCGTCAAAAGCAGTGGCTTCATTTTTAGAAGAATTTGGTGATTTGCGTGAGGATGGTTGTTATAATAAAAAAAGTGGTAAAAAAATAAGTGCCTGTGTACCGATGCACACTTTTGGTTTTCCGGTTCATTTAGATGAGTTGATTATGGTTTGTAACGCCTGGAAAATTCCTATAGTGGAAGATGCGGCCGAATCAATAGGAAGTGAGTACAAAGGTAAGCCCACCGGAAGTTTAGGAAAAGTGGGCGTTTTTTCTTTTAACGGAAATAAAATTGTTACCTGTGGTGGAGGTGGCGCTTTGGTTACCAATGATATTTCATTGGGGGAAAAAGGTAAATATCTTACCACAACCGCTAAAGTTCCGCATCCTTATGAATATGTTCATGATGAAATGGGCTATAATTTTAGAATGCCCAACTTGAATGCCGCTTTGGCCTGTGCACAATTGGAGCAGTTGGACGGCTTTTTGGAAAATAAAAGAAATTTCGCAAATGAATATCAATCTTTCTTTGCAACGAAAGGAATAAAATTCAGAACGGAAACACCTGAGACTAAAGCAAATTATTGGCTGATGTGTGTGGAGTTGGAAAACAAAGCAGAGCGAGATTTATTTTTGCAAACAACAAATTCCAATGGAGTGATGACTCGACCTATTTGGCAGTTAATGTATCGTCTGCCAATGTATGCCCATTGTCAGAGAGACAAGCAGGTGAATGCGGAGTTTTTAGAAGAACGAATTGTAAATATACCAAGTAGTGTCAGATAGAAAAGTAATTCTCATCGGGTATTCAGGGCATGCTTATGTGGTTGCTGAAACCGCTTTGGAAAATGGTTTAGAAATTATCGGCTATTCTGATAAAGAAAAAGTAAATTCAGATCCATATAATTTATCATATTTAGGTATTGAAAAGAATGATGATTTTATAGGATGGCAAAAGGAAGTTTCTTTTATTCTCGGAATTGGAGATAATAGGTTAAGGCAAGATATTGCACATTTAATTGAAAGTAAAAGAAAAACAATTAATACGCTCATACATTCTACTGCCTCTATTTCAAAAACAACTACTATAGGAAGCGGTACTTTTATCAATAAAAATGTTTCAGTAAATGCACTTGCAATAATAGGTAAAAATGTAATTTTGAACACAGGTTGTATTGTGGAGCATGAGTGTGTTTTAGCCGATGCGGTGCATATTGCACCCGGAGCAGTTTTGGCAGGAAATGTTACTATTGGAGAAAGAACATTTGTGGGAGCCAATGCAGTGTTAAAACAGGGAATTATTGTTGGAAAAGATGTTGTTATAGGAGCAGGTACAGTCGTTATTACTGATATACCCGATGGAAAAATAGTTGCCGGTAATCCGGGAAAAATAATAAAAATATGAGCAAAGTAATAATAATAGCCGAAGCAGGCGTGAATCACAATGGAAGTATTGATATAGCTAAAAAGCTAATTGATGCGGCCGCAGATGCAGGAGTAGATTATGTTAAATTTCAAACTTTTAAAGCTGATAAATTAGTTACAAAATCTGCTTCCCGGGCCAATTATCAGGATTCAAATACCGGGGATAAGGATTCACAATATGAAATGTTGAAAAAGCTGGAAATTTCAGAAGAAATGCATCAGGATTTGATACACTATTGTGAAAGTAAAAATATAAAATTTCTTTCTACAGCTTTTGATTTGGAAAGTCTTACTTTTTTAAAAACCTTAGGCCTGAAATTAGCAAAAATACCATCTGGTGAGATAACCAATTTACCCTACTTACGAGCTATGGCAAAACTCTTCCCTGAAATAATTCTCTCTACTGGAATGGCCAATATGGATGAAATTAAATCAGCCTTTAGGGTGTTGACTGAAAATGGGACAAAACAAGAAAACATTACAATTTTGCATTGTAATACAGAGTATCCAACTCCAATGGAAGATGTCAATTTAAATGCGATGTTGGACATTCAAAAGCAATTAAATACAAAAATTGGCTATTCAGACCATACCTTAGGCATTGAAGTTCCTATTGCTGCGGTTGCTTTGGGAGCAAAGGTGATAGAAAAACATTTTACATTAGACAGGAATTTGCCCGGGCCAGATCACAAGGCCTCTTTAGAGTCTGGAGAATTAAAGGCAATGGTTACCGCTATTCGAAATGTCGAAAAAGCGATTTCAGGATCCGGAATAAAAGAAGAATCTCTATCAGAGAAAAAAAATAAACCAATTGCACGAAAAAGTATTATTGCATCTCAAAACATTAAAAAAGGCGAGGTATTTTCAGAAAAAAACATTTCAATAAAACGCCCGGGAACCGGAATTAACCCAATGAGATGGGATGAAATTCTTGGACAGGAAGCAATAAAAGATTTTCAGGAAGACGATTTAATAGAATTAATTTGAAAAAAATAGCAGTTATAACAGGAACTCGGGCAGAGTTTGGATTATTGAGTCCATTACTAGATGAAATTCAAAAAGAAACAGAAATGCAATTACAACTTGTTGTGACGGCGATGCATCTTTCTCCTGAATTTGGATATACTGTTGATGAAATTGAAAAGAAAGGTTATAAAATTGATAAAAAAGTGGAATGCCTGCTTTCTTCAGATACAGCAGTGGGAATAACCAAATCTGTTGGTCTGGCTATGATTGGTTTTGCTGATGCTTTGAATGAATTAAACCCGGATTTGGTAATCATACTTGGGGATCGAACCGAAATGTTGGCAGCTGCAACTGCAGCTATGGTAGCCAATATACCAATAGCTCATATTCATGGCGGTGAGACCACAGAAGGTGCTTATGATGAAAGCATTAGACATGCAATTACGAAAATGAGTTATTTGCATTTCGCTTCAACAGAATCATATAGGAAAAGGATCATTCAATTGGGAGAACATCCTGATCGTGTTTTCAATGTTGGTGCAATTGGTCTGGATTCTATAAAGAATTTGGTTCTTTTAAATAAAGAAGAGTTTGAAGAATCAATTGACTTCAAACTGGGCAAGAATAATATCCTAATTACCTTTCATCCTGTTACTTTAGAAAGTCAATCTGCCCAAGAACAGTTTAAAGCTATATTAGATGTCTTAGATACATTGAAAGATACACACTTTATATTCACGCATGCCAATTCTGACACGAACGGGCGTGTAATAAATCAAATGATAGAACAATTCGTAAATCAAAACCAGGAACGGGCAATTGCTTTTAAATCTTTGGGGCAATTGAGATATCTTTCTGCATTAAATTTCGTTGATGTTGTTGTGGGAAATTCATCAAGCGGCATAATTGAAGTGCCATTTTTTAAGATTCCAACAATAAATATTGGCGACAGACAAAAAGGACGCATATTATCGGAAAGTGTCATTCAGGCTGAACCAACAGTTGAATCTATTACTTTAGCTCATAAAAAAGCTACTGATATTTCTTTTAGAACAAAAATAAAAAATCAGGAGCAACTTTATGGTTCCGGAAATTCCGTTGAAAAAATAATGAGTGTTTTGCGAAATCACAAAGTTAACAACTTAAAAAAATCTTTTTACGATATTCAATTTTAAATTATGGGAATAGATAATATACTTATTCATAAAGACAAAACCATTCTTGATGCGCTTCACAAATTGAATAAAATACTTGATGTAAGCCGTCTTATTTTATTTGTAATGGATAATGATGGCTCTGTTTTGGGTTCCTTGACAGATGGCGATATCCGAAGATCGTTGGCTTCGGAAGCTGATATTATGAAAAAAGTTGGAGATATCTGTTTTAAAAATTTTGTTTTTGAATATGATAAAAAGGGGTTTCTGGATTTAAAACCCTATCGGAAAATAGATATAAAAATATTACCAATTCTGGATCAAAAAAAAAGATTGCTAAGGATAATAGATCTGGAGAAAACAAAATCTGTATTGCCATTGGAATGCATGATTATGGCGGGAGGAAGAGGCAAACGCTTGAGTCCCTTAACCGATACAGTTCCCAAGCCAATGTTACTATTAGGGGATAAACCTATTATAGAGCACAATATTGATCGTTTAATTTCTTTTGGAATTCGAAAATTCTATATTTCAGTAAAATATCTGGGGGAACAGATTCAGGAATATTTTGGGGATGGCAGCAATAAGGGGATTAGCATAGAATATGTTTGGGAAGATCAGCCATTAGGTACCGCAGGTGCATTGTCCTTAGTGGATAGTTTTCAGACAGACTACGTGCTATTAATGAATAGTGATTTATTTACAAATGTTGATTTTGAGATCCTTTATTTAGATTTGATAAATCAAAATGCCGATATGGCAGTAGCTTCTACAGAATATAAGGTTGATGTGCCTTATGCAGTATTTGAAACGGATAATCATCTGGTAAAAGATTTTAAGGAAAAACCATCATACGTTTACCATTCTAATGCAGGAATTTATATTCTGAAAAAGGAATTAATAAAAAAAATCCCTCGAAATAAATTTTATGATATTACCGATTTAATGGAAAACCTGGTTAAAGAAGGTGGAAGTTTAATTCATAATCCGATAATTGGGTTTTGGATAGATATTGGAAGTCCGTCGGATTATAAACAGGCTCAGGAATTTGTAAAACATTTGAATTAAATTTTCAGACGACCATGAATACGCTTATAACAATATGTGCCAGAGGTGGTTCTAAAGGAATACCAGGCAAAAATGTTAAATTAATCAATGGTAAACCATTGATTTATTATACTTTAAAAATTGCAGAAGAATTTGCCTTAATTAATCAAGATACTAAAATTTATCTCTCAACTGATTCAATAAACATAAAAGAAATAGTGGAAGAGTTATCATTTACAACTATTAATACAGATTATATAAGACCTGCTCAGTTAGCTACCGATTCGGCAGGGAAAATGGATGCAATTAAGGATGTGTTAAAATATGCAGAAGCTAAAAATAATTTAAGTTTTGATTATATCCTTGATTTAGATGTTACATCGCCTTTTAGGGCAATTAAGGATATTGAAAATGCTTTTAAAAAATTAACTCAAGTTAGTGATGCATTAAATATATTTTCTGTTAGCCCAGCAAACAGGAATCCATATTTCAATATGGTGGAGCTAGATAAGTATGGATTTGCACAGCTTTGTAAAAATGGAAATTTTTTAACAAGGCAATCTTCACCCAAGGTCTATGACATGAATGCCTCATTCTATATTTACAAATCAAGTTTCTTCAAATTGAACATAAATTCAGCTATAACTAATAAATCATTAATTTATGAAATACCGCATATGTGTTTTGACCTAGATCATCCGATTGATTTTGAATTTATGTCTTATTTATTAAAAAATAACAAACTTGATTTTAAACTTTTAACATGAAGATTTTAATAGTTGGTCTAGGATCTATTGCAAGAAAACATATTGCAGCTTTAAAATCTTTGAAAGTTGAATCAAAGATTTATGCATTGCGATCAAACTTAAATGCTTTAATTGAAGAAGGGGTTGAAAACATTTTTGATTTAGAAGATGAAAGAATAGTATTCGATTTTGCTATAATTTCTAATCCGACTCATTTGCACTATCAGTTTATTGAAGGATTAGCAAAGAAGGGTATTCCTCTATTTATTGAAAAACCCGCAATCCATAGTTTAAAAAATGCGGAGAAATTAGGCGATCTAATTGAAAACAAAAAAGTAGTTACTTATGTAGCTTGTAATTTAAGATTTCATCCTTGTATTTCATTCTTAAAAAATAAAATGGATTCTGAAGCACTAAGAATCAATGAAGTTAATGTGTATTGTGGTTCCTATTTACCAGATTGGCGACCTGGAAAAGATTTTAGAGCAATTTACAGTGCCAATGCAGCGATGGGAGGTGGTGTTCATTTAGATTTATTTCATGAATTAGATTATATACATTGGCTTTTTGGGAATCCAATAAAAACCCACAGTGTAAAAGGAAATAAATCTTCTTTAAATATAAATGCAATTGATTATGCCAATTATGTTTTAGAATATGAAAATTTTACAACAAGCATTATTCTTAATTATTATCGAAGAGATTCAAAAAGAACAATAGAGATTTTATTTGATGATGAAACTTTAACAATTGATTTGATAAAAAATAGTATCATAAATAATTTAGGGATTGTAATTTTTCAATCTGAAGGTTTCAATATCATTGATACCTATAAAAATCAAATGGAATATTTTATTAATAATTTAAAGGGGAATCGTAAACAAATGAATAATTTTGCCAATTCAATAGAGGTTCTTAAAATATGTTTGAATAATGAATAAATTTAAAGATAAAATAATCATTGTCACAGGAGGGAATGGATTACTTGGAAGGGAAATTATAGCTAAAATAAGCAATGAAGGAGCCTTTTGTATCAATGTAGATATTAGTCACGAAACATCAGAGGATTTGTCTTCAATAAAATGTGATATTACAAATACAATATCAGTAGATGAGTGTCTTAAATTAGTTATCCATAAATATAAAAAAATTGATGGGTTAGTCAATAATGCTTATCCTAGAACTTCAGATTGGGGGAATAAGTTTGAAGATATTGAATATCAGTCTTGGCGAAAAAATGTTGATTTTCAGTTGAATAGTTATTTTTATTTTACACAACAAGTATCAAAACAGATGATAGAGCAAAAAGAGGGTTCTATTATAAATATGGCATCTGTTTATGGGATAGTTGGTCCTGATTTTACTGTTTATAATGGAACCGAAATGACAATGCCTGCTGCATATTCGGCCATAAAAGGAGGGTTGATAAATTTTTCAAGATATTTAGCATCCTATTTGGGAAAATATAATATTCGAGTAAATACGATATCTCCAGGTGGAATCTTTGATAATCAAAATCAAGTTTTTGTTGATAATTATAACAAAAAAGTACCTATGAGAAGAATGGGATTACCAGAAGATATATCTCCTGCCATTGTTTTTTTGTTGTCTGATGGGGCAAAATATATTACTGGACAAAATATAGCTATAGATGGTGGTTGGACTGCTATTTGATAAAGTGTTTTAAAAATAAATTATAATTATATAAAATAAATGAAAACAGTAAGAATAATTCCGAGGTTGGATATAAAAGGTCCAAATTTGGTAAAAGGAATTCATTTAGAAGGATTAAGAGTTTTAGGGAAGCCTGCTGATTTTGCTAAGTATTATTATGAGCAAGGTGCAGACGAATTAATGTTTATGGATGTAGTAGCTTCCTTGTATGAGCGAAACAGTCTTCATGATATAATTTCAGAAACAGCAAAAAAAATATTTATTCCTATAACTGTGGGTGGTGGTTTAAGATCCATTTCCGATATAAAAGAGGTTTTACGAGTGGGTGCTGATAAAGTATGTTTGAATACAGCTGCTATAAAAAACCCGCAACTAATTAGAGATGCTTCCAGAATGTTCGGATCGTCAACTATCGTAGTTGCAATAGAGGCAATAAAAGAAGGTGAAGGTAAGTATTTAGCTTATACTGATAATGGACGAGAATATACAGGTGTTGATGTTTTTGAGTGGGCGCAGAAAGTAGATGAATTAGGAGCCGGAGAATTAGTAATCACGTCAGTAGACAGAGAAGGTACTGGCCAGGGATTTGATTTAGAGTTGATTTCAAAAATCAGCAATCTTGTAAGTATTCCAGTAATTGCGCATGGAGGAGCTGGAAAACAACAGCATGTGTTGGATTTGATAAAAGATGGAAATGCAGATGCTGTTATGCTATCCTCTTTATTTCATTATCATTTTATAAAAGAACATGAATCAAAAGCATCCTCACTGGAAGGTAACGTTGAATTTTTAAATCAAAAAAGAAGTTTTCATACTTTTGAGCCTTCTACCATTATGGATTTAAAAAAAATGTTGATTGATAATCGTATAAATTGTAGATTGTAATGGAGAATTTAAAGAAAAACGTAATCATCATAGATTATCAACTGGGTAATCTTTTTAGTGTAAAACAAGCTTGTGATACTGTAGGAATCAATGCTGAAATAAGTTCACAAAGGGAAGCTGTTTTAAAAGCAGATGCTTTAATTCTTCCCGGTGTAGGGGCATTCATTGAGGCTATGAATAATTTGAAAGAATTGGATTTAGTATCTGCAATTAAAGAAAAAGTAAATAATGGCACACCTCTATTCGGGATCTGTTTGGGCCAACAATTGCTTTTTACTGAAAGTGAAGAGTTTGGTGCAGGTAATGGTTTAAATCTAATACCAGGATTAATAAAAAGATTTCCAGAAAAGTTGGAAGAGAGAAAAATAAAAGTACCGCATATCGCATGGAATACTATTTATCCCTCAGTCCAAAAATGGGCTGATACTCCCTTAATTGAATTGGATAAGAATGAATTTATGTATTTTATCCATTCCTATTATGTTGAACCAACTTCAAAAACTTGTGTTTTAACCAATACAAATTACGATGGTGTAGAATTTTGTTCTTCTGTATTGCACAAAAATATCTTTGCAACACAATTTCACCCTGAAAAAAGTGCCAATAAAGGCATCTCTATTTATAAAAACTGGGCTTTAATCAATAATTTATTATAATGTCAGAAAATAAGAAACCGGAAGCCTATTATGGCTTACCACAAGAAGTAACCTTTTGCACAAAATGTGTAATGTCTAACCAACGTCCCACATCGGCTGTTGAATTTAAACATACCAAAGACAGTAAAAAAACAACCATGCATTTTGATGAACATGGGGTGTGTGATGCCTGCAGAACAGCAGAAATCAAGGATAATATTGATTGGGGAATGCGTGAAGAAGAATTGATAAAACTCTTGGATAAACACCGAAAGAATGATGGTTCTTATGATTGTTTAGTTCCGGGCAGTGGCGGAAAAGACAGCGCTTATCAGGCGCATGTGTTAAAATATAAATACAATATGAATCCTTTGACTTGCACCTGGCCTCCGATTTTATATACCGATTATGGATTGAAAAACTGGAGAAACTGGCTGGACAGCGGGTTTGACAATGTTTCTTTTTACCGCAATGGTAAGGTTATGAAGTTGTTGACCAAGCTCTCAATTGAAAATTTATTACATCCTTTTCAGACTTTTATTTTGGGACAAAAAAATCTTGCTCCAAAAATAGCGGCACAACATGGAATTAATTTAATTTTTTATGGTGAAAATGAAGCAGAATATGGAAATCCATTAGCCGATAATACAAGTTCTTTAAGAGATAAATCATATTTTAGTTTTGAAAATTTAGATGAAATTTTTTTAGCGGGTGTTTCGATTAAAGAATTAATAGAAAAATATGATGTCAAATTAAGTGATCTGATGTCCTATCTTCCGCCTAAACTGGAGGATCTGGAAAAAGCGAATATCGAAGTACATTATTTAGGTTATTATTTAAAATGGACTCCACAAGAGGTTTATTATTATGCGGTGGAAAATACAGGATTTAAAGCAAGACCGCATAGAACACAAGGAACATTCAGTAAATATAGTGGGATTGACGATAAAATAGATGATTTACATTTCTACACTACATTTATTAAGTTTGGTATAGGCAGAGCAACTTATGATGCTGCACAAGAAATACGAAATAGGCATCTTACAAGAGAAGAAGGAGTAGCTTTGGTAAATCGTTTTGACGGCGAATTCCCAGATCGCTATTTTGATGAAATCATGGAATACATTGACATGAAACCGGAACATTTCCATGAATTGTGTGATAAATTTCGATCACCCCATTTATGGGCTAAAGACTCAGCGGGAAATTGGAAATTGAGACATAATGTTGCTGGTAAAGGACTGGAAGATTAATTAGATTTAAAAGCATTTTATATTATAAAGAATGAAATATTTACAACTTTTTTTCAACATATTTGGTAATTTTTTTTTAATCATTCGATATAGAAAAAATATAGATCCATTTAAGAAGTTTGAATTAATGCTAACTAAGAATAATTGTGTCGAAAAAGATTTGAATAAAACACTATTATTAGCCCCTATAAGAGTTAGTCCAATTTCAAATTTATTTGAAGGTCTGATTGGTTACTATTTCAAGATAAAAGGTTATAGAGTTAAAGCTTTAATTTGTGATCAATCTGTTAATTATTGTGATAATGTTACAAAAGTAGAAGAAAACAAAAGATTAATGATTTGTTCATTATGTAAGGCAGAACAAAAAAGGTTTTCTAGTATTTTCGGATTTGAAAGTATATCAATAAAAAAGTCAATAAAAAAAGAGGAAATAAGGTTAATTAATAATATTACTTCAAATTATAATTTTTTAAATAATCAAATAATAATAAATGGTATTGATTATACTAAATCAGTAACTGCAGCAGTAATAAGATACACGCTCAAAAGCGAAATAGATTTTGAAAATGATGTTGATATTATTAGAGGGTATTTAAAAACAGCATTAATTACTAATAATGCATTAGAAAAGATAAAGAGTGAAATGGTTATTGATCACATCATTTTATCTCATGGTATTTATTCTCAGTGGGGAACAGTTCTTGATTTTGCAAAAAGAAACAAAATACCTTCATATGTATGGGCTAGGGGTTATGTTGGGCAAGGAAACTTAATATTCGGTAAGGATTGTTCATATTTGGAGGATGTAATTAAAGAGGATAAGTCAATATACCAATCTATTAACTATAAATTAGACGATTTAAATGAATTGAAAGAATATTATAATAATAAAAGGTATCGATTAAAAAACATTAATGAATTAGAATATATAAATTATTATGACGAAATCAGTTTAGAAGATATTAATACCAAAAATCTCATAAATGACATGAGAATTAAATTTAGTAAAATTTTTGGGATGTTCACGAATATTCCATGGGATGGTCAAGTTTTTAACCAATCTAAAGAGTTTCCAAATACGGAAGTTTATCTTAAGTCTGTAATAGATTGGTTTGTATTAAATAAAGATTGCGCATTAATAATTAGAACTCATCCTGCAGAATTAGATAAGGAACAAGGTGGGGGGGCTGAAAAAGTTACTGATTTGATTTTTAAAATATTTGAAAAATTACCGGAAAATGTCCTCCTTATTGATCCTGGTAATTCAGTGACTAGTTATGATGTTGCTGAAATAATAGATGCTAGTATTGTATATGGTTCTACTATTGGTTTAGAATTAGCACATTTTGGAATTCCAGTTATTCAAGCAGGTATGTTTTCTACGACTGGTAAAGAAATAGTCTTTGAGGCTAAAACAAAAGTGGAAATGTATGATTTTTTTAACTTAGTAAAGTTAGGACAAATACAAATGTCTAAGAAAATGAAAATTAATGCATTGAATTATTTATGTTATTGGAGTAAATATAAACATATATATGATGACACGGTTGTATTAGACAAATTAAGGTTCATACAATATAGATTTAATACAATAGAAGAATTTTCCAACAGTAATACATTAGAATTTGTTTTTAATAAAATAATATTAAATTCAAATATAACATCCTATGCTAAATGAAATATACATTAATAAATTGTTATTCTGACAATAATAAAGGCGATTCAGGAATTATACTATCAACTGTTGAGCTCTTGAAAGAGTTTGATTCAAATGCGGACATTGTTGGGGTATCTACATATAATTTTTCTGACAATTTTTTTCACACGGAGCATGAATTTCTAAAATCAAAAATTTCTGTTTTACCTTCTATTTTTGGGGAGCTTAATATTGGTTCAAAAAAAGGAATTATTCATAAGAATATTAGATTTTTTTATGATAGTATAAGACTTTTTGTTTTTCTAGCTTTTCCTAAGTCTTGGAAAAAAATTAAGACATTAATTTTTTCCAAAGAGGAAAACGAAACAATTAAAAGATTAGAACTTTCAGATTATGTTATTAGCAAAGGGGGGAGTTTTATATGCAATGAAAATGATATAAGGGAAAAAATTGCTTTAGTTCGATTTATTTATATATTTATACTTGCTTTCAAATTGGATTGTAAAGTGGTCATATTATGCCAATCCATAGGCCCTGTTTATGGAAAATTGAGTATAAAAATAATAAATTATTTAATAGCAAAATGTGAAATTGTTGTTTTACGGGAAAAGGTATGTATTGATGAATACCCTTATCTAAACCTTAAGGCATCCAATGTTGTTGTTACTAATGATATAGCTTTCTATTTGGACACTAAAAATGTGGCTCCTAATTTAATACCAATAGATAATGAAGCAGTCAATGTTGGATTTACAATTAAAGGTGTCTCTAAAAAATCATCTAAAGCTTATTTAACAATGATGGTTGATGGAATTAAACATTGTGTTGATAAATATGGAGCAATAGTTCACATTTTTCCACATGTAACCATTGATAATGATGTTGAGGTTTCATATCAGGTTCATAAAATGTTAGATGATAAATATAAATCTAAAGTGTTTTTGTATAATGAAGATTATAATGCCCCTGAATTAAAATCAATTTATTCTTCAATGAATTATTTTGTTGGGACAAGATTGCATTCCACTATTTTTGCAATGGGTGAATTTGTGCCTTCAATTTGTATTTCATATCATGGAACTAAATCAGCAGGGATTTTTGCTAATTATGGACTTGAACGTTATTCATTAACAGAATATTCATCAGAAAATTTAATTCAAAAACTGGACGATCTTGTCATTAATAAGGATGAAATAGTTTCTATTATCAAACAAAAGCATATTTTTTTTAAAAATGAACATTTAAATCTTTTTAAAAGGATATTTCGTAGATTATGATTTTAAATTTTGTAAAAAAAAACTCCTACGATTTAAAAAATTTTTTTTTATTTTCATTTGGCAGCATTGTCGCTTCTTTTTTTGGATACCTAACAACAAGAGAAATTAATAGTGGATTATCAGAAATTGAGTTTGGTAAATTTTCTTATTATTACTCAATTTTACAACTAGTTTTTGTTTTTTTGTCTTTGAATTTGTATAGCACTTATATTAGATTTAATAATGCAGGTGTATCAGAATCGTTATTAAGATACGTTAAAGGGTATACCTGGATAGCAACCGTGTTGTTTGCACTTATAATTTATCTGTTAACTTCAGATTTATTTTTGTGCTGTTTCTCCTTTATATTGGTGTATTATGAACGAACATATTTTTATAGGTCTGTATTAAATACAACAAGCCTAAACATACTAACTGTTTTAACCAGCATAATTTTATACCTTTTTTGCAAGTATTATTTTAGTACTAATTCCACACCTGATCACCTAAAAGTATTAAGGTTTTATGGTTTTGGTTATCTTTTATCAGTTGTTTTTGTTTTAATAAATGATAAAAAAAAGTATATTACTTCTAATGTTGTGATTAGTTTTCCACTTTTATTAAAGTATTGCCTCCCATTAATTGGTGTTACAATTATTGAGTGGGTATTGAATTTTTCCAATCAGTATATTATCAAGAATTTTTTAGGTTTTGAAGAACTTGCAAAATATGCAATGGCATTTAGGGCTCTTTTTGTTTTAAGGTTTGCTTCATCAATTTTTTTACTTTATTTTCCAATGGTTTATTTTAGAGATATTGCTAAAAGAGATTTTTCAAAGATAAATTTTATAAGATCAGCAATTTCAACAATTTTGATATTACTAACTATGGTAATGTTCTTTATGCCTCAAATGGTCTATGCATTTATGGGTGGGAATAAATATATTGATAGTGTTAATCTTTTTAGAATTCTTTTAATTGCTGACTTTTTAAGAATAATAGCTTCTTTCTATGGAATAGTTTTGACTTATGAGATAAAGACCCAAAAGACTTTATATATTCAATTATTAGGAGCTTTAGTTAATTTGGCTCTGAGCTTAATTTTCATAAATAAATATGGTGTAATAGGTGCAGCAATAGCAAATTTCGTGGCCTGTTTTACTATTTTTTTAATCACTTATTTTTACTCTAGAAGCATTGAGAGAAAGTATATCACTTACTAGGCTTTGTAATTTTCAGTTGCCTTTAATAATTTTTATTACTACAATTTTTAACTTAGTAATTTCTTCCTATTTAATAAGTTATAGTTATGTTTTTTTTATTTTTATAGGTTTTTTATTGATGTTTGTAAAAGGAGTTAAATTTTTAAGGCAGGACTTAATTTTAATGTTATTTGGAATTACTTATTTGGCTTTTGTATTATTGCACATTATTAGTGAACCAAGTTCTTTTATGATTTTTATAAAAGGAATTGGGTTATATTTATTATTTCCTTGTTATTGGCTTATTTTATTTCGATGTAAAAGTGAATTCTTATTTTTTCCGTTTTTAAAAACAACTGTAAAATGGGCTTTATTTATTTCTTTGATGGGGATAGTTCAATTTTATTTTAGTCCAGATATTTGGGGATTATTAAGTAAAAGCGCTTCTGCTAACATTCAATGGTCATCTGATATAGATAGAATTGAATATTTATTGTTTTTTCGTTCGACTTCTTTTTTTTCGAGCCCTCAGGTTTTTGGACTTTTTTCTGCATTATATATTTTTATTATATACAAGGTTTTTTCAAATAATTCAAAAGCCTGTTTATTTTTTATTTTGATCTGCTTCATTGGGTCTGTACATTCTGGTAATAAAATGACTTATTTAATTGTTATTGTTTTTTTAATGATGTTGTTAAAGAAGTTTATACTTTCTTTAAATTTTCTAAAAATCTTTGCTATGTTGATTTTTTTGACAACATTGTTTTTTTCCCTTATTAATTTATCCGAAAAACATGAAATAGGTATCATAACTAGAATTATATCTTCAGATCAAGTTTTGGATGAGGAAAAAGAAGGAAGAGTACGTATTTATTTAAATATGTTTGAATCTGCAAATTTATTATTTGGTACTGGACCAGGTTCAATATCAACTTCAGAATCTGCCGGGGGTAAAGTTGCAGAAAGTTATTTGCTTCAAATTTTAATTGAACATGGAATTTTGTTTCTCGTCTTCTTTCTTATTTTTTATTATGTGATTGTTTTCAAAGGTTTTAGAAATATTAATCCCTTTTTTTATTTATCAGTTGCTATATTCATTTCCATGATATTTGTACATGTATTTAGTGATCCAGTATTTTTTGTTTTCTGGGGAGTTATTATTTTTGGATATGTTAATGTTTTTAAAAGAAATATCCCTAACACTAAAGAAAATGAAATAATTTCAACATAATCTAAATGTTTATAAATTTAATTTTAAAATAGAGCTCAATAATGGAGAAAAATAGAAAAGTAATTATTGGTATAGATGCATCTCGTAATCGTTCTGGTGGGGCAAAAGCCCATATAATTGGAATAATTTCTGAAGGGAACCCAGAACATTTTGGAATTTCTGAAATACATGTTTGGTCTTTTAAATCATTATTAGATTCTTTACCAAATAAACCATGGCTTATTAAGCATAACCCAAAAGCCCTTGAAGGTTCTCTTTTTAGTCAAATATTTTGGCAGTTTTTTAATTTAAGATCAGTTGCCAAAAAACTTGATATTAATATAATGTTTACAACTGATGCCAGTACTTTTTGTAGATTCAGCCCAATGGTAGTAATGAGTCAAGATATGCTGTCATATGAAAAAGGCATAATGAAAACTTTTGGGTGGAAAATGGAACGTTTGCGACTTCTAGCCATTCTGTATATCCAAAATAGGGCTATGCGTTCATCAAAAGGAGTGATTTTTTTGACGAACTATGCAAAAGAAATTATTCAAAAAAATACGGGGAATCTTAAAAATAATATTGTTATTCCACATGGGGTTGGTGACAAGTTTAAAGAGCAGGTTTATACTCCCAAACAATTACTGATGGAAACATCATCTATTCAATGTATATATGTTTCTAATACTGCAATGTACAAGCATCAGTGGAATGTAGTTAAGGCAATTGCAGATTTGAGATTAAAAGGGTTTCCAATACAGCTTATCCTTGCTGGTGGAGGAAATGGTAAATCAAGAGAGCTATTAAATAAAGAAATCGAAAAGTCAGATCCTAATAGTGATTTTGTTAGAATACTTGAATTTGTAAGCCCAGATGAAATGCCTAATTTATTAGCTAAAACTGATATTTCTATTTTTGCATCAAGTTGTGAAAATCTGCCAATTACACTTTTAGAGTCAATGGCTGTTGGATTGCCCATAGCCTGTTCAGAAAGGGGGCCTATGCCAGAAGTTTTAAAGGATGCGGGTGTTTTTTTTGATCCTGAAAACTCAGATTCTATTGGATTGGCAATAGAAAGATTAATTAAAAATGATAGTGAAAGAATATTAAATGCGAAAAGAGCAAAAGAGTTGGCATTAAAATACTCATGGAAAAGTTGTTCTGATTTAACATGGAATTATCTAATTAAAAATATAAATTAGGAAAATGAAAAGCAATAGACCTTACCAAATTTGTTCCAAAACCATCATGGACACTTCAGATCCAAACATCGTTTTCGATACAAACGGAATTTCTGATTATTACCATAATTTTCAAAATGCAATCTTGCCCAATTGGCATACCGATGAAAAGGGTTATCAGGAATTGATGCAGGTGGCTGAGAAAATTAAAAAAGAAGGAAAAGGAAAAGGAAAAGATTTTGATTGTATCATTGGTTTGAGTGGTGGGCTTGATAGTTCCTACGTAGCTTATGTTGCCAAAGAAATTATGGGATTGCGACCTTTGTTGTTTCACGTGGATGCAGGATGGAATACAGATAAAGCCGTTGGAAATATTGAAAAGTTATGTAATGGATTAAGGCTTGATTTGTATACCGATGTGATAAATTGGGAAGAAATGAAAGATTTGCAGGTTGCGTTTCTGAAATCTCAAATCGCCGATCAGGATTTGCCTCAGGACTATGCCTTTTTTTCAGGCTTATATAAATTTGCTAAAAAAAATAAAATTAAATACGTTTTAACTGGAGGCAATTATTCCACCGAGTGTTGTAGAGAACCCGAAGAATGGGGAGGGTTTCCAGGCATAGACACCATGTTGGTAAAAGACATTCATTCCAAGTTTGGGAAGCGTCCATTAAAAACTTTTCCATTAGTAGATATTTTAATTTATAAACTATACTACCGTTATGTTTTAGGGATGCAGGTTTTTAAACCTTTGAATTTATTACCTTACAATAAAAAAGAGGTTGAGGAACTTTTATTTCAAAAGTTTAGTTGGGAATCTTTTCAACATAAACATCACGAATCTCGATTTACCCGTTTTTACGAAGATTATTGGTTGCCGAAAAAATTTGGTTTTCAAAAGCGACGTGCCCACTTTTCAAGTTTAATTCTAACTGGGCAAATGACTAGGGAAGAAGCCTTGGATAGGGTTTCGAGACCAGAATTAAGTGAGGAGTTTTTAGAAAAAGAATTTGAATACGTTGCAGACAAACTAGACCTTAGTGTAGGTGAATTGCAAGAAATTTTCGAGGGAGAAAATAAAACTTTTAATGATTACAAAAATAAAATAAGTTTGATTAGATTAGGAGCAAAGGCCATGTCTATTTTAGGTTTAGAAAAAAGATTATTTAGATGATAACAATAATTGATTATGGTGTTGGCAATATTAATGCATTTGTGAATGTATATAAAAGAGTAAATGTGCCTGTCAAAATTGCCAAAACAGCAGCTGATATCGAAGATGCCCAAAAACTAATTTTACCTGGAGTCGGTCACTTTGATCACGCCATGTCAGAGTTGATAAAATCCGGTATGCGCGAAAAATTAGATGAATTGGTTATGGTAAAAAAAGTGCCAATAATTGGAATTTGTGTTGGTATGCAAATGATGGGGAATATAAGTGATGAGGGAAAACTGGCAGGGCTGAAGTGGCTTGATGCTTCAATCAAGAAATTTGACGAGACCAAAATTCAACAAATAACAAAACTTCCGCATATGGGTTGGAATGACGTCCAGCCTTTAGTTTCGAACCCTTTATTTGAAGGATTAGAAAAAGATGCCTTATTTTATTTTTTGCATTCCTATTATTTTGAGTGTAATGACCCCGTTGATATTTTAGCCACTTCTGAATATGGTGGCCGATTTACTTGTGCGGCCCATCATGAAAATGTGTATGGCATTCAGTTTCATCCTGAAAAAAGTCATCATTATGGTGAAAAGTTATTACATAATTTTGCAAAACTTTAATTATGCTTAGACCCAGAATTATACCCAGTCTTTTGATTCAAGACAATGGATTGGTGAAGACTGTTAATTTTAAGAATCCAAAATATGTAGGAGATCCAATTAATGCAGTTAAAATTTTTAATGAAAAAGCAGTGGATGAATTAGCCATTTTTGACATAGATGCCACAGTATTGGAAAAAAAACCCAATTATAGCCTTATAGAACGTTTGGCCAGCCAATCAATGATGCCTTTGTGTTATGGTGGGGGTGTTAAAACAGCAGAACAAGCGCAGCGCATTTTTAGTTTAGGCATTGAAAAAATTGCCTTGAGTTCGTCGGTTTTGCATAATCCCCAATTAATTACACAAATAGCAGAACGTGTCGGTGCACAAAGTGTAATTGTAGTTTTAGATGTGAAAAAAAAATTACTTGGGGGATATGAAGTATATACCCACAATGGTAAAAAAGCTACAGGAATCAATCCCTTTAAGTTTGCGGCAGATGCTCAAGAGTTAGGAGCGGGAGAAATTGTGATTAATTCAATAGACAGAGATGGGGTTATGAAAGGATACGATTTAGATTTGATTGCTAAAGTTAGAGAGAAAATAACCCTTCCAATGACCGTGTTAGGGGGTGCCGGTTCTTTAAATGATATTGAAAAAGTTATAGATATCCATGGTGTTATTGGTGTTGCAGCTGGTAGTTTATTTGTTTTCAAAGGCCCGTATAAAGCAGTTTTGATAAATTACCCGTCACAGTTAGAAAAAAATAAGATTTTTAAAATAAATCAATAATGAAAATACAAAACAAAACCCTCCTCATCACGGGAGGCACAGGTTCCTTCGGGAACGCAGTTTTAAACCGTTTTCTAAATACAGACCATTTTAAAGAAATCCGTATTTTTTCGCGTGATGAGAAAAAGCAGGACGATATGCGCAACCAGTTAAAAAATGACAAACTCAAATTTTACATTGGGGATGTGCGTGATTATACGAGTGTAGAAAAAGCCATGCGAGGCGTAGATTATGTATTCCATGCAGCCGCCTTAAAACAAGTGCCTTCCTGCGAGTTTTTTCCGTTGGAAGCCGCAAAAACAAATGTTTTTGGGACACAAAACGTCATTGATGCGGCATCAGCCCATAAAGTGAAAAAAGTAATTTGTTTGAGCACTGATAAAGCAGCCTATCCTATTAATGCGATGGGGATATCCAAAGCCTTGATGGAAAAAGTGGCCATTGCAGCCTCAAGAAATACCGTGGACACCACTGTTTGTTTAACGCGTTACGGAAACGTGATGGGGTCTAGGGGCTCTGTGATTCCTTTATTCTTAAAACAGATTCAGGAAGGAAAACCCATTACCATTACCGATCCAAATATGACCCGATTCTTAATGTCGTTGGAAGAAGCGGTAGAATTGGTGCTTTTTGCTTTTGAGCACGGAAATCCGGGCGATTTGTTCGTCAATAAAGCACCGGCAGGCACTATTGGTGATTTGGCGCAGGCGCTAAAAGAAATCTGTAATGCCGATAATGAAGTAAAAATCATTGGAACGCGCCACGGAGAAAAATTGTATGAAACTTTGTGTACTCGGGAAGAAATGGTGAAAGCGGAAGATATGGGCGAATTTTACCGGGTACCGGCCGACAATCGGGATTTAAATTATGCACGTTATTTTTCGGAAGGGATTGAAGATGTTTCTGCAATAGAAGATTACCATTCCCACAATACCGAACGTTTGGGTGTGGAAGGCACCAAAGCATTATTGCTAAAACTGCCATTGATTCGTAAAGAAGTTTTCGGGGAAGATGTGGCACAAATGCCGGGATAGTTACTAGTTACTAGTAACTAGTGACTAGTAGATGGTTGTAAATTGTAACCAATCACAAGTCACAAGTTACCAATCACAAGTCACAAGTCACTAATCACCAGTTACCAATCACCAGTCACCAGTCACCAATCACAAATCACCAGTCACTAATCACCAATCACCAAAAATCTATGAAAACACATAAAGACCTTGACGTTTGGAAGAAAAGCATTGATTTTGTAACTCATATTTATGAAGTCACTAAAGGATATCCCAAAGAAGAACTTTTTGGATTGGTGTCCCAAATTAGAAGGGCTTCTGTATCAATTCCTTCAAACATTGCCGAAGGAGCAACGCGAAAAGGTAAAACAGAATTTAAGCATTTTTTATATATTGCTTTAGCAAGTGGTTCTGAAATTGAAACTCAATTAATAATTTCAGGAAATTTAAAATATCTCAACATAGAAAAACAAACTGAGTTACTTGATGAATTAAATACAATATCAAAAATGTTACAAGGTTTAATCAAGTCATTAGTAACTAGTAACTAGTGACTAGTGACTAGTAGATGGTAGTAATTTGTAATCAATCACAAGTCACCAGTCACCAATCACCAGTCACCAATCACTAGTCACCAATCACCAATCACAAAAAAAGATGATTCCAAAAATAACAACAGGAAACAGCCATACCGATGCAAGAGGGACATTGTTTTATAACAATGATTTTGACGCTTCGGCTGTTAAAAGAATGTATGTAATTGAAAATGCAACTACTGAGATTATTCGCGGTTGGCAGGGACATAAGATAGAGCAGCGTTGGTTTTCCGCAATAAATGGGTCCTTTAAAATAGGATTGATTAAAATTGACAATTGGGAAAATCCTGCTAAAAATTTAGAAATGCTTACTTTTACAATCAATGCAGATACCTTGGAGGTGCTTCATGTGCCCCAAGGCTATGTGAGCAATATTCAATCACTGGAAGAAGGTTCTAAATTATTGGTAATGGCAGATTATTTATTGGGTGAAATAAAGGATGAATATAGATTTGATGTTGATTATTTTATTAGTAATAAGTAATTTGTGATTAGTAATTAGTGAATTTTGACACTTTTGCTTCTTATAAATTATCAAGGAACTTTCACCATTTACCATTTACCAATGACTAGACACTAATTGCAACTCACAATGATAAACAACCAATTACAAGTAACCAATTACCAATCACCATGTTAAAAATAGGAATAACAGGCCAGGCCGGTTTTGTCGGCACCCATTTATACAATACGTTGGGCTTGCATCCCGAAGAATTCGAGCGTATTGATTTTCAAAGAAGTTTTTTTGAGGATGAAAACAAATTAAATGAATTTGTGTCGCAATGCGATGTGATTGTGCACTTGGCAGCGATGAACCGGCATAATGAACCACAAGTGATTTATGATACGAACATCGTATTGGTACAAAAATTAATCAATGCTTTAACAAAAACAAAAAGCAAAGCCCACGTACTTTTTTCATCCTCTACACAGGAAGAAAAAGACAATCTGTATGGGAAATCCAAAAAAGAAGGTCGGGAATTGATGGTTGATTGGGCAAAAAAATCAGGAGGAAAATTTACGGGAATGATTATTCCAAATGTATTTGGGCCATTCGGACATCCCAATTACAATTCCGTGGTCGCTACTTTCTGCTATAAATTATCTCACAATGAAACCCCTAAAATTGAGGTTGACGGCGAGGTAAAGTTGATTTATGTGGGTGAACTTGTGGGTGAAATTATCAATGAAATCAGATGCGCTGAAAGCAAAGAGGAGGTTTTGGTGCCGCATACTTCGGTTTCGAAAGTATCAGCCATGCTTTCCTTGCTGGAAAACTATAAAACACAATACCAGGACAAAGGCGAAATTCCTGCCATTAACAACACGTTCGAATTAAATTTGTTCAATACGTTCCGTTGTTATATGGACATTGCCAATCATTTTCCGGTAAAATTCACACAGCATACCGACCCAAGAGGTTCCTTTGTGGAGGTGATTCGATTGGGGGTTGGCGGACAAGTGTCTTTTTCTACAACGGTTCCGGGAATTACCAGAGGGAACCATTACCACACTCGAAAAATTGAACGCTTTGCCGTTATCAAAGGGAAAGCGTTAATTCAATTGCGACGCATAGGATCCAAGGAAGTATTGAATTTCTATTTGGACGGCAATGAACCGGCTTATGTGGATATGCCAATTTGGTACACCCACAACATTAAAAATATAGGCGATGAAGTGTTATATACCAATTTTTGGATAAATGAGCCTTACAATCCTGAAGATGCGGATACGTATTTTGAGGAAGTATAACTAGTGACTAGTGACTAGAGTCGAATATACTTTAAATATCTTTAAGCTAACAAATTAAAATCACAATTAATGAATCACCAATAACTTAACACCAATAACTAATCACCAATAATTAATCACCAATCACTAATCACCAATCACTAATCACCAATCACTAATCACCAATCACTAATCACCAATCACTAATCACCAATCACTAATCACCAATCACTAATCACCAATCACTAATCACCAATCACTAATCACCAATCACTAATCACTAATCACTAATGACTAATCACCAATATGACACATAAAGATTTAGATGTTTGGAAACGTTCAGTTATATTTGTCACATCAATTTATGAAATTACAAAATCATTTCCAAAGGAAGATATTTATGGGCTAACCTCACAAATTAGAAAGTGCGCAGTTTCAATTCCTTCAAATATTGCTGAAGGGGGAGCAAGAAAAAGTAAGGTTGAATTTAGACAATTTTTATATATTTCTTTAGGGAGCGCAGCAGAGTTAGAAACCCAATTATTGATAGCAACAAATTTAAATATTTTAGAAGTCAATGATAGCAAATTATTAATGGAAGAGCTAAATGCGGTTTCCAGAATGCTTCAAGGTTTAATAAAATCATTAAATATTAGCTAATTACCAGTAACTAATCACCAGCCACTAATTACCTATGAAAAAATCAACAAGAAATAACCAGTCACTAGTCACTAATCACCAATTACCAATCAAAAAACTAAAAGTCCTGACCGTAGTTGGAACCCGCCCGGAAATCATCCGGCTTTCCAGAGTGATTTTAAAATTAGACGCAACCGAAAGTATAGAACACATTTTAGTGCATACAGGTCAAAATTACGACTACGAATTAAACGAAGTATTCTTCAAAGATTTAGGCCTGAGAAAACCGGACTATTTTTTGAATGCCGCCGGAGGCAATGCCACCACCACTGCAGGTCAGATATTAATTAATATTGATCCCGTTTTGGAATCCGTAAATCCCGATGCCTTTTTGGTATTGGGCGACACCAATTCTTGTTTGTGTGCCATCGCGGCCAAGAAAAGAAAAATTCCTATTTTTCATATGGAAGCAGGAAACCGTTGTTTTGACCAGCGGGTACCTGAAGAAACCAACAGAAAAATAGTGGACCACATCAGTGATATTAATATGACCTACAGTGATATTGCCAGGGAATATTTATTGCGTGAAGGCTTGCCGGCGGACAGGATCATAAAAACAGGCTCTCCCATTTTTGAAGTGGTGGCTGCATACAGCAAACAAATCGACGATTCAAAGGTATTGGCGACATTGGGATTACAAAAAGAAAACTATTTTGTGGTATCTGCGCATCGGGAAGAAAACATCAATTCCAATAATTTTATAAAGCTGGTCGAAAGTTTGAATGCCATTGCGGAAACGTATAAGTTGCCAATTATTGTTTCAACACATCCGCGAACCAGAAATAAAATCAATGAAACAGGCGTTAAATTTAATGAGCTGATTCAATTAATGAAACCTTTGGGTTTTCACGACTACAACCATTTGCAAAAAAATGCAAAGGTGGTGCTGTCTGATAGTGGTACCATCTCAGAAGAATCATCTATTATGAATTTTCCGGCATTAAATATTCGTGATGCCCACGAACGTCCTGAAGCGATGGAAGAGGCTTCGGTAATGATGGTGGGATTAAATCCCGAACGCATTATGCAGGCGTTGGAGATACTAAAAAATCAAAAAAGGGGAGACCAAAGAACGTTGCGGCCGGTAGCCGATTATTCCATGCCAAATGTTTCGGATAAAGTGGTGAGAATTATTATTTCTTACACAGACTATATCAATAGAGTGGTTTGGTTAAAATAGTTTTGTTTTATGGAGATTAATAAAAATGTGTTATATGTTGGAGGTTTTGAATTACCAGATAAGAATGCTGCTGCGCAACGTGTTATAGCTAATGGTAAATTATTTTCTAAACTAGGATATAAAGTTACTTTTATTGGTGTTGATAAGGATCATTATTTTTATAAACCTTTAATGAAAAAGGAGACTATTGATGGATTTAATTATAATTCAAAACCTCAAAAATACCCTGCAACTAAAAAAGATTGGTTAACCTTTATTACAAGTATTTCGTTTGTTAAGGATACTATAAAGAATGATTTGGAAGGAAATGTTGACATAATCATAGCATATAATTATCCATCAGTATCCTTAATGAGATTAATAAATTATTGTAAAAAGCATAATATTAAACTTATTGTAGATGTTACTGAATGGTACGAACCTAATGGTAATTTGTTTTTTAAAATAATTAAGGGAATAGACACCTATATACGAATGAATATTCTGCATAGAAAAGCCGATGGAGTTTTAGCAATAAGTAAATATTTAAATGATTTTTATAAAGATACTAATACGTTGCTGTTACCTCCGTTAGTAGATAAAAATTCAGCGAAATGGAGTAAAGTTGATTGCAAACCGAAAGATTTTTCAGATTTAATCTATGTAGGATCACCTGGAAATGGATTTAAAGATCGAATTGACGTAATTATTCTGTCATTATCTAAAATTAAAAATAGCGTTAGAGATTTTAAGTTCACAATAGTTGGGCTCACTAAATCTGAATACTTCACAATTTTTGGACGTCACTCAATTCCTGAAAATGTGATTGATAATGTTTTTTTCGAAGGTAAAAAATCACATAAAGATTCAATTGAAAAAATAAAAAGGGCAGATTTTTCAATTTTTTTAAGAGATAATAGCTTAACAAATACGGCAGGATTTCCGACTAAATTTGTTGAATCTATTACTTGCGGAACACCTGTTTTAACTAACCCTTCAAGCAACATATCTCAATTTTTAAAAGATGGGAAAATAGGATATTTGATAAATAATATTGATAATGATAATATAGATATTTCTCTTATTAATGCAATCAATCTCGGCAAAAAAGAATTGATTGAAATGAAACGAGAATGCTATTCTTTCAAAGAGTTTCATTTTGATTTTTATGAAAAAGAGTTTGCTGTATTTGTAAGTAATTTATTTAAAAAGGATGATTAAAAAAAATAAACTCATCCGCATCACCACCGTTCCAATTTCTTTAGAAAAGTTGCTGGAGTATCAACTGCGTTTTATGAAGCAGTACTATGCCGTTATAGCCATTTCCTCTGATAAGGTTAATTTAGAGCGTGTGGGAAAATTACAGGAAGTACCAACCTTTCACGTGGAAATGACCCGTAAAATTACACCTTTGCAAGATTTGAAGGCAGTATGGCAGCTGTACAGGTATTTCAAAAAAGAAAAACCTCTTATTGTGCATACGCATACACCTAAAGCGGGTACCGTAGGTATGTTGGCGGCTAAATTGGCAGACGTGCCGCACAGGTTACACACCATTGCCGGTTTGCCCTTATTGGAAGCCAATGGTTTAAAACGAACTTTACTCAATGCAGTAGAAAAAGCAACGTATGCTTGTGCCACTAAAATATACCCCAACTCTTTCGGCTTACAAGAAATCATTATTAAGGAAAATTTCTGCAACCCCAATAAATTAAAAGTATTGGGTAATGGAAGTTCTAACGGCATAGACACCACCTATTTTAACCCTGAAAATTTTTCAGCGCAACAAAACCAAACCTTAAAAAGCAGTTTGGACATACAACCCAATGACTTTGTTTTTATTTTTATGGGCCGTTTGGTAGGCGACAAAGGCATCAATGAATTGGTAGCCGCATTTAAAAAAGTTCAAAGTCAAAAGTCGAAAGTTGAAAGCCAAGATGAGAACTTATTGCTTAATAGTGCTCATTCAAAATTCAAAATTCAAAATTCAAAATTACTTTTAGTAGGCCCTTTAGAAACAGATCTTGATCCATTATTACCGGTTACCTTAGTGGAAATAGAAACCAATCCGAATATTATTTCGATTGGTTTTCAAAAAGACGTGCGTCCTTATCTAGCAATCAGTAATTGTTTAGCCTTCCCCAGTTACCGCGAAGGTTTTCCCAATGTGGTCATGCAGGCAGGGGCAATGGGCTTGCCAAGCATAGTAACCAACATCAACGGTTGCAATGAAATCATTGTGGAAGGACAAAACGGCACCATCATTCCGGTAAAAGACACCGAAGCACTATATAGGGCTATGACAAAAATGGTAGTTAATGAAAATTATCGAACACAGCTGCAGCAAAACGCCCGCCCAATGATTGTTTCCCGTTACGAGCAACATTTGGTTTGGGAAGCGATTTTGGCGGAGTATAGGTCTTTGATGGTTTAATGGTTTGATGATTTGATGGTTTGATGGTTTGATGGTATGATGGTTTGATGGTTTGATGGTATGATGGTTTGATGGTTTGATGGTATGATGGTTTGATGGTATGATGGTATGATGGTTTGATGGTTTTCGAATTTGTAATAGGGTGGACGAGCCTGCCTGTCCGGTAGGCAGGGTTGCTTCGCATTTTTGCCTTCGGCAAAAAGGCCTGCCTAAGGTAGATAAACTCGCAATGACCCCAGCCAAAACCTCATTCCAAATGGGGTCATTGCGAGCTTAAAAATGCGCTTTCGCATTTTTAAGCGTGGCAATCTCATGCCCCCAGTAACCCAGTTTTATGAAAAATTCATACCTTTACCCCGCTATGTACAAAAGCCTAACCAAACCCATCCTCGACCATCTTTGCGCAGGCATTGCCTTGCTGGTGTTGAGTCCGTTGTTGCTGTTTGTGACACTTGCCTTAGCAATTGCCAACAATGGCAAACCCTTTTTTTTTCAGCTGCGTCCGGGTAAGGATGGTAAAATTTTCAAGATGGTGAAGTTCAAAACGATGAACGACAAAAAAGGAAGATTCAAAGGAATATTAAAAAGCAAATTATATTTTGCGAGATGTATGGTTTATATTTTATTAAATTGGCATACCCAGAGTATTGAAATTAGGTTTTTTTTAAACCAAGTTAGGATGAATAGTTTATATTTGCAGTAATATATATACCGTTGGTATGGAATTTTCATCTAAAATAAACAAACTGTTGCAGCTTCAGCCATCTGGTACAGTATTTACCAGTAGCTGGTTAAACCGGCGGGGGTATAGCAATGAACTGCTGCAAAAATATCGTTCCGGTAAGTGGTTAACAGCGATAGGCAGTGGCGCTATGGCTCGATATAATGACCCTATAGATTATCTGGGAGCCCTTTATGCCATTCAAAATCAGTTGCATTTGAGTGTGCATCCGGCCGGAAAAACAGCATTGCTTTTGGCGGGTAAAGCACATTTTATGGAATTCAATGCAACAAAAGTATATCTTTTTGGCGGAGATAATGAGCAGTTGCCAGCTTGGTTTAAAAAGAAAGATTGGGGAGTGGAGATACAGTATAAAAGTTCTTCTTTTTTACCAAAAAATTTGGGAATGATGAATTATGAACATAAAAATTTTTCCATACAAATAGCTTCACCTGCACGAGCCTTGATGGAATGTTTATATCTTACGCCAGACAATCAGGATTTAGTGGAATGTTATGAACTGATGAAAGGCTTAACCAATATAACTCCCAAAACCACACAGGCCTTATTGGAACATTGCAGTTCTGTAAAGGTAAACAGACTATTTCTCTATTTGGCGGAAAAAGCAAATCACGGTTGGTTTTCACACCTGCAATTAAACCAAATAGCATTAGGTGGTGGCAAAAGAAGTTTTGCAAAAAGTGGCGTATATATCAATAAATATAAAATGACTGTACCTAGAGCATTAGTGCAAAATGAATTACCGGAACTATAAAAAACAAGTCAAATTATTAGTGGACATATTGCCTATTATAGGCAAAGAGACTTGTTTTGCTTTACACGGAGGCACTGCCATTAATTTATTTCGCAGCAATATGCCCAGATTATCGGTAGATATCGATTTAACGTATCTTCCAATTCAAGACCGGGAATCATCTATGCAAGGAATTCAAGAGGCACTTAATCATTGCAAAAAACAAATAGAAAGGAGTATTGCCAATACGCAAGTTTTATTTTATACGAAAGAAGCAAAATTGTTTATAAGCAACAAGGAAGCAAGCATAAAAGTGGAAGTTAATTTAATTAAACGCGGTTGTTTCAATCTACCCACAAAAAGAATTTTATACGATAAAGCACAAGAGGAATTTGATTCGTTTTGTGAAATACCGGTAGTAGATGATGCACATTTATTTGGAGGAAAGATATGTGCGGCCTTAGATAGGCAACACCCAAGAGATTTATTTGATATGTATCGTTTTTTCAAATCAAACAATGCACATACAGATCTAAAAAAGGGATTCTTTTTTTATCTGATAAGTTCCAATCGCCCTTTAAAGGAAATGCTGTTCCCCCTATATACAGATCAAAAAAGCACCTTTGAAAAACAATTCCAAGGGATGACAGAAGAAGGGTTTACCTATCAAGATTATGAAAATACGAGAATCCAATTACGGGATTATGTACACAAACTAATAACAGCATCAGATAAACAGTTTTTATTAAGTGTAGAAAAAGGAACGCCTAATTGGGAATCCTATGATTTTGGTGATTTTCCTGCAGTAAAATGGAAGTTACAGAACATACAAAAACTTAAAAATCAGAATCCAACTAAACATTTTGATTTGTGTGCCGGTTTTGATGCACAATTAAGTAAATTAAACAACAACTATTAATTACGGTATGTACAAAACCCTCCTCAAACCCTTACTCGATTTTACGGCAGCTTTAACAGGAATATTGCTTTTAAGTCCGATATTCCTGTTAGTAACTTTGGGATTGTTTGTTTCCAACAATGGCAAACCCTTCTTTTTTCAGTTGCGACCGGGTAAAAATGGTAAAATATTCAAGATTGTGAAGTTCAAAACCATGAACGACAAAAAAGACCACGAAGGCAATGTATTGCCCGATGCAAAACGATTGACGAAAATAGGCAGTTTTGTGCGCAAAACCTCGCTGGATGAGTTACCGCAACTGTTCAATGTACTAAAAGGGGAAATGAGTCTGGTAGGACCAAGACCTTTATTGCCGGAATATCTGCCCTTATACAGTGAAGAACAAAACCGCCGCCACGAAGTTAAACCCGGAATCACCGGTTGGGCGCAGGTAAATGGCCGCAATGCCATCAGTTGGGAAGATAAATTTAAGTATGATGTGTGGTATGTAAACAATGTCCGTTTTTTGGTAGATATGAACATACTGTTTTTAACCATAAAAAAAGTGCTGGGCAGTGAAGGAATAAATTCGGAAACTACCGCTACTATGGAAAAATTTAAAGGAGAATAAGATGTATATATTTGGAGCGAGTGGCCACGGAAAAGTAATTGCAAGTATTTTGCTGGCAAAAAAAAGAGATTTGAAAGGTTTTATCGATGACAACCCAAAAGCTTTTGAACTTATGGGATTACCTGTATATCCTACATCTAAAATCAAAAACATCGCAATAGAAAAAACCATCATAGGCATTGGCGACAATAGAACGCGAAAACAAATAGCAGAAACTTTTAAAGCTGATTTTTTTAGTGTCATTCATCCTTCGGCGGTGCTTTGTGAAAATATAAAAATAAACAAAGGAACCGTTGTTTTTCCCAATGCCGTAATCAATGTAGGTACAGTGATAGGTGCTCACGTAATTATCAATTCCGGGGCTATTATTGAACATGACTGCATCTTGGAAGATTTTGTGCATATTTCCCCAAATGCCGCTATTGCCGGTGGCGTAAAAATTGGTGAAGGCACGCATATTGGCATTGGTGCCTGTGTAATTCCGGGCATCACCATTGGCAAATGGGCAACTGTTGGCGCGGGAGCCATTATCATTAAAGATGTTCCTGATTTTGCCGTTGTGGTGGGCAATCCTGCCAAAATCATAAAATACCACGAGGAGTAGTAATCGATTGCTTATTTTAATTTTGCTTGGGGGGATGAGCCTGCCTGTCCGGTAGGCAGGGTTGCTTCCTTTTTATGGAGTTTTTGGAGGGGGAAGGTTAATCATGCTTGTTATTGGGTGGACGAGATTGCTTCGCTTTTTTTGCCTTTGGCAAAAACGCTCGCAATGACCCCAAAGTATAGAAGGTTCTGTCTTTAACGGGTCCTGGCCAAGCCAAATTTGTATTCAAAATGGGGGTCATTGCGAGCAAAAAAAAGCGCAAGCGCATTTTTTGCGAAGCAATCTCATGCCTCCAATAAATAAATTTTCTTAACTTACCCCTATGAAAAAGCCTTGCACCTATATTGTAACAAACACGTACAACAAAGTTCTCTACACAGGTGTGACTTCAGAAATTGAAAACCGAACGGTCAGACACAAAAAGAAACATTATAAAAAATCATTTTCGGCACAGTATAACTGTAATAAGTTGGTTTTTTATCGCTTTTTTCCTACGATGCTCGAAGCTATAGCTTATGAGAAAAAGCTTAAAGCAGGCAGCCGCGCTAAGAAAATTGCGCTTATAGTTGAAATGAATCCAGAGTGGCGGAATTTGTTTTTGGATTTTGGGCAGGTTGAGGGGTAAGGGGAAGGTTAATCATGCTTGTTCGTGGGTGGAAGAGCCTACCGGACAGGCAGGCTCATGCCCCCAAGAAATATTTTAATTGAAATGCGTTTCCGCATTTTTAAGCGTAGCAATCGCATCAACCCATCAAACTCATGCACCCACATGAAGTATCCCTCTTGAAATGAAAAAAGTGCATCTTATCCAGTAAAACGGAATTTTATCGAAAACTCCACAGTTTTCCTTTTAATAACTTTTAGGTAATAGAAACAATCCTTATTTTACCTTGCTTTGTAACCTAAAAACGAATAAATATACTATAAATATGAATTTACCAATAAAAATCCGTTTTTTTGCTTTTTTAGTTACACTGTTTTTCTTTTTAGTCAACACAATCATGTGGGGACAACTTCAAATAGTAGCTGCCAACACGCCTTACCTTATAAACTTTGATGCTACAGTAAGTGGAGTAAACGAAGGCCAATATGCCGGAACCGGTTTTACCCCGAATCCTACAGCAGGCCAACTGAATAGCAATGCCTTTGCTACAACCGGAATGAGTGATGGGTCTTCTGTTTTTGGAGGCACCAATTTAATAGGCGATTTTGCAAGGAGTACTTCATTCGGAAATGTAATTACAGGAGGCTTTTATGCTTTTGAAGTGTCCCTAGGAAATCGAGCTTTTGGTTTTCAACCAGGGAGTTCCGACTTTACACCCGGAAGCGTAACGCTTCGTTTGCAAAACCAAACAGGAACAACTATTGAAACCCTGCGTTTGTCCTATACCGTATATGTAAGGAATGACCAAGGACGATCTAATAACGTTAATTTCAGTTATTCTGCTGACAATATTTCGTTTACACAACAACCTTTATTGGAAATTATTTCGCCGATTGCTGCCGATGGTTCTCCTCAATGGGTAGCGCATACCTATACCGTTATAGTTGGAATGGAAGCCTTGGCAAATAACGATTTTTACTATTTGCGTTGGGATAGCGATGACAATGGCGGTAGCGGTAGCCGTGATGAATTTGCCATTGACGATATTCAATTGACAGCAAACCCTGATGATTTAGTTTTTTCAGAAAATGGATCATTGGTTTTTCCTCTTTACCATCTCAACGGAACTTTGCAAGCAGGAGACGATTTATTAGCATTAAATGGTTCTATAGATTTTAATTTTGGTAATGTGGCATTAGGAAATATTACCATCAATCCCGGTGCTGAAGTTGATTTTACTAACAACTTAACTTTAAGTGGTGATGTGGTAAACAATGGTAGCCTAATTTTTAAAAGTACTACTACCAATACAGCCCAACTGGATGTCGTGCCTGCAAACTCAAAACTATTAGGAAATGTCACCATCCAACGCTACATTCCCGCCCGTCGTGCCTTTCGGTTTTTATCTTCTTCGGTAACTACTAGTGGCAGCATACATGCCAACTGGCAAGAAGGTGCGATAAACGCAGCAGACAATCCCAATCCCGGTTTTGGCACGCACATAACCGGCTCCACCACAGGAGCCAATGGATTTGATGCTACACCTAGCGGCAACCCATCGATGTTTACCTTAAACAATACAGCGCAAGCTTGGCAAGCAATAGCCAATACCGATGTGAACACCCTCACCGCAGGAACGCCCTACCGCATTTTAGTGCGCGGTGACCGAAGTATTAATGTAAACAGTAATAGCTCGGCACCTACAAACACAACACTGCAAGCAACAGGCACGCTATTTACCGGCACAAAAACCGATACCAATTTTAGCACGGTGGCAGGCGAGTTTAATTTCTTTGGAAATCCGTATCCCGCTGCGGTAGATATGAATGCCGTAGTAGGAGCTTCTACAAACATCAACCCCAATTTTTATTATGTTTGGGATCCCACTTTAGGAGGAGTACCAAATCCCGGAACCCCCGGAGGACGAGGAGCCTATGTAACAGTGGCATTACCTGCCGGAACAAACGCAAGCAGTTCAGCAGCCAACCAATACCTACAACCCGGCCAAGCGGCATTTGTAACCACCTTGGCAAATGGTGCGGCATCGATTACTTTTCAGGAAACACAAAAAGCCGTAAACCAACCGCTAACCGCAGTATTTATTACCGATGCACAATTAGATATCCGTTTGTATGAAGCCACCGCCTTTGCCACCGGTAATACCGCCTCAGACGGGTTGCGATTGCAGTTTGCAGAAACCGGCGACAATGCCATTACCGCACTAGATGCTGCTAAGTTTTTTAACCAAGATGAAAATTTAGCCATACAGAACGATGGCAAAAAGTTAAGCATAGAAAGCAGAGCCTTACCACAAGTAGGAGAGGTGTTGCCGTTGTTTACCAACCAATACCGCCACACCGAGTATGTTTTGGAAATGCACCTAGAAGAATTGCAAGGCGTAACGGCATACCTTCGGGATGTGTTTACCGGCGAGAATACCGAATTGACAAACAATGATACTACGCTTTACAGTTTTACTATTGATCAGAATGATGCAAACAGCATCGCCCCCGACCGCTTTGAAGTCGTTTTTGAAGAAGTTGTTTTAGGCACTAACGACCAAGGGTTTGGAGCTGGATTTGTGTTGTATCCCAATCCGAGTGCCATACAATTTGCTATTGGTACTAAAAACTTAAATGGGCAAGAAGTAACGGTGCAAATAAGCAATGTTTTAGGACAAGAAGTGTTTCAAAAAACCTATGAAGTAGGAGGGAATGGGCAGGTAAGTATTGCGCCACCGGCATTAAGCAAAGGCATATATGTAGTAACCCTTACCAATGAAGAAGGCGCACGTTTCACCACCAAATGGATTAAAAAATAAATAGACTTCGCTATGAAAATATATAAAATAACGTCCCTAAAAAAAGTACGAATGCTATTGCTTTTTTGTTTATTAGCACTAGGCATAGAAACCGCACAAGCACAGATAGACTTCCCGGATGACACCGATGATGAAATACCAACCGCACCGATTGATGGCTTTATAGGTTTGGGTTTGGTAGCTGGAGCGTGGTATGGCATTAAGAAATTGAAGAGGAAAAAGTAAAAGGATAGTTTGTCAGGCTTTTTCTTGGGGGCATGAGCGTGCCTACCGGACAGGCAGGCTCATGCCCCCAAGAAATATTTTAATTAAAATGAAAAAAAAGCACTACGCAAAGTAGGGTATTTAAAGTAGTTCATGTTTTACATTAAAAATACACCTACATTATGCTAATTCTATTTCTTTATTTTTTGTGGCTTACTTTGATTTTAAAAAAGAAAATATCCTTTTTTCAAGTAAAACAACAGGTAAGAAGTAGGACAAAAGTATATTTTTTAAGTTTAAGTAGGTTTAACTATCTCTCTTTATATCCAAGCATTACACAAATTAAAAACCGACCAATGAAAAAAATTGTTTTAGGAAGCATCCTTGTTTTATCTAGTTTACAATCCTGTGCCGTGGTAGAGGAATATGAAAAAGTGTATGTCAATGATCCGGATATGGTTCTTACCGCCAGATCTAGTGAGCGCTTTGAGAATGCTTTTCAAGTGTATCGCGAAGCAGCGGTAGGAGGCAACGGAGGCAAAACTGGAGGTGGCTGTGGCTGTAATTAACAATCTTTTTTCTAAATCCTTTTTTATGCGTAATAAACTATCGTTGGTATTGTTTTGCTTTTCGCTAACCTTACTTGCCCAAAATGAAAATTCTGATTATAAGAAAAAGGTTTTAGAAAGCTCTGAAATGGAGTTTCTTAGCAGTTATTATACGCAAGATGGCACTCATTCCGTAATTGGAGGAGGTATAGGAACAGAAAAATTAAATGATGAAACTGCTTCTATTATTCTTTCTACTCCTTTAGGTGATGATGCGGTTCTTACTATGGATGTGGGCATTTCAGCTTACTCTTCGGCATCTTCCAGCAATACCAATCCATTTAGTAGTACCGGAGCATCACAGGGAGGTGGTGAGGAGGAGGATGATGATGATGACAGAGGAGATGAAGGACACGGCGGTAAAGCCACTCCACCTACCGGAACCCCTTGGCAAGCGTCATCAGGAGCATCAAAAACCGACGAACTTATTTATATAAACGGTTCTTACAGCCACAGTTCAAAAAGCAGAAATTTTATTTGGAATGCGCATGCGGCAGTTTCAAACGAATATGATTATACCTCTTTGGGTTTAGGAGCAGGTATCTCCAAACTATTTAATAAAAAAAATACAGAAATATCGCTTTCTGCTAGTGCCTATCTCGATACATGGCGACCTATATATCCTACCGAATTGCACGAATTTGAAAGCTATGGTAGCAATTTTTTGAATCAAGGGTTCTTTAGTGGTGTAACGGTTTTAGATCAAAGCGGTAATGCAAGCGGTGCTTATTTACCAACTCAATTTAGTAGCTACCAACAAGTAAATAGAAATTCCTATGCCTTGACCTTAGGGTTTTCGCAAATAGTATTAAAAAAACTGCAAATAGCATTATCTGCCGATATTTTAACACAAAATGGATTGCTTTCCACGCCATACCACCGAATTTACTTTGCCGATAAACCGCAATATTTTATAGGTAACGCTAGTTCGATAGCCAATTATGCCAGTCCGCAAAACAAAGATGTATTCCGTTTAGCCGATGATGTAGAGCGACTACCCAATACCCGATTTAAAATACCGGTGGGAGTGCGACTAAACTATTATATGAATGCATCCTTTACGCTTAGGACTTTTTATCGCTATTATTCAGACGATTGGGGGATAACCTCACAAACCGTAAATTTTGAATTGCCTGTAAAACTAAACCGAAGTTTTACCATTGCACCGATGTATCGTTTTTACACCCAAACCCAAGCCACCTATTTTGCGCCTTACAACCAGCATGTTTCTACAGAAATCTACTATACTTCCGATTATGATTTGTCGGCATTCCATAGCAGTCAAATAGGAGGTAGCATTTCCTATACCGATCTGTTTACCACATTTAAAATAGGATCATTTGGTTTAAAAAATATCGATTTGCGTTATAATAGGTACACCCGTAGTGATTTGTTAACTGCTAATATAGTAAGTTTTAGCGTGAAGTTTGTGGGAAATTAATAAGCAGAGCTGCATGGTAATTAACGGGTTTTTTTAACATACGGTTTTCCATATATTATATATAAAAAAGATGGTTTTATTCAATTAATAAATATACTTTTATCCAAAATAAAAACTATAGAAAAAAAAGTAATAAATCAATTTTTTAAATTCTAATTAATCCCTAATCTAATTATGAGTTTTTCAATAAAACCAATTGCAATAGCAATCCTATTTGCTGTAACCTGTCCTTTTCTGCTTCTTGCACAAACTCCGGAACAAGTCAGTAAAATTACTTCCCATTACAACATTAATTATTTAAACCAACTGTCGGCAGACTTTTTAGAGAGGTCGCAAAGCGAAAAGGCAAGTGCAGTGGCGTATGCAAAAGCCTATAACCTTCCGATAACCAAAACTTTGGAAAATGGAAGTTTTGCCGAATTGCAGCGCGTATTGCCCGACGGCACCCTTATTTACTATCAAACCAATAATGTAAACGCGGCAAAATCTACTCGGGTAAATCATATTAATATAGGTGGCACTACAGGTTTCAATTTAGATGGTCAGAATATGATAGCCTACGTGTGGGATGGTGGCCATCCGCGTGTTACCCATCAAGAATATGACGGACCGGGAGGAAACAATAGAGTAACGATACAAGATGTAGCCGCAGAAGGAGGAACACAACTTAATTTTCATGCAGCACACGTTACGGGGACCATCGCTGCCTCCGGTTTTCTTCCGGCAGCTAAGGGAATGGCACCTCAAGCAAAAGTGCGTGGGTATATGTGGAATAATGATGAATCTGAAGCTACCACCGCAGCAGCCAATGGCATGCTACTTTCTAACCATTCTTATGGGTTTAATGCAGTTGATATTCTTGATCAATGGTTTGGAGCTTACCAAACGGATGCCAGAAACTGGGATGTCATTATGTATAATGCCCCGTTTTATTTGATGGTAAATTCAGCCGGAAATGACGGAACAGACAATACTTCTAACGCTTTCCCTCTTTTAGGAAACCCGAATTATGATAAATTGAATGGTATTTCTACCGCCAAAAACAATTTAGTAATAGCTGCGGCAAATGACGCAAACATTGATGCAAATGGCAATTTAGTTTCGGTATCCATCGCCAGTTTTAGCAGCCAAGGTCCAACCGATGATTTTAGAATAAAACCCGATATTACCGGAAATGGGGTAGGATTAACCTCTAGTTATGATAGCTCAAATTCCGCTTATGGCACTATCTCCGGTACCTCCATGTCTTCACCCAATGTAACCGGCTCCTTGCTGTTATTGCAACAACATGCAAACCAAGTAAATGGCAATTTTATGCGAGCCGCTACCTTAAAAGGTTTAGCCTTGCACACCGCCGACGATGCCGGACCAACAGGACCAGATGCCGTATGGGGTTGGGGATTGCTCAATGCCAAGCGTGCCGCAGAGGCGATTACAAATAACGGTACTTCCACACTAATGCAAGAGTTAACTCTTTTTCCGGGGCAAACCTATACCATCAATGTAGATGCCGATGGTATTAATGATTTATTGGCAAGCATTTCTTGGACCGACCCTGCCGGCACCATAAATACAGGTACAAATTCATCCACACCCGCCTTAGTCAATGATTTAGACATACGGGTTACGCAAGGCGCAACAACTTTTTATCCATGGCGATTAACCGGATTAACCACCAATAGTAATGGAGGAGATAATAATGTAGATCCTTTTGAGCGCGTAGATATAGCCGGAGCTTCCGGATCGTACACCATTACTGTTACCCACAAAGGTTCGTTAACAGGGGGAAGTCAGAATTTTAGTTTGTTAGTTAGCGGTCTTTTAGTGGTATGTTCCGCGGCTACAGTACCACAAAACATCATGGTAAACGGCATTACCGGTACCACAGCAGGAGTATCTTGGCAAACGGTTGCAGGAGCTTCGTATGATATACAGTACAGAGAGATAGGCGCACCCAGTTGGATTTTAGTAGAAAACCTAACGAACCCTAATTATCTTATGACAGGCTTAAGCCCAACCACCAATTATGAACTACAAGTGCGCAGCAAATGTCCGGCAGGTTCACCTTCGGTATTTTCGGCATCGGTCAATTTTACAACAATTGGCTTAACCTATTGTAATTCGTCCTCACAAAATCCCTCAATCGATTTGTATATAAGCAATGTGTCGCTAAACACCATTAACAATATTTCTTCTTTTAGTGCTTACACTGATTACACAGGAATAAGCACCACCTTGGAGCAGGGACAAACCTACCAAATTACTATAACTGTAGGAAACACTAACCCTTCATTTTTTGCAAGACACTCAGTGTGGATAGATTATAATGTCAATGAAAGTTTTAACGATCCCGGAGAGCAAGTTTTTACTTTAGATAGTACAGCAGGTATAGTAGCCACCGGACAATTTACTGTTCCTATGGGCATAAATGAGGTAACCACTCGTATGCGGGTTTCTATGAGTAATACTGGAATACCCACCTCTTGTGAAAACTTTCCTTTTGGTGAGGTGGAAGATTATACGGTGGTAGTAAAACGCCCAGAATTTATTTATGAAAACGGATCTTGGACTCCTCAAAATCCAGTAGGTGTTATCACTTCAAACCATGATTTGACAGTTATTAATGGTACAGCAATATTAAATGGAAATATTAACGTTTACGACATTGCTATAAATCCCGGTGCTAATTTAAGTACGGGCTATGTTGTAAAATTATTTGGAGATGTCAACAATCAAGGAGCCTTTGTTTTTAGTAGTGATGCCACACGCACAGGGCAGCTAGATGCAGTCGCACCCACCTCTGTTCTTACCGGTCCTGTCACCATCCAACGCTACATTCCCGCCCGTCGTGCCTTTCGGTTTTTATCTTCTTCGGTAACTACTAGTGGCAGCATACATGCCAACTGGCAAGAAGGTGCGATAAACGCAGCAGACAATCCCAATCCCGGTTTTGGCACGCACATAACCGGCTCCACCACAGGAGCCAATGGATTTGATGCTACACCTAGCGGCAACCCATCGATGTTTACCTTAAACAATACAGCGCAAGCTTGGCAAGCAATAGCCAATACCGATGTGAACACCCTCACCGCAGGAACGCCCTACCGCATTTTAGTGCGCGGTGACCGAAGTATTAATGTAAACAGTAATAGCTCGGCACCTACAAACACAACACTGCAAGCAACAGGCACGCTATTTACCGGCACAAAAACCGATACCAATTTTAGCACGGTGGCAGGCGAGTTTAATTTCTTTGGAAATCCGTATCCCGCTGCGGTAGATATGAATGCCGTAGTAGGAGCTTCTACAAACATCAACCCCAATTTTTATTATGTTTGGGATCCCACTTTAGGAGGAGTACCAAATCCCGGAACCCCCGGAGGACGAGGAGCCTATGTAACAGTGGCATTACCTGCCGGAACAAACGCAAGCAGTTCAGCAGCCAACCAATACCTACAACCCGGCCAAGCGGCATTTGTAACCACCTTGGCAAATGGTGCGGCATCGATTACTTTTCAGGAAACACAAAAAGCCGTAAACCAACCGCTAACCGCAGTATTTATTACCGATGCACAATTAGATATCCGTTTGTATGAAGCCACCGCCTTTGCCACCGGTAATACCGCCTCAGACGGGTTGCGATTGCAGTTTGCAGAAACCGGCGACAATGCCATTACCGCACTAGATGCTGCTAAGTTTTTTAACCAAGATGAAAATTTAGCCATACAGAACGATGGCAAAAAGTTAAGCATAGAAAGCAGAGCCTTACCACAAGTAGGAGAGGTGTTGCCGTTGTTTACCAACCAATACCGCCACACCGAGTATGTTTTGGAAATGCACCTAGAAGAATTGCAAGGCGTAACGGCATACCTTCGGGATGTGTTTACCGGCGAGAATACCGAATTGACAAACAATGATACTACGCTTTACAGTTTTACTATTGATCAGAATGATGCAAACAGCATCGCCCCCGACCGCTTTGAAGTCGTTTTTGAAGAAGTTGTTTTAGGCACTAACGACCAAGGGTTTGGAGCTGGATTTGTGTTGTATCCCAATCCGAGTGCCATACAATTTGCTATTGGTACTAAAAACTTAAATGGGCAAGAAGTAACGGTGCAAATAAGCAATGTTTTAGGACAAGAAGTGTTTCAAAAAACCTATGAAGTAGGAGGGAATGGGCAGGTAAGTATTGCGCCACCGGCATTAAGCAAAGGCATATATGTAGTAACCCTTACCAATGAAGAAGGCGCACGTTTCACCACCAAATGGATTAAAAAATAAATAGACTTCGCTATGAAAATATATAAAATAACGTCCCTAAAAAAAGTACGAATGCTATTGCTTTTTTGTTTATTAGCACTAGGCATAGAAACCGCACAAGCACAGATAGACTTCCCGGATGACACCGATGATGAAATACCAACCGCACCGATTGATGGCTTTATAGGTTTGGGTTTGGTAGCTGGAGCGTGGTATGGCATTAAGAAATTGAAGAGGAAAAAGTAAAAGGATAGTTTGTCAGGCTTTTTCTTGGGGGGGTGAGCCTGCCTGTCCGGTAGGCTCGTCCACCCAAGAAATATTTTAATTAAAATTCCTAACAAAAAAGCCCTAACCTTCTTCGCCGCAGGCGGATGCAAGCAAACTATCTCTAAGCAAATTTACTAGGTAAGCAATCGTTAATTTATTTCCTCCTCACTTTCGGTTCTGTAATACCATTTCCATTTTATGTTTTCTACAAAACTTTTTATATCTTTGTGAACTAAATATACTATATATTCGTATAATGGGTTCATCTAATCAAAATAGAGACTGGTTACTACAGGTTTATCAAAGCCCTCGTTCTGTATTTGGCTTGGCGGATATTGCATTGCTTACCGGTGAGTCAAACCCTATTTCTTTAACTAAGAAATTGCATTACCAGATAGGCAAGGGGAATTTAAAAAATCCGCGCAAAGGATTGTATGCAAAACCAAACTACGACCCTGCAGCTCTGGCCTGCACCTTATATACACCCACTTATGTATCATTAGATTATGTACTTCAAAAGGAAGGAATTATTTTTCAATATGACAGTGCCATTACAGCAGTCAGTTATTTGAGTCGCGCTTTGGAAATTGAAGGCTGGCAAATAAAGTACAGAAAGATCAAGGATGCGGTTTTGTTAAATACAAACGGAATTATTTCCAATGAGAATGGCATCCATATAGCAACCAAAGAAAGGGCTTTTTTAGATATGCTTTATCTCAACGGGAACATGTACTTTGATGCAATAAATACATTAAATAAAAATAAGGTGCTAAACTTGCTTCCTATGTATGCGTCTAACGTCCTTGAAAAACGCGTAAAAAAAATATTGAAAATATGAACATCACCAAACATAAATCCTATTTGATACGGATTTTAAAAGATATTTATAGCGATGTAGAACTTGGTAACCTACTTGGTTTTAAGGGAGGAACGGCATTGCTGTTTTTTGAGCAATTGCCACGATTTTCTGTTGATTTAGATTTTCATCTCATTAAACCAGACAAACGGGTTTTGGTTTTTGAAAAAATCCGTTCCATTGTATTAAAGTATGGTAAAATAGATGATGAAGCGATTAAACATTACGGACTTGTTATTGTGCTGGATTATGGTTCTGGAGAACGAAAATTGAAAGTAGAGATTTCAACCCGACAGTTTGACAATCATTATGAAATAAAAAATTTATTGGGAATCAGCATGAAGGTGATGACCATGCCAGATATGTTTGCCCATAAAGTTTGTGCACTTTTAGATCGGGCCACTTTTACCAATCGAGATTTGTTCGACTGTTGGTTTTTTATGGAGAAGCAAACGCCAATAAATAAGCAAATTGTGGAAGAACGGATGAAAAGACCTTTAGCAGATTATTTACAGGATTGTATTGGCTATCTGGAAAAAATGTCCAATAAAAATATACTTCAAGGTCTTGGTGAAATGTTGGATGAGGATCTAAAAAAATTTGTAAAAACAAAATTGCGACTTGAAACCATTGCCTTATTTAAAATTTACGCAGCCATGCCTTTATTGGAAGAATAATTTTAACCGAGATACGAATACAAAGTTTTTATACAATAAATCGATGGTAGGGCGAGGGTTAATTTTGCTTGTTCTTGGTTGGATGAGCTTGCCTGTCCGGTAGGCAGGATTGCTTCGCTTTTTTGCCTTTGGCAAAAACGCCTACCTACGGTAGATAAATTCGCAATGACGGTTTGAATTTTAAATTTTGGATTTTGAATTGTTTTTGGAGGAGGAGGGTTTATTGAGTTTGTGATTGGGTGGGTGAGCCTGTCTGTCCGGTAGGCTCGTCCACCCAAGAAATATTTTAATTACCCTTTTTTAGGAAAAATTAAACAAAAATTTTCCCAATAGAGACCCTTGCCAATAATAACTTTTGTAATTTTGTGAAAGCTTTATCTATGCTTTATAAAGCCCTTTTTATCACTATGAGTACCTCTAAAATTTATTTATCTTCTCCACATATGGGTGGAAGCGAGCAGGAGTTTGTAAATGAAGCATTTGCTACCAATTGGATAGCCCCTTTAGGTCCAAATGTAACCGGGTTTGAAGAAGATATAAAAAAGTACCTCCAAAAAAACACCGATTTCAATGCACCACAACAAGAAATAGAAGTAGCAGCATTAAGCTCTGGTACTGCCGCTTTACATTTGGCATTGATATTACTAGATGTACAACCCGGTGATGAAGTGATTTGTCAAAGCTTGACCTTTTCGGCATCGGCAAATCCAATAGTATATGTAGGTGCGACGCCTGTTTTTATTGACAGTGAAGAAGAAACCTGGAATATGTGTCCGATACATTTGGAAGCTGCCATAGTAGATAGAATAGCCAAAGGCAAAAAGCCAAAAGCCATCATTGGTGTACATTTATATGGTATGCCCTTCCAAGTAGAAAAGATTGTGGCCATTGCAAAAAAATATGAAATTGCACTAGTTGAAGACAGTGCCGAAGCACTTGGAAGTACCTACAATGGACAAAAATGTGGCACTTTTGGTGATTTGTCCATCCTTTCGTTTAACGGCAATAAAATCATCACCACTTCAGGCGGAGGTGCCTTGATTACTAAAACCAAGGCACAAAAAGACAAAGCTGTTTTTTTAGCGACACAGGCAAGAGACCAAGCACCACATTATGAGCATAGTGAAATTGGGTATAACTACCGTATGAGCAATGTATGTGCAGGAATAGGAAGAGGACAAATGCAAGTGCTGGATGCCCACGTAGCATTACGAAGAAAAAATAATTTTTTTTATACCCAATTGTTTAAAAATATAAATAGTGTGCGTATATTTATGGAACCAAACAAGACCTATGTTTCTAACCATTGGCTAAGTTGTATTGTAATAGATAAAAAAATGTCTAATGGTATAGGACCAACAGAAGTACGTTTGGCATTAGAAAAAGAAAATATTGAAAGTAGACCCTTATGGAAACCCATGCACTTGCAGCCTATTTTTAAGGATGCTCCTTATTATGGGAGTAGGGTAGCAGAAAATTTATTTCATAATGGATTGTGTTTGCCGTCAGCATCTAACCTCACCTCTGCTGATTTGCACCGAATAGAAAAAACGATTAGGCATTGTTTTAATAATTGATTGTTTTTTTTAAAATAAAATAATTCTCCCCAAAAAAAATCAGAATCGGAAAGTTGGTATTATTAAACCACTTTTAGAAAGTAAAAAACAGTGCTATGTATGAAAGTTTACTAAATAAGTTTAGAAGAATACTTCTCAAAGGTGATAATAAGTTAGGAATAACCAGTATTCGTTATTTGCCAAGATGGATAGTTATCTGTATAGACACCTCTCTTTTAGTCTTGTCCATTATAGCTGCTAATCTAATCTTGCAAAGTTTGCAAATTTCTTTTTACCCAACCTTTACTTGGGTGGAGCGCTATGGTGCTATATTAGTAATCAACGTCTTCTTTTTTATGGTTTTTAAAACCTATGCGGGTTTGATTCGCCATTCTACATTTACCGATATAGTAAAATTGCTTTTATCCAGTTTTGCTACCGGTTTTGTACTGATAGTATTAAACTATATCTTTTATTTTGCAACAGGCTCTAAGATTTATATTTTACCGGGTCTCCTCATTTATTTAATCATTTCTTTTTCGTTTTTATTATTATTTAGAGTGGTTATAAAACAAGTCTATCATCTATTTAAAGAAAACAAAATAGATGTAGTAAAAAAGCGTGTGGTAATTTTAGGTACAGATGATCACGCAATTTCGGTTGCCGAGGCGTTGGCTACCGATTCGATACGACCCTTTGAGCTCGTTGGATTTCTTTCGAAAAACCCCACATACAAAAATATTAGAATCTTAGGAAAACCAGTGATTCTATTCAAGAAAAGGGTATGTGAAAATCTGAGCAAATACAATGTACAAGGAATTTTAATTTTAGGAGATACTTTATCCAAAGATGAAAAAAATGACTTGGTGGATAATTGTTTGGAAAATGGGCTATTGATTTTTAACGTCCCGGTGGTGGAGCAATGGAATTCGGATACCGAATTAACCCAACAAATAAAAGTCATTCAAATTGAAGATCTTTTAAATAGAGAAGTTATTGCTCTGGACAATCGTTTGATAGAAGAAGATTTAAACAACAAAGTGATATTAATAACAGGAGGTGCTGGTTCTATAGGAAGTGAAATGGTGCGGCAAATTGCAAAATTCAATCCCGGAAAATTAGTTATTTTAGACCAAGCAGAAACCCCGTTGTACAATTTAGAACTTGAACTTAATGAGAATTTCCCGGAATTAAATTTTGTAACTGAGTTAGCAAACATCAGTAATATGTATCGGTTAGTCATGCTTTTTGAACAACATCAATTTGATATGATTTACCATGCAGCCGCCTACAAACATGTTCCTATTATTGAACGCAATCCCCATGAAGCAATTTATGTAAATATATTGGGGACTATGAATTTAGTGAAATTAGCTATTGCTAATAATGTATCCAAATTTGTAATGATTTCAACCGATAAAGCAGTGAATCCTACTAATGTTATGGGTGCCTCAAAACGTGCTGCTGAAATGTATGTACAATCCATTCAAAAAGAAAAAGGAGTAAACACCCTCTTTATTACCACCCGTTTTGGCAATGTGTTAGGCTCTAATGGTTCCGTAATTCCCCATTTTAAACGACAAATAGCAAAAGGAGGTCCGGTAACGGTAACCCATCCGGATATTATTCGTTATTTTATGACCATTCCCGAAGCCTGCCAATTGGTATTGCAAGCAGGCACTATGGGAAAAGGAGGGGAAATCTTTGTTTTTGATATGGGAAAACCCGTTAGAATTATGGATTTAGCAACACGAATGATTCGTCTTTCCGGGCTTATACCAGAAAAAGACATACAGATAAAAGTAACCGGCTTGCGTCCCGGGGAGAAACTTTACGAAGAACTTCTTGCCGATGAAACCAATCATTTACCCACCCATCACAACAAGATTATGGTAGCTAAAGATGTTCCAGTGCCTTTTAATGATTTAAAAAAACTCTTTGAAATGGTTGTAAAATCTGCCCTTAAAAAACAAGAGATGGATGTGGTGCGCATTTTAAAAGAAATTGTGGTGGAGTATAAAAGTGAAAATTCAGAGTTTTGTGAATTGGATGTAAAATAATATATAACTATTTGGATCTAAAATTGGGTAAAAGACATAAGATTACAGGACTTATGACGTATGACTAAAAAGGAAAATTGGCTAATTTCTGTAATGGAAGTACATAAATTTTATTAGGTCATACGTCCATGGAAAGCCTTATTCTTGCCTATGGCGATACTTAAAGTCTGAAGTAAGCTAATATCCCTTCCAACCTAAAATAATCAAAACATTAAATTTTCATTCTTATAGAATTGAATGATGTAAATTTTATAAAAAAAAT
>Ga0210013_1000242_pt1 | contig 45914 bp, 41 predicted proteins | sample CryGeymeta201506_FD_185553 | JGI IMG/M metagenome (GOLD analysis project Ga0210013, IMG submission 185553) | Groundwater microbial communities from Crystal Geyser aquifers in Utah, USA - Crystal Geyser metaG 2015-06 (SPAdes) (version 2) | ecosystem: Environmental > Aquatic > Deep subsurface >...
AGTCGAAGTTGGTGTGATTCTAGTTAAAAAAATCATCCAATAAAATACAATTTTATATTATAAATCAGTATCTTATAATGTATTTTGTGGTACTATTATAGCATGAAAAAACCTACCATTCCAACCACTTCCATCATCTCACATTTCTCATCTATTGCAGACCCTCGCATTGAAAGGCAGAAACGACACAAGCTCAAAGACATCTTTTTTATTACGCTTTGTGCATCGATTTGCGGAGCAGACAGCTGGGTTGCCATCGAAACGTTTGGCAAAGCAAAAGAAGAGTGGTTTACAAAGCTTCTGTCATTGCAAAATGGCATCCCTTCGCATGATACATTCGGTAATGTCTTTGCATTGATTGACACAGATGAGTTTTGCCAGTGTTTTAGCCGTTGGGTAGATGATTTACGACAGATTAGCAAACTCGATATCATCAGCATTGATGGCAAATGCTTGCGTCGTAGTTTGGATGCAAGTTCTAACAAAGCCGCCATATTTATGGTCAGCGCATGGTCATCTAGCAATCAGCTGGTGTTAGGACAACAGCGTGTAGATGATAAATCAAATGAAATTACTGCAATACCAAAGTTGTTGCTACAGCTGGATATCGCAGGCTCTGTGATCACCTTGGATGCCATGGGCTGCCAAACCAAAGTTGCTGAAAATATTATCAATCGCAAAGCAGATTACATATTAAGTCTTAAAGGAAACCAGGGCACTTTGCATGATGATGTGAAATGTTTCTTTGAGTCGGCACAAACCTCTCCACCTGTTGGTTTTAAAAGTATTGATGGAGGCCATGGTCGTATCGAACAACGTACTATCCGCGCTTCAAGTGACATTGCATGGCTTAAAGAGCGCCACCCTCACTGGTGCGGCCTTCGTAGTATTGTGGCGGTGACAGCACAGCGTGAATGTAGCAATGGTAATACAAGCGAAGAAACGCGTTATTTTATAAGCAGCTTAGATGCAACTGATCCCTCGCGGCTTGGTCATGTCGTTCGGGCACACTGGGGCATTGAAAATAATCTACACTGGGTGCTGGATTATGCTTTTGATGAAGATTCCAACCGTGCTCGAAAAGGAAATAGCGCGGCAAACATGGCAGTGGTTCGGCATATTGCATTGAATCTAATCAAAGCCGACACATCATCCAAAATAGGTGTTAAGAATCGAAGGCTAAAAGCTGGATGGGATAATGATTATTTGGAAAAGCTGCTAATCGGAAAATAACCTTTTTTAATGCGATTGCCCTGAGCTTTGCAGAAGGATTTATTCAGGCAATTAAAAGAAATGTGTATGTGAAGTCAGACTATTTCTTGCTGAAAAAGCTGTAGGTGTTCCTTTTTCTTTTGGCGTGATACATGGCTTCATCAGCATGCCTGATTAATGTTTCACTGTCTTCGGCATGAACGGGATACTGGGCGATGCCTACGCTACAGCCTAATTGCTGGGGTTTACCATCCACATCGAAAGGCTGCGATAAAGCTTGAATAATCCGGTTGGCGATTTGTCCGGCATGATTCGTGTCGGTGACTTCGGAGAGAATAACAATAAATTCATCGCCGCCCATGCGTGCTACCGTGTCGGCTTTGCGTTCAACACATCCAAGCAGGCGGGTGGCGGCCTGTTTCAGCACAAGGTCTCCGGCATCATGGCCAAAGTTATCGTTCACTTCCTTGAAATGATCCAGGTCAAGGAACAGCAACGTAAAACCTTCTTGTTGTCTTTGTGCCAGTGCCAGCATTTGCTCCAGGCGATCATAGAATAGCGTGCGGTTGGGGAGTCCGGTTAACAGATCGTGATGGGCCAGTTGCCGGAGCGACTCTTCATCTTTTTTGCGTTCAATAACCAGCCCCATTGTATCGGCTACTGTTTTAAGGTGCTTGCGTTCTTCCACATCACTCTGGTGCCCGTCGGGCACGTACATATTCAGAACTCCGAGAAGTTTGTTGCCGCTCATGATGGGGATGCAGTAATGTCCATGCGGTTGAATGCCGTCAAAATCGATCTCATGCCGTTCGTCGATGTGGGCTGAGAAAACAATATTACGCGTAGAAGCAGCCTTTCCGCACAAGCATCGGCCGAAGGAAAGCTTACTACAGCTTTGCAACAGAGCATCGGATAAATTCCGGTGGACCAGCATTTCCAGTGAACTGTCATTTTCATTAGCCATAAAGATGGCCCCTTTGTTCAGTAAAGCAAAAGCCGGTATAGCCAGTATGGCATCCAGTGATTTGATCAGAATCTCGTTCATGGTCATGGGTGGAAGGGAGATGTTAAGAATCGTATCGAGTACGCGTTGAATTTGCAGTGCCCGTTCAATTTTCTTTTGTGCTCGCAGGTGATCTGTAATATCCGAAAAAACGACTACGGAACCGGTGACTGTGCCATGATTTGTGACCGGTGTACTCAGGTATTCAACCGGAAGGCTTGAGCCATCTTTTCGCCATAACACTTCATCAGTAACATGGTGGGATTGGCCGTCTTCAATGGCTTTATACATCCGGCACAGCTCGCTGGGGTAGGGCGTGCCGTCAGGGTAGCTGTGATGGATCAGCGAATGCATGAACTGTCCGGTTAATTCATTTTCGGTATATCCCAGAATACGGCAGGCAGCCGGGTTCACAAATATGGTATTGCCTTGTTGGTCGACACCGTAAATACCTTCGCCAGCGGCGTTGAGCAGTAAGCGGGTTGCCTCCTCGCTTTCTCGTAATTTTTCCTGCTCGGCTTGCAGTTGCTGAATATGTGTTGCCTGCATCGCCGCTTTGGCATTCTCTTCATCGATAAGTTTTTCTCTGGCAGCGATTAGTTCATGCTCTGTATGTCCGAGAATCCTGTAGAACAGGGTCAGGATACTCAGGCTCATCACTGTGCAAATGAAGATGAATAAAAGGAGGTCTTTTTTTGCATGAGCTAGCAGGTGTGTCATGTCGCGCATCATGATCAGTGCTGAAACCGTTTGTCCGCCAGCATCATTGAGGGGGATGATGGCGGCAGAATACTGATGTTCACCCAGTAGAACTTTGTGCTCGAGGTTTATCGATGTGGATTTCTCGACAGTTATCTTGTTAAGCAGATCAACAGGCACATCAGCCATGCTTTTGGAAACAAGCACAGTGGTAGGGAATTGATCCCAATCGGAGTTCCTGCCAAGCATACGCATGCCTGATTCCCAGGCGCTACGGTCCAGATACTGTTTGTTGATGAGCATATAAAGCTCGACATCAAACATGCTGCGAGCCTGTTGAATTATATCATCAATCTCCTGACCCAGCTCGATATAACCCAGTAACTGGCCATGTTTAAAAAGAGGCATGACCGAGCGCAGCGTGAAAGTGCCCAGTGGCCCCAATTCGATACCTGAAGCGAGGCGGCTATCTTTTTCGGCTGCCAGTAATGTGAATCGATTAATCAGATCACCGTAACGTTCGGGTTTATGGATGCGTAGCAAGTTGATTCGCGCTGCATCATGGAAATAAAAATGCGTGATATTATAAGCTTTATTCAGCTTCTGATAAATCGGTGTGGCCAGTGCCAAAAGGGCTTGTTGATCTTTCGATTTCAAGGCCTCGATGATGCGGCTGTCCTGTACAATGAAATTTATGCTGTTCGCCATAAGCTCGGACTTGCTCAGCAGCATGGACTGCATATGTCCCTGCAATGATTCAGCCTGCTGTTCGACAGCATCACCCAATTGTCTTCTTTCCAAATGGGTGATCATAAAAGTGCCGATCAGAAAGAGTATCAGTCCAGAAGATACCAGCGGAAGAAAAATTCGTTTTTTAAGCTTGAGTTCTTTCATATGCCCTCCAGTTCGGGCACGTTTTATTGTAGGCTAAAACACTTTAAAACGACAGGCTTAGATTGGTTGCCTGATAGTGTGGCACTGTCACTCCTTGCGATGATCCTTGTAATAATTAATCAGGCCATTGGTGGACGCATCATGGCTTATAACAATCTCATGATCATCCAGTTCAGGCAGGATCTTGCGCGCCAGTTGCTTGCCGAGTTCGACACCCCACTGATCATAGGCATTGACGCCCCAGATGACGCTTTGGGCGAAAATCTTGTGCTCGTACATGGCAATTAGCGCGCCCAGCGTGTGCGGGGTCAGTTTCTGGAATAGAATGGAATTGGTCGGTTTGTTGCCGGGGAAGACTTTGTGCGGCAGCAAGGCTTCCAGTGCTTCACCCGACAGGCCCTCTTCTTCCAGCTCGGCACGTACTTCCTCGGCTGTTTTACCACACATCAGCGCTTCGGTCTGGGCAAAGAAGTTGGATAACAGCATCGGATGATGCCGTCCGACAGGGTTTTTGGTTTCAATCGGTGCCAGGAAATCGCAGGGGACCAGTTTGGTTCCCTGATGAATCAATTGATAAAATGCATGCTGACCATTGGTTCCCGGTTCACCCCAGATGATCGGGCCGGTGGAGTAATCAACGGTCTCGCCATCGCGGTCAACGCGCTTGCCGTTACTTTCCATGTCGCCTTGCTGAAAGTATGCCGGGAAACGGTGCATATACTGATCATAAGGCAGCATTGCATGGGAGTCGGCATCAAAAAAGTTGTTATACCACACACCCAGCATGGCCAGAATAACCGGGATATTATCTTCCAGCGGGGTTGTACGGAAATGTTCATCCATGTCGTGGGCGCCGGCGAGCAGCTCTTCAAAGTTGTCCATGCCAAGATATAAGGCGATAGATAAACCTACTGAACTCCACAGTGAATAGCGGCCGCCGACCCAGTCCCAGAACTCGAACATATTTTCGGTATCAATACCAAAGGCCGATACGGCTTTGGCATTGGTCGAGACAGCCACGAAATGTTTGGCAACGGCTGTTTTGGTGCCGCCACGAGTGAGGAACCAGTCACGTGCAGTGCGCGCGTTGGTGATGGTTTCCTGCGTGGTGAATGTTTTTGAGACAATGACGAAAAGTGTTGTTTCACGATGCAGGTGCCGCAAGGTTTCAACCATGTGCGTGCCATCGACATTTGAAACGAAATGCATATGCAGTTTATCGCGTCCGAAAGGGGTAAGTGCCTCGGCTACCATGACGGGGCCAAGATCAGAGCCACCAATGCCAATGTTGACAATATCGGTAATGGGTTTGCCTGTGCCACCCAGCCATTCGCCGGAACGAACTGCTTCGGTAAAGGTGCGCATTTGCTCCAGAACACGATTAATATCCGGCATCACATCGTGGCCATCCACTATGACAGGGCGATTGGAACGGTTGCGCAGGGCGGTGTGTAATACGGCTCTGTTCTCGGTATTGTTGATTTTATCGCCATTAAACATGCGCTGAGTCCAGCCTGCCACATCGCGCTCATGCGCCAGTTGCATCAGTAAATCCATGGTTTTGTCGTTGATGATGTTTTTCGAGTAATCAACAAGGATATCGTTGAACTGGCGGGAAAAACGGGAGAAGCGTTCAGGGTCATTCGAAAAAAGATCGCGCATATGCGTGCCGGATATATCCTGATGATGAGCCAGTAAACTTTGCCATGCTTTTGTTGCCTTAAGCTTTTGCATGAATCTCCTCCCGAGTGCTAAAATTTCAGAACGCTTTCTACCACAAAGACTGCCCGGAGATAAGCCCTTAACCCTGAATTATTCATGCGTCGTTGAGATGCATGCCGGAAACTGTGGATAGGATGTGTTGCGAATAAAGGGGAAGCAAGAGCGAAATGGAATTTACGAATCTTCGGCTTAAAGTGTCTCGCTGTCGCTTACCAGACTGGATTGATTCAGGTAGGGTTTGGCGCGTGCAATTAATGATGAGGGCATATTGAGGGGTATAGCGAGGGGGCTAATCCATGAATATAGTATTTATTGCTTCAGAGGCTAGTCCACTAGCCAAAACCGGCGGCTTGGCGGATGTGGTCGGTGCATTGCCACGTGCATTGATGAATGCGGGTCATCATGTCACCGTGATTTTGCCATTTTATCGCCGCGAGCTGTATAAGAATAATATTGTGGCCACGGCGCTCGATCAATCTGTCGAGATGTGGGCTGATGGTGTGCAGCGTCATTGTCCGTTGCATGAAGTGCGCTTGAATGGTTTGCGTTATCTGCTGATTGAGCAAGATGACTTGTTCAACAGGGAAGGCGTGTACGGCCCTGCTGGCGGTGCTTATGAAGATAATTTGTTGCGCTTTGTGTTGTTTGACCGCGTGGCGCTGGAGGTTGGGGCAAATCTGGGTGAGCCGATCGATGTGCTGCATTGCCATGACTGGCAGACAGGATTGATCCCTCTGTTACTTAAAACCCAGTATCAGCATCATGCTAATATAGCAGGCGCTAAAACTGTTTATACCATTCATAATCTGGCTTATCAGGGTGTGTTCCCGGTGTTATGGTTGCATCGCCTTGGCTTGCCAAGCCATCATTTTCATCTCGGCGGGTTGGAATTTCATGGTCAGATCAATTGCATGAAAGCAGGTATTGCCTATGCCGACGCTATTACCACTGTCAGTCCGACATACGCCAGGGAAATTCTCACGCCTGAATATGGCTGCCAGCTGGAGGGGTTCCTGCACCACCATGTCGAACGCTTAAGTGGTATTGTCAATGGTCTGGATGTGGAGCATTGGGATCCGGAAAATGATGTGGTCATTAAAGAAAATTATGGTGCCAGTAATATGGCCGGAAAAGCCGTGTGTAAAATTGATCTGCAACAACATTGCGGGTTCAGCGTGGCAGAAGACATTCCGGTGCTATCAATTATTTCAAGGCTGGCTGACCAGAAGGGGATCGACCTTTTGATATCAAATGTCGGTCGCTGGATGGCACGTGGATATCAGCTTGCTGTGCTGGGTTCCGGCGATCTGCATAGTGAACATGTGCTGTCATCACTGGCGGCTGAACATGGCGGAAATATGTATTTTTATCGGGGGTTTGATGAGGCTCTGGCGCGACGTATTTATGCGGGTAGTGATATTTTTCTGATGCCTTCACGTTTTGAACCGTGTGGTCTGGGACAATTAATGGCCATGCGTTATGGTACTGTGCCTGTGGTGCGTTCAACCGGCGGCTTGTGTGATACGGTAGTGGATTACCCTTCCGGTAAACAGCAGGGAACCGGGTTTCATTTTGCCGATGCGCATCCTGATGCCTTTGATGCGGCAGTTGAGAGTGCCGTGGATGCATTTCGTAACCCAACTGCATGGTCGCGTATTCGGACGCGTGCCGTAAAGCGTGATTCGACGTGGGAATCATCGGCGCAGGCTTATGTTCAGTGCTATGAATCGTTGATTGATTGACTGGTTGATTGATTGATGAGCAAGATTCTGGCCGCAGATATTGGCGGTACCAATATGCGTATGGCGGTGGTGTCTCAGTCCGCAGTTGGAGCAGTAATTGAGCACGAATATCGGGCGCATGTCGCTTTGAGTGAATATCGTGCACCATCGGCTGCTGCTGCTGAGACCTATGTGATTCAGGTGATTTCCGAGGCGATGCGCCCTATTCTTCAGCAGCATGCTATTACGGCTGTGGGTGTCGGATTTCCAGGTTTTTTTGACGCAGATGGTGAGACGCTGCTGGCTTCGCCAAACCTGCCGCAACTCAAGCATGTCCGACTTGCCTCACGCTTGTCCGATCAATTGTCTTGTGTAGTCAGGATGCAGAATGATGCCTTGTGCGCAGCGTTGGGTGAATGGCGTGACGGGGCAGGGAAAGGGCAAACTGATTTATTGCATGTCACCCTTGGCACCGGCGTCGGTGGCGGTTTGATTCTGGCCGATAGCCCCTTTGTCGGCCAACATGGGATGGCGATGGAGTTGGGTCATGTGCGTACGGCATGTGGAGAGCTGGCCCGGATGTGTGGTTGTGGTGGTTCGGGATGTGTTGAAACCTATGCCTCAGCTCAGGGTGTGTTGAAAAGTTATCAGCTTGCATGCGGCGACGAGCATGGCAGTTCGGTAACCGATACGGCGCAAGTGGCTGAGCTGGCGAAAGACGGTGATGCGGCGGCATTGCATGCTTTCGAACAGGCGGGGTGTCATTTGGGAAAAGCACTCGCTCATGTGGTTACTTTGCTTGATCTTCGTACCATCACGGTTAGCGGTGGCCTTATGGGGGCTTGGGATTTGTTGCATCCGCCATTGATGGCTTCCCTGAACGAGCATGTTATTCCCATGTTGCAGGGGCAGGTGGTCGTTTTACCGACACTGTTGAGTGATCAGGCCGGATTGCTCGGTGCGGCTGAACTGGTGCGTATGGAGTTGGTAAGGCGCACGTAACATGACTGGATCATCTATCGCGGTTGCGCTGGTGCATTATCCGGTGCTGAATCGGCAGGGACAGACAACTGCAACATCGATCACTACACTGGATATTCATGATTTTGCCCGTACATGCGCATTTTATGGGGTCGGAGCGGTCTATCTGGTGCATCCGGCAAAGGGGATGCATGCCTTTGTGGATGATGTATGCGGATACTGGAAGGGTCGGGATGGTGTGTGCCGCAATCCCGATCGCTCAACAGTATTGGATGCGGTTGAGGTTGTCAGTTGTCTTGAGGATGTTATGCAACGTGATGATTATCAGCTCTGGTATACGTCGGCGCGTTGTGTGTCAGACGAAACTGATATCCGGAAATTGGCTGATATCACCGGAAAACACCTGATTGTTTTTGGCACAGGCTCGGGTCTGGATGAGCAAAACATGCCAAAACCAAATGGATGGTTGTCAGCCATCAAAGGGGAGGGTAAAGTGCGCCACCTTTCGGTGCGGGCAGCCTTGGCCATTTATCTGGATAGACTGTTTCGATGAGATTGTGATTTGACGTATTTGCTTTATATGCAATCGTCGAGCTTATTTGGAGGCATGCAAATGCGAGCGTTGGATGATGTAACCAAAGACCAGTTACGTGGTGATTTACCAGAATTTCGTGAAGGTGATACGGTTCGAGTAAACCTTCGAGTGGTTGACTTTAAAGATACCAAGAAAGGTGTAGAGCGTCGTGAGCGTATTCAGGCTTATGAGGGTATTGTGATTGCCCGTCATAACAAGGGTATTTCCAGTACGTTTACAGTTCGTAAAATTTCTAATGGTGTGGGTGTTGAGCGTATTTTTCCGCTGCATTCGCCAATGATGGAAAGTATCACCGTTGTTCGTCGTGGACGGGTTCGTCGCGCTAAACTTTACTATCTGCGCCAATTGCGCGGTAAGGCGGCACGTATTCGCGAGCGCCGTTATTAATCGATCCTTGCTACCTTCGGGTAGGCTTTGATCAGATGTGGTTTATAATGGGGGCTCCGTGTGGGCCCTCATTTTAGTTTTTCAGCAAAGCAGATCGACTTTTTTTTGTGCGCCGCGTCACAAACAATGACAGGTTGCCACAATATGGTTGCAAATTTACAGCAGGGTGGATTGGAGAAGCGCATGAGTAATCGCAATGATTTTTTTAATACTGATTTGGCAGATGAACCTGTTCTGAAAGCCATTCAGCAAGAGTTGGGTCGTCAACAGCATACGCTGGAGTTGATTGCCAGTGAAAATATTGTTTCGAAAGCTGTCATGCAGGCACAGGGTTCTGTGCTGACCAATAAATATGCCGAAGGTTATCCGGGCCGCCGTTATTATGGCGGTTGTGAATTTGTTGATGCGGTTGAGTCGCTGGCTCAAGAGCGGGCAAAAGCTCTGTTTGGCGTTAAGCATGCTAATGTGCAGCCGCATTCCGGTTCACAGGCCAATATGGCAGTGTATATGGCCGTGCTTAAGCCAGGCGATACCATCATGGGTATGGATCTTTCGCATGGTGGTCATCTGACCCATGGTTCTCCGGTCAACTTTTCTGGTCGTTTGTACAAAGTAGTGGCTTACGGCGTCCGTGAAGATAATGAGTTGATTGATTATGATGTCATGCAAAAAATGGCGGAAGTACATCGGCCGAAGATGATTATTGGTGGAGCTTCAGCCTATGAGCGCCCTATTGATTTTAAACGCATGCGTCAAATTGCTGATTCCATTGGTGCTATTCTGATGGTTGATATGGCGCACTATGCAGGCTTGATTGCTGCCGGTGCTTATCCGAGTCCTGTGGGATATGCGCATATAATCACCTCCACAACGCATAAAACATTGCGTGGTCCTCGCGGTGGTATGATTCTGACAGATGATGATGATCTGGCCAAAGCTATTAACTCACGTATTTTCCCCGGCATTCAGGGTGGTCCGTTAATGCATGTGATTGCTGCCAAGGCAGTGGCTTTTGGTGAAGCGCTTGCCGATTCATTTAAGGAAGATCAGAAGCAGGTCGTTAAGAATTCTCGTGTATTGGCAGGCACTTTAACAAAAGGTGGCTTGCGCATTGTTTCGGGCGGCACTGACTGTCATATGTTCCGTGTGGATGTGCGTCCACAGGGTATTACCGGCAAGCAGGCTGAAGAGGCATTGGAAGCAGCGGGTATCACGACCAATAAAAACACCATCCCATTCGATCCGGAGTCACCATTTGTGACCAGTGGTATTCGTATTGGTGCTTCAGTGATTACCTCGCGTGGTATGAAAGAAGCAGAGGCTTCTCAGATTGGTGAAATGATTCTAAAAGTACTCAATGCGCATGACGATGCTCAAGTACATGCTGCTGTGAAGCAGGAAGTAAGGTCTCTGACTGATCGCTTTCCGGTCTACGAAAGCTGATTGAGGCGAAAAGGTCTGTAAGTGCACTGTCCCTTTTGTTCAAATGATGATACTCGCGTAGTTGACTCACGCGTGGCTGAGGCTGGTGCAACTGTTCGACGGCGTCGTGAGTGCGAGGTCTGTGGTAAACGATTTTCAACATACGAAAGAGCAGAGCTTCGTTTGCCTCTGGTGGTAAAAAAGGATGGTGCAAGACAAGCCTTTGATATCAATAAAATTCGTTCGGGGCTCATCAAGGCACTTGAGAAGAGACCTGTATCGGCAGATGCACTTGAGCAAGGGGTAAACAGTATTTTGCGAGCTGCTCAGGAATTGGGCGAGCCCGAGGTTCTTTCCTCAAAGATTGGTGAGTATGTAATGTTGCAATTACAGCAGTTGGACGGAGTGGCTTATGTGCGCTTTGCGTCTGTTTATCGTGAATTTAAAGATGTGGATGATTTCTTAGCGGCTGTGAAAACGGCCATGGGTAATAGGGAGTAGTTATGTCGGTTAAGATTGCAGTGCTGCCAGGTGATGGCATCGGAATTGAAATTGTCGATGAAGCTCTGAAAGTGCTGGATGTATTGAATAAGCATTTTGGATTAGATGCACATTGGGAAAAGGCTGGTATTGGCGGGGCCGGTTACGATGAATCCGGTGATCCATACCCTGAAGCTACGCAGAAGTTGGTGCATGCCTGTGATGCTGTGCTGCTTGGCGCTGTAGGTGGGCCGAAGTGGGAGTCATTGGCCAAGCCATTACGTCCTGAGGCAGGTTTGTTGCGGATTCGTGAAGATCTTGGTCTATTTGCTAATTATCGGCCAAGTAAAGTGCAGCGCCAATTGCTTGATGCTTCCACGCTGAAACCGGAAGTGATTGAGGGTGTGGATATTCTGGTGGTTCGTGAGTTGGTTTCCGGTATTTATTTTGGTAAGCCAAGAGGTATCGAAGAGCGGGATGGTGAAAGATACGGATTTAATACGATGGGTTATCGTGAAAGTGAGATTCGTCGCATAGCCCGTAAAGCTTTTGAAGCAGCACGTTTACGCAGTAATCGTGTGTGCAGTGTCGAAAAAGCCAACGTTCTGGATGTCTCCGAATTGTGGCGCAGTGTGGTGATTGAACTGCATAAAGAAGAATTCTCCGACGTTGAGTTGTCACACATGTATGTCGATAACGCAGCCATGCAGCTGATTCGTAACCCGCGCCAATTTGATGTGATTGTCACAGGGAATTTGTTTGGTGATATTTTATCGGATGAGGCTTCAATGCTGACTGGTTCAATTGGCATGCTGCCATCTGCTTCGATTGGTGAGAAATTTGCCATGTATGAGCCGATTCACGGGTCAGCGCCTGATATTGCCGGTCAAGATAAGGCTAATCCGTTGGCGACGATTCTGTCGGTAGCCATGATGTTACGGTTTTCACTGGATCGCGTAGATTTGGCTGATTTGCTTGAGCGGGCAGTTGAACAGACTCTGGATGCGGGTGTGCGTACAGTTGACCTGGCATTTAATGGTGAAGCATCGGTGAGTTGTTCAGGCATGGGGGATGCTGTCTGCAAGCAACTCCTGGCTATTTCGGAGGCATAAGGTGGACGAATTTTTACCACAAAAAGATGGATATCGTGTGGCGGTTGTTGGTGCTACAGGAGCAGTAGGGCAGACGATGCTTGAGATCCTGGCCGAGCGCAATTTCCCAGTGTCAGAAATCATACCACTTGCGTCAAGCCGCAGTGCGGGTTCAACCATTGAATTCAGAAAGAGAGAATACACCGTTCAGGATTTGGCTACATTTGATCCGAAAGGCGTTGATATTGCCTTGTTCTCGGCTGGTGGTAGCACCTCGCTCGAATACGCCCCTCGATTCGCTGAAGCAGGCTGTTATGTGGTGGATAACTCCAGTGCATGGCGCATGCATGAAGATGTTGCGCTGGTTGTGCCGGAAGTAAATCCGCATGCTCTGGAATTGGCCCGGCAAAACAGAATTATCGCCAATCCGAATTGTTCAACCATTCAGATGGTGGTGGCACTGAAGCCATTGCATGATCTGGTGCCAATCAAGCGGGTGGTTGTTTCTACTTATCAGGCTGTGTCAGGTGCTGGTGGCAAAGCTATTGATGAACTGGCCAGGCAAACAGGTCAATTGCTGAATGGGCAATCAGCAGAGGTGAAGGTGTTCCCTGCGCGTATTGCATTTAATGTCATCCCTCAAATAGACGTGTTTATGGATGATGGGTATACGAAAGAAGAACACAAAATGATCGATGAAACACGTAAAATTATGGAAGCGGATATTGCTGTAACCGCTACTACAGTGCGTGTGCCGGTATTCTACGGGCATTCCGAATCAGTGAATGTGACATTTGAATCAGAGTTGACTGCGGAGCAAGCGCGCCTTGCGTTGGCTGATGCTGCAGGAATATGTGTGGTTGACGATCCAAGTGGTGAAGATTATCCCATGCCAAGCGAGGCAGCCGGGACTGATCCGGTGTGGGTTGGAAGGATACGAAATGACTATTCTTTCCAAAATTCCTTGCACTTATGGATTGTTGCCGATAATGTACGTAAAGGTGCGGCCTTAAATGCTGTACAAATAGCGGAAATATTGATTTCCCGGACCTGATGACTTACCCCCCGTGTTGATGTCAATGATGGGGTGAAGGGAGGCAACATGTATCGCCATTTCGTGCATGTATTTTATGCATTAATACTATCCTTGGCTGCATTTTCGACGCAGGCCTATGCTGTGTCGTTGGGCAAGATGGACGTCGCCAGCCACTTGGGAGAACCGTTTTACGGTGAAGTTGCCCTGAATCTGGAGTCCGGCGAGGATATCTCAGATGTCATTGTTGAACTTGCCTCACCCACTGATTTCAGGATTCTGGAAGTTTTCAGAGAGTCGGCAATTAATGCGTTAAGAATCCAGCTAAAGCAGGATAGCCGGGGCTCCAGAGTCGAGTTGCTATCTGATTCTGCGATTGAATCTCCGTTTTTTAATCTCGTGTTGAAAGTTCGTTTTGGTCGTTCGACTCATTTTAAGAAATTCCCGGTTTTCCTTGAATTGCCGAGCTCAGCAAAAACTCAAGTCATTGCACCGCAACCGCAAGTTGAATCAATCGTCAGGACTATGGAACCACAGCCTGTGATTGATGACATGCCATCTGACGCTGCTGTTCAGGCTGATTCTCAGGTCTCGCCTGATGCTTCTCAGCCCGTAAAATCGTTTGAAGCCTTTGATGGCTGGGCGCGCACAGCGCGATATGGTCCAATGGTGTTTGGCGATACGATTACGACGGTAGCCAGTCGTTTGCAGGTTGATGAAAGGTTTACGCGTCAGCAAGTGATGATGGCGCTTTATGAAAAGAACCGTTCAAAATTCAGCCAGGATAATATCAATCTTATTCAGGCCGGAACATACCTTGATGTACCAACAGCCGATGAAGTCGCAAAAATTTCACCATTGATGGCTAAGCAAATGCTGGCTGAGCAGGCGAAAGCCTGGAAAGGACTGGCTCAGGAGCCTGAATACGCTTCTGTACAGGAAGCGCAGGAAAACCGTTACAGTAAACGTGTACGCGTTGGTGAGAATGCTTCCGGTGTGGCTAGTAAGCCTATGGATGTGGCAAACGAAAACAAGGAAGTTGAAAAAACAGGCGAATCGGCTGGCGATGAAAATGAGCTGAGCGCTATCAAACCGGTTGCCGATGAAGCGGCTGCGGCATCCAATGTGGTGGCAAAATCACCTGAAAAGGCCAGTCAATCCAACAAGAAGGCTGATGCAGCCGGAGCTAGTGCTGTTGGACAGTTGTTGGCTAATGAAGCTGTTCAACAACTCACAGAACAAAATGCAGCTCTTGAAGAGCAGCTGTTCGATCTTGAAGCGAAATTAAATGAATACGAAAAACGTCAACCTGGTGAAGTAGAAGCCGCAGCAACTGCACAGCTTAAGAAATTAGAAATACAGTTGGCCCGTATGCAGTCACAACTCGATGAGGCAAGGCAGAACTCTGGTGGCGGTGAAAGTGCTGCTATGCTGAATTGGCTTAGCTGGATCTTGATTGGTCTGGTTGTATTGCTTTCAGCAGCGGTTGGCTTCCTGTTGCGTCGCGGTCGCCAGCACCCTCAGATGAACAAAAATGATGCTGCGGATGTTTTTGATGAATCTATCGGGGCAGAAGAAGAATTCGCCTTTGCTGAACCGGAAATGCCGGTGACAGAGGATATGGATTCCGCAGACTCGACTGTACAAATGAGTGCTGACGATCTTGATATGGAAATGGATGTTTCATTACCTGATTTGACGGATGAAGACACCTCTGAAATGGAAGCATTCCAGGAAGATGATGAAGAACCTGACCCGAATGTGGACTACTTGTCGGAAGCAGATGTTTATATGCGCTATGGTATGGAAGAAGAAGCTGAGAAACAGGTGGAGATGGCATTGAAGCTTGATAGCTCCAATCAGAAAGCTCATCTCAAGCTGGTTGAAATCAGAAAAGCTCGTGGCGACAACAGCGGTGTTAATAATGCTATCAATGCAGCTAAGCTGGTGTTGATGGGTGAAGCTCTGGCTGTTTTTAACAGTGCCGTGGGTGGAGAAGCAGATGAAAGCTCTTCATCATCGGATGTGGCTGATGGTGGACTCGATTTTGGCGCGGAAGAAAGCACCGAAGTTGCATCCGCCCAAGATGATGGGCTGGAAATGCCTTCATTCGACGATGACGAATTCAGTACAGATGTTGAAGATGATGATTCCGGATTGGATATGTCCTTTGATGACTTTGACGCACCTACAGCGAGTGCAGTCAGTAGTAGTCAGTCGAAAGACGATGATGATATGGATATATCTTTTGATGATTTGGATTTATCATCGTTTGGAGCTGATAAATCATCAGCTGTTTCTGCTAAGAAGTCTGAGGAAGTCGATGATGATGACATGGAAATGTCATTCGATGATCTGGATATGTCCTCATTTGATATCGATGATACAGATGAACCAACATCGACAGGTGGAGCTAAAGCAGCTGGAAGCGCGGATGCGGAGGCATCTGATGATGGCTTGGATATGTCAATTGATGATTTTGATCTGTCTTCATTTGATGAGAGTGAATCATCCGTCAATTTGGAAACGGACTCATCCGATAATGGGCTAGAGATGTCATTTGATGATCTGGATGTTTCATCCTTTGGAGCAGATGAGTCAAAAGACACAAGCTTGGCTGATGAAGCTGTTACCACTGATTCTTCCGATGACGGGCTCGAGATGTCGTTCGATGATTTGGATCTGACTTCATTTGAAACCGATGATTCAGATCTTTTAAGCTCAATTGAAGATGATTCACTGGCTGAAGTTGTTGATGGTGATTTGTCTGAAGGAGCTGTGGATACGTCATTGGGTGATTTTGACTTGTCTGCATTTGATTCAGGTGATGAAAATGAATCAGTAGGTGACGAAGAAGAAAAATCTTCGGTGGATGAATTTGGTCTTGATATGTCGATCGATGATTTCTCATCAGAAGACGCTGAAGCTGATAGTGCTGATGCATCCTTACCTGAGATGAATGATAATCTTCTGGAGACATTGGAAATGGATGATGGCCTGGACCTTGATGACTTTGGTCTTGATTTGGAAGGATTTTCGGGTTCTTCCGCTGCCAGTACTTCTAGCCAGTCCGATCACACCGATGATGTAAATAAAACGGTTATTCTAAGTCCTTCTCACAGTGTGACTCATGAAACGGCTGATCTTTCGCTTGACAACGGCGCTGTAGAAACTCCATCTGCTGGTTTGTTAGATGATGACTCTGGTTTTCTGTTTGAGCCATTGGAAGGTGAAGAAATTGGCTTGGATCTGGATGCATTCAGTCTGAGTACAGATCCGTCTGACGAACTTGATGCGGATATGGATGAATTCTCCAGTACCATTGAAGCTAATTTTGATGATCTTGATGATTTGGAAGGTGGGGGAGGTCTTTCAAGTGTTGAGCTTGATCTGAACTCCGATAATACAGATGTTACACACCCGGACTTCAAGTTGGAATCATTTGATGGCTCGGATGATGATCTGGATATTTCAATGGATCTGGATGATTTGCTTAATGAACTGGATATGGATGATGAAAGCGGAGGTAAAGCCTGATCACCCTGTTTCAGTACAACATGGTTCAATTAAAACGGGTTAACTTGATGTTAGCCCGTTTTTTCTTTGTAACCCATAATTTCATCCTGTTATAGCGTGATGACATATTTTCGATTTATAACCGCTATGATCTGGATTGTGGCTGTTGCGATTAATCAGCTGTATGAGGTTTCTATTGCAAATATCGCAATAAGCATCTTTTTTTTACTGCATTGGAAAAAGAATGTTTGGAAACGTGTGCTGCAAGTGGGGAGTTGGCTCTTGCTTCCAATCGTTTTTTTGCATGCATGTTTAACACCCGGTGAAGTCGTGCTTTCATTGATGGATATTTCGATAACCGCAGAGGGTTTGTATGGAGGATTGTGGTTGAGTATTCATTTGATGGAGATGTTTTTAGCTGCCATGATATTCAGCGTGCTGCTATCAAAAAGCGATTTGCTTGAATGGGTTGAAAAGAATGACTATATCAAAATTCATTTGATCGTATATCTCATACTGGTGAAAAAAATGTCTGCGAGTATGCGCTTGTTATTAGTACAGTCATTTGCACAATGGAAAGCGGATGGCAAGAAGTACCTTCGTTTGGCAAGTGTTATTTTTGAATTATTTCTTGCCAGCACGACGCATGCTCGTAAGGCATCCGTAGATTTATGGATGAATTGGCAATGTGAAATCAGCTCGTTGAAATCTCATAATGAACTATTGCCAAGTTCAACGTATGGGTGGTTTGCGTTCATATCTGTTGCTGAGCTGGGGTGGTGTATTTATGTCTGAAATGATGCTTTTGGATTCAACACAGCGAATCGCTTTGGCGATAGAATATGATGGCTCAAGGTTTCACGGCTGGCAACGTCAACTCAATGCGGCATCTGTTCAACAATCAGTTGAAGATGCGTTGAGTAAGATTGAAGGACAATCGGTGAGTGTTTTTGCTGCTGGTCGAACAGATGCCGGTGTACATGCCAGGGCAATGCTGGCCCATGCGGATGTGTCATTAAATCGATGGACTCGTTCCAGGCGTGCTTATACTCAGGGATTGAATCAGTTGTTGCCTCCGGGTGTTGTTATTACGGGTGTGCAGAGCGTTAATCATGATTTTCATGCCCGCTTTGATTGCATTGCCCGTTGCTATCGATATCAGATATGGAGCAGGAATACACCGACAGTACTGGCAAGTTGGCGACATTGGTGGATCCCAAGAAAATTAGATGATATTGCTATGCAAGATGCCGCTGAACTTCTGCTTGGAGTGCATGACTTCTCGACATTTCGTTCTTCAGGGTGTCAGGCGAAATCCACTATTAAAACGATGGCAAAAGCATCTGTAATCAGGCAAGGCTATGAAATATTATTAGATTTTGAGGCGGATGCTTTTTTATATCACATGGTGCGATCAATGGTTGGCTGTCTGGTTCAGGTCGGATATGGCAGATGGTCAATCAATCAATTTAAGGATGCCCTGGAAAGTAAAGATAGGGCATATGCGGCAACGATGGCACCGCCTCAGGGTTTGTATTTTATGAATGCCAGATATGCAGCGTTATCTTCACAGCAATTAATCGGAAGCTGCGATTAACCTCGATAGCATTTGGCGTGTAATCAGTGCTGGCGGCTTTTATTTGCCGGGGTAGTGTTCGCGTTGCAAAATTCAGTAGTATTTCCGGAGACTTTTCATGTTATATGTTGCAGTTCGAGCCGCGCGAAGAGCCGGCGATATTATCGCCAGAGCTTTTGATGAGCGCGCCGACTTTAAAGTGGAAGAAAAGAAAGATCGTGATTTTGTAACTACAATTGACCGGAAAGCTGAACAGACGATTATTCGGGAAATTCAAAGGCATTATCCTCAACACGGTATCGTCGCAGAGGAATCTGAGCGGCTGAACCCTTCATCGGATATTCAATGGTATATAGATCCGCTGGATGGGACCACAAACTTTGTTCATGGCTACCCTCATTTTGCTGTTTCCATCGCTGCATGGAAAAATAATCGTCCTTTGCTGGCTGTAGTGCATGACCCTATTAAGAATGAAACATTTGAAGCACAGGCTGGGAATGGCGCTTTTTTAAATCGTCGCCGCTTGCGTGTGGCACAATCCGTGCATATTGGCCATGCTATATTCGCTTCCGGCCTTCCTCCTTATCGCAGGAAGGAAATGATTGATGTTTTCCAGAAACGTATGGATGCATGTATGCGTGAAGCCGAGGGTTATCGAAGAGGTGGGTCTGCTGCATTGGATTTGGCATATGTGGCAGCGGGGCGTCTGGATGCGTACTGGGAGGCAGGATTGTGCGCCTGGGACATTGCGGCGGGTGTGCTGCTGGTTCAGGAATCCGGAGGAATAATTACAGATATCGAAGGTCGTACTGTAGATGTTGAAAAGGGTGAAGTGTTGTGCGCCAATGCAAAGTTACATCGTGAGTTTGGACGTGTACTGAAAGGTTGTTAAATTTTTCCTTCGCGGTGTAGTAGAAGAAACATCGAAAAGCCGCCAAAACTGAGTAAAGGTAACCATGCTGCATAAGCAGGAGATAGCTGGTTACCATGTATCAAGAGGCTACTGGCATTGCCTAATACGTAAAAACTCATACCAAGAGTTAAAGCACCAATTAATCCCCAGGAGGTTGCAGCAATACGGCTGCCAAGGTTGAGGCATAATGCTATAGCCAGAATGACCATGACAAGGCATGTCAGCAAAGATGCGATTTTCCTGTGAAGCTCAAAAATATAACCACCGGCTTCTAAACCAGCTCGCTGTAAGCTGTCGGCATAGCTGAAAAGTTGTTCGAAATTCATATGTTTTGGGCTGGGAGGATCGGCTGTTTCCGGCCCGATATCCGAAGGGATGAATGCTGTGTCTGTATGGGTCAGTTGCATGCCTTCTTTTGTGTCCGGTTGACTTAAATAAACATCATACAACAACCAGGTATCGTTCTTATAGATGGCTTTGGCGGCATCCATACGTTTGCTCCACAGTCCCTGATTGTTAGTTTCTAAAACAATCATTGAAAACACACCACTTGTAAGTGGTTTGATGCGGTAAAATCTATTTTCATCCTTTAACCACTGCGTTCCCGTGACAACATCCTGTTTGTGGTGGATATGTGTTCGCTCGATGGAGTCTAATCTTGTGTTGGTAACAGGTGTTACAAATTCTCCAAGTATAAAGCTTAAAATACCTCCCAGAAAACCTATGAGTAGAGCCGGAAGCAGAATGCGTTTTAAGCCCAAGCCAGAAGCCTTTAAGGCGGCAGCTTCATGATGATGCGATATTTCTGAGATATAAATGCTGATGGCGACCAGCAGCATCACTGGCATAAGTTCAGTCACCATCATCGGGGTTTTGAGGAGAATGTATTCGACAATGAGTGATCCCGTCATGCCATGGCCCAGATAACGGGATTTGTCGAATACTTCGATAATGGCAAAAATGGCAATCAAAGCAGCCATGGTGGCAATTGTGCGATAAAGGCAACTGTAAAATATCCAGCGGAACAAAATAGGCATGTAGAAATCTTACAATAATTTTCAGGGAATCAAAGCGCAAAATAAATGATTGCCACGGAAAGCCATATTGTGCGGGTGTAATATGCGGATCTGAAAATTAAGAATTTTTCATATATTAACCCCAATGATCTCATTGATGCATTGAAGATTTATACTGTTACACTCGCCGCTTGTTTGATCCGGTGCTGGTGAAGAATATTGATGTGCCAGGAACAAGAGAGTTAGGAGAAGGTATGCCTTGGAGTCAGAATCAGAATAACAATAATAATAATCCATGGGGACGTGGTCCCGGTGGTAATGGAAATAACCCTCCACCGCCTGATTTGGATGAATTGATTAAACGTTTGCAGGAACGCTTCGGTGGTATGTTCGGTGGCGGTTCAGGTTCTGGAAATGGTGGAGCTCCAGCTCTTTCAAAATCCATGTTAAGCGCTGTGGTTGCTATTGCCCTGATTGTTTGGCTCGCCTCAGGTGTGTATATGGTTGCGGCTGATGAAGAAGCCGTGGTATTACAATTCGGGCATTATGAAGAAACCACAACGCCCGGATTGAACTGGCATCTACCATTTCCGATTGAGACAGTTGAAAAGGTTCCGGTTACAACGGTTCAGCGTTTGTCTGTCGGATTCAGGGATTTCAGTGATGGCAGAAAGAAGAGTATGCCGGAGGAGTCTTTGATGCTGACCAAGGATGAAAATATCGTCGAAATTTCGTTCATTGTTCAATATAGAATTCATTCCCCAAGGGATTTTCTCTTTAATATCGACAGTGATCATGCGGTGAAAACGGTGCGCGATGTCGCGGAGTCGGCAATTCGTGAAGTCATTGGCCGGACGATGATCGATGATGTGTTAACCGAAAAGAAAGCTGAAGTTGAAATTGAAACGCAACAATTGATTCAACAGATTCTGGACAGTTACCAGTCTGGTATTTCGATTACAACGGTAAAGCTTAGCGATGTTCAGCCTCCTGAGCGGGTGATCAACGAATTTAAGGATGTTGCTTCAGCCAGAGAAGATCGGGAGCGCACTAAGAATGAAGCACAAGCCTATGCCAACGATATTATCCCTAAAGCCCGTGGTGAGTCTAAAAAGATGGTTTTGGATGCCGAAGGTTATTCGAAGGAAGTGGTTGATCGCGCCAAAGGTGAAGCTGATCGATTTGATAATCTGCTAGCGGCATACCAAAAGGCACCGGAAGTGACGCGTAAGAGAATGTATCTGGATACCATGCAGGAAGTGCTTTCTAAAGCAGACAAAACCATTATTGATGGTTCTGTGGCCGATAAAGTGTTGCCATATTTACCTCTTGACCGTCGAATGAATAAAGTGGAGGTGAAATGATGAATGCCAAACAAACGTTAATTTCCCTGATTGTTGCTGGTGTAGTGATTCTGATAGGTATGAGTGCTTTTGTTGTCGATCAGCGCCAGCAGGCACTGGTTTTGCAGTTTGGTAATCCAATCCATGTTGAAAAAATGGCCGGTCTGCATTTTAAATTGCCATGGCAGAGTGTGGTGATGTTTGACTTGCGCTTGTTGGAAAGTGATGCGCCGCCAAATGAAGTGATCACCAAAGATAAAAAGAGCATCAATGTGGATAATTACACACGCTGGAAAATTATTGATCCACTGAAAGTATTTCAGGTGGCCCGCACACAGAACGGGGTAGCATCGCGCATGGAAGATGTGGTGCGAGGTAAGGTTCGCGAAGTTCTGGGTCAGCATACATTGCATGAAATTGTTTCCGGCGGAGAAGAGGCCAATCTGCGTATTGAGCTGATGCAGGCAATTCGTGATCGCGCTGATGCCAGTGTGAAGGACCTGGGTATTCAGGTTGTAGATGTTCGTATTAAACGTGCTGATCTGCCACAGGAAAACTCGAATGCTGTCTTTCAGCGTATGAAAGCTGAGCGTCAAAGAATTGCCAAGGAATATCGATCTGAAGGTGAAGAAGCGGCCAAGGAAATACGCGCGGAAGCCGAGAAAACAAGGAAATTTATTCTTGCAGAAGCCTATATGGATTCGCAAATCATTCGGGGTCGTGCTGATGCGCTAACAACAGCGATTTATGCTGCTGCACATCAGAAAGATGCTGAGTTTTATGGCTTTTTACATTCATTAGAGTCTTACAGGAATTCAATGGTTGAAGGTACGCAGATGGTGATTTCACCAGATTCAGAATTTTTCGACTATTTTGGCCAGTCTAAGAAGTAAGATTCAACGCATATGCAGGATTTATGGGCAGCTCTAGGCTTGGTCTTATTGCTCGAAGGCGTGTTTTATGCGCTGTTCCCGCTGCAAATGATTGAAATGATGCGTAAGCTGCCGGAGATACCGCCTCAAACATTGCGGGTGATGGGGTTAACAGCCGTGGCTATCGGGTGGTTGATTATTAAGCTGGTTCGTTAAGGAAGCGAACCGGTAAACGGCTAAGAATCGCTATGAACCGCTTGCTGGATGACATTTTCAATATGGTTGAGCTTGCTTTTTACACTGTATCTTAGTGCATAGTCGAAATCGCTGTATCGTGCCATCCAGTTCCTCACTTGATGAACTGGAATCTTTAATAGTGCACACTTTGATTTGGTGAAAACCGTAGCCACTTGCGGCTGGTTTGTCACAACAGGGATATCACCAATTTCATCACCTGCTACCAGTCTGGCGATGATGATACGTTGATTGTTAGGGTTTGCTCTGAGCACAAAGGCTTCGCAGCTCCCCGATATCAGGATGTACATAAATTTAGTGTCATTAGTCTGTTCGGTGAAAACGACCTGATCGACCTCAAAAATCTCCAGGTCAGCATTGTGTAATATGGTTTCACGGATCTTTTGAGGTAAAGTTTTAAAGATATGGTTAACAGCCAGAGCTGTAGCTGCAGATCGACGCAAGCTTGTTTGATGCATCGATCTTTTAAAATTGGCACAGCTGGAAAGGGTATCCTGTATCGTTGTTACGGAGACTTGTATCAGCCTGGTTGCTGTGGTTGTTCTAACTTCGGCAGCTGTTGGAATGTCATATAAAATAGAAGCTTCACCAAAAAATTGTCCTGGACCAATGGTTGCAACTTCATACACCTGCCCAGCATGACGCTTGGTAACCACTAAAAAACCGGCTAGTACAAAGTATAATGAAGTGTTTTTTATGCCTTCGGAAATGACGGCAACATTACTGATGGTCTCGATGACTTTGGCTGATTGATTTAATGATGAAAGCTCTTCGTCTTTCAGTAAGGCGAGTACCGGAAATGTTTTTGTATCGAGGACTTCGCTTGGGGGTGATTTTGCTTTCATGCAACGAGTTTGGCTTATGGTATAAAAAAGATCAAGCGGTTTTAAGTTAACTCGCTGTTATTGAAGACCTAATAGCTAATTATTGGTGATTTTCATTAACGGATCATGACTGTTTCGTAGCGTTGCACGTGTTTAAACAGATCTAAAATATCAGCATTTTTCATTCGAATACATCCATGAGAAGCTGGCTTTCCGATGCTTTCTTCATCATGAGTGCCGTGAATATAAATGTATCGCGATTTTGTATCTACACGGCCCCGGCGATTTATTTCGGTTTGCATACCTTCCAGCCAAAGTATGCGTGAAAGTATCCAGTCTTTGTCAGTCGAGTGATGTGACGGGTTATAAATACCACAAGCTTTGCGCCCGCGAAAAATTGTGAAGGCTGGCATGTCGTTACCAATACACTTGAATATGCGATGTTTACCGACAGGTGTTTTAAAGCTATCGCGGATATTGCCGCTGCCCAGTAAGGCTGTAGAGACAGGATACATGTACCAGACGCCGGAATGGCGACGGTGATAAAGTCGTTGCTGCTTGATGGATACAATGATCATGGGGCAAGTATAGAAGGCTTGAAAATATCTGTCTCTTCTTGTGCGAAATAATATCTTGCCTACAATATCGGAAATTTTTTTAACGGAGCCAATATGGATATCGATAAAATCCCACCCGGGAACAATCCACCTGAAGATATTAATGTGATCATCGAAGTGCCACAGCATGCTGATCCGGTGAAGTACGAATTGGATAAGGATTCTCGCGCATTTTTTGTGGATCGCTTTATGCATACCGCCATGCATTATCCAAGCAACTATGGGTTTGTTCCCAATACGCTTTCAGAAGATGGTGATCCTGTAGATGCGTTGGTGGTATCAACGTTTTCTTTGATTACGGGCTGTGTGATTAATGCCCGTCCTGTTGGTGTTCTTTTTATGGAAGATGAAAAAGGTATGGATGCGAAAGTTCTTGCTGTGCCTGTTTCCAAGTTAAAGCCGGTTTATGATCATGTGCAGGGGCCGGAAGATATGCCACGTTTCCTGCTGGATCAGATTCAACATTTTTTCACCCATTATAAAGATCTTGAGTCAGGTAAATGGGTTAAAGTTATTGGTTGGGGCGATGCTGCTGCCGCTAAGAAAGAGGTTTTGGAGTCTATCGCACGCTATAAAGCAGAGGGTAATGGTTAACCGATATTCTTGATAGAATGGTTTTGAATGGATGGCGGCCCAATGGGCCGCTATTTTTTTATCCAAAATAACATTCAAAGGATAAAAGTTGAAAATATCTGATAATTTCGCAACGATAGGCATGTGACATATTGCTGATGTTTGACGAGGTTATGTTTAACAGGGAGGGAATATGGTACTGACCTGGATACCAGCTCTATTGGGAATAGTCGGATTGTTTGCAGCTTTTATGCTTTACCGGATTGTGTTGCGTTATCCGGCAGGGTCAGGGAAAGTGGCCGAAATTGGCGAGGCTATTCATCTCGGTGCTATGGTGTTTTTAAAGCGGGAATATTCCATTCTTGCTGTGTTTATCGTGATTGTCGCTGTTCTTCTTTCTCTCAGTCTTGGCTTGAGTACCACTTTTGCTTTTTTGGTCGGAGCATTAAGCTCAGCTCTGGCTGGGTATTTCGGCATGTTTTCAGCGACACGTGCCAATGTTCGTACTGCCATGGCTGCAAACAATCACGGTCAGTCCGAGGCCTTAACGGTAGCCTTTTACGGCGGTTCCATTATGGGGCTGACGGTTGCTTCACTTGGCTTGTTTGGGCTTGGTACTTTGTATCTGATGTTTGGTGGAGATCCGGAAACAGCGCACGCTATCCACGGCTTTGGTATGGGCGCTTCTTCTGTGGCTTTATTTTCCCGTGTCGGTGGCGGAATTTTCACTAAAAGTGCCGATGTAGGGGCTGATCTGGTTGGCAAGGTTGAGGCCGGAATTCCTGAGGATGATCCACGTAACCCGGGAGTTATTGCCGATAATGTGGGCGATAACGTTGGAGATGTGGCTGGCATGGGTTCAGATATTTTTGAATCCTATTGTGGCGCGATTATTGCCACGATTGCGATGGCTTCAACAATGTCCTGGGATGTCTATCAGCAGCTTGGTACGCAGCAATCATTAATGTTTTTGCCATTAGGGCTGGCTTCAGTCGGGCTGCTTTGCTCTATGCTTGGTATTGTTCTGGTACGTATGTTTGCTCATCGGGACCCGCATCTGGCTTTACGAATTGGAACAATTGGTGCATCCGTGTTTTTCATGTTTGCGGCATGGGTCGTTATAGCGATGGCAGATATCTCTATTGGCGTTTGGGGAGCAGTGCTGTCCGGCGCAGTGGGAGGTATCATCATCGGTGTTGTCACTGAGTATTATACCGGTGGCAAACCGGTCAGGGACATTGCTCAATGCGGAGAAACCGGAGCGGCGACAGTGATGATCGCCGGACTCGCCATTGGCATGCAATCAGTTGTAGTGCCGGTGTTGACTATTTGTACAATTATCTTTGCCTCTACCCAGATGAGCGGCCTCTATGGTGTTGGTATTGCCGCTGTTGGCATGCTGGCTACAGTGGGTATGACGATGGCTATAGATGCCTATGGACCGGTGGCTGACAATGCCGGTGGTATTGCCGAAATGGCAGGTATGAACAAAGAAACACGTCAAATCACAGATTCACTGGATGAATTAGGAAATACGACAGCTGCTATCGGCAAAGGGTTCGCTATTGGTGCTGCGGCTCTGGCTGCATTAGCGATTATTACGGCCTATGTACAAACGGTTTCATTACATGTGCATGATTTTTCTTTGCTGTTGAATAAACCAACAGTTCTGATCGGGCTATTTATCGGCGGTATTTTTCCTTTTCTGGTTGCTTCCTTAACAATGACAGCCGTCGGTGATGCCGCATTTGAAATGATCAAGGAAATCCGTCGGCAATTCCGTGAAATTCCGGGCTTGATGGAAGGAACGGGGCAACCTGATCATGCGACATGTATCAGTATTGCGACCAACGCGGCATTGAAAAAAATGGTGTTGCCCGGTGTGTTGGCAGTTGCAGCCCCCGTAATGGTCGGCTTCGGTCTGGGACCTGAAGCTCTTGGCGGCATGCTGGGCGGGGCACTGGTTTGTTGTGTATTGCTTGCTTTGACCATGTCCAATGCCGGTGGTGCGTGGGATAATGCCAAGAAGCATGTCGAAAAGGGTAACTTTGGTGGCAAAGGCTCTGATGTTCACAAAGCTGTAGTTGTTGGCGATACAGTGGGTGATCCGTTCAAAGATACTGCCGGACCCTCCATGAATATTCTCATCAATGTGATGGCGATAGTATCATTGGTAATAGCCCCATTGCTTTGACCCGGATAGTTCAAGCATCAGTGCATTGTTTTCAGAAGCTTGCATGACTACTATCACCAGCCTTGATGGCAGATTCCGGGAGAAATACTCTAGCCTGCTGATTTTTTAATGATGTGGGGGGGCAGTTAATGCCATCAGATACGGCTGATGTTCTTGATATTATGATGAATGTGAATGCCTCTGAAGTTATAAAAAGGTGGATTCACAGACATTATTTTTGCTTGGCGATGACTTTTTTTATTGCGATTCCTGCTGATGCATTTGAACTCAAACTGGATGAACAGATCCCTGCCTCTGCTGAACGTATCACGCCTGCCATTCATGAGCCTGAATCGATCAGTCCTGAAATTATCCTGAAACAAACCCAGCAACTGGCGAGTGAAAGTCCTCCGGCATTGCTTGAGTCTGCTCAGCAGACTGTTACGCAAGTGAATATCAAAGCGCAGAATGGAAATAATGCTCAGAAGGCGCAAACCACTGACTTCGAAGTTGATCAGTTGTCATGGCTGAATTCCGGGTCTGATATTGCATTGTCGGGACAAAAAGATGCCTGGCTTATTTTTCTGCTGCCGATTGCATTACTGGCAATGGGAATTGGCTGGTGGTTGGGTGGCCGGCCGGCTAAGCGACCGGGCAGTGTTTCTATACTTTCAAGGAAAAGAAGAACGCATCAGAAAATAAAGCATGAAGTTCAACCTCAGGAGCTTGCAACGCTGCCTCAGAAGACTGAAATTCGCTTTACACCACCCCCAATGACAATCAGCGAACCAAAAATCAATCGGGTTGTTGACCCGATGTCTTCGAGAAAATTAAATGAAGATGTGTTAAATCGCGCCTACGACCTGCATCGGGAAGGACGATACGACAGGGTGCAAAGCATCTTCACCAAAGCTTTTCAGCATCATCCTTATGAACTGAATGTTTACGTTGTCGCGCTGTCGATTTTGCTTGAATCAGAAGAAAATGTGCCTGAATATTTTTGGAAAATGGTTCAGGGTCACTTGCAACGCTTGAAAGAAAGTAGTTATAAAGAGGTCTGGTTAGAGGTTTCCGAGTATGGAAAAAAAATGACGCCAACGTTGTTTGACTGGGCCTGACATGGGAGTTTTTTGAATTCCATTAGCCCTGAATCGAGACAGAGCTTATCTGTCGCTGTTGAGAGTTTCCTGAGGCGTAATTTCGAGATGCATCAGCGTTTGGCTGGCGTGAGCCAGTTGTTTGCGGCGAAAAAGCAGGTGTAGATGACTGCCGCCGAGTTGATGCCATTGATGCGCCGCACGAAGGCCGGATAGCAGCAAAGCACGTACTTTCTGCGTGTGATGGGCCTGGCTCAGGAAATCTGTTTTACCACGCACTATAATTCTCGGCTGCATGGTGCTGATGCTTTCTCCGTAGGCATGGGCGATGGACGAAATGATATTCTCATGTGTTGCACTGCCAAAATAATCCACCTGTCGGTGAATGCGATTCATGTGTGCAGCAAGAATAGCCAGAGTTTCCGGTTGTTTGGAAAGCTTTTTGTCCAGAGCCATCAAACCGGCCGCATAGCTTAGCATTGGCTTGGCTTGTTGGGTTTTATGACCGCCAAGAATCTGGTGGGTGACATGTAAGCCGGTTTTTAATGCGTTGATATTCCCATACATGGAAAGAATGCCTTTAGGCTCTGCAAAAATACTATTGATGCAAACCTGGAAATCTTCCGCATCACACATGCCTTTGCGGGCAATGTGATCGACAAGGCGGACAGCCTGCATGACACCGGCCAGCGCAAGTACGCGTTGTTCGTGTTGAGACAAAGGATGATTTAAGTGAGACTCCAGCATGATGCTGGCATTGTGGCAATTTCGTTTTGCCTGTACAACTGTCAGAAGTAATTAAATGTATTCAATGGGGGGATAGAAAGTGACTGACTCAGTATTTTCGCAGATCCATCACTGCTATCTGATCAAGGATGCGGCAGAAAAAGCGCTAGCGACGCATGCCATGGTGGCTTCAGTTCGGCAGCGTGAATTTGATACCGCCGACTGGTTGCAAGCGCCATCGGTGCATGAGCCCGGCAGGCCGGACAAGCCTGAGTTGGTGAATCCGGGTTCGGTATCCAAGCGAAAGCTGGGTAGCCCGGAAGGGCGGGCAGTTTTGATGCATGCCATTGCGCATATTGAATTTAATGCCATAAATCTGGCGCTGGATGCGGCGCAACGTTTTCCTGATATGCCCAGGCAGTTCTACCTGGACTGGCTTCAGGTGGCTGATGAAGAAGCTCTGCATTTCACCATGATTCGTCGGCATTTACAGTCGTTGGGCTATGATTATGGCGATTTTACGGCGCACAGTGGTTTGTGGGAAATGGCCGAAAATACGGCCGACGATGTGATGGTGCGCATGGCACTGGTTCCGCGTGTGCTGGAGGCAAGAGGTCTGGATGTGACGCCCGGTATTCAGCAGCGTCTGGCCAAGGTGGGAGATCAGCAGGCTGTCGGGATGCTGGATGTTATTTTTCGTGATGAGGTGGGCCATGTGGCCATCGGTTCACGCTGGTTTAAGTATTGTTGTGATCAGCGGGGGCTCGATGCGGAGCCGACCTTTTTTGCGCTGGTGGATAAATATTATACCGGCAACCTGCACGGCCCATTCAATCTTGATGCGCGTGTGCAGGCAGGTTTTAGTGATAACGAAATCGCTCTGCTGACCAAGGATTTATAGCCCGGATTACCTGTAAATTCTACTGTGATTTTGCTTGCCGGTTCATTTGCCGGTGCAGTGATGGCAGCACTTTTTTTATTCTCTTTATCTGGTCCTTTATCCGAACCTTTACCTGAAAATTGCCATGTGCAAGCAAAGCGCTTATCGTTGTTGGGGGGCAGGAGAATGATTTCAAACAACAGCTATAATCTGACTTTTCTACTTGCGGCAATTGCCGTAGTGGAGATTCCAATCGTGTCTCCTGAATTGCAATAACAAGAGGGAGTTCATCCATATGCTGATACGCGATATCATGATAGATCAGCCGATTACCGTGGCGCCTGAGTTGCCGATATCCGACGTGGTGCGGATTATGATCGATAAAAGAATCGGTTTTATGGTTGTTGAAGAAGATGGTAAAGCTTGTGGTGTGCTGACGGAAGGTGATCTGGTTGGTTTAGCCGCACAGGGCATTGATATTCGCGCCACACCGGTTCGCCAATTCAAGCATTCACCGGTATTTGGTGTGCAGGCTGATGCCAATGTTTTTTATGCCTATGATAAGCTGGTGCAGCAAAAGATGCGTCATCTGGTGGTTGAAAATGAGGTCGGGGAAATTGTCGGCGTGGTTACTATGTCGAGCTTTATTGCCAATCTGGGGGTGGAGCATTTTTCTGAACTGCAAAGGGTTTCCGATATTCTGCATCATGTTGAGGTGACTGTTGCTACCGATACCCTCGTCATTGAAGCCATTCAGAGGATGCATGAATGCAAGCATGCAATGATCGTCATAGATCAGGGTAAAGCTGTTGGGATTTTGACTTCGCGAGCAGTCGTTCGATTATGCGGACGCCCATTCAATGAATGGAAATCATTAACAGTTCAGGATGTGATGAAGCCACCTGTTTGTATTTATCGTAAAGCTTTTGTTCCTGAAGCCTCTGCATTAATGAAAGAGCATCGCACCCGTCATCTGATTGTGGTTGGAGACCGCGAAGAATTTATTGATTTAGTCACCATCAGTGATGTTGCCCATAGTATGGAAGGACGTTATGTCGAATTTATGCGTTCGGTGATGCAAGATATGGGACAAGACCTTCTGACCGCCGGGAGTCGGAACCGTGCACTTTTTGAAAGAAATCCCAATGCCGTTTTTTCGCTCGACTCCAAAGGCATCATCACGCACGTGAATCCGGCGGCTATTTTATTGACCGGTTTTGGTAGTGAATATCTCGAAAATAAAGCGATTACAGAGTTTTACGATCAGGAATGTCTTGATCATGGGATTGCGGCTTTTGAGTCTGCAAAAAATGGTGATGCCAAAAGCATGTATCTGCGCATGCTGGTGACGGATGCTCGAACGATTCACATTTTCATGAGTTTTGTGCCTGTTCAGGTGGAAGGAATTATCACCGGCGTTTATGCTGTTTCATTCGACATGACCGAACGTGTGATGGCTGAATTGCGTTTATACAGGCTGTCAGAGGCGCTGCAACAGGCTGGTGAGCCTATTGCTATTACCGATGCGTATGGGGTGATCGAGTTTGCTAATTTGAAAATGCATCAGCTTTTTGCGTATGAAGAAGGTTGCCTGATAGGAACGAACCTGGAGACACTTGAGCATCGCATCGATGGCCGTAGTCAGTATAAAGAGAATGTCTGGGCTTCGGTGAAAGATGGTGTTCCATATAAGGGTGAGTTTTTCCATCAGTCAAAGACGGGGAAAATGCTTGATTTACGCTTGTCCTGTGCCCCGGTGCATGTTCCCGGAGCAGGAAGAGTCGATTACTTTGTGAATATTTATGAAGACATGAGTTTTCGTCGGGAGATGGAACAAATTGCTTTGCAATCACTGAAAATGGAAACAATAGGGACACTTGCCGGTGGTATTGCACATGATTTTAATAATTATTTAGGGGCTGTTACGGGCTCTGTTTATTTGCTTAAACGTGAACTGCAACATATGCCGGAGGCCTTTGAGCGTTTGAATAAGCTTGAACAAATTACCGATAGGGCAGCTTCACTGATAGCGCAGTTAATGACCTTTTCGCGCAATGAAAAACTGATCAATAAGCTTCTGCCTTATTCAGAGTTGATTGAAGAAACCAAAGAATTAAGTCAGTTGCTCATACCTAGGAATGTTGCCCTACATTGGCAGATAGCCAAACATATTTATATCAATGGTAACGCCAGCCAGCTGCAGCAGATCTTGTTAAATATGCTGAAAAATTCCAGTGATGCGATTAAAGATATTGAAAATCCCATGATTTCTGTCTCATTGTCGACAATAGAAGTAGGTGAAAAACTATCGAAGCGAAGTGGCCTGAGATTGGGTGAACGATTTGCCATGTTAACCGTGGAAGATAATGGTTGCGGCATAGAAGAGGGAAATAAAGAATCCATTTTTGATCCGTTTTTCACCACCAAAGAGATAGGTAAAGGGACAGGTATGGGTCTGGCAATGGCCTATGGCGCTGTACAATCGCATCTTGGCTGGATTGAACTGACTTCAAATAAGGGCGAAGGGACAGAGTTCCGACTTTATTTCCCCATGGTAAGCCATGAGGCATCAGGGCATCCTCCGCTTATTCAGGAAAACTCAGTAACCATTTTACTGGTTGATGATGAACCGATGATGCTGGATATTGGCTCTGAAATTTTAGCCGCACTCGGTTATCAGGTGGTGACGTGTGATAACGGAGAAGATGCGGTTAATTTATTCTGCAAGCACCCTGATCATTTCGCTATGGCTATTCTGGATGTCATGATGCCACGTCAGAATGGTGTAGAGACAGCATTAGCTTTGCGGAAAATATGTGCGGATTTCCCCATATTGTTCGCCACGGGATACGATGCTGATGCGGTTCCACAAAGCTTGTTATCCCGATCGAAAACCAGTTTAATTTCCAAGCCGTGGAAAATCGAAACGCTGGAATCCTTTATGCAGGCTTTGTTGGCTGATCAATAGTTCTGTGCTTTTCTTGTAAACTTGTTGCAGTGGGCTGTAAGGCGAGCGATGCAAGTTGTTCGGTTTTTACGAATTGTTCGATTGTTGATGACGATGACATGGTTAGCAGCTGTACCCGGGCGATTTTGAAAACACTGAATTACAAGGTGTTTGAAGCCGCAAATGGCATAGAAACTATGGCTTGCTTTGTGAGGGAAAAGGGCATCATTACACTGATCATTATGGATGTGGTGATGCCACGGCTCGGTGGCGTGAAAGCTACGTATAAAACCCGGAAAGTTGAGCCGGATGCTAAAGTTGTTTTCTCCACCGGCTATGACAAAGGCGAAGCGCAGAAGGGTGAGGTACTGGGTGCAAATATTGTTCTTTCCAAACCATTCAATGTTTCAGATCTGAGTCGGGTGGTTTGCGATTAATTGAAGGGCTGATGATGCGGCCAGCCAGTCTCTACCTTCAATCACGGATTTCATTGCACCAGTGCTTTAGAAATATCTGCTTATCCAGTCATAAAGCACTTCGCTGGTTACATCGTAAAGGGCGATTTGACGGAAAAGTTTGTCCGGATCCTGATTGCGAAAACCGAACTGATAGCTGACGATGTTCGGTTCCTCATCGTGCACGACCAGTAGAATTCGTTTGCCCGTCTTCATGCAGTCGATGGTCATCGCATCGGCCGGAATGCCGATCTCGCGCATCTTGTGGCTTACCGAGACCACCGGATCAATATATTTAAAGTCCTGCTGAATGCGCGTGTGAGCGATGGTTACAAGACCGGATATTCTTGATAATGCAGCGTTTTTCAAAGCAATAGCTCCTTTTTTTGATGTCTGTTGGGTTGACCGGCTATTGTGCCGTAAATTAGCACTCGTATGCAGGGTTGTTCAAAGGTTTCAAAGCATTGGCTGCATCTGCCTATAGTTTGTTGGTGTATAATCGCTGCGCCTTGCCATCGGGAATAGGCTTGTTGTTTTTTGTTCGGGCAGGCATTTTCTGCTTACCTCAGCGCAATAGCGCAGCTCAACAAGATGCACATGCTAAGGGTGACAGACGCTAAAGCAGGGAGAATAAATCATGCAGGTGATTCAGTCGGAACGCGATCGGTTGATTGTGCGCAGCGAGATGGCATTGGCGCTGGTGTTTTTTACAGCGTCTTTGCTGACGGGGGTGGCGGCCATGTATCTGTTCTTCAGTCGTAGTGGGGCGGAGGATGGTTATATCCCTGCGGCGCTGGCTGCTTTGGTGTTGCTGGCGATTACCGCAGTGTTGTTTGAGCGGGGTGAGTTTATTTTTGACCGCAAGGCGCGACGTGTACGCTGGCAAATGACCACATTGATTTCACGACGCAACGGCGAGGTTCCGTTTGATGAGATTCGCAGCATCGCCGTGCAGGAGTTGCGTGATACCGATGGCGGCCGGACTATGCGACTGGCGATAATCAGCGCAGCAGCAGAGGTGCCCCTGTCGCGCAGTTATAGTGGCTGTGAGGATCACATTGAGACACTGGCTGTGTTGCTGAATCAATGGGTGAGCGGCAAGGAATCCGATGTGGTCAAAGAGGGTATCCGCTCGGCGATGCAAGGCGGGCGGATCATAGAGGCGGTGAGTTCGTTGCGGGCAACTTATGGATTGTCGATCTTCGGTGCGAAGCGGGTGATTGCTCACCCCGTGTTGCTTGAAGCATTACCTTCGGCAACACAGGCGCGTGACGGCATTATCAGCGGCGGTGAAAATGCACAGTTGCTGGCAATTCTGGCGCTGATTTCATTGCTCACCGGGCCATTGCTGCTGGGCTTTGGTGTGTACTACAGCTATCTGGGGGAGAGCAGTAAGCAATGGCCGCAGCTTGCGGCAGAGGTGCTTGTTTCGGGACTGGACCACCACACGGGCGACGATGAGCGCCGTTTCCGCCTGGAATACTGTTATCAGGTGTCCGGCGAGAAATTTTGTGCCAGAACGCTCTATATCAAGCCGATGGCGGGGGACGATCCCTCCTACCCGCTGCTACACTATCCGTTCTATGTGCTGGATCGAGAGCGCATCCAAATGGGCGATTATCAAGCCGGTAAACAGATCACTATCCATTTCGATCCGGCCGACCCGCAAGCTGCGGTGGTGATCACCGGTGTGAGCGGTGCCAGTCTCGCCATGCTGGCGGTGGGTGGCGTGTTGACGCTGATCTACCTTTTCCTTGCCCGTCGTGATTTACGCAGCCGGCAGCAACCTTAGGTTCAGTCGGCGATTCAGCTCACCAAATGAGGCGGAACTGATGAATAACGTTAATTTTATTCATCCTTTCGATGATGGTAATGCTCGACTGGGTCGTGCGCTGAGCGAAAAATCGCTGGCGCAGTCACTCGCCTAAGCCTGGCTTGTTTGTCTTATTTCGCGCTGCAGTTTGAAAATAAATCATGAAAGTTCCTGTTTTTCTTCCGTGTATCATCAACATTGATGATTACAGCAAACTTTAGAAAGTTCATCTTTACCGCCGTGCTTAAGCAGCAGGTGATGCACTAAAGGGGAGGGGTGATGAGCAAGGGAATGATTTTATCAAACACGCATAATTTACAGCTATTGAAAGCAACAGATCGGGTGATGTCATGTTGAAGAGCGAGGGGGATATCGTCTTCGAAGAGACAGCCAGAAAGGCTGAACAGCTGGCAAAGGCCAATGCGGGCAGCTATAAGGTTCGACTTTTCCTCTTTGCTATTCTTGGTTACATGGTGATTTTTGGCATCCTTGCCTCTTTGTTCGGTCTCGTTGGTGGCCTTGGCTGGTTGGCTTTTTCCAGTAGTTCATTGCTCATTATGCTGTTACTGAAAAAGAAGCTGATTTTATTGATAGCGCCAACCATATGGGTATTGCTAAAGGCACTATGGGTTCGCTTCGAGCAGCCTCAGGGATACGAATTGAAACGCCAGCAGGCTCCCTTGTTGTTCAATGAACTGGATGAACTGCAGCTACGCTTGAATGCACCAAAGATTCACCGTGTGCTGCTTGAGCCTGAATTTAACGCCTCAATTTCGCAAACACCCCGGCTCGGTATCTTCGGCTGGCAACGTAATACGCTGACTTTGGGGCTTGAGCTTTTGTTGGTGCTTTCACCGGAACAGGCAAGGGCGGTGATTGCGCATGAGTTTGGGCATCTGTCCGGCAATCATTCCCGCTTCAGTGGTTGGATCTATCGGGTGCGTGTCACCTGGGGAACTCTCATGGAGGCATTTCATCAGCAGCAATCCTGGGGTGCCGGGTTGATGTGCCGTTTCTTCGATTGGTATGCGCCACGATTTGCCGCCTACTCGTTCGCTTTGGCGCGCTCAAACGAATACGAGGCCGATGCTATTTCCGCGCAACTGACTTCACCGGAGAGTACGAAAAAGGCGCTGGTGAATAGCTATGTCACCAGTTCTTACATCAATAATCATTACTGGGGTCACTTCTTTGAGCAGGCCGATACCCTGCCGGAACCGCCGCATGGACCGTGGCAGGGATTGCACGGTTTTCTCTCTGAGCATGAAATGGCTGCGGCGAAACTGGAGGAGATGTTACATCACGAACTGCAGGTGGAGACGGCTTATCACAACACGCATCCGGCATTGGCAGATCGTGTGCGAGCGCTAACGGGCGGTGCCGATAGTGAGCTTGAAGCAAAGCCGCTGAGTTCAGTTCAGGAGACAGCGGCATACAGCTGGTTCGGCGGTGAATACGAAACTATTATCCAGCAGTTTGATCATCAGTGGATGGAGAATATCGGCAGCCAGTGGCGGGAGCGGTTCGATTATGTGAAGCAGAGCCGGGAGAAGATGGCCGGGTTCCATGCGAAGCCGGTGAGTGATCTAAGCGATGAAGAGCTCTGGCAGCTTGCCCGATTCACAGAAGAGTTCGAAGGTGGTGTGGCATCATTAACTTACTACGATGCTTTTCAACAGCGTCATCCGGACGATGCCGATGCGGGCCTGATCGTAGGTCGAATTCTCTACGATAAAAATGATGAAGCACTGCTGACGCAGATGAAAAAGGCGCTGGCGCATCCGGCCCATGTGATCGAGGCATGTGAATATGCTTATTATTTCCTTACCCGCAACGAACGGCATGAAGAGGCCAACTGGTGGAAACAGAGGGCCGAAGAGCAGGTGCGTATCGACGCGGCGAGTGAGGCGGAACGAAGCGAACTCATGCCAAAAGATCCGATGAAGCGGGCGGATATTCCGATTGAGATGCGTCAGGCCATCATCGATGCACTGGCGGCACACCCGAAGGTGAAATCAGCCTGGATGGCCGAGAAGGTGATGCAGCATTATCCTGAGTTTCCGGCAGTTGCCATCGTCGTCAAACTCGGTGGATTTATAATCAACGAGGATAAGGTGGTAAGCGAACTGCTCGACGAGCTCGAAATCGACGGCACGATTTTTATCGTTCCCAAAAAGAGGGAGTATAAGAAGCTTACGAAGGCGATCATCAAGGTCGGAGTACGAATTGTCTGAGGTTCAGGCTCTTTTGTTGTCGCAAGATGTGATCTCGCGTCAGTAAATTGCCATGCTGCGTGAAAGCGCCTATCGTTGTAATATGTATTCTTTGGGGGCGAGGGGATGATTTTAAATAACAGTACTAACCTTAAAATTCAGACTTCGGTCAAGCTTAGGAGGTGGGGGAAGTATCACTTTTCCAGAATTCCAGAAAAATTGGCCGATATCTTCGGTAACGATACGATGACAATGGTCGAGGTGATGGTGTGAGGCTGATATTGCCTGAGATTCGACATGATCAGGCGGGGTTTCAGGCATTAGTGGGCTTGGCAGAAAAAACCGAAAACACCTATTTTGAAGATATCGATATCGACATGAGCACGGTTTCGTGGTTCGATGCCGATATGTGCTCGGCATTCGGTGCACTCCTGTACCGCATGGGTGAGAACGTGAATACGGTTAGATTACTTAATACTCGTCCCGGTGTTGACAACATTCTCTCGAAAAACGGATTCCTCAGTCACTATGGCCGTGAAAAGATACCTGATCGCTGGGGAACAACGATTCCCTACCAAAGGTTCGATGCGAAGGACGACCGTTACTTTGCCGATTATATTGAAAATGAGTTGATTCACAGGGATGAGATTCCAACCATGTCTTCAGGACTGCTTAAAAAATTTCGCGAAAGTATTTTTGAGATTTTTAGCAATGCAGTACTGCATTCACGTTCTGAATTGGGAATTTTTAGTTGTGGGCAGTTTTTTCCGGCTCGGCACTGCCTTGATTTCTCTGTGGCTGATTTAGGTATCGGCATGCGGGCAAATATTAAAGAGAATGCGGGACTTGACCTTTCGGCCGAGGATGCGATTTGCTGGTCGACTGAAGGGCGCAATACAACCAAACGAGGCCCCGTACCGGGTGGGCTGGGGCTTAAATTACTTGGAGAGTTCATTGATTTAAACGGAGGGTGCATTCAGATTGTGTCGGATGCTGGTTATTGGCGGAGAGAAAATAAGATAACTACCACCGGCCTACTTATCCATTCCTTTCCAGGCACCGTCGTAACCATTGAAATAAATACGGCTGATACGAATACATATATGCTGACTACCGAGGCTAGCGCTACGGACATATTTTGAGGTGATAAAAAGTGGAAAAAGCGATGACGATATCTATATTCGAGATAGTGGGAAGTCCTTTGTGTGTTGCCTCCGGCGATGGGCAGAAGGTGTATGAACGCCTCTCAGTTGCACTTAAAGATAGTCGGCGCGTGTCTCTCTCATTTTACAATATTTCGACGTTAACATCTGCATTTCTGAATTCAGCCGTTGGTCAGTTGTATGGCGAATTCAGTGAAGTGCAAATCCGCGCCTTATTAAATGTGCAGGACATGCAGCCGGATGATCTGGCTCTGTTAAAGCGGGTGGTTGAAACAGCAAAGCAATACTTCAGAGACCCTCAGAAATTTGATCAGGCTGTTCGAGAGTCATTGGGAGATGAAAACGATGAAGCATAACCCTGTGGCAGTAACTGATTATAGCTTCGAGGCTGAAGATGAGTTGTTTTTGGATACCAATATCTGGCTGCTTGTCTATGGACCGCAAAAACCGGGAGACCGGAGAGTGGCAATCTACTCTCAAGCGCTCGCAAACATTCTCGCCGCAAAAAGCCGTATTTATATTGATGTGCTGATTGTTTCCGAATTCATTAACACCTATGCCCGTCTGAAATGGAATGTAATGGGCAAGCCGCACGGTGATTTCAAACTATTTCGAAATAGCGCCGATTTTAAGCCGATTTCCCGCGATATTGCTGCCGATGTCAAACAAGTGTTGAATCATTGCTCGCGTGTGGAAAATGGCTTTGAGACGTTAGATATAGATGCTTTAATTGCCGAATATGCAGCTGGAGATGCTGATTTCAATGACCAGGTTATCACTGCTTTGTGTCATAGGAAGGGCTTGAAGTTGATTACAGATGATGGTGATTTTCATGGGCAGGGCATTCCAGTAGTCACGGCGAACAGACGGTTATTGGCGTAAACTGCGAGTTGTACGAATTGTCTGAGGTTCAGGCTCTTTTATGGCTTTAATATGATGCCTTGTATCAGCAACTGTTAGCAAATTACCATGCGACGCGAATACGCCTATTGTTGTTTTAATGTTCTTTGGGAGGTGACAGATATGCCTGTCATGATGGAAGGAGGGAGTATGAGAAAATCCGCGAACTTAGACACAATCTATAAGATGCCACTCATGATCGAATGAAAGAAGCGATGGCACTCATATATGATTGTCATACGTGTCCTTTTACCATGGTTCCGGTTGAATAGCGTCATGCTCCGCGTTCTCCTAGCCACAGTAATCTTCACCTTAATAAGCGGATGCGGCGTCACTTCCTGGCACTCCACCTTTAACAAAGATCTGGCCCTGTTGGATAACGATTTAAAAGTCATTACCCTCACCGAAGGCGGAACAACCTCTTATGAGATGGTCACCCCCGCGATCACGGGCAGACACCCCTCAGGAGAAAGGAATACCACACTCACTACCGGAACCCATCTGCTTGAGTGCTCCCTGTCACTACACGATGAGAAGGTGCAATGTGCTTCACCGGCAAAACTATCCAAACTCAAGGGCGGCGACAGCTTCTATGAATCAGTTCGCTCCGGTGTCTTTGTAAGTAGAAACTTCGATAGTTTCAAAAAGTTTTCCGATGGTAAGTTTGTAGGATTCTGGGACAAGGGACATTACTGGTTAACCACAGACCGTCACCATTTATTCTACAACTACCAGATATATAACGCCGATTCCATGCAGGCCGTTAAACAAATCAATCAATCAGAGTTCTTGAAGTTTAAAGAATATACGGCAAGACAATTCAGATACGATGGCAGATTGCTGCTCAGCAATGATATCAAGCACTTTGCCTTACTGGGATATGATCCAAGAATGAACGTAGATCCTGCCGGCCCAATTGGATATATCTACCACATCGAATCAGGCAAGATCACGGAGATCCCACGTCCAAAGAAATTGCCGGATGGTCTTACGCTTATTTATGCTGCCGAATATCAAGGGAGTTACTATTATTTGCTTGAACCTGTTCCAGGTGAACACACAGGTATGGGGTATTACATCTACTCCTATCCGGATGATAAGCTGATCGCATTACCGAAGACGAATATTTCAACTCGCAAAGTCTGGGATATTGCAAATGGAAGATTGTTTTCCACAAGAATCAGCGTGCACCGCCCGGACATTGCCGAGGTATCTGTCATCGACTACAAAAAGAATATCAGCTACGAATTTATCATGGACAGCACTGCCCAATCACCAAAATGAATATATCCTATCAATAGGGTCGATTGATCCCGGGATTTTGAATCGAAGCCATCCTGATGAATTTTCATAATCTTTGCGTCTTTGTGGTTAACCCTTTTTAGCTTTTTCAAGGTCAGACTAAAGTACACAGCCTACGGGCGACCAAACCTTTCTCTTAAGCTGACAATAAACGCTTCATCAACGCGCTTTGAAATCATCTCAAGCGGAGAATAACCACGCTTCCAGGCCAGATGAAAAGTAAGCAGAAGCAGCAATATCACTACGACAAAGTTGGGCCAGGCATCGAGTTCCCATTGGCCATTCCAGAGCCATTCCTGATTTGAAAACGGATACATATACTGGATCGTCCATGCGTGGCCGTCGCTCTGTCTGCCGCTGATCAGATCTTCAATCAGGTGCAGATGAAAGCTGAAGAAGGCAAATGCAGCGATAAGCCAGTTACGTTTGAACAGCAGGTAAACCGTGAGTGCCAGGAGCAGGCCGAACAGGAGATTGTGTGCAAGCACGTGATGATATTTACTCCACCACATCAGCGGGTTGTCCGAGCTTTTGGTCAGGAATTCAGCGATAAGGCCAAGACCATCGAGATCAGGAATAACACATGCCAGCGTAATAGCGATGCGTTCGCGACAGGTAAAAGAAGCACTGGCATTGGCAATTACCCAGCCAGTAAGGATGTGATTGATCGGACTCATGAAACGATTATTAATATTTATCGAAAAAATGTCATCAAGAGAAAAAAGAAATGCTTCTCTATATGATGTTTTTCAGCGCCAGCCGACTTTCCAATGCTGGTATTCAGAGAACCAAGCGGTAGTGGGGGGATGTTTCCTGTAAAATATTTATCGCGCCACATAAAGTGGCACGTAATGGCCAAAGATTATAAGAGCTTTAGCACGGATTTTTTATAAATCTTTGAGTCTTTGAGGTTAACCCTTGCAAGCCTTTCGTGGCGGAATCAGAGGGTCACAACAGATCAAGCGTGCGATCCAGGCCGCCGTAGGAGAGGGCGTAGGGGGCGAGCTCCCTGACTCTGGGTTTGGCGTGGAAGGCGATGCCCATGCCTGCGACCTCGATCATCGGCAGATCGTTGGCACCATCACCGATGGCAATGGTCTGCGACATGGGAATGTTCCACTCTTGCGCTTTAGCGAGCAGCGTTGTGCGTTTGGTATTGGCATCGACGATGTTGCCGATAAAGCCGCCGGTGAGTTTGCCGTCAACAATCTCAAGCTCGTTACCGAGTGAAAAATCCAGCCCGAGCATTTTCTCGAAATGATGGGTGTAGAAGGTGAAGCCACCGGATACGAGGCCGGTTTTCCAGCCGTGTGCCTGCAAACCCCGAATCAATGCCTGAGCTCCGTCAGTGAAGCGTATGCGCTCATCCAGTACCCGCTGAAGCACAGAGACATCAAGCCCTTTGAGCAGTTTGACGCGCTCGGTGAAGGAGGCCGCGAAATCAAGCTTGCCCTCCATCGACATCTGGGTAATAGCGGCGACTTTTTCTTTCATGCCGATGAAGTCGGCAATTTCATCGATGCATTCGTTTTGAATCAGCGTCGAATCCATATCCATCAACAACAGGCCGGGCTCACTGAGGTTCGGTGAGGGTTTGAGTGATGTGATAGCGATATCAACCTTCAGGCGCTCCGAGAGCGGGCGCAGGCGGGCGGTCATGACTTTGGCATCTACATTGCCTGCCAGCAGCATGCGGCAGTAGCCTGTTTGCGTTGATGCATGCAGAACTGCAATACGCTCCAGAGCCAGTGACTGGCATATTTCCTTGAAAGCCTCATATGTGTCACAGCCAAAAATGTGCGCATTCATGTGAGCAGCTTGCAGTTTTGACTGCCAGGTATCCAGCCATTTACCTTCCTGCTGCATAATCTGCATCTGCACGGCTTCCAGCGATGATGCGCTGTAGTGTTCGCGCAGCCGCCAAGCATCATGCGTGCTGCAAAGCAGTAAGCGGCCGCCGCCGGGCGTGCCGAACAACGGCGAGTTCAGCGGGATCGGTAGTTGGTAGTCGGGCGGTAACAGAAAATTACTCAGCATGAACGGCTCCTTGATGATCCGTGAATTCTGCCAGAGTTGCGTGTGAAAACCAGATGGGCGAAGCCGGACATGATTGCCATGCAGTATGCGACTCTATCCTTGAATCACGCAGTTTGGGGGATGGAGGTCATTCATAATTCTGGAGGGCGAGGGAATAATTTCAAACAACAGTTCCAGTCTTAATCTTTCGACTTCAGCCCATTCCTGGCGTGGAGATAAATATTGTAATGGGATGGTCCGTCCCGCTCATCAAACGGCATCGCAATGTGCCAGAATGGAGATATTCCAAACGAAGAAGGAGCGAGACGAACCATGAACAAGTATAGCGATCAGAAAAGCATCAAGGTAGTGGGCATAGATTTGGCGAAGAGCGTATTTCATCTGCATGGATTGGATAAAAGCGGTCATACCATGATGCGCAAGCGGCTGAGTCGTCAGAAGCTGATTGAGTTGATGGCACAGCTTCCCCCGTGCCTGGTGGGTATGGAGGCGTGTGGAGGCTCTCACGACTGGGCACGTAGATTAATGGCGATGGGGCATGATGTCCGACTCATTAGTCCCCAGTTTGTAAAGCCGTATGTGAAGAGCAACAAGAACGATGCGGCTGATGCCGCAGCGATCTGTGAGGCGGTGCAACGTCCGGATATGCGCTTTGTGCCGATCAAAAGTGTTGAGCAGCAGGATATCCAGAGCCTGCACCGTGCACGCTCACTGGTCGTATCGCATCGAACAGCACAGGCAAATCAGATGCGTGGTTTGATGCTGGAATATGGTGTGGTTATCGCCAAAAGCGTTGCTGCATTGCGTAAAGCAGTGCCGGAAATCCTGGAAGATGCGGACAATGCTTTAACACCCATGTTCAGAGAGCTTCTCTGTGGATTATGGGAAGAGATGCTCAGGCTGGATCAGCGTATTTCGACTTATGATGCAGAAATCAAACATCTGAGTGAACAGAGCGAGGTGTGTAAGCGACTCATGACGATTCCCGGCATCGGGCCAATGGTATCCACCGCACTGGTTGCGGCAGTTGCTGATGGCAAAGCGTTTAAGAGTGGTCGGGAGATGGCGGCATGGTTAGGGCTTGTTCCAAGACAACACTCAACGGGTGGTAAGCCGAGGCTTCTGGGTATCAGCAAGCGAGGTGATGTCTATCTGCGCAAACTGCTGATTCACGGTGCACGGGCAGCTCTGCGCTGGGCAGACAGGAAGCAGGACAGGCGTAGTCGATGGGTGAGTGATCTGGCAACCAGACGAGGTCAGAATATCGCAGCAGTAGCTTTGGCCAACAAGACAGTACGCACAGCCTGGGCACTGATGACCAGAGAAGAAGAGTACAGAACTGCTACAGCAACGGTTTAAGAGTAGAAAGGAGTTTCAAGTAAATTGCGCGGATTGAGTGAGTGATGGCGACAAAGGCAGATAGCTGCATTTCCACAAGCCTGACGGGGACACGGGTCAATATAGACCGTTATTGTGATGAGGCCGGAAATGTGCAGCGAATTCCATCGGGGCCAGAAGCTACCCAGCTTCAAACAAAGGCCGGATATATGTATGCAATTTTCCTTTAAAGCCGATCAAACTTTTCCTTGCAATGCGGGACGGTCCATATATGTCCCCGGAACTTATTTACACCAAAGCGGTTCGCCACCTGATTGCAGGTAGATGCCAGATTGTCAGATCAGCGCATTGATGTAGCGGTTCAAGCTTACACCCTGCTCGGCAGCATGAATCACCAGTTCGCGGTGCTTGGCAAGTGGTATGCACAGTTTGAACTCGCCGCTGAACTTGCGTTCGGCAATGGCTATGGGAACAGCTTCACCATTGGCCTGCATGTCGGCCACGGCATCCTTGACCACCTGACAGATACCTTTGATCGCCTTTCCAGGGCATTTTGTAAACCTTGTGGCTGGTGCCGTCCTGCCGGGGTTCACCGAAGAAATACGCGGCAACCTTGTATGCATCCGAAAACCTCACGTTATTCGGATTTTTTGCCATGTCGGCGACAAGATTACCGATACTTCCCATGTGAAGGCATGGTTCCAATAATGAAACCATGCGTCAAGCCTGAGTGAATCTATCAAATAGTGTGTATCACTACTGTCCCGACGTTAAATCGAACAAATTCAATTGGTTATGCATATTGCCCTCCGGCATTGTGTTTTCACAATCTGTAAGCGCCTGAAATAGCGCCATTCTTTCGAACAACGTAACGCTCAAAATCTGTAGAATTGTGTAGAGACTGGTCTCCAGTTTGAGGCGCTTTTTGATGATGGCCACCAGCACATAGACGGATACGGCGTCCATACCTGAGTCTTCACTGCGTTTTCCGACGTTCCGAAGAAGGATTTGATGCGCAGGTGCTGTTTGATCCATTTGAAGAACAGTTCTACCTGCCACCGGTAGCGGTAAAGCCTGGTGATGGTCAATGCGGGCAATGTGAAGTTGTTGGTCAGAAACACGAAGGTCTTGTTGGTTTCGATATCGTGGTACTTGATGCGTCGGAGTTTCTCCGGGTAATCCTTGTGCGAATAGAATCCGGTCAGCACTACGGTCTGGTCGCACCTGAGTCCGGTGCTCTTGTCTACCGGGCGAGAGTACAACCGACGGAACTTCAAATTGGCTTTGGCCCGTGTAACGAAGAATGCCAGACATTGGCTCAGCGCGTACAATCTGGCGAAGTCCACATAACCCCGATCCATAATGTAGAACGCGCCAGGTTCCGGAATCAGAATATCGAGCACATTGACGTCGTGCAGTTTGCCATCGCTGATGTGAATAAATGTGGGAATATTGCCGCGTAAATCCAGCAGGGTGTGCAGTTTGACCGCTGCTTTGGTGCTCCGGAAGTTCGCCCATGGGAATACTGACAAACACAGGTCGATGGTCGTGGAGTCCAAGGCATAAATGGTGTTGTCGAGATCGAGCCCCAAGTCCTCGTCTGCATAAAGCTTGCGGGCAGTTGGAATCAGTGATTGCGCAAAGTCGGCATAGATGCGCCAATCCTTGCGTTCGTTCGCCTTGGCCAAGGTGGCTCGTGCTATGCCGCCGTGAATGCCCATGTGATGGAGCTTCGTCTTCTGGGCGCGCAGACAGGCTTCTATATCCCGCAGGCTTTCCCTGCATGTGAGCTGGGCAAACGCCATGGCGTAATATTGATCGCGACAAGTTAATGTCTTGATTTTGTGATTGCCTTGGTAGCGATGGACGCAGCGACGGAACGTATGCATCGGAAGGTGATCCATGAGCTGAGAAAAGATGAGCTTGCCTGTGTGCATGCGGGAAAACCTCCTGTCGCTGCCATGCGACAGAGGTATTGTGCGAAGCACGATCATATTTCCGACATTCCGCACCCATAATTTTTAATTTCAGGAATAACACCTGAGATAGCGAGTTCCCATTAGGCGCAACAGTTTCTCATGTTGATTATTGATATTGAGCACAGCGGTCTTTGTTTGTTTCATAT
>Ga0210013_1000250_pt1 | contig 45400 bp, 44 predicted proteins | sample CryGeymeta201506_FD_185553 | JGI IMG/M metagenome (GOLD analysis project Ga0210013, IMG submission 185553) | Groundwater microbial communities from Crystal Geyser aquifers in Utah, USA - Crystal Geyser metaG 2015-06 (SPAdes) (version 2) | ecosystem: Environmental > Aquatic > Deep subsurface >...
TTATCTGTGTCGGCGATGTTGTAAGCAATTCAATGTTATGCGAGGGATGGGATGTCAATTTATGTGTGTATGATAATAAGACATTAAGAAAGGAATTAAGAAAGGAATTAAGAAAGGAATTAAGAAATGACTATAACAAATACAAAGATAAAAATAAGAAAAATTTAGAAAATTTCAAAGGTAAGAAATTTACCGTGTGGAATCCTGCGGGAATGCTTACAGAGCATGCCTTTGAAATCGTCCAGGATGCATTAAATTTTAAACACTCGCTGATTTTTGTTGACGGTGAGGAGGACTTATTTGTTATTCCCTGCGTTAAAGTTTGTCCGCCAGATACTTTTTTGTTTTATGGGCAGCCAAACGAGGGAATTGTAATGGTTGAAATTAATATGGCTGTGCAGAAAGATATTGAAAATTTATTTGGCGGATTTTATGCAGGGGTCTGTGAAGAAGTATGTGCTTACGGGCATGAAAATGTGCTTTCCGGACACAAAATAACATTTGAAGTCACAAAGGATGAATATTTAACAAAAAAAGGAGATTGTATAATAGGAGTTAATGCCGATAAAGGTCTTGCGGATTTTTCGGAAAATTTTAAAGATACATTAAAGCATGCAGACACATTCGTAAAAATTTTCATAGCCGGCGCCCAGTTCAGGGAAGAAGTCAATGCGAGAGGCAGCAAAAATTTAATTTTAACGAATGAGAATGACATTGTCGTAAGGAAAAGTAAATTTATAGATGACAGAACTATTGCCATAATGGCGGATAAAGCAGCAGCTGATTTAGACAGAGAAATGGTTAAAATGCTGGCAAAAGGAAAAGAAAAGGCAGCAATAATTTTGAAATTTGTTGTCTGGCAGGAGCAAATAAATGAGAAATATAAATTTTAAATGAGAAATATAAATTTTAAATTCCTAAAAATTTCATTCCTGTCATTGCGGCATAAATAACAACCGAAATTTTGAACGCCTTGCCAATCACAATCCACAATAAAAATTTCTTAAAATCCATCTTCAAAGCACCTGCAACAATTGTAAGCAGGTCCCCGACAAACGGAATCCACGGAACTGCCAACAGTACAAATACCCCGTATTTGTTGAACCAGGCCTCTAATTTTTTCTCGTCTTTAACTTTTCTTTTTATTATCCAATATATTCCCTTAATTCCAATAAGGTAATTTAGCGTTGCACCACATACCGAACCAATAAGGGCAAAAACAAAAACATTTATTAAACTCGTAGATTGTAATTTCGCACTAAGGATTATTAACGGTTCAGACGGAATCGGCAATATGGAAGATGATAAAAAACATACTATCAGTAAGCCAATCAGTTCATATTCTATAAAAATATCTTCAAAATTTACCATTTAAATTTAATTAATGGTTTTTATTTTATTTTTATTTATTTATAAATTAGTTATTTTATTTTAACACTATTTAAGAATATTTGGTATTTCATTATTTCATTTCATTATTTCATTTCATTACTTTACATTACTTTCATTTCATTACTTTACATTACTTTAATTTCATTATTTCATTTCATTACTTTACATTACTTTAATTTCATTATTTCATTTCATTACTTTACATTACTTTAATTTCATTATTTAATTTCATTATTTAATTTCATTATTTAATTTCATTATTTCATTTCATTATTTCATTTCATTATTTAATTTTTAAAATTTATAAAATTAATTGTAAAACATGAATAAAAGATAAATTTAAAAGGAAAATGAGGTGTCCGGAATGTAAAGGAATTATGTTTGTATTTGGTAAAATACAGACAGAAAAAGCCCAGCAGGATGCGATAAAAAGGTATTTAAAAAATACATACCTGCCTGAATTAGGGGCTAAAAAGGAAAATTTAATCGCAGATTTGGAAGGTGCAGAACATATCTATAAAGAAGGAATCATTGAAATTATGGGAAAAAGCGGGGTGATTGGAAATTTAAGTGTAAAAAGTGATATAAAAATAGATAAAAGATACGGCTGTCAAATAGGAGGAGATGCATTTATTTATCCTCTGGGAAAAGCTGTCTTTGAAAATGGCCATACAACAATATATTCAGACAATGGCGATAAAGGAGAATGTCTGTTCACGATTGAGGACTTTTCACTGGCTAAAGAAAAGCAAATTGCCTTATGGGAAAATTTAAAGAAAAATTTAGATAAAAATATTATTGATAAAGTGACTTTGCTAAATGATCTGGAGGGGTGTGAAATAAGCCGTGAAGGGTGTGAAATACTTGTTAAAAAGGAAAATAAAGCAGTTCTTTTAATTTATTTAAAGTGTGTTCTTTCTTTAAATGCTGAAAAAGAAAAGGAATGGACAATTGGCTTTACCGAAAAGACCGATAATGAAATACAAATATTTTATGAAAGTGCTTTTCCTGATACTAAAACCGGCGAAATTATATGCTCAAATTGCGGAACGATTATAGAATCAGATATTATAGATACCGGTGCTGAATGGCGTTCATTTGACAGCGGGCAGAGAGAAAAAAGATCAAGGGCAAGTGGTGCAATAAAAGATGCAAAAGTAAGTAGGGGACTTACAACTGAAATAGACAGATATGACAGGGATGCAAAAGGCGGTGGATTTGAGGCGGAAAGAAAAGTTGAATTATACAGAATGAGAAGATTACAAACAAGAAGCAGGATGAGCGATAGTGTGGGTAGAAATTTATCAATTGCATTGCCGGAACTTGACAGGATGTGTAGTTTGCTGGAGCTGGGAGAAACAATAAAGGAGGACTGTGCTCACTTATACAGGCAGGCGGTAGATAAGGGATTTGTTAAAGGAAGAAGTATAGAAAGTATACTTGGTGCAATAATATGCTATACAACAAGAAATAAGGGCGAACCAAGAACACTGGAAGAAATTGCAGAAAAAAGCGGAATATCAAAAAAAGAGATAGGGAGAAGTTATAAACATACACTTAAATCCATGAATCTAAAACCGCCCAGAACAAATGTAGAAAATTATATTACTTTGTACGCTTCAAAACTTGGAATTTCAAATACTGCCGAAGAAGAGGCGCAGAAAATACTTGCCGATGCAAAAAAGTACGGAATTACTGCTGGAAGGGGGCCTTCGGGGATTGCAGGAGCAATAATATATCTGGCATGCGAATGCATCGGGGAGAACTTTCCAAAGAAAGAACTGCTGGGTTTAGTGGGAATTACCCTTTCAACACTTCACAGCAGACGGGAAGAAATTAAAAATAAATTAAAGCTTTAACAAAACACAATCTAACATGCTTGGTTTTGAATTTGACAAAGGCAAATACAAAATCGCTTCAAAACATCAAAAGGAATGAGGCAATAAAATAATACCTAATTTAAAATTAAAAGTTTATAGGAACGAATCCATACTTGATTTGGGCTGCGGAGATGAAATACTGACTGAAAAATTATTGCAATTAGTACCAGACAGAAGGGTAGTTGAAATTGATGATTCTGTCGGAATGCTTAGCGAAGCGAAAAAATCAGAAAAAGAAAATTTACATTTCCTTGTCATGGATATTAACGATATGGACTTTTCAGATGAATTTGATTTGATATTTTCAAATGCTGTTTTGCATTGGGTTAAAAACATAAAAAATTACTTGTAAATTGTCGTGCTGCTTTGAAATCCTGCGGAATAATCAGATTTAATTTTGCCGGTGAGGGCAACTGCTCAAATTTTTTTGCTGTTGTTAAAGAAATACTCTGATATGATAAATTTCAGAAATACTTTTAGAAATTTCAATGGCTATAGTATGTGCCAACAATTGAAGAATATACCTTGCTGGCAAAGGGCTCAAAATTTAAGGATGCAGATGTTTGGGGTGAAAATGTAGATAGATATTTTAATAATACAGATGAAATGACAATGTGGATAGATCAGCCGTCGCTTGTGCCTTTTTTGAAACAAATAACAGACGAAGAAATGATGATTGAGAGGACTCAAAGAGAAGATGGAAGATGTTTTGAAACATTCAGAAGAATCAATGTTTTTGCAGGAAAATGAATGACGATAAAAAAGCAGCAATTGTTGTTTTACTTTTGATTATCTTAACTATTGCAGCATATCCGTTTACATCATTAACAGATGATAAGCAGGAAATTTACGGAATTCAAAGTTACAGCTTCTTTCAGGAGGGAAAAATTTATCCGTTAATTACCGCAATATTTACTCATCTTGATGAACGGCATATTTTTGGCAACACGGTTTTCCTTTTTGTTTTCGGAATAACTTTGGCAACATTTATCGGATGGAAAAAATTTCTTGTTGTTTATTTTATTGGAGGAACTGTGGGAAATTTAGCATGGGTAATTTATCCAGTTATTGATGAAGGAGCAGCTTCTGTTACTGCTGTCGGTGCTTCTGGTGCGGTTTTTGCTGCAATAGCTGCTCTCGCAATGGCAAAGCCGAAAAATGCAGCTGACATTGCCGAAAAATCAGAAATTTTAAAATTTTTTTCTTATGTTCCATGGCTTGGACTTATTTATACACTAATTATGGGAGAAGGAATACTCGGATTTCTTGGAATAATATTTTATTTCCTTTTTGTTACAATTCCTGACTTAATTTTAGGAGTAGCAACAGCACACGCAGCACACTTTGGTGGGATGCTCGCCGGACTGATTTTGGGCATTTTGTTTAAATTTAAAGGTGATGAAAATGCAAAAAATAAAGAAGGTGCTGGAAAAAAATACGAGGATATTATGCCGGTCCATGATTACAATGATATAGTCAAAACCTGATAAATTTACTGCGATTCAGAGATTACAATAAATTTGGAAATTTTGAAAACAGAAATTTAATAACTCCCTCATAATTATAGGTAAGTTTAATTAATAAATAAATTATTTTAATTACGGAAATTTAAAAAATGGATGTGGAAATTTTAAACCAAAAGGACAACCGATTGCTGGAAAGAAAGGAATTAAATTTAAAGGTCTTATTTGAAGCCAATAAAGCAACACCAAAATTAAATGAAATAAAGGACACAATTACAGCAAAGTTAAATTTAAATCCGTCTTTGACAGTAATTGACAATATACATCAGCCGTTCGGTGTGCATTATTCGGAGGTTTATACAAAGGAATATGACAATGAAAATGCGATGACGGTGGAAACAAGACCTGTCTTAAAGAAAAATTTCGGAGATGAAAAGGTTAATGCACTTATGGGAATAAAAAAGAAGAAAAAATTAAAAGGCAAAAAGAAAGCAGCACAGGCAAAAAAATAAATAAAATTTAATGCATAAATTCATAAATTCATAAATTCATATAATGTTCTAAAATGGCAGCAGCAAAAGAAAAAGCAAAGAAGACAACCAAAAAAAGTGAAAATTACAATATTGTGGGCAATAAATTAATTAGAACAACAAAATTTTGCACGAGGTGCGGAGAGGGTGTATTCATGGCAAAGCATAAGGATAGATATAGCTGTGGAAAGTGCGGATATACCGAGTTCATCGGAAAGAAATAAGTGGGTTATGGTTATGGATGCCTTTAAAAAGTAAGTATTTATCTGTTAAAATATATCATTAGATAACATCGAATTGAGGGGTCAAGTAAATTTTAAAACACATATACCTCATTCGCCTTGAAATAGACATAAATTTTATCGTTAATACCTAAATTTAATTCCTCAAACGCCTGCTTTGTTATAAAAACAGCGAGTGGAATTCCAACATCAGCAACAACCTTTATTATGCCTTCCCTCCTCGGAATTTTTGAAATTTCGCAGATTTTCCCTTTGAAACTGTTTCGTGCGCTTGTCAGAATACTGTTTTTTGAAATCACAATATTTTCAGGATGGATTATCATAAAGACCCTGCCTTCATTTAAATTTGTTGAGTATATTTTTATTCCATTGACATCAATAATAGCAATCCTGTTTTCAACCCTGCTGATTCCTTCAAATAAATTTTCCGCCCCTGTAAATTTTGCGACAAATTCCGACCTGGGATTTCTGAAAATTTCATCTGCTTTGCCTGTTTGCAAAATTTCGCCTTTGTGCATTACCCCAAGACGATCTGCAAGTGAAATTGCTTCTTCAAAATTGTGTGTTATATGGATGGTTGTTAAATTTCTTTCTTTATGAATTTCTTTCAGAAAATTTTTAACTTCATTTTGTGTGTTAGGATCCAAAGCAGCAAGAGGTTCATCCAAAAGCAAAATTTTCGGATTTATGACCAGGACCCTTGCCAGTGATATTCTTTGCTTTTCTCCGCAGCTCAGATTTTTAACATCACTGTCCAGCAGATGATGGACTTTTAAAATTTTTGAAATTTCACAGACATTTTCATTAATCGCTTCTTCACTAAATTTTCTGATTTTTAATCCGAATTTTATATTGTCCATCACATTTAAATTTGGAAATAATGCATAATCCTGATAAACCAGACCGGTATTTCTCTTTTCTATCGGAACATTGCTGATGTCAATTCCGTCAATAAAAATTTTTCCGCTGAATTTATGTAAGCCGGCAATACACTCAACCAGTATTGTTTTTCCAGCCCCTGTCTCTCCTAAAATTACAAAGTATTCACCATGATTAATTTCTAAATTTATGTTTTTTAGTTCAAATTTTCCGAGTTTTAACGACAGGTCATGGATTTTTATCATTTTAAAATTTACTTTTTCTTTCTAATCATTTTAAAATTTACTTTTTCTTTCTAATCAGAAATCTTAAAAGTATAAAGACAATCAGGCAGAATATCAGCAATATTGCCGCAACTGCCTGCGAGACATATAATCCAGCAGTTAAAAATTTGTCATATATAATTGTTGTTGCAACCATGGGATAATAAGCAATTATTATTATTGCTCCGAATTCACTTATTGCCCGTGCCCATGTCATCACTGCTCCGACAAAAATATTTCTGAATGCGAGAGGAAATGAAATTTTTAAAAATACATAAAAAGGACTTGCTCCCAATGTCCTCGCAGCATTTTCCAGCCGGACATCTACGTTTTCAAAGCCCTCCCGTGAATAATTTATTATAAATGGAATGCTTACAAACAGCATCGCAAGTATAATTCCCGGAAGCGCATCAACAAATCTTATGAAGGAAAATTGTCCTATTAGTCCATGGGTTCCGAAGACGCTTAATAATGCGATTCCGGCAACTGTGTGGGGAACGACAACAGGAACATCAATCATGCCTTCAATAATTGTCTTTCCGTAAAAATTTTTTCTTGCCAAAAGATAAGCAAGAGGAACCCCGAATATAAATGCAATCACGGTTGCTAAAAATGCACAGAAAAAACTTAAAAGTATGGATTCCAAAACTACTTCGTCGGTTAAATTTTGGATGAAAATTTGTGTATTAAATACAGCAGATAAAATCAGATTTGCAAGAGGAATTAAAATAAACAGCAAGATTAATATTCCCAAAATTGCGAATACCAGAGTAAGTTTTTCTTTCATTCTGTTTTGTTAACAATGTGTATCCTGACTATTTGTATCCTTCACCTCTCAAATCAGGCGGAAATGAAAATTTTATCCATTGTAAAAGGTAAAGGGTGTAGCAAATTTATTTTCCTTCAACAACCAGATTTTTTAATTCATCGGGAACATTGCTTATATTATCAGCAATTGCTGGGGTAATCGGCAGCTGTCCCATATCCCTAAAGACCTTCTGGCCGTTTTCATCTATTACTGATTTTACAAATTCAATTGCTTCTTTTTTATGTTGTGCATTTTTTGGAATTGTGATTCCATAAACAATTGCATTTCCATGTTGAACATTTCCATCTTCAAGTTTGACACTGGCTTTTTTATAAATTTCATTCTTTGCATCATCTCCTAGGTTAATTTCCGGAGGCAACTCAACAAAATTAAATTTGTTCTGAATGGCAACACTTCTGTATATGAAAAAATAGTCAATCTCTCTCCTTTGAAGCCCGGATATCAGTTCCATTTCCAAACTTCTAACCATTACTTTATTTGTATTCGGGTTTATTTTTGCTGAATTTGGAACAATAATTATACAGGTTAAATTTAAATTTTCACCTTCGCATTTTGCTTTAATATTTGTGTTTTTTTCAACCAAATCGTCAAAAATTTTGCCATCATTGTATTTAAACTCTGCAAGCTGCACAACCATTACAGAACGATAACCGCATGGGTCGTTATTGGGATTTGAAAAGCCAAATTTAACATCGTCCTTTCTTAAAATTTCATACCAGTTATCTTTATTTATCTTGTTCCAGTGGTTGCTTTTGTTTGTGTAGGCAATTACAATGTCATTCGCTGCAAATTTTATTGTGAAGTCAGAATAGTTAGGATACATCATCTGCGGAATTAAGAAGGCATCAGCAGAGGTAACAACATCTGCATCTTTGTGCAGTTCGGTAACCTTTTTAATTGTTTGCACACTTCCCGCTGCTTCTCGCTGAACATCAACATTCTTATGTTCTTTTTCAAATTCCTTTTCAACATCCGATAACGGTTCGGTTAAACTTCCGGCATGAAAAATCTTCAATTGAACATACTCATTTGTTTGAGTAATATTTTCTTTTGGTTTTTCTTCAACACAACCGCTTAATAACACGCTTAACAACACAATTCCTGCTATTAACACTGTCAAATCTGCTGTTCCTGTTAATTTTATTTTTTGTTCCATCTTTGACTTTATAATAATTATATTTTAATATAATAATTATATTTTAATAAACATATATTTAGAATAACATATATTTAGAATAACATATATTTAGAATAATATAGGTTTTGAAAATAAATATCTGAAAACATGTAAATTTTACATGTAAATTTATAGATAAGAAAATTTATTTCCCCATCATAACATCCGTTGCTTTTATGATTGCAAATGTCTTATCTCCCTTCTTTAATTTCAAACGCTCGGCAGATGTTCTCGTTATTAAAGCAACAATTTCAACCGGGTTATCAATTTTTATCTTTATTTCGGCAGCAACACCTTCAATCTTAATTTCTTCTATTGTTCCGTTCCCGGAAGCGCATCAACAAATCTTATGAAGGAAAATTGTCCTATTAGTCCATGGGTTCCGAAGACGCTTAATAATGCGATTCCGGCAACTGTGTGGGGAACGACAACAGGAACATCAATCATGCCTTCAATAATTGTCTTTCCGTAAAAATTTTTTCTTGCCAAAAGATAAGCAAGAGGAACCCCGAATATAAATGCAATCACGGTTGCTAAAAATGCACAGAAAAAACTTAAAAGTATGGATTCCAAAACTACTTCGTCGGTTAAATTTTGGATGAAAATTTGTGTATTAAATACAGCAGATAAAATCAGATTTGCAAGAGGAATTAAAATAAACAGCAAGATTAATATTCCCAAAATTGCGAATACCAGAGTAAGTTTTTCTTTCATTCTGTTTTGTTAACAATGTGTATCCTGACTATTTGTATCCTTCACCTCTCAAATCAGGCGGAAATGAAAATTTTATCCATTGTAAAAGGTAAAGGGTGTAGCAAATTTATTTTCCTTCAACAACCAGATTTTTTAATTCATCGGGAACATTGCTTATATTATCAGCAATTGCTGGGGTAATCGGCAGCTGTCCCATATCCCTAAAGACCTTCTGGCCGTTTTCATCTATTACTGATTTTACAAATTCAATTGCTTCTTTTTTATGTTGTGCATTTTTTGGAATTGTGATTCCATAAACAATTGCATTTCCATGTTGAACATTTCCATCTTCAAGTTTGACACTGGCTTTTTTATAAATTTCATTCTTTGCATCATCTCCTAGGTTAATTTCCGGAGGCAACTCAACAAAATTAAATTTGTTCTGAATGGCAACACTTCTGTATATGAAAAAATAGTCAATCTCTCTCCTTTGAAGCCCGGATATCAGTTCCATTTCCAAACTTCTAACCATTACTTTATTTGTATTCGGGTTTATTTTTGCTGAATTTGGAACAATAATTATACAGGTTAAATTTAAATTTTCACCTTCGCATTTTGCTTTAATATTTGTGTTTTTTTCAACCAAATCGTCAAAAATTTTGCCATCATTGTATTTAAACTCTGCAAGCTGCACAACCATTACAGAACGATAACCGCATGGGTCGTTATTGGGATTTGAAAAGCCAAATTTAACATCGTCCTTTCTTAAAATTTCATACCAGTTATCTTTATTTATCTTGTTCCAGTGGTTGCTTTTGTTTGTGTAGGCAATTACAATGTCATTCGCTGCAAATTTTATTGTGAAGTCAGAATAGTTAGGATACATCATCTGCGGAATTAAGAAGGCATCAGCAGAGGTAACAACATCTGCATCTTTGTGCAGTTCGGTAACCTTTTTAATTGTTTGCACACTTCCCGCTGCTTCTCGCTGAACATCAACATTCTTATGTTCTTTTTCAAATTCCTTTTCAACATCCGATAACGGTTCGGTTAAACTTCCGGCATGAAAAATCTTCAATTGAACATACTCATTTGTTTGAGTAATATTTTCTTTTGGTTTTTCTTCAACACAACCGCTTAATAACACGCTTAACAACACAATTCCTGCTATTAACACTGTCAAATCTGCTGTTCCTGTTAATTTTATTTTTTGTTCCATCTTTGACTTTATAATAATTATATTTTAATATAATAATTATATTTTAATAAACATATATTTAGAATAACATATATTTAGAATAACATATATTTAGAATAATATAGGTTTTGAAAATAAATATCTGAAAACATGTAAATTTTACATGTAAATTTATAGATAAGAAAATTTATTTCCCCATCATAACATCCGTTGCTTTTATGATTGCAAATGTCTTATCTCCCTTCTTTAATTTCAAACGCTCGGCAGATGTTCTCGTTATTAAAGCAACAATTTCAACCGGGTTATCAATTTTTATCTTTATTTCGGCAGCAACACCTTCAATCTTAATTTCTTCTATTGTTCCGTTTAGTTTATTTCTCGCGCTCATTATGCTTAAACTCTCCCAAAATTTATCGGAAATTTCCAGATTCAGACCTTTCTCGTATACTTCATAGTCATTTAAAATTTCCTTTGCTTTTTCTCTTAGTGTTGTTCCTCTGCCTTTTCTTCCTCTTGAAATTATAAGTAGCAGTTTTTCATTCAAAGATTTTTCCATATCTTTTATTTCATCCCACGCATGCTTATAAGTTATTCCCATCTCTTTTGAGGCATTATTCAGCGAGCCGTATTTCTCAATAAATTTAAGAAGTTTAATTCTCTTCTCGTTTATTTTTCCGTCACTAAGCAAAATTTTTATTTTTGGTTCCATTCAAAATTTTTAAGAAAAAATTTAAAAAAGAAAAAATTTAAAAAAGAAAAATAAACACATATCCTGGTAGGTAATCCGTCTTAATCTATTCTTTATTCTATCTTTATTTTCCTTGCTTTTTGTTCCCCTGTCGGCTTTTTCTTTGGCAGTGAAATTTTTAAAATTCCGTTTTCTATCTTTGCACTTGCTTTGTCAGAAATTACCTCTGCAGGCAGCGAAACACACCTGTAAACACTTGCTGCCCTTCTTTCTCTTTTCAGATAGTTCTTTCCTTCTTCTTTCTTCTTTTCTTCAAAATTTCCCTTTATTTCAATTTCATTGTCTGTCACATTCACTTCTAAATTTTCCTTTGGAATTCCAGGAATATCTGCTGTAACTTCAAATTTGTCTCCTTTATCAACAACATCTACTGCCGGCTCGGCAATTCCAAATTTCCTAAAATCTTCGGAAAATTCAGGGAGCATTCCCCAATGAGGTCTGTGCCACAAACCAAAAGCTCTGTTAAATTCACGCTTTTCTCTCAACATATTGTCAAACATTCTTCCGAATCCCAAACCAACAGGTAGAATTTCACCCTTACTTTTTTCACCCTTATCTTTTTTGTTTTCTATCTTATTCATTTTAAATTTTTAAAATTTTAAATATGCGAGCAATTTTAGGATTTATTTAAAAAATGAGGCGATATTTTCTGCCATCTGAATATTTGGCGTTCATCCCTTTAAATAGGGATAATTAATTTGTGAGATGTTTTTTAAAAATCACTAAAAAATTATATTTTTAAACAAATAAATTTTTTGAAATATTTGGCACCCATCTCTTTAAATAAGGATAATTAATTGGTGCTCATCCCTTTAAGTTGGGATAATTAATTTGTGAGATATTTTTTAAAAATCTGCTTAAAAATTAAAATTGAATATTATAAATTTAATTTTAAACATTACAGGACATACACAAAACAAATATGAATTCTTGACTTTTTATGTTCATTTACAAAATAATATAAGTAAGTCCTATAACTTATAAAAATATAGTGAATTTTTCAACTTTTGATTATTTATTTTGAACATCAATATTATAGTGAAAATTTCAACTTTTGATTATTTATTTTGAACATCAATATTACATATTATGATTTAAAGAATAAATATATGGATAAAAACAATATTATCAAAAGATGTCAAAATGACTATAATAGTAAAAAAACAAATATATAATTATCCCAATTTTAGTGGGCCAGCACCAGTTAATAAATAGATTCATAAAAATTAGAATAAAACAATAAAATAAATATAGTCTAATACTATTTTAATTAATAATACTAATTTAATATCAATTTTAATAAATAAACAACCAAAATTAATAACAAACAGATATTTACAAAATACGATGTTCATTACAGGAATCCTTAAAGGAATGTGGGTAACAATAAAGGCAGCATTATTCAGGAAAAATGTTACTTTGCAATATCCGAAGGAAAAAAGGAACCGTCCTTATAAAGGGTTGCAAAAAGTTAATGCAAACACATGCATTGTTTGTGGCGTGTGTGTGAGAACTTGTCCTGTTAATGCCATAAAAATAGAACTAAAACTCGGCCACGAAAAAACAAGAAATGCAAACGATTATAATTTTATAGTTGATACCGGAAGTTGTATGTGGTGCGGATTATGTGAAGAGGTCTGTCCGAAACATGCAATATACCTGACAAATATTTATGAAATGGCCGATTACACAAAAGATAAATTAACAAGAAAAATAAATTAAAGATAAATTAACAAGAAAAATAAATTAAAGATAAATTAACAAGAAAATTTATAAAATTTAAATTTAAATTTAAAATGAAAAAAATAGAGGAAACGAAGGTCCGGGACATAATGACTTTTGGGACAATTACTGTTCCCGAGAACACAACAATTATAGAAGCAGTGTATATTTTAGTTGAGGGAAGTATCCATGCAGTTGTTGTTGTAAATCAAAGGCGTGAGCCGGTGGGAGTTATTTCAGAGACAGATATTCCAAAAGCATTCGGAAGAAATTTTGATGATGTCAAAGTTACAGAAATAATGCATCCTTCTCCCGAAGTTATTGAAATGGATAAAACAATTAAATACGCCTGTGAGGTAATGAGAAACAGGCATATTCATCGCCTGATAGTTGTAGATGACTGCAAAGAAATGAGAGGGATATTATCTTTAACCGACATGATCAAGGAAATTTACAAGATTGCCCGTAACAGGCGTTGGTAAAAATAAAAAGCAAGGCACATAATAAAAAACAAATCCGATGGAAGAAATTTTATTTTTTGTTTGCGGAATATTGGCAATTGCTTTTTCAGTTGCAGTAATAATTTCAAGAGACATTGTTCATTCGGCTGTATATTTGGCAGGGACATTTATAATTATGGCTGTCCTTTATATAACATTAAAGGCATTTTTCCTTTCAGCAGTTCAGATTCTGGTCTATATCGGAGGTGTAATTGTGTTAATGTTATTTGCGATAATGCTCACAAAAAACGAATAAAATAAAATGTAAAAAATGAAACATAATGCTGCTTCCATTTTTGGCATATTATCCGGAATAATATTGTTTGCACTTATCACAAACGCTTTTTTGAATGTAGGGAATGAATATTGTACAAAAACATCGTGCAAAATCAGCGAAATTTCGGCAAATAATATCGCAATAAATTTATTCGGAAATTTTTTACTTTCGTTTGAGGCACTATCATTACTTTTAACAGCCGCAGTAATCGGGGCAATAATATTGGCATTTAAAGAAAAAGAAGAAAACAAGGTAAATAAAGTAAAATGATAGCCCTTACCTATTATCTGGTACTTGGAACACTCTTATTTTTTATAGGAATATCCGGAACACTGACGCAGAGAAATTTCATAAAATTTCTGATGTGTGTTGAGATAGCAATTAACGGAGTAAATTTAAATCTCGCAGCAACTGCATCTTTCATAGCTGATGCTTCGGGACAGACATTTGTTATGTTTATCATGGCGATTTCAGCAGCAGAGATTGCAGTCGGACTGGCATTGGCAATAATCATTTACAGAAAATTTGGAAATATAGATATTAGCACTTTAATGGAAAATTTAAAAAATTAAAAAAATATGGAATCAAAATTTAAAGAAAAAAATTTCTGGGAACGGCTAAAATTTTTGAATTTTTATGTTAAATGGATAAAGTCAGCAGATAATAAAGATTGGAGTAGTCAGCAGGCGGAGTTTATAAATAGCTTGCAAGATAATTCAAAAAATTTTCAGTTAGATGCAAAAAGTTATCTGAAATTAAAAATTTAAAAAGTAGTTTAAAAAGTAAATTTAAAAAGTAGTTTAAAAAGTAAACTTCATTAAGATGAACGGAGAAATTTTAATTTATGCGTTACTGCCTTCACTAATAGTAGCATTCATACTGCCTTTATTTAAGAATAAACCAAATTTAAGAGACGGCATTACAGTCATAGCGACAATTATAACCTTTCTGATTATTGCCTTTTTGGTCCTGCCCCAGATTTTGAGCGGGGAAACAATTACCTTCAAATTATTTGAATTTGCTCAGGGAATAACCTTTACTTTAAAGCTGGATGCATTTGGAATGTTTTTTGCATTTGTTACCTCAACATTATGGGTTGTAACAAACATTTATGCAATTGGCTATATGAGAGGACTGAATGAGCATGCACAGACCCGTTTTTTTGTCTATTTTACTTTATCAATTTTTGCGGCGCTTGGAATTGCCTTTTCTGGAAATTTAATAACATTGTTCATTTTTTATGAAATTTTATCCATCGTGACTTATCCTCTGGTTATTCATGAGCAGGATCCGAAGTCCATGAGAAGCGGAACAGAATATATGATTTATTTAATGGTTGCGTCAATGTTACTGCAATTAACTGCAATTTTACTTATTTATGGAATGACCGGAACACTGGAATTTAGCGAAGGCGGAATTGGGGCATTGGCACAGTGTGGCTCATTGCTCTTGTCTGCAATATTTTTAATGCTTATGTTCGGTTATGCAAAGGCAGCAATATTTCCTCTTCATTCATGGCTTCCAACGGCAATGGTTGCTCCTACCCCTGTTAGTGCATTGCTTCATGCAGTTGCGGTTGTAGTTGCAGGTGTATTCTGCGTCATGCGAACTGTTTTTGATGTTTTCGGGCCAAATTTAATGCACGCCTTAAATTTAGATCTTGTTCTGGGAACTTTTGCTGCTTTTACACTGCTTGCCGCAATATTCTTTGGAATCACACAGGATAATTTAAAGCGCAGAGTAGCATACTCCACTGTCAGCCAGCTTTCATTTATGATGCTCGGAGTAGCACTGCTTACAAAAACAGGGATGACTGGGGGGATTTTGCACATTGCGAGCCATTCCTTTGGAAAAATTGTTTTGTTTTTTGTTGCAGGGGCTGTTTTTGTTGCAGCGCATAAAAAACTTATCAGCGATATGGATGGAATCGGAAGAAGGATGCCAATAACAATGCTTTCCTTTGCTGTCGGAACTGCGGCTATGATAGCAGTACCTTTAACATTAGCTGCTTTAAGTAAAACAATGCTGCTTGAGGGTTCTCTTGAAAGTGGATACTGGATATTTTTCGTTGTATTTTTGCTGGCCGGGCTGCTTGATGCCTTTTATTTCTTTCCAGTAATTTATAAGGCATTTTTCAAAAAACCAAAGAAAGAGAATGAAGCCGACTATTCAAAATTTAAGGAAGTAAATATTCTGGTTTTGGCACCGATAGTCACAGTGGCGATTCTTGTTGTTGTGTTTTATGCTGTTCCTTTCCCGTTTTTGGAATTGGCAGAAGAAAAAATTTCGCATGTTAATCCGATTGAGGGTGTAGTCAGCCACGAATTTTCAAAACACTGGTCATCTATTGCAGAATATGGAGTTATTGCCATAATTGCTTTATTTTTGCTGCTCAATTACAGGTATTTTGGAAGTTCAAAAGGAAAAGAAATTATTAAATTTGACACACCTTTTATTTACGGCGGAAATCCTCTTTCAAAGACATGCACAGATGCAAATCACAAATTACTTTTATTTTATCAGTGGTCTGTTAAATTGAGTCATGCTCCTTATGCCTGGGTCATAAGTAAATTTAAAGGCAGAAATGTGGAAGATATTGAGAGAGAACTTGACAAATCAGCGTATAAATTTATAACTTCCTCAACAACGATGGCTTTGGTATTTTTAATAATCGGATTTATAGTGTTCATAATCAAATTATAAAAAGTAAAGATTAAAACAATAAATTAATTAAAAATGTTTAATTTAATACTTCCCGAGATAATTATTGCGGTTGCAGCAATATTGATATTATTAACTGGATTTAAATTTAAGAAAATTTCCGGCTATATAGCATTGCTCGGAATCGTTGTTTCATTAATTTCGCTTTTAGCAATTGTATTTCAGCCCTCAACCGCAGACAGCACAACAAAGATAGCAATAGCAGAGGGAATAGGTCTGTTTTATAATGTCGGATTGCTTGCAGTTGTATTTAAATTTATATTCCTGATTGTTGGGCTGATGGCAGTTATCGCATCCTTAAAATATACTGAGAAATTTATTTCGGATAAAATTTTTGACGCATATTATGCATTAGTCCTTTTTGCAATTCTCGGAATGATGGTTGTTGCCTCTGCAACTGACTTACTGACATTGTTTGTCGGACTTGAAATGGCTGCAATTCCTGCTTATGTCCTGGTTGCGGCTGAAAAAACAAAGAAGGGAATAGAAGGTGCGGCAAAGTATTTTTTATTCGGAACAGTATTTTCTACAATTTTATTGTTTGGAATTTCATTAATATATTTTTCAACAGGGAGTTTGATGTTGGATCAAATCGGAATTCTGTGTATGGGCGAGGATGAAAATTTAAAATTATTAACATTTATTGGAATTTTGGCCGTAATACTTGGACTGGCGTATGAAATGAGTGCGGCTCCGTTCCATTTCTGGGCACCCGATGCTTATCAGGGCGCTTCCTCTCCTGTGTCTGCTTTACTTGCTGGTGCATCAAAAAAGATGGCATTTGTCGCTCTGCTCAAAATTCTGGTTGTCTTTACATTGTTGTTTAAATTTGAGTTAAGTGTAATGCTCGCAATACTTGCCATACTTTCAATGCTCGTCGGAAATGTACTTGCACTGGCACAAAAAGATGTCCGGAAAATGCTCGCGTATTCATCAATCGCACAGGTGGGATATATTCTGGCTGCAATAGCAATATTTACTCCGCTGGGAATTGCTTATGCTGTTTATTATATTATAGTTCACGCATTTATGAAAGGAGGCGCTTTTATTGCTGCGGGAGCTTTGCTTTTTGTTTCAGACGGAAAGATTAAAAATTATGATGATTATAAGGGTTTGTGGAGAACTGCTCCGGTTACGGCAATTGCTATGGCTGCCTTTATGCTTTCACTTGCAGGAATTGTTCCTTTCGGTGGCTTTACAGCAAAAATTCTGGTTCTAGTTGAATTGTTTGTTCAGGCAATGCAGGAAAATATGCTTGCTTTGATTTTGGGTGTTGTGATGATAATAACATCGGTTATCTCTCTGTATTATTACGGACGACTAATAAAATATATGTGGTTTGTTGAGCCGGAAGGAATGGAACACGGTAATGAAGGGCATAGCGAACACAATGAACATAATGAACACAGAGAACATAATGAACACAAAGAACACAGCGAACATAATGAACACAGCGAACATAATGAACACAGCGAACATAATGAACATAATGAACACAAAGAACACAGCGAACATAATGAACACAAAGAACACAGCGAAGCAAAATTTAAGAAATTTAAAGAGCCGCTCGCATTTATAATTCCAATGGCAATTGCGGTGGTTGCTTTGATTATCTTATTCTATGCTCCTCCTTTTGTTGAAATTTGCACAAATATTGTTGAATCGCTTGGAGTGCAATTGTAAAAATTTTTAAATTTATAAATTCTATCTTTCCCACACGAATAAAAATACATTCATTTTACTGACTTTTTACATTAAAATACGCTCGGAATAAAACATTCAACGATAGCGATTCGTCTGTGTGGAGTATATTGAATAGCGTGAAATCTACATGAAGGTGATAAAAGAGTTAGAATAATCTAAATTATCTGAAAAAAAAAACAATTGCACATATTTGAATAATCAGATAAAACAGAATAACATTACTAACTTAAATCACAAGTTATGAAATAATTACCTAATTTATAAAGTTTTTCCTTATTGCCCTTTCTTTTTCTATATTTATTTCAAATTCAAAAATAGTTCCGTTGTCTAAATTTTGTAATTTTCTTTTAACCGAATTTCCCCACGGATTATAGCAAACACTGTTTCCAAATTTTCCTTCAATGTATTTGTTATGAATTTCATTCGCATTCACTCCTACAACATAACATAAATTTTCTATTGCCCTTGCCTTTAACAACGCCTTCCAGTGGTTTTTTCTCTGCACGGGAAAATTTGCAGGAACAAATATAATTTCTGCATCCTGCTTCATAATTTCTCTCGCTATTTCGGGAAATCTTAAATCATAACAAATCATCAGTCCGATTTTGGTCTTAAATTCGCCTTTGTTAAAATCACAGGTGAAAACTTTATCTCCAGCAGAATAATAAAGATGTTCATTGCAGTGTCTGAACAGATGAATTTTCCTGTATTTTCCTATGAAATTTCCGTTTTCAAAAACAACAGCAGCATTATAAGGAAGGTTGCCTTTATCTTTTTCTGTAATACCTCCGATGAGCAAAATTTTCCTTTTTGCCGAAATTTCCTTAATAAATTTAAATGCCCTTCCATTTTCGCCCTCTGCAAAATTTATCGCATCCTGCCTGAATCCTGTTGAAAATAACTCCGGAAGGCACACAATATCCTCTTCGCATTTTTCTATCATTTCCTTTGCAGTCATTAAATTTATGTCAACCTCATTTGTAATATTCATCTGAATTGCCGAAATTTTTAAATTTTGCTGCATTTTGGTTTTTAATATTTGAGCGTAGTGAAATTATTTTAGTTTTGTTCTAATTTTAATTTAAAAGTAATTATTAGTGTTAAATTTTTATGTTTTATGCCGAGGTAGCTCAGTCGGTTGGAGCGCCAGACTCATAAGTTTAAAGTTTAAAATTAAGTTTAAAACTAAAATTTTAAGACCTAATCCATAAGGCGCTGAGATATCTGGAGGTCGTGTGTTCAAGTCACGCCCTCGGCAAGTTTTTAAAATATTTAAATTATAGTAGTCATTTGATATGACAATCACGGGTCTCTTCTTAAAACTCTGAAAATCAGTAAAAGGAAATTTCACAATTAAAGAAATTTCACAATTAAAATATCTTTCTGCCAGTAATCATAATCAGTATTCGTCCCAGATTTTGTCTTCTTCATTTTCCCATAATTCTGTAAAGGATTTTTCTGATAATTTCATTGTTTCATGAGTGATATTTTCATCTATTATTTGTTTCAATGTCTCTCTGATTATAGGTTCAATCGCAATATTTATTTTTTCTATAACAATCGGCATCATTTCTGAAATTATCTGGTCTTCAAATATAGCCGTAACTGTTGATGTTTGCATTTTAAATTTTTTATGTTTCTTAAAAAAACTCATTCTTATTTTTTATTTATCTTTAAATCAACACAAACACGGCCAATTTTTGGGCAATAGGCACCGCAGGCGACAACATCTGAAATTTCTGCACCATAACCAAAATTTTCGCATTGTTTTTTAACTTCTTCCGCAAAAATTTTCGTATTATCTGAAAAGCCATAGTAATGAATAATTCCTCTGTCGTTAATGGCATTTAACGCTGTATCTAAAAAATTTTCTGCATCTTTTGGCAGAGGCATAATGATTCTGTCAAATTTCAGTCCGAGTTTCGGTGTTTCGGTTTTGACATCTCCCAATATGCACTTTATATTTACCTTGTTAATCCGCACATTCTCAACCATATATTTATAGCCAACCGGATTTAATTCAATTGCATAAATTTCAACATTTTTATTTTCCCTTTTTTTCATCCTCGCAATTAGGATTGGGTAAGGTCCGACACCTGCAAACATAGCCAAAATTTTTTCTCCTTCTTTCACCTGCTGAGATATCCTTATTCTTTCGTTTCCGAGACGCTCTGAAAAATATACTTCTTCAATATTTAGCAGATACCTGCACCCAAATTCTGTATATATTGTCTCCTTTCTGTTCTCTCCTGCAACTATTTCCAGTTTTCTAGTTCTGTATTCTCCCTCAAAAATGCCTGCTTTCGCTGCCACAACCTTTATGTGTTTAAAATTTAGAATTGCCTTCCCTATTTCTTTTTTCTTTGCTTCAAGTTCCGGAGGGATTTCAATTACGGCAATATCTCCGATGACATCAAACGACCGGTTCATTAATTTAATTTCATCGTTGTTCAAAATTTCTCCCAAAAAAATTTTTAAGGATTGTTTCATCGTTGTTTGCATATATATAAAATCAGATGCAAAACAAATAAAATTGCATACAAAGAATTTAAATTGCATACAAAGAATTTAAATTGCATACAAAGAATTTAAATTATTTATTATATTGATTTAATTTATATTGTTAATTTATATTGATGGATAAAATTTATGCTGCTGAATAAAAATCAAAATTTAATAAATCAAAATTTAATAAATCAAAATTTAAAAATTTAATAAAAATTTAAAATGGCAAAACAAGTAAGTCCGACACGGATGGAACTGCTTAGAATAAAGCAAAAAATAAAACTGGCACAAAAAGGACACAGTTTGCTTAAAAAGAAAAGGGATGCTTTAATGATGGAACTTTTTGAAACTGCAAAAAATATGAAGGCTATCAGGCCGCAAATTCAAAAAGATATAATAAACGGGCAGGAAACATTGATAAAGGCGTACGCCATGGGAGGGCCCTTGGAAATAAAAACAATTGGCGACTCTGCTGGTGAGATGCCTGAACTTAATATAACTTACGAGTCAGTCGGAGGAGTAAAACTTCCGAAAATTGAGATTGACAGTAAAAACACGGGAAAAATTGACTACGGGGTCGTGATGACATCTTCCTCAATAGACAATTCTGTTGATAAATTTGAGAGTATAAAAAGGGGTTTATTATCTCTTATTAAAATAGAAGAAAAAATAAAACGACTGGCACAGGAAATTATAAAAACAAAAAGAAGGGTAAATTCTCTTGAACATATACTGATTCCCGAATTGTTAAAAACGCAAAAAAATATAAAGGCAAAACTTGAAGAGGCAGAAAGGGAAAATTTCTTCCGCCTGAAAATCGTCAAGAAAAAGTCCGAGAAAAAACAGAAAAATAAACCGAAAAAATAATAAACAAAAGGGCAGAGAAAATAAATGTAAACTTTCTGATACGGGAATGAATTTTGCCATAATATCGTTCGGAGATTTAGTCGTTCGGAGATTTTCAAAATGGCTGCTGATAACAGAGACAATGTATATTTCGGGAAATTTTTGCGTGAAATTGAAAATACAAAGATAACAAAGGAAAATGTAAAAAAGATATTTTTGGAATTAAAAAGTTCTGTTAATGAATTGTCGGATGAGGAATTGTTTAACAAAATATTGCTGTTTCTTGAAAAAAGGACTGATGAAGAAGATTCGCTTTCTATGAAAAATAAAAGCACAAAATTAATCTCCATAAAAATACAAATTTATAAGAAAAATCCAAACACAGAAAAATCCAAACTGCTTTATGGTTATTTAACATCTCTTGCGGCAGAAACACTGGGAAATTTCTATGTGAAATCAGATAAATCACGGGAGTATATAGGTATTGAACTTGAAAAAGGAAATTTAACTGCAAAGAACGGGGGAAATTTTGTCGGTATGAAGATGTCCGGCGGAAATATACATATTATCGGAAATACAGGAATGTTTGCAGGACAGCGAATGACAAACGGAAATATTAAAATTGACGGAACTGCGGGGATGTGTCTTGGAGATGGAATAAGGGGAGGAAAAATTGAGGCAAAAAGAGCTGATAAGACAGCAAGTAAGAACGAGGAGGTAATTGTTGAAGAAATAAGGGAGCCAGACATAGAAATTTCTAAAGAAGAGATTGAAAAATATCTTAAAGACCTTTTGCCAACAGAAAAGTCATTGGTTGGTGAAGATGTTATTGACAGATATGTCCGGGAAGCGGTTAAAAACATTGACGAGTGGGAAAAAAGAAATAAAACAAATACATATGAAGGCATCATAGACAAATATGTCCTGGAAGCGGTTAAAGACCCCAACTACCTGGAAGAAAACACAACCCTGAAAAATCACCTCACTTCGTCTGGAAATAATATAATTAATAAAAGAATAGATGAACTCCTGCTGAGCAATATTATGCAGGAAATTTACGGTGAGGTAGATATAAAAAAAATAGAAGGGATTGAATGGACAAGTGAAAGTAAAAGGGATAAGGAACAGAAAAAACGAAATGAATTTGTAGATAATTTTTTTGCTCCTGCAGAAGAAAAAGAAAATGCAAAATACATGGACGAAAATTTTGAGCGGTTAAGACACGTTTTTAAATACAGAGAGCCAGCAAAGGAAGAAATTATAAAGATAAATTTAGGAATTGTTGATATTAAGAAAATTATAAATAAAGTAATCCCTTCAACCATTTTGGAGAAAACAATTATAGGCTATTTGACATCAATTGCAGCTGAAAAGATGGCAATAAGAGGAGAAACATTATTTATTGAAAGAGAAATGGATTATATCGGGCTGGAAATGAAAAACGGAAAAATTTTGGTTAAAAATACAGGAGAATATCTCGGCAAAAATATGTATGGTGAGGAAATTATCGTTGAGGGAGATACTTTTGGAAATGTTGGTGAAGGCATGATCGGGGGAAGGATTGAAATCAGCGGAAATGTTTATGGTGACTATGTCGGATGGAGAATGGAAGGAGGTGAAATTTTGATTAAAGGAAGATGCAGAAATTCTGTCGGACTGAGAATGATGGACGGAAAAATCACAGTTGAAAAATACGCGGGAAACGGGATAGGAGAAAGAATGGAAGGAGGTGAAATTTTGATTAAAGGAAGATGCAGAATCGTGGGGAAAGGAATGAAAAACGGAATAATACGGATTAAGAGAGGAATAATAAGTCAAGAAAGAGAAGGTGGTGAAATTTATAAATTGTAAATTTTATACCCTGCAAAATTTATCCACTGTAAATTTTATTGTTTAGTTGTTTTTGATATTGATTGTAAATTTTATACCCTGCAAAATTTATCCACTGCAAAATTTATTGTTTAGTTGTTTTTGATATTGATTGTAAATTTAATATTATAATTGTAATTTATTTGTAGTAAATTTAAAATTTAAAATGAGTAAAGGCAGAAGAGTAAGAAGCAGATTTTTGTATGTGCAGTGTAATCACTGCAACAACAAACAGGTGATATTCGGATGTGCAAAAACAAAGGTGAATTGTTTAGCGTGCAATACGCCGTTATTAATTTCAACAGGAGGAAAAGCATTGCTTACAAAAAATCCTGTTACAAAACTACCAAATGCACATATTTTAGAGATATTAGACAGAAGTTTGTAAATTTTTGACTTATTTTTTAAATAAATTTAAAAAATACTCGTGATTTTGAAAATTGCAGAGATTTTGAAAATACTAAAAACCGCAAGTTTTCAATCTTTAAAATGCTTGAAGCATTTAAAACTTTGTTTTAAATATACTGAAAATTATAAATTTTCAATCTTTAAAAATCACCAAATTTTTAAATGAGAGCGAAGCGAACTTATTTTTAATACTGAAACCTACGAGGTTTCAATCTTTAAAAAATCTATGGGATTTTTAAATGTGTATAAATTTTACAAATAGCGAAGCGATTTCAAACTTTGTTTGAAATACACGAACGATAGTGAGCGTAACTTATTTTTAAATGAGTTTTCAATTTTTCAAAATAATCACAATGTTGCTCAAAGATTTTAAAATTTACACAATTTCAAAATAATCTCACTTTGTTTGAATATAAAATATTTGAGATTTTAAAATGCATGAGGTATTTGCAAATGTTTTGAATATTTTACAGATGCATGGGCGTTAGCGAGCGTAAATTCCCAGAATTTTACTATATTTTTTTGTTTGGGGTCGTAGGGTAGTTTGGTTATCCTTTTAGCTTTGGGAGCTAGAGACCTGAGTTCAAATCTCGGCGACCCCATATTTATTATTTATAGTTTGCAGAATATTCGCACATAAATCAAAGGCAGGAAAGCCCTTCAGTCAGATATTCTACCAGAAATATATTTCATCAGCACATTTAGTTTTCGTTTCTTTTATCTTTTAATTTGTAGTTGTAAGGATGTTGATTTTTTATTTTCAAATACTAATTGAAATAAATTGAAATGTTATAAATTTCTGAATTGCCGGGGTCGTAGGGTAGTTTGGTATCCTTGTAGCTTCGGGAGCTATAGACCTCCTGAGTTCAAATCTCAACGACCCCATCATATGTTTGTGAAATAAAAATTTTTAAATTTAAATTTAAACACCTCCGACAATTTCTTCAAACATATTCTCCATTTTTACAATTCCCTTGACCTTTTTATTTTCGTCAATAACCACAGCAAGTTTTAGTCGTTTCTCTTTCATTTCCTTAAATACAGCCCCTACTTTTTTATCCTTTTCCACAAAATACGGCGCAATTAAAATTTCTTTCAGAGAGGTCTTTAATGATTTTTGTAATTCAGGTGAGTCCCTGATTTTAACAATATTTTTCAGCCCTTCTTTTACATTTAAAATTCCTGGAATATTGTTGTTCTCATAAACAATAATAAAATCATTTTTTGCATTTGTTAAAATTTCAGATATTTTATTTTCCTCTGAATTTATATTCAGTGTTTCGGCATTCACTATCGGAATCATCGGTTCTGCAACAGTAACATCATTAAATGCCAGTACCTTTTCAATCATTTTCTTTTCATCCGGCAGTATATCTAATTCCATCTGACTTTGTTTTAACATTGATTCCATTTCTCCTTCTTCAATTGCCCGCTCTTTCTCCTTTTTTATCTTCAAAATTTTGAAAAATAATGTTGTTTCTTTATCAAAAAACAAAATTACCAGATACATAATTTTTGAAATTTTTTTAAGCGTCGGGGAAAAAGACAGAGCAAATTTTTCATTTTCAAGTCCGTATTTCTTCGGAACTATCTGTACAAATATTAATGCGAATATCGTCATTCCAATATCTATAACTACTATTCCCAACCAGCCAATTATCTCCTCTGCGATTGCAGTCAGTAAAGTAGTTGCAATAATTACGCTGATAATCTGCCCGCTTAAAACAAGAATTAATGTTCTGTGATAATTATCTCTGAAGTATTCAAGAATTTCTGCGTTCTTTAGATTTAGTCGTAACAGGTGAGATACCCTTTGTGAAGGAATAGAAACAAATGAAATTTCTGATGCAGAAAGGAAAAATGCAAAAATCAGCATAACAATACTTATTCCTAGATATACGGCCATTTGAACTGGTTCCATTTATTGTTATTAATATTTTGTTTGTTTTTTTTATGTTTTTTTTATGTTTTTATTTCTTCTTTTTCCTGTTTTTTATATGTGACCTTAACTGTCCTGATTTTATTTCTCTCCATTTTGTCAACCATAAATTTAAAATTTTTGAAGTAAATACTTTCACCTTTTTTTGGCACTCTTCCAAGTTTTGTCATTATACATCCTGCTAAAGTTCTGTAATCCCCATCCGGTTCTGTGTCCTCATTGAAAAAGTCCCCAACATTTTCTATTTCTGTATATCCTGAAAATAGTACAATATTCCTGTCTTTATCCAGGACAATGGTTGTGTTTTTCTCCCAGCTTTCCGGCATCTCCCCGACAATTTCCTCAACCAAATCATCTAAGGTTACAATTCCCGCTGTCCCTCCATATTCATCAATAACTATTGCCGTTCTGATGCCATTACTTTCCAAGTCCTTAAATGCATCACTTATATTTTTTGTTTTAGGAATAAAATAGGCATCCTGAATTTTTTCTTTTATTATTTCCTTCAATTGTTTTCCCTTGTTTTTTATCACCTCGGCAAGCACATTTTGTGCATTCACAATCCCTTTAATGTTGTCTATATTATCTTCATAGATAGGGATGCGTGAATAAGGCATTTCCATTAAAAAATTTTTTATTTCATCATCATTGCTATTAATATCAATCGCTTTCACCCGTGTCCTGTGCCTCATAACTTCTTCAACATTTATGTCTTTAAATTCAAAAATATTTTCTATAAACTCCTTTTCATCAGATAGAATAACACCTTCCTTTTCTCCAAGATCTGCCATGCTAATTATCTCTTCTTCTCCAATTTTATTGCTTTTTCCTGTTTCTACCCTGAAAAATTTTATTATTAAAGAACCAATTTTATCAAATAAAATTCCAAGAGGATATAAAATTTTTATTGTATATTGGATAAATTTTGAGATTCTTAATGCGTGTTTTTCGTTTCCAATAGCATAACTTTCTCCCATAATTTCTGAAAATGTTACAAACAGCCAGGACATAACAATTATTGTAAACAATACACCTATATTGCCAAAAATTTCTATAAAGGCATCTGCTGCCAATGTCGTGCCAAAAATAATACTAATCTCTGTTCCGATCAGGATTATAACCAATAAATATTTGTGCTCTCTGACTTCTTTTAAAATTTCGCTGTTCCTTGCTTTAGAATTAACTAAATGATTTATTCTTGTTCTTGAAGTTGAAAAAATAGCAACCTCGGAACTTGTAAAAAGGAACGCAGATATAACTGATAGAATAACCAGAATTATTACTATAAAAATGTGGAATATTTCCATTTAAATTTTTTTAAATTTTAAAAAGCCCTGTTAAATTTCACCCATTTAAATCCCTTTATGTAAATTTCTTCAAATTTATTTTTTAATGTGTGAGTGTATTTCACTTTCCTGTGTTTTTAAATTAAATTTTTAAATTAAGTTATAAATAACTCTAGATGACAACTTTTTGTTCGTGAGTTGATCAATTTGTATTCAAATTTGCAAAAATTTATTGAAAAATGTGACCATTTAAAAATTAACAGGACTTACTCGTGAAAACTTAAAAAATTTACCCTTTGTTTTTAGAGTGGCCAAATATTTCATTGGAAATACAAATTTATTTGTGATTTTATAATTATTTTGTGTTAACTCCTTCGTAAAAAGTTGTCGAGTAGAGTAAATAATTAGTTTTCATTTGCTAAATTTATTATTTATTCATATATATTCATATATTTATTTTTATACTGTTATAGTGAATTTTTCAACTTTTGATTATTTATTTTGAACATCAATATTATATATTATGTTTGAAGAGTAAATATATGAAGAGTAAATATATGGATAAAAACAATATTATCAAAAGATGTCAAAATGGCTATAATTATATAACAAAAAAGCTATATGCCAAAAAAGCTATATACCAAATTTATTATACAACAAAATCATCATGCAACAATTTTATTATGTATTTTTCCCAGCAGGATAAAAATCTCCCCGTATAATTCCTCCTGTTTCAGCAAAATTTTTCCTTCATCCCACAGGAATAAGAGAGAGATAAAATTTCGCACTATGTTTTCATTATCTGATATCTGGGAGAATTTCACACTATCAGAACTGCTATTGTTGTTGCTTGTATTACTGCCTGTATTACTGCCCTTGTTGCTGCTGTTATTTAAAAAATTTATTATCTTTTTGTAAATTTCATCTATGCTTTTTTTTATATCCGCAGATGGCGTTATCTCAATGATTCGTTTTTCAGTAAATTTCTTTTTAATTTCCTTTCTCTCGGATTTCAATACCTCATTTATAGCATTTATTAGCTCCTCTGCTGAAATTTTTCTCTTTAAAATACGTTTTGGAATGAGGGAAATATCCGTTAAATTTAATTTGTCAGGCAACCAGATGTTTTCATCATCATAAGTGTCATTTTCTACAACATCTGTATCTGTGTAATCATCGTCTTTACTTTCGTCAGGTATCAATACATCTGCCTTCATTCTTAAAAGAACAGCACAGACAATTAACGCGTTTGCAGGAATTCTGAAGTTTAAATTTTTCATAAGCTCTATTTTCGCAGAGTATACTTTTGCCAGTTCAACGATATTGACATCCCAGGGATCCATTGTGCTTATTATTTCATAAAGGACATCCTTCCAGAATTCCCCTTCTTTTATGTCTTTAATACCTTTGGGCATATTTTCTAATTCTGCCATCGGAAATTTTTGTTTTGTAATTGTTATTTTTTTTAATTGCTTTTTAATTACTAACCTAATATTAAATTAAAAATGCCAGATGACGAACTTGGAGAGATAAGGAAGCGAAAGATGCAGCAGATGTTTCAGGAAAGAATGCAGGAACAGTACAGAGCCGAAGAACAGGAAAGACAGGTATCACAGCAATTGAAAACGATTACAGATAAAATTTTAACTTCCGAAGCAAGCGAACGGCTGAATAATATCCGCTTTGCGATGCCTGACTTTGCCAGCCAGATTGAAATTTTGCTCGTTCAGCTGTATCAGGCAGGAAAAATAAGGGGACAGATTGATGATAAACAGTTTAAGGAAATACTTATTCGGCTAAAATCAAATAAATCGGAAGAATCAGGAAGCATAACGAGAATTTCAAAATAGACCTTAAAAATTTAAATGTGCCGTAACACCTTCTGCAAAACAAATTGATATGAGTTTGAGAATTGCAGAAATAAAGGAATAAATTTTTTATGCTTTAAAAATTAATATTTATATTCGCAGAAATAACTGTTAAAGGTTGAGTGCCAAATAGAAGTAGTCCATTAATTTAATTTAATGTTTAAAATTAAATTTATAAATATCATAATATTTAATTTTACTGAAAATCTTTGAGATTTTCAATCTTTTAAAATTTACGAGATTTTAAAATACTGAAAACTATGAGTTTTCAATCTTTAAAAATCTTTTGGATTTTTAAATGATATTTCAAAAAATTTATTTACTAAAAAAAATTTTTTTTAGTAGATTTTTAAAAAATATCTCACAAATTAATTATCCCAATTTAAAGAGATGAGCACCAAATAAAAACCTTTTCATCGCGAAGAATATCTGATACATCCAGTAGTGAAATTTTATCTTCTTTATAGTATCTTAATCCTTTAACAACCTCTTTAATACTGTGCCGCATCTTTGGAAGAGTTTCACTTGGTGTAAATCTATATCTACAACCGTCTTTTTTACATTTATACATTCGCTTTCCACCTACCTGACTTCCGCATGGTTTGACATCAGATTCACACTTATGGTAAACAATGTTATCTTTTTGTAATACAATGATTGTATCTTCAGCAGTACTTTTTAATTTGACAAAAAGTATTCCCTCTATTATTTCCTCCAGGAAAGTATCCATCTTTACAATTATTTTACCCAATACCTTTACCTTTATTATTTTTTGATCCATTTTTTTGATCCATAAATAATAATTATGTTTTTTACATAATAAGTTGATAAAACATATTTTAAAAAGTATTAAAATATCTTTAAAAAACATTAATTTATAATGAATCACCAAATATTATCAAAAAGAAATAACGCTACAGTTGGACAAGCTCTATTTAAGCGTAAAAAATATATAAATCTCGGAAGGTCGGGACTATAAATAATTAAATTTTCAATTAATAATTTTTCACATATTCTTCACACATTCTTCATATTATTCACATTCTCATTTTAAATTTGCACATCTATCCACAAATGCAACTTCCTGTAAATTTCACTATTATCGTCTTTATATAGCAAAAAATCCCTCTTTGTAGTGTTTTTAAAGGTGTCTTTTGCAGTAAAAGCAAAATTTTCACTAAATGTTTCATTATCTCTCAGCCAGATAAATCTTTTATACAAAATTTCGCTGCTTTCATTCCATTTAACGATTAGCATGTATTTTGTTGCCCCGCGCTCGTGGCAGACAATATTGACATTTATAGTAAAATTTTCACCCGCAGTTAAATTTGCAGGATACCAGTTTGCATTTCCATATTCATTTAAAATATAAAATTCAGTAAATTTCTCTTTTTCTTTTGGAAGGGATAAAACATACGCAAATGTAAATACACAGAAAGCAACTGAAAAGAGCAATAACACAAATAATGCTTTATCAGTCGGTTTTTCCGGAAATTTTGCGATGTCCGAAATTTTTGAAGATAAATTTGAAAAACCGAAATTTTCATTGTATCGCTCTGCTTCGGGGATATTTTTCAGGCGCAGGTATGCCAAAATTGTAAAGAGAAATATAAAAAAGGACAAAATTATAACTATCGGGTTGAGGCGAATTCCAAAAGGAGTGAAATTTAAAATCAGACCCAAAACCGGAGTAATTGCCGCACTTAATCCAACACTCAACGCGATTCTCTCAATCAAATCCATATCGTTTTTTTCCGGAAAAAGAAAGGCAATTAAAACATATCCAGGAATGAACAATACAGTTGTCCAGGCAAAAATTATCCTTAAAAATGTTTCATTTAATACAGGAACAAAAATAAAGATGACAGTTAAGACAGCCCACACCATTAATGTTTTTAAATCAGACGGAAATTTTTTGCTGCCCGCGCCAGTGTTTTTGTCTACATCAGCATTCCTGTTTCGGCCATTCCTGTCAGATATGTCTTTTATATCTGTATCGTTTAAACCCATATTTAAATTACAATGTTTACTGTAAAAATTAGGGTTGTGTTTATAAATTTTAAACGATATAAAAACAATCAATTTTGTAATTAAAAATATCACTTATTAATCTTTTTATTTAGTTCAAAATTTAATTAATTATATCAAAAAAAGTGTCCACAATTCATTTGGCACTCAACCACTAATTACTATAATTATTATAATTAAGTTTTGTATAGTGAAAAATAGCAAAATGAAACCATACATAATATTAAATATGGCTATGAGTTTAGACGGGAGAATTGCAAGAAAAGGAGAAAGAGTAGTGTTTTCTGACGAGCTGGATAAAGCGAGAAGAGATGAAATAAGAAAAAGTGTTGATGGAATAATGGTTGGTATAAATACTGTATTGATAGACAATCCCAAATTAACTATTAGCGAAAGAAGAGAAGAAAATTCAACAAGGATAGTAATAGATAGTTATGGAAAAGTTCCAGATGATGCGAATGTTCTGGATAATAAAGCAAAAAACATTGTTGTTGTATCAATGAATGCAGAGCCATACAGAATAGAAGAATTAGCAAAAAAGGCATCTGTAATTGTGTGCGGAGATGACAATGTTGATGTGGTTAAATTAATGGACGAACTTTATAAAAGAGGGATGAAAAGAATTTTGCTGGAAGGAGGGGGGCATTTAAATAAGAGTATGATAGAAGCAAATTTAATTGATGAAATTTATGTTGCTATCGCTCCGGTTGTTATTGGGGACGGGGTAAATCTGGTTGAAGGTACAATGGATGAAAGAAAATTAACACTTGCAGGTATAAGGCAAATCGGCAATATAGTCGTATTAAAATACCTTCCGAAAAAGTAAAGGCAGACACCTGAAAACCTTAAAGGTTTTTACAATAGCATCAACGGGCTTACGAACAATTATTGTTTGTCCTTATTTTTTATATTTTTTATTGCTTCTGCTGCTTCATTGCTGATATAGTGAAAATTTCAACTTTTGATTATTTATTTTGAACATCAATATTACATATTATGATTTGAAGAATAAATATGGACAAAAACAATATTATCAAAAGATGTCAAAATGACTATAATTTGTACAGAATCATTGAAATTGCTCATGGATAACAGATGTTGGAATAAAGATAGACCTAGAAAATATACAAAAGAACAAAAGGAGGAAATAATAAAAATCAGAAGCAAGTTAAAAAAGGAAGAAAGTTTCTTCATAGGCGGAAAGGTTGTTATGGCAAATTATAATAATTCGCATAATGATAAAGTATCCAAAGATTTTGGGTGCTACCTCACTAAAATTGGGATAATTATATATTTGTTTTTTTACTATTATTTTTATAAGTTATAGGACTTACTTATATTATTTTGTAAATGAACATAAAAAGTCAAGAATTCATATTTGTTTTGTGTATGTCCTGTAATGTTTAAAATTAAATTTATAATATCTAATTTTAATTTTTAAGCAGATTTTTAAAAAATATCTCACAAATTAATTATCCCAACTTAAAGGGATGAGCAATAGATTTTGTAGATCGCACATTAAGAGAATATAAAATGGTAAAAAGTCCGCAAAAAAAGAGGAAGGGAGTAAGTAAATACATGCAATATCCACAATGCACTTTAAATAAATTGGGCAAAATAATGATGAGTGTGGATTTCATCGGTCCAAAATATTTGAAAGGTTCAAAGGATAAGATTAACTTTCTTTCCTGTAAATACATTCGCCCTAAAAAAGAAGGTATTGTAAAAAGGGTTGAAGGACAAACCACAGAGGAAGCGATAAAAATCTTAAAAGAAATATGGCAAAGTGAGCCTATTCCAGATGTCTTAAAGATCGATAACGATTCCGCTTTTGGAACAAATTTAAGTCAGGAAATGCGTGTAGGAAGATTGACATTATTTTTACTTAACTTGGGCATAAAGCCGTTATACGTTACGCCACGAAGCCCGTGGAATAATAGAAAAGTAGAGGGGTTTAATAGTGTGTTTTCAAGAAAATTCTGGAACAAATTAAAATTCACTGACGAGAATGAAATAGATATAAAAATCAAGGATTTTAATGTAGCTTATGAAAAATACAATAATTTGATAAACAACAACCCCGAGATTGAAAAGCCCAAGTATATCAACGATTGCAAAGACATAGATCTTGAAAATAAAGAGGTAAAAAAGTTTAAAGAAACAAAAATATATTTTTTAATAATAGTAAGACGAAAGGGAGAAAAAGTAGGAGAGAATGATTACGGTTTCATAGACCTATTAAAACAAGAAATCAAGTTGCCAAAAGATTTGATTAATTTATTTGTATTTTGTGTTTTAGATATTGAATTAAAAAAATTATCTATCTACACAGAAGGAGAAGATGGAAAATTAAATGACTTAAAAACAATCAATTTTATAATCAAAAATATTATTTATTGAAATTTTTATTTAATCTTCAAAATTCAATTGATAATTTACAAAAATATAAGTGGCCTACTTTTATATGGCACACAACCGTTAAATCATAATTTATACATAATTTATAAAAGTATTGTAAAGGTATTTGAAAAATTTTAAAATGATAAATGTTCTATTCTTTGGAAGAGGTGGGCAGGGAGCAGTAACGGCAAGCGAACTTTTGGCAAAAGCGGCCTTTAAGGACAACAAATTTGCACAGGCATTTCCGTCATTTGGTGTTGAAAGAAGAGGAGCTCCTGTGCAGGCATTCTGCAAAATTGATACTCAATTTATAAGAAGCAGAGAACAGATTTATGATCCGGATTATGTGGTTGTTTTTGATCCGAGTTTGATGGACCAGGTTAATGTCCACAAAGGTCTTAAAATTATTGTTAATTCCGAAAAGGACTACAATATGAAAAATTTCTTTAGGGTAAATGCAACAAAAATTGCAATAGAAACATTGGGAGTTCCGATAGTTAATACTTCAATGCTCGGCGCTTTTTGTGCAACAAAAGAGGTATCTTTGGACTCAATGAAAGATGCAATAAAGGATAAATTCGGAAAACGGGCAGAGAAAAATTTAATTGCCGCGGAGAAGGCATACAATGATTTGAAGGATAAAATTTAAAATGAATGAGGATGAGCACGAGAATATCATTATATGGCAAAAATTTTTAACATAAATTTCATAAAAACATATAAACCAAGTTTAATTATCATAATTACACCCTGATTTGCCTGTTAGAAATCATTGTCCTACATTGAGTGTTCTACAAATTATTGAATACATTTAGCAAAGTAAAATTCTGATAATTATAATTTCTAAAATTATGACCTAAATTTTCTAATTCTACCAAAATTTATAAGTTTTGTTTAATGGGTTCTTATTTTTTTAACGATTTTTTAACGATTTTTGAAAATTTAGCAATAAAGTATTTATATTTTAATTTTCATAATTATATATTGATATTTAAAGATGGACATTAAAAAATATGGTTGTTAAAGATGATGATGTGGTTGTAAACATGAAAAAAAAGGGCACACACTCTCATCCTAAAATCAAGTAAAATGTTTTAGCAAACCATTGAAAGTTCCATGGTTTAGGAATAAGAATTTAAGTTACAAATGGATTTCTTAATTAGGGTGAAATTATGAGAATTAAATGGGCAATGAAAATCGCTGTTAAATTTGAACCCATTTATGTGCGTACCGATCAACATGTGAAAGCACATTATACGATATGCGTGTTGTCGTACCTGCTTGACTTGACCATTACACAAAAAATACGAGAACACGAAATAGATGAAATAAATAGCGTAAGGAAAGTGTATCAAAAGTTAAAAAGGTGTTTAGTGGGAGAGATAAAATTGGGAAGTGCGAAACATACTATAAAGAAGATGATTACAATAAGACCAATTGAGAAGAAAATATTAAATTTGTTTGGAGGCGAGTATTTATGTGAAAAAAGTTATTTGCAGAAAATTGGTATTGATTATGTAAAGGTGAAATAGAAAAATTAAGACTAAACTTTTGGAATAATGACCTTTGTTTTAATTTTGAATGACGAACATGGGTTATATCTAAATCATCCTTTGCAATTTCAATAATGTCTTCTGCATATTCTTTTTTAAATTTTTCATCGCTCATTTTTGTTACTTTACTTTTCAGTTTGTTTAAATTTAGTTTTTTGTCTCATTTCAAACCCAATTTATCCAGCAGATTAAATGCTCTTAAATTTTTAAATTTATTTTTAGTTAACTATAACAAAAAACTAAATATTTTAATAATCAATAATAATCAATATATTTTAAACAATATATTTACCTGAATGGCTTTCTTGTTTGTTAGAATCAGACAAATTTATTATCCGTTCATCTCCCTTAATTTCCTTTATAAATTTATAAGCGCTTTCACTTATCATCTTTTTCCATATATTTTCGTGTTTATTTAAAATTTCGTTTCTGATATTTGTCCCGGAATAAATTTTTCCATATTCATCGGTATAAATTTTCTGTGCTGTGACCTCAAATCCCTCTTTTTCAAATAAAATTTTTGTTAGAGGGTTTCGTGTGTAAACAATATCAAATTTCGGAAGTAGCGAAATTATATATTTCACCCATATTGTATGATTGTTTATATCCGATACGGGAATGACATTTAAATTTAGGTTCTTAAAATTTTCCTCCCGGATTATCATTTCAGCCCGCTCCCCCGCGGTAAAAGGATTTTTTGCAGTATAGTTTTCCTGTGCACTTCCGACAACGACAATAACTTCGTATTTCTTTGAAATTTCTATAATTGCTTTTATGTGTCCCGGATGTAACGGCTGAAATCTCCCTACAAATAATGCACGCATTTTATAAAATTTCACATTATAACCCATATTTCCGACCGAATTATTGATTAAAAATTAGGTGCTCATCCCTTTAAGTTGGGATAATTAATTTGTGATATATTTTTTAAAAATCTGCTTAAAAATTAAAATTGAATATTATAAATTTAATTTTAAACATTACAGGACATACACAAAACAAATATGAATTCTTGACTTTTTATGTTCATTTACAAAATAATCTAAGTAAGTCCTATAACTTATAAAGATTTAGTAAAAAAACAAATATATAATTATCCCAATTTTAGTGGGGCAGCACCTAATTTTTTGGGACTAAATAGTTACTTTTATTTTACATTTTTAATTATTTTAATTCATAATTATTACAAATAAATTTGATAAAATTTTTTCCTAAAATTTTTAAAAGTGAAAACCATTCTTGAAGGTTCAGAGGTGGTAGCAGAAGTTGTGGTATTATGCAGGCCAGCAGTGCTGACAATATACCCTATAACTCCGCAAACACACATACCTGAAAATTTATCACAAATTGTTGCAGACGGAAAATTAAATGCAAAAATAATATATGCGGAATCAGAACATTCGGCAATTTCGGCCTGTGTCGGAGCATCTGCAAGCGGTGTCCGAACATATACCGCGACATCTTCACAGGGACTGGCATTGATGCATGAAATTTTATTTATAGCGAGCGGAATGCGGCTGCCGATAGTAATGACAAATGCCAACAGAGCATTATCTGCCCCCATAAGTATATGGAATGATCAGTCGGATTCAGTAGCACAAAGAGATACGGGATGGATTCAGCTGTATGCTGAAACAAATCAGGAAGTAGGAGATAAAATCATTCAGGCATACAAAATTGCAGAAGACAGAGAAATTTTACTTCCCGTAATGGTAAATATGGACGGTTATATACTGACACATTGTGTTGAGCCGGTAGATATTCCTGAACAGGAAGAAGTTGATAAATTTTTGTCAGAATATAAACCATTATATAAATTAGATCCGGGTAATCCCATGACTTTTGGCCCAATATCATTTCCAAATTCTTATACTGAGTTTAAAAAGATGCAATGGAATGCAATGGAAAAAGCAAAGGATAAGATAAAGAAAGCAAATGATGAATTTTACAAATTTTTCGGAAGAAATTACGGAAACGGATTAATTGAAGAATACAACACAAAAAACGCTGAATATCTGATTGTTAGCATGGGTTCTGTTTGCGGAAATATCAAAGATGTCATTGATAAACACAACGATGTCGGATTGATAAGGATAATTTCATTCAGGCCGTTTCCGTCAGAGGAATTAAGGCGAGCGATGAAGGATGCCAAAGGAACAGCAGTTATAGAAAAGGATGTTTCCATAGGAATGGGTGGTGCTTTATGGAGTGAAGTCAGAGGGATTGTCAATAATCCGGATAATGTTTATTCCTGTATTGCAGGACTTGGGGGAAGGGATGTAAAAAAAGAAGATATTGAAAATATAACAGAGTGGTTGAAAAAGAAAAAACTGAAGGAGGTTAACTGGATTAATACCAGTATATGATAAGGTCAACTGCCAGTCAATAAACTGACAGGCGTAGAATCTGCTCCATTCTGTCATTTCTTGGCAATACATCGGATTATGAAATCCTGTCTTTTACTATGTAAAAGCGCCTTAATTCATCTACAAACAATATTATCCATCATCCGGCCATTTCATCCACAAACCACTTTGGCTCAAATTCCATGATGTCTTCATAAGATTGTCCAATTCCCATAAAGATAATCGGCTTTTGAATCGTGTGGGCAATGCTCAATACACATCCGCCCTTTGCAGTATCCATTTTGGCAACAATCACAGCATCTATCCCGACTGCATCATTAAATTCCTTTGCCTGTTCAACGGCGTCATTTCCGGTCAGTGCATCGGCAACAAATACCTTTAAATCCGGCTTCATAACTCTAACAACCTTCTTCATTTCATTCATTAAATCCTTATTTGTCTGCATTCTTCCAGCAGTGTCAGCAAATACAAAGTCAATAAAATGTGCTTTTGCATATTCAACCGCATCATATATAATTGCAGCAGCATCCGTGCCCCTCTTCTCCGGCTTTATAACCTTAATTCCCAGCCGTTGTCCATGGACTGAAATCTGTTCAATTGCTCCTGCCCTGAATGTATCGCCGGCTGCAAATACAACACTTTTGTTCTTATTGAGCAAAAATTTCCCGAATTTTGCGATTGTTGTTGTCTTTCCTGTCCCATTTATTCCGAAGAAAACGATTTTTACCGGCTTATGCATGGTCTTTACCCATTCTATAAATCTTCCTTCCATCCAGTTATCCTTTAAAATTTCCAGCAGGGAGTTCTTTATTTCTTTATTTACAACTTTATCAATCTCGTTTTTGTTTATTTCCTTGTCTTTCAGGCGGTTAAAAATTTTCTCGCAAATTTTCCCGGATGTTTCATAAGCAACATCGCTGTCTATTAAATTCATCCGTAATTCTTCAATTGCCGGATTTAAATCGCCCTCAGTTAGTTTTATTTTGCTCGTAAATATGCCTTTTATTTTTGACATAAGGGATAAATCAATCTTTACACCATGAGCGTTGTTGGTGCCTTCCTTTTTTATCTGCTGGTTTTCGGTAATTTCTTTTAATGCGTCTGTTTTTTTTTCTGTTACATTTGTTACAGTTATATCTCTTTTTATCTCTTTATTTTCCTTTATCTCTTTATTTTCCTTTATCTCTTTATTTTCCTTTATCTCTTTATTTTTCTCTGTCTCTTGAGATTTATTTTCTTCCTTTTCTTCCTTTTTCTTTGTCAGAGAAGATATAAAAGTCGTAAATTTATTTTTGAGTATGCCGAACATTTTAAATTTATTATTAGATTCATCATAAAAATTAGGAATTTTAGAAGTAAATTTTAATTAGATTTAATTATCATAGTCATTTTATTTTCATTGTTTTGTAATTTTGTAACTATTCAGCCACCCTTTTCAGCAAGTAAAATATTCTTTATGGCATTAGAGGAACAAATTGCCAGTGAAAGATAATCCAATACATTTTTTCCTTGCTTTTTATACTTTAGATATTATAATAAATCCCGGGTTTCCCACCATGCCTAAAAGTTTGGGCGTAATTTTTAAATCCCAAAGATTTAAAAATATCCAAACAACTGTGAGCGTATTTTTGTTGTTAAGCATAAGTAGTTTTGTAAATTTTAAAATTACTCGTAAATTTTTTGGTGGTGGAAAAGAGAGGATAAATTTAAAAATAAAGATATTATAATTACTATAGATGACAACTTTTTGTTCGGGAGTTGATCAATTTGTATTCAAATTTGCAAAAAATTTATTGAAAAATGTGACCATTTAAAAATTAACAGGACTTACTCGTGAAAACTTAAAAAATTTACCATTTGTTTTTAGAGTGGCCAAATATTTCATTGGAAATACAAATTTATTTGTGATTTTATAATTATTTTGTGTTAACTCCTTCGTAAAAAGTTGTCAAGTAGAGTTATAATTATTACAATGATAATGCAACAACTTTAAAGGATATAAAATATAAAAACGACCACAGATGACTGTCTATAAGTTAATTTCCACAGAAGATTATCCCGCACTGATGATTGATGGCATCCTGATGCATTGCATAAAACTTACATCTCCGAAAAAGGACGCCGAAAATAAGGTTCAAATTTTAGGGATTAAAAAAGGAAGGGTTCTGGATATATGTACCGGATTGGGATATACAGCAATTGCGGCATCACATGTTGCAGATGAAGTTGTTACTGTTGAAAAAGATGAAAATGTGATTGAAATTGCAAAAAACAACAAATATTCAGCAGAATTATTTGGAAATAAAAAAATAAAATTAATTACAAGCAATGCTTATGATGAAATTGAAAAATTTGATGATGAATGTTTTGATTATATTATCCACGACCCTCCAACTGTATCAAGAGCAGGAGAGTTGTATGGAGAAAAATTTTATAAAAATTTATATCGCATATTGAAACCAGGCGGAAAATTATTTCATTATGTTTCAAAACCAGGCAGTAAATACAGAAATAAATCAGTTGAAAAGGGGGTAATAAACCGGTTGAGAAATGTCGGGTTTGATGTTAAATTTCACGAAAAGGTAAGCGGGGTTGTTTGTGTAAAACATCTATGAAACATCTATGAAATTATTCTCTGAAATTTAACAGGTTTCAAAATTTTGTGTTTCTTTTAAATTTATAATACAAAAATAAGGTGACTGAAAACCAGGAGAAAATTTATACGGATTGGGAAATTTATGAAATTTTACATCCCGCAGTTAAGGAATGGTTCATGTCCAAATTCGGTAAATTTTCCGTTCCCCAGAAGTATGCGGTAATGGATATTCACCAGCGACAGAATGTTTTGATTTCATCTCCGACAGGAAGCGGGAAAACACTTGCCGCATTTCTTTCAATTTTAAACGAATTAATCAAACTTGCAGACAAAAATGAATTGGAAGATAAGGTCTACTGTATCTATATTTCTCCGTTAAAAGCACTTGACAACGATATTGAAAAAAATTTAAATGAGCCGTTAAAAGAGATTGAAAAAATTTCGGGAAAAAAATTTAATATACGGATTGCGGTCAGGACAGGGGATACTTCCCAGACAAAGAGAACAGAAATGTTAAAAAAGACCCCTCATATATTAATAACAACACCCGAAACACTCGCAATAGTTCTTTGTGCTCCTAAATTCAGGGACAAATTAAAAGACGTAAAATATATAGTTGTTGATGAAATTCATTCTCTTGCAGAAAACAAAAGAGGCGTACACTTAACTGTAACACTTGAACGACTGCAAAATTTAGCAGGAAGATGGACAAGAATCGGATTAAGTGCAACAGTTGCTCCGCTTGAAAAAATAGCAGAATTTATGGCAGGGTATGAAAAGGGAAAACCGAGGGACTGCAAAATTGTTGATGTAAATTTCTTAAAACAGATGGAGATTAAGGTTGTTTGTCCGGTTGAAAACATAATGGAATCATCCCCTGAGGAGTTAAGTAATGCTACTTATTCACTGCTGCATCGCCTGATTCAGGAGCACAAAACAACCCTGATATTCACAAATACGAGAAGCGGAACAGAGTCCGTTATATTTCATTTAAAGAAGAAATTTAAAAATTTTTACAATGACAATATAATGGCTCATCATTCCTCACTCTCAAAGGAGTTGCGATTGAATGCAGAGGATAAATTAAAGGAAGGAAAATTAAAGGTTGTTGTTTCTTCAACATCGCTGGAACTTGGGATTGATATCGGATATATTGATCTGGTTGTGCTTATAAGTTCTCCGAAATCGGTTGCAAGAGCACTGCAGCGCATCGGACGGAGCGGCCATCGGCTGCATGAGAAATCAAAAGGAATAATTATAGTTATTAACAGAGATGATCTGGTTGAATGTGCAGTAATACTTAAAAACGCGGTTGAAGGAAGGATTGACGAAATTGATATTCCACAAAATTGTCTTGATGTGCTTTCGCAGCAAATCTTTGGAATGGCAATTGAAGACGACTGGGATATTGATAATGCTTATGATTTAATAAAGAGAAGCTACTGCTACAAAAATTTATCAAAAGACGACTTTATGGGCGTAATGAGTTATCTTGCCGGAGAATACAGCAGTTTGGAAGAAAGATATGTTTACGGAAAAATCTGGATTAACTACGAAAAAAATTTATTCGGAAGAAGGGGAAAACTGGCAAGGGTTTTATATGCAACAAATATAGGAACAATTCCTGATGAGTCATTCGTTCTTGTCAAACTTGCAACTGAAAATAAAGTAATAGGAAAGATTGACGAGGACTTTCTTGAACGGCTAAAAAGCAAGGATATATTTGTTCTTGGCGGAAAAATTTACAGATTTGAATATACAAGAGGAACAATTGCTTATGTTAATAACTGTGCGGGACCTCCGACAATTCCGTCGTGGTTTTCAGAACAATTGCCCTTGTCATTCGGACTGGCTTTGGAAATTCGGAAATTTAGATCGCTGATGGAAGAAAAATTTAAAACATCGGATAAAAATTTAACAATAAAATTTATCACTGACTATTTATATGTTGATTTCAATGCGGCAAATTCGGTCTATGAATATTTCAAAGAACAGTATCTGTATGCAAAAATTCCTCATACCAGTCGCCTGCTCATTGAATTTTACACCGGCTACGGAAACAAAAAATTTGTTATATTTCATTCCTTATTCGGAAAAAGGGTCAATGATGCTTTATCAAGGGCAATAGCATACATCATTTCAAAAACAGAACGAAAGGATATAGGTATTTCCATATCTGACAACGGATTCTATCTGAGTGCAGAGGGAAAAATTAAGGCACTGCAGGCATTTGAAAATTTAAATGCAGAAAATTTAGGAAAAATTTTGATTAAGGCGATCGACAGAACAGAGGTATTGACGAGAAGATTCAGGCACTGTGCAGGCCGTTCGCTGATGATTTTGAGACAGTATAAAGGAGTGCGGAAGAGTGTGGGAAAGCAGCAGTTTAGCAGTAAAATTTTGCTGAATTTTGTAAAGGAACTGAATGAAAATTTTCCTATTTTGAAGGAAGCGAGAAGGGAGGTTATTGAGGATTTTATGGATGTGAAAAATACAGCAAAGGTCTTGGCATGGATTGATGAAGGAAAAATCAGGATTGAATATATTAATACGACAATTCCCTCTCCGTTTGCCTTCAATTTAATTGCACAGGGATATATGGATGTTTTAAAATACGAGGAAAGGATAGAATTTATAAGGAGAATGCATAAGGCAATTTTAGAAATTATAAAAGCAAAAGAAAAATCAGAAGAAAATTATGATTGATAAATATCACACAAATTCAACAATTATTGTTCCCTTCTGCAACGGAAATTGTTCATCATCTGAATTTTGCAATAAGACGATAAATCAATGTTTGCCAAAAAAGAATGACAATAGCACATATAACGCAGGCGAGGAATGTGCAAATAATAACTGCTTTAAGGTAATTTGCATGTCTGTTGGATGGGAATGCAACAATGACAGCGATGGTGATTGTTCAGTAAATTATTTTTGTAATAATGAGCATAAATGTCAGATAAAGAGCAATACGGTTTATAGTGGCAGCCCGGGTGGGGGTTCAGGCAGAGGAACACGATATGTAACACAAACACAACCGGTTACAGCAAACAAAACAAATAAATCTGTAAATAAATCCACAGAAAAGCAAAATGAAACGAAAACAGATACAACGAAAGACAAGACAAAAGTAAATGAAGGAAAAATTTTAAAAATAATAGTAGAAAACAGGGACATTATTAAAGCAGGGGAGAAATTTATTGTTAAAGTAACTGATAATGAAGGAAATTTTGTTGTGAATGTAACCGTTAATTATGGTGGAGTTGTTAAATTTACGGACTTTGATGGAAAGGTTGAATTTGTTGCTTTGAACGAAATTGTTGAATTATAGTCATTTTACTGACTTTTTGCAGTAAAATGACTATACTCGTAAATTTGATAACGGTGCAAAAAGTTAGCAAATTTACTATAAAAGCGAATAAAGACGGATATAACCCATGTTCGTCATTCAAAAATTAAAACAAAGGTCATTAAGGCAAATAATTTCCAAAAGTTTAGTCTTAATTTTTCTATTTCACCTTTACATAATCAATACCAATTTTCTGCAAATAACTTTTTTCACATAAATACTCGCCTCCAAACAAATTTAATATTTTCTTCTCAATTGGTCTTATTGTAATCATCTTCTTTATAGTATGTTTCGCACTTCCCAATTTTATCTCTCCCACTAAACACCTTTTTAACTTTTGATACACTTTCCTTACGCTATTTATTTCATCTATTTCGTGTTCTCGTATTTTTTGTGTAATGGTCAAGTCAAGCAGGTACGACAACACGCATATCGTATAATGTGCTTTCACATGTTGATCGGTACGCACATAAATGGGTTCAAATTTAATGAACGTTTTCACACCTTTAAATGCTTCCTCAACCCCATTTTTGTCTCTGTAAGCCCTAATGGTTGTGTGCCATATAAAAGTAGGCCATTTATATTTTTGTAAATTATCAATTGAATTTTGAAGATTAAATAAAAATTTCAATAAATAATATTTTTGATTATAAAATTTATAACTTTAAAATTTTTTGTTTTAAATTTATTAAATTTATGGTTGTATTTTAAATTTATTTATGAAAAACTTAATATAAAAGAGGTGGCTCATTAGTCTAAGTACAGCGGTAGCTTTTAAAAAAGCTCCATAAGATTTATATAGATGTAGCCACCGCTTATACACAGATTATTACACAAGAATACGATCTACTTTATAGGTAGGTTATTATAGCAGTCTAATTAATAATTCACAAGAATAAAAGTGGCCTACTTTCATATGCTACATAACCATTAGTAATTATCATAGTTGGCCTTTATCATATGATGAATGGTTGGAGTGGGCCGGTAAGTCCCATGAATTTTTCAAATGTTCGTACAATTATACCTGCGTGACTAAAAAGTTACATTCGTGGGAAAAATATCGGTACAACCTGATTAGGCACAATTGTATATGCAAGTTCAAACAATAAACGCACACAAATACTCTTGAAAATTTCTGAATTTTAAACTGATGTTAAAATGATGTCTTCGGAATTTCTGAGTGAATTGCTGTTATTTCTTTATAAATTTCAGCAACCTTTTCTATTTCGTTGCCTTCAAGAATCCTGTGCAATTTTCCATTATGTAATATTCCAACCCTGTTTGCTATATCCTCAACCTCTCCAAGAATATGGGATGAATAAAATATTGTCATTTCAGAACCTGCTTCTGAAATATGAGAGCGAAGCGAACTTATTCCTTCTTTACTTAACCTTTTCAGTAAAATCTGGATGTCCGTTTTTCCAGTTGGATCCAATCCTGAAGTTGGCTCATCCAAAAACAGAACTTTTGGATTCTTGACAAGAACGCACGCAACACCGAGCCGCTGCCTCATACCTTTTGAGAATTGTCCGGCTTTTCTGTCCTTTGCACTTTGAAGTCCAACCATATCCAGAACTTCGTCAATCCCCTCTTCCTTAGCGCCCCCGTTTAAGTCAGCAATATAACGAACATTTTGTCTTGCGGTTAATGAACCATACAGATATACACTCTCTGGCAGAAAGCCAATACATTTTTTAACATCAATAGGATTATTCACTATGCTGTATCCGTTTATTATTGCGTCCCCTTCGGTTGGTTCAATCAGGCCGACAAGAATGTTCATTGCAGTTGTTTTTCCCGCTCCGTTACTTCCTACAAGGGCAAAAATTTCTCCTTTATAAACGGTTAAATTTAAATTTTCTATTGCCATGAACCCGTCAAAATCCTTTGTTAAATTTTTACATTCAATTATTGTGCTTTTAGCATCTGCTTCTATATTATTTTTTATTCCTTCGCTTGTATTATTTTCCATTTTTATTCGTTTTTGATATTTATTTTATTGATTTAACACCGATTTTCGTAAGGTGTTTAATTATCATAATTACACCCTGATTTGCCTGTTAGAAATCATTGTCCTACATTGAGTGTTCTACAAATTATTGAATACATTTAGCAAAGTAAAATTCTGATAATTATAATTTCTAAAATTATGACCTAAATTTTCTAATT
>Ga0210013_1000297_pt1 | contig 40877 bp, 40 predicted proteins | sample CryGeymeta201506_FD_185553 | JGI IMG/M metagenome (GOLD analysis project Ga0210013, IMG submission 185553) | Groundwater microbial communities from Crystal Geyser aquifers in Utah, USA - Crystal Geyser metaG 2015-06 (SPAdes) (version 2) | ecosystem: Environmental > Aquatic > Deep subsurface >...
AAATGTTACAAGGTTTAATCAAGTCATTAGTAACTAGTAACTAGTGACTAGTGACTAGTAGATGGTAGTAATTTGTAATCAATCACAAGTCACCAGTCACCAATCACCAATCACCAATCACCAATCACTAGTCACCAATCACCAATCACAAAAAAGATGATTCCAAAAATAATCACAGGAAACAGCCATACCGATACAAGAGGGACATTGTTTTATAACAATGATTTTGATGCTTCTGCAATAAGAAGAATTTATGTCATAGAAAATAAAAGTACGGATTTTATCAGGGCCTGGCAAGGACATAAAATAGAACAGCGATGGTTTTCCCCAATAAATGGGTCATTTAAAATTGGATTGATAAAAATTGACGATTGGGAAAGTCCTGCTAAAAATTTAGAAATGCTTACTTTTACAATCAATGCAGATACATTAGAAATGCTTCATGTACCTCAAGGCTATGTAAGCAGTATTCAAGCTATGGAAGAAAGTTCCAAATTACTCGTTATGGCCGATCATTTATTGGGAGAAATAAAGGATGAATATAGATTTGATGTGGATTATTTTGTTAGTAATTTGTGATTAGTAATTAGTGAATTTAGACACTTTTGCTTCTTTTAAATTTTCAAGGAGCTTTCACCATTTACCAATTACCAATGACTAGTCACTATTTGTAACTCACAATGATAAGCAACCAATTACAAGTAACCAATTACCAATCACCATGCTAAAAATAGGAATAACAGGCCAGGCCGGTTTTGTCGGCACCCATTTATACAACACCCTGGGATCGCATCCCGAAGAATTTGAGCGTATTGATTTTCTAAGAAGCTTTTTTGAGGATGAAAACAAATTAAACGAATTTGTGTCGCAATGCGATGTGATTGTGCATTTGGCAGCGATGAACCGCCATAATGAACCACAAGTGATTTATGACACGAACATCGGATTGGTACAAAAATTAATCAATGCCCTGACAAAAACAAACAGCAAAGCCCATGTGCTTTTTTCATCGTCAACCCAGGAAGAAAAAGACAATCTGTATGGGAAATCCAAAAAAGAAGGTCGGGAATTGATGGTGGACTGGGCAAAAAAATCAGGAGGAAAATTTACGGGAATGATTATTCCAAATGTTTTCGGGCCATTCGGACATCCGAATTACAATTCGGTAGTCGCTACTTTTTGCCATAAATTATCCCACAATGAAACACCTAAAATTGAAGTTGACGGCGAGGTAAAGTTGATTTATGTGGGTGAACTGGTAGGTGAAATTATCAATGAAATAAGATGTGCTGAAAGCAAAGAGGAGGTTTTGGTGCCGCATACGTCGGTTTCTAAAGTATCAGACATGCTGTCTTTGCTGGAAAACTATAAAACACAATATCAGGACAAGGGAGAAATTCCTGCCATTAATAACACGTTCGAATTAAATCTGTTCAATACGTTCCGTTGTTATATGGATATTGCCAATCATTTTCCGGTAAAATTCACCCAGCATACCGATCCAAGAGGTTCCTTTGTGGAAGTGATTCGATTAGGGGTTGGCGGACAAGTTTCTTTTTCAACCACAGTTCCTGGGATCACCAGAGGAAACCATTACCACACCCGAAAAATTGAGCGCTTCGCCGTTATCAAAGGAAAAGCGTTAATTCAATTGCGTCGCATTGGAACCAGGGAAGTATTGAATTTCTATTTGGACGACAATGAACCGGCTTATGTGGATATGCCAATTTGGTACACCCACAACATTAAAAATATTGGCGATGACATTTTGTACACCAATTTCTGGATCAACGAATTTTACGACCCAAATGATGCGGATACCTATTTTGAGGAGGTGTAAAAAGTTATTAGTGAATAGTAATTAGTAATTAGTAATTTGTGATTAGTAATTAGTAATTTGTGATTAGTAATTAGTAATTTGTGATTAGTAATTATAAGTCACCAATCGCCAGTCACCAATCACCAGTCACCAATCGCCAGTCACCAATCACTAGTCACCAATCACCAGTCACCAATCACCAGTAACCAATCACCAGTCACTAGTCACCAGTCACCAATCACCAATCACCAATCACCAGTCACCAATCACCAGTCACCAATCACCAGTCACCAATCACCAGTCACCAGTAACCAATCACCAGTCACTAATCACCAGTCATCAGTCACTAGTCACCAGTAACCAATCACCAATATGACACATAAAGATTTAGATGTTTGGAAACGTTCAGTTATATTTGTAACATCGATTTATGAAATAACAAAATCATTTCCAAAGGATGAGATTTATGGTCTAACTTCGCAAATTAGAAGAAGTGCCGTTTCAATTCCTTCTAATATTGCTGAAGGAGGTGCAAGAAAAAGTAAGATAGAATTCAGACAATTTTTATATATTTCCTTAGGGAGTGCAGCAGAGTTAGAAACCCAACTATTGATAGCAACAAATTTAAATATTTTGGAAGTCGAAGAAAGTACAGCATTAATTGAAGAACTAAATTCAATTTCCAGAATGCTTCAAGGTTTAATAAAATCATTAAATATTAGCTAATTACCAGTAACTAATCACCAGTAACTAATTACCAATGAAACAACCAACAGTCAATAACCAGTCACTAGTCACTAGTCACCAATCACCAATCAAAAAACTAAAAGTCCTGACCGTAGTTGGAACACGTCCGGAAATCATCCGGCTTTCCAGAGTGATTTTAAAATTAGATGCAACAGAAAGTATTGAACACATTTTAGTGCATACCGGTCAAAATTACGATTACGAATTAAACGAAGTGTTCTTTAAAGATTTAGGCCTGAGAAAACCCGATTATTTTTTGAATGCTGCCGGAGGGAATGCAACAACAACAGCAGGCCAAATACTCATAAATATCGATCCCGTTTTGGAATCGGTAAATCCTGATGCCTTCTTGGTATTGGGCGATACCAATTCTTGTTTGTGTGCCATCGCGGCTAAAAAGAGGAAAATCCCTATTTTTCATATGGAAGCAGGAAACCGATGTTTTGACCAACGGGTACCAGAAGAAACCAACAGAAAAATAGTGGACCATATTAGTGACATTAATATGACCTACAGCGATATTGCGCGTGAATATTTGTTGCGGGAAGGCTTGCCGGCCGACAGAATCATAAAAACGGGCTCACCCATTTACGAAGTGGTGACTGCTTACAGCAAACAAATCGACGATTCAAAGGTATTGGCAACATTGGGATTACAAAAAGAAAATTATTTTGTGGTTTCAGCACATCGGGAAGAAAACATCAATTCCAATAATTTTATAAAGCTGGTCGAAAGTTTGAATATCATTGCGGAAACTTACGGATTGCCGATTATTGTTTCAACACATCCACGCACAAGAAATAAAATTAATGAAACAGGGGTTAAATTTAATTCCTTGATTCAATTAATGAAACCTTTGGGTTTTCACGACTACAATCATTTGCAAAAAAACGCAAAAGTAGTGCTGTCTGACAGCGGTACAATCTCAGAAGAATCATCGATTATGAATTTCCCGGCATTAAATATTCGGGAAGCCCACGAACGCCCTGAAGCGATGGAAGAGGCATCCGTAATGATAGTGGGGTTAAACCCGGAACGCATTATGCAGGCTTTGGAAATACTGAATACACAAAAAAGGGGTGACCAAAGAACCTTGCGTCCGGTGGCCGATTATTCCATGCCAAATGTAAGCGATAAGGTGGTTCGCATTATTTTGAGTTATACCGATTATGTGAAACGTGTGGTTTGGAGTGAAATAAATTAAATAGCGATTATGAATATTCTTTTTTTGACCTTGGTTAAAATTAAATCACTGGAAGAACGCGGAATTTATACTGATTTGCTTCGTAAATTTAAAGAAGAGGGCCATGAAGTTTTTGTGGTTAGCCCTTCAGAACGCAGAGACAAAAAAAACACCCTTCTTATAAAGGATGATGGGGTGAGCATTTTAAATGTCCGCACTTTTAACCTGCAAAAAACCAATATTGTGGAAAAAGGTATTGGAACTTTAGCGATTGAATTTCAGTATTTAAATGCCATTAAAAAGCATTTTTCAACGATAAAATTTGATTTGGTATTGTATTCAACACCACCGATTACTTTTTCAAAAGTGATTTCTTTTGTTAAAAAACGTGACAATGCCTATGCGTATTTGTTGCTGAAAGACATTTTTCCGCAGAATGCAGTGGATATGAAAATGTTAAAAAAAGGCGGTGTTTTGCATAAAATGTTTGTTAAAAAGGAGCGCAGATTGTATGCGCTTTCTGATACTATCGGCTGTATGTCTGAAGCCAACAGGAATTATGTGATAACCCACAATCCAACCATTGTACCCAAAAAAGTAGAAATAAATCCAAATTCTATTTCAGCAATAACCAACGTCCAAACCTTAGAAGAAAATCAAAGCATAAAAGCGAAGTACGGTCTGCCATTAGATAAAAAGATTTTTGTTTATGGCGGTAATTTGGGAAAACCACAGGGTTTAGATTTTTTGTTGGAAACCATCACGGCAACCACAAACCCGAAGGTGTTTTTTTTAGTGGTAGGTTCTGGCACGGAATACAATCGAATTTATAAATGGTTTCAAACCAACCAACCCAAAAACGCAAAATTGCTGGCCGGTCTGCCAAAACAGGACTATGACCTGCTTTTAAATGCCTGCGATGTGGGGTTGATTTTCTTGCATAAAGATTTTACGATACCTAATTTTCCTTCCCGCTTATTGTCTTATTTGGAAATGAAAATGCCGGTAATCGCCGCTACCGATGCCAATACAGACATTGGAAGTGTGATAGAAACAAACAAATGCGGTTATTCAGTGTTGTCAGGAGACAACTTGGCGATGCAAAATGCTATTGATGCGTTGGTTTCCAATGCGCATGATTTTACTCAAATGCAGGAAAATGCCTGGAATCTGTTGCAACGGAAATATACAGTAGATTATTCATACAATCTTATAAATGATAAATTGATAAATGTATAATCCCTACATAAAAAGAATACTGGATTTCAGCATAGCACTCTTAGGTTTGCTGCTTTTAAGTCCGCTATTGTTATTCGTCACTTTTGGTTTAGCGATTGCCAACAACGGCAAACCTTTCTTTTTTCAACTGCGTCCGGGTAAAAATGGTAAAATCTTCAAAATTGTGAAGTTCAAAACCATGAACGACAAAAAGGACCACGAAGGCAATTTATTGCCCGATGCAAAGCGATTGACAAAAATAGGCAGTTTTGTGCGCAAAACTTCACTGGACGAGTTACCGCAACTGTTCAATGTGCTGAAAGGCGAAATGAGTTTGATTGGCCCACGGCCGCTATTGGTTGAATATTTGCCCTTATACAGCGAAGAACAAAACCGCCGCCACGAGGTAAAACCGGGAATTACGGGCTGGGCACAGGTAAATGGGCGCAATGCCATAAGCTGGGAAGATAAATTTAAGTATGATGTGTGGTATGTTGACAATGCCAGTTTTTTGGTAGATATGAGAATACTGTTTTTAACAATTAAAAAAGTGCTGGGCAGCGAAAATATTTCTTCTAAAACATCCCTCACTATAGAAAAATTTAAAGGGGAATAAGATGTATATTTTTGGAGCGAGTGGCCATGGAAAAGTAATTGCAAGTATTTTGCTGGCTAAAAAAAGAGATTTGAAAGGTTTTATAGATGACAACCCAAAAGCTTCTGAACTTATGGGATTGACTGTATATCATTCTTCTGAAATTAAAAATATTGCTTTAGAAAAAGTCATTATCGCTATAGGAGACAACAGAGTAAGAAAGCAAATTGCTGAGAGTTTTAAAGCAGATTTTTTTAGCGTAATTCATCCATCGGCGGCGCTATGCGAAAATATAAAAATAAACAAAGGAACAGTCGTTTTTCCCAACGCCGTTATCAATGTTGATACAGTGATAGGCGCTCACGTGATTATCAATTCGGGAGCCATTATTGAACACGACTGTATTTTGGAAGATTATGTGCATATTTCGCCAAATGCGGCCATTGCAGGTGGTGTCAAAATTGGAGAGGGCACGCATATTGGCATTGGCGCCTGTGTAATTCAAGGTATTGCCATTGGCAAATGGGCAACCGTTGGTGCGGGAGCCATCATCATTAAAGACGTTCCCGATTTTGCCGTTGTAGTGGGCAATCCTGCCAAAATCATAAAATACAACGGTACGATTTAGGGTATTATGCTATTCAAACTTCATTACGCTATTGTAAAAGTTACTTAAAACCGATGTCATTGAGGGGCGGAGCGTAAAGAAAACAGCTGGTAGCTGTTTTTAGCGATTGAGCCAGCTGGCGTAAGGGAGAGGCGTAGCCGAAATAATTCGACTGCGGCAACCCATCGAGAACTAACGCAATCCCATCAGAAAGTTGTTGATATCTAACAAAATACTCCTAAGCAACAGATTACTTTTTTTTCAAAAACTTCACCCACACACAACCACTAACAAAAAATAACTGTAATTTTACCACTACTAGAAAAAAAACACAATGAATAAAAAAATATGGCTGTCATCCCCCCATATGGGCGGAACAGAGCAAAACTATGTAAAAGAAGCTTTCGATACCAACTGGGTAGCGCCTTTAGGGCCAAACGTCAACGGTTTTGAACACGATTTAGAAACTTATTTAAACCAAAATGTTTTTATCGGTGCCTTAAGCTCCGGAACGGCTGCCATTCATTTAGGACTCATTATCCTTGGCGTAAAAGCGGGTGATGAGGTGATTTGCCAAAGTATGACCTTCTCTGCCTCCGCAAATCCGATAAAATACCAGGGCGCCACGCCGGTCTTTATCGACAGCGAATCCGAAACTTGGAATATGTGTCCGAAAGCACTGGAAGCAGCCATTATTGACTGCATCGCAAAAGGAAAAAAACCCAAAGCCATCATCGCAGTGCATTTATACGGAATGCCCTTCAATGCAGCAACCATTTTAGCGGTGGCCAATAAATACCAGATACCGGTAGTAGAAGACAGTGCAGAAGCACTAGGAAGTAAATACAAAGGCCAAAAATGCGGTACTTTGGGCGACATAGGCGTACTTTCTTTTAATGGCAACAAAATCATCACCACTTCGGGTGGCGGGGCATTGGTGGCAAAAACAAAGAAAATTAAAGACAAAGCGGTGTTCTTCGCCACACAATCCAGAGATAACGCACCACATTACCAGCACAGTGAAATTGGCTACAACTACCGAATGAGCAATATCGTGGCAGGCATCGGGCGCGGACAAATGGAAGTGCTGGACGAACATATTGCATTGCGCAGGGCCATGCACGATTTTTATGCCAATTATTTCAAAGACATCAAAGGCGTAACCGTATTAACAGAACCAAATACCGATTATTTTTCAAACCACTGGCTCTCTGCCATCTTGGTAAACCCCGAACAGACTGACGGAAAAACACGCGAAGACTTGCGTTTGGCACTGGATGCGGCAAACATTGAAAGTCGCCCTTTATGGAAACCTATGCACCTGCAGCCTATTTTTGCAAACGACCCATATTATGGCGGAACCATAAGTGAATCCCTTTTCCAAAACGGACTCTGTCTCCCTTCCGGTTCCAACCTCACCCGCGAGGACCGAGACCGAATTAAAGCTGCGCTGGATGCTTTTTTTAAGGGATAATGAAAAAACTATAATACATTCATTGCCAGACAGCGCATTAAAGGAAATCTCCATAAAAATTCGTCAGATGATCACTGTAAAGCCAATTGAACCCTTTCATTGCGGGACAGTGCGTTAAAAAAATATTTCTTGAACTTTTTTAGCGATAAGGTCAGCCGGTGCCATGGCAAGACTGAGGCTGGCTGCTGAGCGTGGTCGAAGTAATGTCAAAAAATCCGACACGGCAAGCAACTCCAAACTGCCAAAATCCCCCTAACCCCTTCCATCATCCCCTATAAAAAAACTACGTGTGAATTTTAAAAAGTTGCGTTACTTTTAAACAAAAGCTCAGTATGATTCTTCAAAAAGTTGCGTTACTTTTAAAGACAAGTTCAGCATGAATTTTAAAAAGTTGCGTTACTTTTAAAGACAAGTTAAGCATGAATTTTAAAAAGTTGTGCTACTTTTAAAGACAAGTTAAGCATGAATTTTAAAAAGTTGCGGTACTTTTAAAGACAAGTTAAGCATGAATTTTAAAAAGCAGCAGTCAAAATAAAAAGCCCCGTTCTGCGAGAGCAAAAAGGGGCTTTTCTAAAACACAATTAATTTAAGGTCCTAGCTTAAATCATTTTGTATTTCACATTAACAAGCATTTCTCTAAACCGCTTGCCAGGTCTAAAATTCAAATGAGATTTTTTCACTAAATTGGTAGAAACCTCTGCAGCGGTAGCTACCCCTGCCGATTTGATACCAACTTGAAAATTTCCCAAGCCACCAAACTGCACTACTTTGCCCTGCATCAACTCATCGATGATATTGTGCTCCATAGCGCGAATAACGGCGTAACAGTCTGACTCTCTTACTGTACATTGGTTAGAAACTAAATAGGCTAAGCGGTCAAAATCTACAATTCCTGTAGCAATTGCTTTAGCATAAAACTTGTTTTCCGCATTGAGGTCTAGCGGATTGACCTTCGACAAACTTTTGATGTTTACCATAATAATATAAGTATTTAATTACACCCTTTATGGGGGTTACTAGAACTATTCCAATAACATAGTCAGTAGCTACATTAATTAAGCCAAAGGCATCTTTTAATGAGACTAGTTATAAACACATATTTTTAATAAGATATCTTATATTATCAAAAACTTGTTAAAAAAATTATTATTTTTGCCCCCTTCATTTTTGTAACCAAAAATTCAGGAAAAGCCTTAATTCTAGTTGCGATTCAAACAGTTATTTAATGATGAATCGATTATTAATCGCTTAGTAATGATGCCTTTGATGGTGCCAATAGGCTTTTTTAGACCACATTATTTTAAAATAAATAAAATGACAACTGCCATTTTGGCTGAAAAATGACAAAATGGAGTTTTTTCATCTCCAATTGGCAGTGACAAATAACTGACAAAATGGGTCATAAAACAATTTTTTCCCAATACCCCAATACCAGATACCAAATATCAAATATCAGATAACCAACAACTTACCCGCAAAGCCCAATATTAAGTGTTAAAATTATTTTTTTATTCAATTTAATTTTTACTTTTATCCCATAAAAGACGATTCGCAAGAGCAAATCGGGGCTTTTTTAAAACACAATGCAATAGGAGGGTCCTAGCCTTAATTTGCAAATTTTTCATCACCCTTTTAAATGCCTTTTAGGTGTATAAAAGGGTTTTATTTTTTAACGACCAGCGTTGAACAATGAATAGCGAACAGAGAACTACCAACTGTAAATGTATCAGTCATTTTTATTAAAAATAGTGCACATAAAAATTCAAAAACCAAACTAAAAAGTTATTATATTTACCCTTTAAATTAAGAAATGTTAAAAAAAATTATAAGGTACTTAATTAAAAATAATACACCCCGTTGGATGGTGCTATTAATTGATTTATATCTGGTCGCTAACACCTTTGTTTTTGCTTATCTTATCCGATTTAATTTTAAACTCCATTTTAACACCGATGACTTATTTTTTCAGTTACCGGTAGTTTTGGCAGCAGCCCTTTTAAGTTTTTTAATGATTGGGTCTTATAAGGGCATTATCCGTCGTACAGGTGTTCGCGATGCTTTTAATGTTTTTGTAGCTTGTGTGTTGGAGCTCACTTTCTTAGGATTGCTTTTAATACTGAATCGCAAATTTAATTTTAGGCCTGCATTAACCATTCCCTTGTCAATTATTGTAATTCACTTTTTGTTAAATGTAGTGGTGCTTATAGCGAGTCGTAATTTATTTAAAATCGCCTACGAATTTTTAATCACCGATTTTAAAGCCAATGAACGCATTTTAATCTATGGGGCAGGTCAAGCCGGATTAATTACCTATGCCATTTTAAAAGAAGATAAAGAAAATAAGGTTCAAATTGTAGGTTTTATCGATGATAATAAAAGCAAAATTGGCAAACAAATTAACGGTTTAAGGGTTTATGAAAGTAGCTTTATAAACGATGCGTTTATTAAGAACAAGCAAATAAATGCAATTATCATTGCCATACAGCACATTAGGCCATCACGTCTAATCGAAATTGTCGATCAATTATCATTGCTCTCTGTTAAAGTAAAAATGGTTCCTCCCGTAAAAGATTGGATAAATAATGATTTGAAATTCCATCAAATAAAACAGGTAAAATTTGAAGATTTATTAGGGCGCGACCCCATTGCTTTAGACAATCCAATCTTAAAAAGAGAATTCAATCAAAAAGTGGTCTTAATTACCGGAGCCGCAGGTTCTATTGGAAGCGAAATTACGCGACAAGTGGCAAATTTTAAATGCGCTAAAATTATATTGGTTGATCAAGCCGAGTCAGAATTATATAACCTCCAACAATATTTAAAACAACGTGGTTTTACCGTTATCAACGCCATTGTTGCCGATATTAGCAATAAAAGCCGCGTAAATAAACTCTTCAAGAAATATAAGCCCCAAATTATTTTTCATGCCGCCGCCTATAAACACGTCCCTTTAATGGAAGAAAATCCCTTTGAAGCGATTCGAGTGAACGTGCTTGGAACAAAAATTGTAGCTGATTTGGCAATTAAATATGAGGTCGAAAAGTTTGTGATGATTTCTACCGATAAGGCGGTAAACCCAACTAATGTTATGGGTGCTACCAAGCGCACTGCCGAGATGTATATCAATTGCCTTAATAAAACGAGCACAACCAAGTTTATGATTACTCGCTTTGGCAATGTGCTTGGCTCAAATGGCTCGGTAATTCCTTTGTTTGAATCGCAGATTAAAAATGGAGGACCATTAACGGTCACACACAAAGATATTACACGCTATTTTATGACAATACCCGAAGCCTGTCAGCTGGTTTTAGAAGCGGGCGCAATGGGTGAAGGCGGCGAGATTTTTGTGTTTGATATGGGACAGTCGATGAAAATATTTGACTTAGCCAAAAATATGATTCGGCTATCTGGTTTAAAATATCCCGAGGATATTGAAATTACCTTTACAGGTTTACGCCCGGGCGAAAAACTATACGAAGAATTGCTTTCGGATGATGAAAAAACCCTGCCTACTTATCACGAAAAAATAAAAATTGCCAAGATTACGCCACTTAGTTGCAATGGCATTCAAAATAAAATTGTCAATCTATGTCTTTTAAATCAAAAGGAAGATTTAGATTTAGTAGCTATTTTAAAAGATATTGTGCCTGAATACATCTCTAAAAACTCCATTTTTGAAACCTTAGACCATAAAATTTTGGAAGAAAATGAACAAGATTTAGAATATAAAATCGAAAATTAAATAACCACTTCCAAATCACAAACTTTAACAGCCAATTCGCAACCTTAAACCTCAAACTTTGAACTTTGAACCTTGAACTTTGAACTTTGAACTTTGAACCTCGAACCTTAAACTTTGAACCTCAAACTTTGAACCTCAAACTTTAAACCTCGAACTTTAAACTTTAAACCTTGAACCTCAAACTTTGAACCTCAAACCTTGAACTTTAAACCTCAAACCTCAAACCTCCCCCTTCCCCCTTCCCCCCCAAATAAAAAACCCCCCAAATTCAAGAATAACTCTGAATTTGGGGGTTTTTTGTGGAAACGGAGGGACTCGAACCCTCGTCCAAACAAGCAACCAAAAAGCTTTCTACATGCATAGTTCCCGTTTAATTTTCGACTTAAAGCTGACCGAAAACCGCCCACTTTAAACTTAGCTTCTTGTGTTCAAACTAAAACCGAAGCCTTTTTAGTTCTAGATTAACTTTAACGATGCCTCTAATTAGACCGCCGATAATCAAGGCTTTCAAGAGACATTTAGCACTCCCGCCTGGCGGGACTAGGCTTAAATCTTACTGTGATTCAGATTAAGCAGCTAAAGCGTAGTTTTCTTCGCCGTTTGTGTTTTAAAACTAAGATTTACGAGATTGGTTTCATTGCTCGGCATGCTTACTGATTCATTGATCTTGCTGTCAAAACCAGTCGTCCCCAATTTGTTAAAGAGCCACAACCTTTAGTTGCGTTGGCAAAGGTATGAATTTACTTGTGATTCTCTTTTAATTCAAGTATTTTTGTAACAAATTTTCTAAGCCTTTCTATTTATGAAATTAGCCATCATCAAAGAACGCAAATCACCTCCTGATCGCCGTGTGGTATTCTCCCCAAAAGCGTGCCAAAACTTGCTTAAAGTCTATAAACAGTTGAGCATTTGTGTTGAACCTTCTGATATTAGGGCTTATACCGATGCTCAATACACCCAAGCAGGCTTAACATTATCGACCGATTTGTCAAATTGCGAGGTGCTTATGGGCGTTAAGGAAGTTCCGATAAACAACCTCATCCCAAATAAAAGTTATTTTTTCTTTTCCCACACCATCAAAAAGCAAGCCTATAACCGCCCTTTATTACAGGCCGTTTTAGAAAAAAATATCACGCTTTATGACCACGAAGTTCTAACAAACAACAAGGGCATGCGCCTGGTAGCCTTTGGCTATTACGCCGGCATTGTGGGTGCTTATAACGCCATTAGAACTTACGGATTAAAATCACAAAATTTTACACTGCCAAAAGCATCCCAAATTCATGACAAACAAGCGTTAATTCAGACTTTAAAAAATACAAAATTACCCGCCATTAAAATAGTGCTTACAGGCAAAGGACGCGTCGGTAATGGCGTTTTAGAAATCCTTAACGGGATGGGTTTAAAGCAGGTTGAGCCTAATGCTTTTTTAACCGAAAGCTTCAACCAAGCCGTATTTACACAAATTGATGTCGAAGCATACAACATAAAAAAAGACCGTACCCCTTTTACCCAAGCCGATTTTTTTAAGGATGCAAGTGTGTTTGAAAGTAATTTTATGCGTTTTGCAAAAGTTGCCGATGTTTACATTGTAGGCCATTTTTACGCCAATGGCGCACCTTATATTTTTACGCGTCAAGATGCTAAAAATCCCGATTTTAACATTAAAGTCATAGCCGATATTAGTTGCGATGTCGATGGTCCCATTGCGAGCACCATTCGCTCTTCAACCATCGAAAATCCCATTTATGGCTATGACCCAAAAACCGAAAAAGAAGTCGATTATTTAAACCCAAAGGCCATTGCCGTTATGGCGGTTGACAATTTGCCTTGCGAATTGCCAATCGATGCTTCCGATGGCTTTGGACAGATGTTTTTAGACCATGTAATGCCCGCCTTTTTTAATGGCGATGCCGATGGCATTTTAAGTCGCGCTAAGATGACCGAAAATGGAAAATTAACCCCAAGATTCGCCTATTTACAGGATTTTGTAGCAGGTAAATAAGCCTTTTTTAGCAACCATTTAGCCTTAATTTTTTAACTAAAAAAAAAGGGTATTATTTTTATCTAATATTATTAGATAACACCTAATCAATAGGTTAAATATAGAAATAGTTATTAACTATAAAAAGTTAATAAGATATTTTTAATAATTTAGAAACAATATCTTTTTCAAATAAATTTACCTTTCCTAAACTAACCTATTAACGTCTAAAAACTATGATTGACCAAATGACTACCCTCAAAACCTACCGCTATGCCGAAGTTTTAGAAGCCTGCTTAGACTACTTTAACCAAGATGAATTGGCGGCAACCACTTGGATGAATAAATATGCCATTAAAGACTCAAAAGGTAATTTTTTTGAAAAAACACCCGATGATATGCACCACCGTATGGCGACAGAATTTGCGCGTATTGAAGCAAAATACGACCAGCAAAATGCCGACCGTTCTAAACTGTCAAACTATGGCAAATCAAGACCGCAATTAGACGAAGCGGCCATTTTTGAGCTATTTAGAAACTTTAAATACGCCATTCCACAGGGTAGTGTGATGGCTGCTTTAGGAAATAACACCATGATTGCCTCACTGTCAAATTGCGTGGTGGTTCCCGAAATTTATGACTCTTATGGAGGAATTTGCTATACCGACCAGCAATTGGTCCAATTGTTTAAAAGACGTTGTGGGGTTGGGGTCGATTTATCGAGCTTGCGCCCCAACAATGCAAAGGTTTCAAATTCAGCCGGAACCACAACAGGCGCGGTCTCTTTTATGGATCGCTTTTCAAATACCACCCGTGAGGTCGCCCAAAACGGCCGTCGTGGTGCTTTAATGCTCACCATGGATGTGGCTCATCCCGATATTGAGGACTTTGTTACAGCCAAACAAAATTTGACAAAAGTTACCGGTGCAAATGTATCGGTGCGCTTATCGGATGAGTTTATGAATGCCGTTTTAAAAGATGGCGATTTTACCTTGCGCTGGCCTATCGACAGTGAAAATCCCTCTTATAAAAGAGTGATTAAAGCTAAAAAATTATGGGAAACTATTATTAAATGCGCGCACAATACCGCTGAACCCGGTCTTATTTTTTGGGATCGCCAACACTATTATTCTACGTCTTCTTTTTACCCCGGATTTAAAAATACGTCAACCAATCCTTGTTCCGAAATTGCCATGCAAGGCGGCGATTCGTGCCGTTTAATTGCCGTAAATCTTTATAGCTTCGTGAAAAAACCTTTTACACCACAAGCCGAATTCGACTTTGAAGAATTCTATAAAAAAGTTTACGAAACCCAACATTTAATGGATAATTTGGTTGACCTTGAATTGGAAGCCGTTGACCGCATCTTTAATAAAATATTGAGCGATAAGGAACCCAACTACATTAAACAGGTAGAAATTGACACTTGGAAATTGTTGTTTAAAAATGGAAAAACCGGCCGCCGTACAGGCTTAGGATTTACCGCTTTAGCAGATACAATTGCGGCATTAGGATTAAAATTTGATACCGACGAAGCGATTCAAGTTATCGACAGCATTATGCGCAAAAAACTTGAAGGTGAATTCGACAGTAGTATCGATATGGCAATCACACGTGGCGCTTTTAAAATATTTGACCCCGAAATTGAAGTACAATCAGAATTTGTTCAGATGCTTAAAGCCGAGTTTCCGGATGTTTATAAACGCATGATGGCTTTTGGTCGTCGAAATATTTCGATTAGCACCGTAGCTCCAACAGGCAGTTTGAGCATGTTGGCACAAACCTCATCGGGCATTGAACCTGTTTATTTATTATCGTATAAACGTCGCCGAAAGGTGAATCCATCTGATAAAAATGCAAAAGTAGCTTATGTGGATGCCACAGGTGATTCGTTTGAAGAGTTTGAAGTTTACCATCCAAAAGTAAAAACTTGGATGAACGCAACAGGCCTTACGGATATTAGCCTAAGCCCTTATGCCGGCGCTACCGCTACCGAAATTGATTGGCATAAACGCGTTGCCATGCAATCATTGGTACAAAAATATACCACCCATTCAATTAGCTCTACAATAAATTTGGCAAACGACGTAACGCCAGAATTGGTAGGTGAAATTTATATTGACTCTTGGATGAAAGGTCTAAAAGGAATTACCGTTTACCGAGATGGTTCGCGTAGTGGCATCTTAATGGCATCGGATGCGAAGAAGGATAAAAAAGACAATAAGGAATGCATTGAACAGGTTTTTAGCGAAACGTTTGCGCCTAAACGCCCCAAAATTATCGATGCTAAAATTGTCCGATTTCAAAATGAATACGAAAAATGGATTGCCGTTGTGGGAATTATTGACAATAGACCTTACGAAATTTTTACAGGTAAAATTGAAGATTCATTTATTTTGCCACAATGGGTAACCGATGGCTGGGTTATAAAAAATAGAGATGATAATGGTCATTCAAGATATGATTTTCAATTTGCCGATAAAGATGGGTACAAAATTACGATGGAAGGTTTATCGCGTTCGTTTAATAAAGAATATTGGAATTATGCCAAACTGATTTCTGGTGTGTTACGCCACGGAATGCCAATGCCTTATGTTATCAATTTAATTAACAACCTCAACTTGTTTGATGAAAACATCAACACCTGGAAAAATGGGGTGGTGCGCGCCTTAAAACAATTTGTTCCTGACGGAACCGCTGCCGCCGATAAAAAATGTCCGGAATGCAACGCGCCCGATGGGTTAATTTATTCAGAAGGCTGTTTAAAATGCAAACATTGCGGACATTCTAAATGCGGGTAAATTGAAGTTGAGAATTGTTTAAAGTGCCTAAACACTAATGTTTGTAGCTTTAAAAAGCAACCTAAAAAGTTTTTTATAAAGAGGATAACCACTCTAGGCACTTTAAGTATGCTAGTCACTCAAGGCACTCTAGTCACTCTAGTCACCCAAACCCATTCACCGTTTTTCTAATGGCGACCAATTTAGTTAAAAGGGCTTCTAAATAATCCAGTTTTAGCATATTAGCGCCATCTGATTTGGCAATGCCGGGGTTGAAATGGGTTTCTAAAAACAAGCCGTCAACTCCTACGGCTATCCCCGCTTTGGCAATGGTTTCAATGAGTTCGGGTTTGCCACCGGTAATGCCACTACTTTGGTTTGGTTGTTGCAATGAGTGTGTAATATCTAAAACCGTTGGCGCGTATTGTTGCATGGTGGGAATGCCTCTAAAATCTACAATCATATCCTGATAGCCAAACATGGTACCACGGTCGGTAATCATTACTTGGCTATTGCCACTGTCAATCACTTTTTGAACGGCGTGTTTCATGCTTTCCGGACTCATAAACTGTCCTTTTTTAAGATTTACCACTTTTCCGGTTTTTGCAGCGGCAACTACTAAGTCGGTTTGGCGCACCAAAAAAGCAGGAATTTGCAACACATCTACATAAGCCGCAGCTAAAGCAGCATCACTTGTTTCGTGAATATCGGTTACGGTAGGCACATTAAAGGTTTTGCCAATTTTTTTGAGAATAGTTAGGGCTTTTTCATCGCCAATTCCCGAAAAACTATCTACCCTAGAGCGGTTAGCTTTTTTAAAACTCCCTTTAAAAATAAAAGGAATTTCTAGGCGATTGGTAATGTCGATAATTTTTTCGGCAATTTCAAAAGCCATCGCTTCACCTTCAATGGCACAAGGCCCAGCTAATAAAAAAAAGTTAGCGCTATTGGCATGTTTTATTTTTGGAATTAATGAGAGCTGCATGTTGTAAAATTTTTACAAAGATAGTATTTCCCACCATTGTAAGAAATGGTATCATTTTTGCGACCTATTTTCAAAAATAGTTTCTTATTTTTACCTTTTAAAAAGGCGGTTATGACAAGACTTAAAATTTGTTTTTTTGGATTATTAACGGGCCTGTTCTTTGTGGCTTGTGGCTCACAAAAAATTACTTACGACTTTGATGATACCATCGACTTTAGTCAATTTAAAACTTACAAAATAGCGGCTGCTTCTCAGCTTAATTTAAATAAAATGGACAGTACACGCTTTATAAATGGTTTTATAAAGGCGTTAAGCGACCAAAAACTCAGCTATTCTGAAACTCCGGATTTGATTATTTTAATAAATAGAGAAGCACATAAAGCACAAAGCAATTCTTCATTGGGTGTTGGTTTAGGCCAGCAAACGCGGAATGTTGGTATTAATATTGGCGGTGCAATTCCCATCCCCAGAAATGCCACCACACAAAATGTTACACTCGATTTTAGACAGACCAATAACAACCGACTAATTTGGCAGAGTAACGCCAGCAATACCTATAAAAACAATTTGCCTCCCGAAGAAAAGGAGCGCTTGTTTTTTGAGTTCTTCCAATCAATTTTAAAAGCTTATCCGCCGAAGAAAATCAATAAATAAAAGTCCGCAATTCGTGAACTTTTAACGCCTTTTTGGTGAGTAAGCATTAAATATAAAATCATAAAGGGTAACAATCAAGTCGTAAACTGTTTAAAAAGACTTTCTAAATCCGCCCCTTTTTGTGTCATTTCCACAATTTTGAGTCCGTGTTTTTTGGCAAAATCAAACAAAATGGCTCCCGAATCAACGCCGTTTTCAAAGGATAATAGCCAGCTGGTTTCACCCGTTTTTTCAATTGTTTTTGGCTGTAATTCCGATTGTAAATTAGCTGCTAAAACCGCTTTATCAAATCGGAGCGTTATCAATGCCGTTGAAGCTAATTTTAAATCATTCAAGTTTATATCGGCAACCAATTTTCCGTTGTTTATCAGTAAAACGCGCTGACAAATGGCTTCAACTTCTTGTAAAATATGTGAAGAAAACAACACCGTTTTAGTCTGCCCAATTTGTTTGATAAGATTCCGAATTTCAATTATTTGATTGGGGTCTAATCCGGTAGTTGGTTCGTCTAGCAACAGCACACTTGGGTTGTGAATTAATGCTGAAGCCAAGCCCACACGCTGTTTATAGCCTTTTGAAAGCTGACTTATTTTTTTAGGTGCCTCACCTTCTAAACCCACTTGCGCAATCACTTTGTCGATATTTGTTTTAGAAACCTTATGTAAATTGGCTATAAAACCTAAATATTCTTTGACATACATTTCCGGGTAAAGCGGATTGTTTTCGGGCAAATAGCCAATGATTTTTTTAACCTCAAGCGGCTGCTTTGAAGCCTTTAAATTGTTGACCAAAATCTCACCCGAAGTCGCCGGCAAATAGGCGGTGATTAGTTTAAATAAGGTTGATTTTCCCGCGCCATTTGGTCCTAAAAGCCCCACAATTTCGCCTTGTTTTAAGGTAAAACTCACATCATTTAAAGCAAACTGCTGGCCGTATTTTTTTGTAAGGTGCAAAAGCTTAAGCGTCATATTTTTTTTATTGGATTACAAAGAAACAAATCTTTAAACTAAATTCCCTATTTTTGAACGCAAACCCGCTTAAAAACGTTTTAAAATAAATCAAGGGTAACCTATATGAATAAAAGTTTACAACTATTAAAGAAAAAAAGATTGATTATCCCCGGCGCGTTAGTCTTTTTATTTGTTTTGGCAAATTCGTGTATGTCTTTGCGCACAAGCGATAAAGAAATGGTCAAAGATTTTAGCGCCTATCAGTTAACGCCAAAAATTTTCCACACGGTTTTTCAAGGTAAACCGATGCGGTATGTCGCTTCAAAACCTATTGACAATCAATTGCCAACATTAATATTTGTGCACGGCGCACCAGGGTCCTCATCCGACTTTTATCGCTATTTGCGCGATGCCGACTTAAACAAAAAAGCAAATCTTATCTCGGTTGACCGTTTGGGTTACGGCTATTCTGACTATGGCCATGCAACAACGGCTATCACTACTCAGGCACAAAGTATCGTTCAAATTCTCTCAGAAAATAAAATTAAAAAAGTGACACTTATCGGATGGTCTTATGGTGGCCCCATTGTAGTTAAAATGGCAATGAGCAATCCTGAGCTGGTAAAACATGTGGTTTTAATTGCTCCGGCAATTTCGCCAAAGGATGAAAAATATTTTGCCCTCGGAAAATTGGCTGAATGGAAATTAACGCGTTGGATGATTCCAGAAATTTTTAAAGTAGCCGAAGATGAAAAGCTAACCCATGCCAATGAATTAGAACTCATGCGCCCTGATTGGATTCACATTTCAACCCCAATAACCTATTATCACGGCGATAAAGATAACATTGTGCCTTTTGCCAATGCACGCTTTATTAAGGCTCAAATGCCATCCGACAAGCTAAATTTAATCACCATAAAAGGAGGCTCTCATTTTATTGCGTTTAAAAATTTTGATATGATAAAGACCGAATTATTGAGAATTTTGGATAATTTTTAAATTTTCAGTAAAATTTTCTTTATAAAAAATTGGATTTGACATTTTAATTTTTAGATTTGCCAAATATTATTGAACAACATGAAAAATATTCAGTTTACACTTGCTAACTTTTGGTTTTATTATTATTTTAAAATAACAAAGGGGGCTATTTGTGTGTTTAATTGAAAACATTATAAAAATATAAAGCCTCGTAAAACGGGGCTTTTTTTTTGACTAAAAAGATGGATAAAAATTTAAATAAAGTCGCCATTCAAGGAATTTTAGGCTCGTTTCATTACGAAGCCGCCCAAAAGTTTTTTAAAACACCTTTTGAATTGGTAAGTTGCAAAAACTTTCATGACATTCCCAATTGTTTGCATACCAACACGGCTCAATTTGCCGTAATGGCTATCGAAAATTCTATTGCCGGAGCCATCATTCCAAATTTTGCCATCATCGATAATAACGCCCTTAATATTGTGGGCGAAGTTTACATCAACATTCAGCAAAACTTGATGGCTTTGCCAAATCAACCAATTGAGTCTATTAAAACGGTTTATTCGCACCCTATGGCTTTGTTGCAAACGCGTGAATTTTTTAAACAATATCCACATATAAAATTGGTTGAAGATTCCGATACCGCCATTGCAGCACAGCGCATTCACACAAAAAAATTAAAACACACCGCTGCGGTGGCTAGTTTAGCCGCGGCCGAAATTTTTGACTTAGCCATTTTAGCACACAGCATTCAAACCATAAAAAACAATGCCACGCGTTTTTTTGTGTTACAAAATCACGCCAATCCAAAATACCTTGTTAAAAACATCAATAAAGCCTCTTTAAAATTTATTACAAAACACCAGCCCGGTAGCTTGAGTAAGGCCTTGCTCATTATTGCAAGTCACCAGTTAAACTTGTCAAAAATTCAATCGATGCCCATTATTGAGACCCCTTTTGAATATGCTTTTTTTGCGGATGTTGTGTTTGATTCTTATCAAAATTATCGAAATGCTTTGGAAGAATTAAGTCATGAAGTAACGCATTTAAAAATATTGGGAGAATACCAACAATTTAAAACACTATGATCACCCCATCGAGCCGACTTTTAGGCGTAACCGAATATTATTTCTCAAAAAAATTAAGAGAAATTAGAGATTTAGAGCAAAGTGGTAAAGCAATAATCAATATTGCCATAGGTAGCCCCGATTTAAATCCCTCAAAAAATACCCTAAACACGCTTAAAAGCGCGTCATTATTGCCGCATGCCAATCAGTATCAAAGCTATCAAGGTTTGCCCGAATTAAGGCAAGCGATGGCAGCATTTTATCAATCTAAATTTAAAGTAGCGCTCAATCCGCAAGCCGAAATCTTACCACTTATGGGTTCTAAAGAAGGGGTGATGCTTGTTTCATTGGCATTTTTAAACGCCGGTGATCAAGTGCTAATTCCAAATCCCGGTTACCCAACTTACACTTCTGCTACGCGTTTGCTAAATGCCGAACCTGTTTTTTATGAGCTTAATGAAGCGCATCATTGGCATCCTGATTTAGCGGCGTTAGAGCGACAAGATTTGTCAAAAGTTAAAATGATGTGGATAAATTATCCACACATGCCAACGGGAAGCCTTGCCACAGAAGCACTCTTTATAAACTTGATAAAATTTGCAAAAAAACACCAGATTTTATTGGTAAACGACAATCCTTATAGCTTTATTTTAAACGATCATCCGATGAGCATTCTTAGCATTCCCCATGCTAAAGCGGTGGCTTTAGAATTAAATTCTTTGAGTAAAACTTTTAACATGCCGGGTTGGCGTGTGGGGATGGTGTTAGGAAGTAAGCCCTTTATTGATGCCGTTTTGCAGGTAAAAAGCAATATGGATTCGGGTATGTATTTCGGCATTCAAAAAAGCGCCATCGCCGCTTTACAATCTGATGCACAATGGTTTGCCGATTTAAATGCAGTTTATGCCAAACGGCGACTCCTTGTTTGGAAAATTATGGATGCCTTAAATTGTACTTATCAAAAAGATACCGCCGGATTATTTGTGTGGGGTAAAGTTCCCGACAACACCAATGGTGAAGCCGTTTCAGATTATTTATTGTACCAAAAAAACGTCTTTGTAACTCCGGGATTTATTTTCGGAAGTCAAGGGGCTAGCTATATCAGAATCTCACTTTGTGAAACAGAAACGCTTCTTAAAAGCGTTTTAAGCAGACTTAAATAAGATGGAAAAAATTGTCGTTTTTGGACTTGGATTGATTGGGGGTTCTATGGCGCTTTCGTTAAAGCAAAAAAATAGGTGCTTTATAGGGGTTGACCCTAATAAAGCGCACGCTCAAAAAGCACTTGAACTTGGAATTATCGATGAAATAGGAAGCCTCAAAGAGGCGGTAGACGCGCAAATAATTATCATCGCCGTTCCCGTTAATGTAGCACCTGAACTCACTTTAAAAATCCTAGATTTGATTGATGAACAGGCTTTGGTTTTTGATGTTGGCTCGGTAAAAACGAGCATTTGTGAGGCGGTAAAACACCATCCAAAACGTTTTAATTTTGTAGCGGCCCATCCCATTGCGGGAACAGAATTTTCGGGACCAACTGCCGCTTTTAACGGTCTGTTTCGCGGTAAAAAGAACATCATTTGCGAGCCAAATCAAACCGCTCAAGTTATTTTGCAAAGCGCCTTGAGCATTTTTAAAGAACTAGAAATGAGTACAAGCTTTATGGAAGCCAAAGCCCATGATAAACACATTGCTTATGTGTCGCATTTATCGCATATTAGCTCTTTTATGTTAGGAAAAACGGTGTTAGAAATAGAAAAAGATGAAGCTTCAATTTTTACCATGGCGGGAAGTGGTTTTGCTTCAACTGTCAGACTTTCAAAGAGTTCTCCCGAAACATGGACGCCTATTTTTATCCAAAACAAAAACAACATCTTAAAATCATTAGATGAGTATATTAAAAATTTAAACCAATTTAGAGAATTATTATACCAGCACAACACCGAAGCCATTTATCAAGCCATGAAAGACACCCATAAATTAAAAAAAATATTAGAAGACATAAAATAAATAGTATGAAAAATCAAAATTTTAAAGGCTGGTTAGAAGCCATGAATTTAAGTCATCCCCTTGTAATTGCGGGACCTTGTAGTGCCGAGTCGGAAGCTCAAGTCTTAGAAATCGCACACCAATTAAAGAATACAGATGCCACCGTTTTTAGAGCGGGAATTTGGAAACCTAGAACACGCCCGGGAGGTTTTGAAGGGCATGGCGTTAAAGCACTTCCGTGGATACAAAAAGTAAAGCAAGAAACCGGTTTGCTCACAACCATTGAAATTGGCAATGCACAACACGCCAAATTAGCCTTAGAATTCGATATCGATATTCTGTGGATTGGCGCGCGAACCACTGTAAATCCGTTTGTAGTTCAAGAAATTGCCGATGCGCTTAGAGGAACCGATAAAATTGTGCTCATCAAAAATCCAATTAATCCCGATTATGCTTTATGGATGGGCGCTGTAGAGCGTTTTTATGAAGCGGGCATCACTAAATTGGGCGTCATTCACCGCGGCTTTTCCTCTTACGAAAAAGACAAATACCGCAATTCACCAAAATGGCAAATTCCGATAGATTTAAAACACGACTATCCAAATATGCCAATTATTTGCGACCCTTCGCATATTACGGGACGCAGAGATTTGATTTTTGAAGTCTCTCAAACCGCCCTCGATTTGAATTTTGACGGTTTAATGATTGAAACCCATTGCCATCCCGATGAGGCTTGGAGCGATGCTTCCCAACAAATCACACCCACAACGCTCGCCCAAATTACCAAAGATTTACGCGTGCGCAAACTCGATTCAGGGGATCTTAATTACATCGATAAATTAAGCGATTACCGAAGTCAAATAAACTTTTTAGACAATCAATTAATTGAATTGCTAGGACAGCGAATGCAAGTTGCAGATAAAATTGGCACGGTTAAAAAAGAAAATAACGTGGCGGTTTTACAAAATAAACGCTGGGGCGAAATCATCCAAAATATGCTAGAAAAGGGCGATAAAAATGGATTAAGCAACAACTTTATTGACCAAATTTTTAAAGCCATCCATCAAGAATCAATTGATCGTCAAGAAATGATAATGAAAGGCGAATAAATCCTATCTTTGTGATATGGCAAATTTGAGACATATTTTAGTTGTACGACTTTCGGCAATAGGTGATATTGCTATGTTAGTCCCCGTTTTACAAACATTTACAAAAACATACCCTCATGTTAAAATTACGGTGCTTTCGCGTCCATTTGTGAAGCCCTTTTTCGAAAACATGCCTAACGTATCCTTTTTTGCGGCCGACGTTAACGGCATCCATAAAGGAATTAGAGGTATTTATAAACTTTATAAAACGCTCAAAGACTTTCATTTTGACGCTATTGCGGATATGCATAATGTCATCCGAACTAAAATATTGCGTTCTTATTTTAGATTTTATGACCTTAAAATGGTTAAAATTGACAAGGGAAGAAAGGATAAAAGGGCCTTAACACGACCCGAAAACAAAGTTTTTAAACCACTTGAAAGAACCCACCAACGCTATGCCGATGTGTTCGAAAAATTAGGTTATCCCATAGATTTATACACCCATAAATTCCCCGAAAGAGCACCGGTATCTGAAAAGGTTTCGGCTTTTTTAAAGCGACATGACATTGATTTAAAACGCCATACCCTTATTGGAATAGCTCCTTTTGCGCATTACAACTCAAAATCTTATCCACTAGATTTGATGAAAGAGGTGATTTTAACACTCGCCAAACAACCGAATCTAAAATTGTTGATTTTTGGCGGTGGCCGAAAGGAACTCACGCTGGTTAAAAACATGATTGAAGGCATTGATAACGCTTCAAATGTGATTGGTAGAATTCCTTTTAAGGAAGAGTTAAACCTCATTGCGCAACTTAAATTAATGGTGAGTATGGATTCGGCTAACTCGCATTTAGCAGCAATGCTCAATGTTAAAACCGTAACCCTGTGGGGCGCAACACATCCTTATGCCGGATTTTTACCCTTTAGGCATCCGCTAAGCTCTTGTTTAATACCCGATTTAGTGAAATATCCAAAATTGCCGAGTTCAGTTTACGGAAATGTGGTTGTTAAAGGTTATGAAGATTGTATGCGCAGCATTTTACCGCAAACCGTAGTGGCAAAAGTTTTAGAAAATTTAAAATAGACCTATGAATAATTTCGAGTTTTATAACCCCGTAAAAATGATTTTCGGCAAAGACCAACTTTTTAAATTAGCCGACGAAATCCCTAATAATGCCAAAATATTAATGACTTATGGGGGCGGAAGTATTAAAAAAAATGGCATTTACAACCAAGTTAAAAAAGCACTCCAAAAATTTGAGGTCCTTGAATTTGGTGGCATTGAAGCAAATCCACATTTTGAAACGCTTGTCAAAGCGGTTGATTTAGCTAAGCACGAAAAAATCAATTTTATTTTAGCCGTGGGTGGCGGTTCAGTCATTGACGGCACCAAATTTATTGCCGCCGCCATAAGCTTTGAGGGCGCTGATTCTTGGGATATCTTGTCTAAAAATATTAAAGTAACTAAGGCCATTCCTTTTGGCTGTGTGTTGACTTTGCCGGCTACGGGTTCAGAGATGAATTCGGGAGGCGTTATTACTAAAGTAGCAAGCCAAGAAAAAATGGTTTTTGGAAGTCCGGTGCTATTTCCAAAATTTTCATTTAACGACCCGCAAGTCATCACAAGTTTACCCAAACGACAATTGCAAAATGGGGTAGTAGATGCTTTTACGCATGTTATGGAGCAATACCTGACTTATAATTCAGGAGCGCTTTTACAAGACCGCATGGCCGAAGGGGTTTTGCAAACGTTAGTAGAAATTGGCGCAAAAGTCATTGAAAATCCATCTGATTATAAACGGGCTTCTAATTTTATGTGGTGCTGCACCATGGCGCTCAATGGATTGTTGAGCAAAGGCGTTCCAACCGATTGGGCCACGCACATGATTGGCCATGAGCTTACGGCACTTTACGGATTAGACCACGCACAATCACTGGCGGTAATCGGTCCGAATTTATATACCGTAATGAAAGTAGATAAACACGATAAACTGGTTCAATATGGCAAGCGCGTATGGAATTTAACGGGTTCTGATGCGCTTATCGCCGAAAAGGCTATTGAAAAAACGAGCGACTTTTTTAAATCGTTAGGAGTTAAAACCAAACTTTCGGAATATACAAAGGATTATAATGAGACCGCTTCTTTTATTACCAAACGTTTTAAAGCCCGTGGCTGGCTCGGTTTAGGTGAGCATCAACACATTACTTTAGAAAAGGTAAAAGAAATTGTGGAAATGAGTTATTAGCGATAACTTTGTATAAAATCTTTCAAAAATGACCATCCATAACTTAGACACTCAAAATTCAATACTTTTAAAGTTTATTTCAGAAATTAGAGACGCTAATATACAAAAAGATAAATTGCGCTTTAGACGAAATATTGAGCGTATTGGTGAGCTATTAGGCTATGAACTCAGCAAAGAACTCATTTACCAAAATCAATCAATTAAAACCCCACTGGGCACAAAAGTGGTTCCGCTTTTTAAAAATGACCTTGTGATTTGCTCTATTTTAAGAGCCGGTTTGCCTTTGCACCAAGGCTTGTTAAATTATTTTGACGATGCCGAAAATGCCTTTATATCTGCTTATCGCAAACACCTCAATCACACTGATAAATTTGAAATTGTGGTTGAATATTTGGCTTCGCCAAGTCTTGAAAATAAAACCCTTTTGCTTGCCGACCCTATGCTGGCGACTGGTCGATCAATGGTTAGTGTTTATGAAGATTTAAAAAAGTTAGGCACTCCAAAACAAATTCACATCATTTCAGTTATCGGTGCGCTTGAAGGGATAAACTACATTAAAGATAAATTTCCAAAAAACACCCATTTATGGATAGCCACTGTTGATGATACCTTAAATGCAAAGGGTTACATTGTTCCGGGCTTAGGTGATGCAGGCGACTTGTCTTATGGTTTAAAATTGTAGAGATAACCACTCAAAACCAGGGCGATAAATATAAAAACGAAGGCCTCTTTTCGCCATTTTACCGTAATGGTTTGCAAATAATTAGCCAAAATAATACCGGTTGGAAAAATTAAATAAACGGCATTATAGATGGTAAAACGCATTCCAAAAAAAAGCAACAAACCAGCCGTTATAAAATGTACAAAAATCAAACGCCAAAGCCCCCTAAATTCATTGTTATAATTGCTTGTCTTTGCCGTACAAATCATAAAGTTAATCAAACCGATAAGGAAAACAATTCCGATATAAATTGACAAGGGAATTTGATAAAATAGCTCCAAATTGAAATTCATTTTATAGTAAAAGACACTGTAAAAAATACTAAAATCGGCAATGCTTAAGCTGTAAATATAAATTAAAAAGTAAGGCGTTATAAAACCGAAAAGGGGAATAAAAAGAAAGTTCCAATAAGTGCGCTTAAAAAGAAAAATGGCACTATAAATCAACAGTATAAACAAGCCACTTTCCTGAAAAAACACACTCGAAACGCCTATTAAAAGCGCGCTATCAAATAGTTTTTCTTTGATATTTTGATTGATTCGAAGGCTATAAATGCGTTTAAAAGCTAAGGCTAAAACAACTTGAATAACTAAAAGTTTTGTAAGGATTAAGGCGGGATAAAACAAGGCAAAAAGCAGGCAAAAATATAAGATACTGTAATGATTTGTGTAGGTTAATCGGTTAGTTTCAACCATAAAATAATATAAGGTGATTAAGAGAATAACCAAGGCTAAATCAGCGCTTTTTAAAAGCCAAAAAGCGTAGGAAACCGAATTATAATCCGACTTAAATAAAGCAATAAAAAAGAAAAGGATCATAAAAGCCAGCAGCAAAAAAATATTTAGCGGATGCGCTTTGTTAAATAAATTGGCAATCATGATAAGATTTCATACTTTTGTGGCGTAAAGATACTTAAGATATGATTGCAAACAATTTTTTTACGGCTCTAGGTGATTTTTTTACCGATGTATTATTCATGCCTTTTGACAAAATGCGCACTTTAAATTGGTGGGAATCGAACACCGTCAATTTTATACTTCTTTTGATTGGCCTTGTTGCATTTGGTTATTGGATGGGACAGATGCGTAAAAACAGCCGTGAAGAAAATTTATAAGTACTTCTTTAAACTAAAAAGTCATTGGGAAGTAAAAATAAATTAAGACGTTTTCGTGAAAACGAAACTTTTTTAAATGTCATTCAGCCTTCACGTGATGAAATTACGGAAGGTTTTGCTTTTAAAGGGCAATGGCACAGCTTTTTTAAAAATAATAATCCCATCACTTTAGAGTTGGGATGTGGCAAAGGAGAATATACCATTGCCTTGGCAAAACAACATCCAAATAGAAATTTTATTGGCGTTGATATTAAAGGGGCGCGTTTTTGGCGAGGCGCGAAAACAGCGGTTACCGAAGCCATTACCAACGTTGCTTTTTTGCGCATACAAATTGAACTCATAGACCAATGTTTTGAAAAAGATGAAGTTAATGAACTATGGATTACCTTTCCCGACCCGCAAATAAAGTATAAACGCACCAAACACCGCTTGACAAATCCTGAGTTTCTTAAAAAATACAGCCATATTTTAGAGCCTTCGGGTGTGATAAACCTTAAAACCGATTCTGAATTTTTGTTTGGATACACCTTGGGAATCATAGAATCAGGCAATCACGAGCTGTTATATGCCCACCACGATATTTATAAAAACACCGAAGCCCCAACCGACGCTATAAATACCCAAACTTTTTATGAAAAACAATTTTTGGAGTTAAAAAAAGCCATTACCTATCTTAAATTTAAACCAAAGTTTTAATAAGATGCTTTTGATTTTCACTTTTTTATGGGGATTTACTTTGTCATCTTTAGGCGTTATACCACCTGGTATGATTAACATGACGACTGTTAAAATTAGTTCAAAAAAAGGAAAAAGTGAAGCGGTAAATTTTGCTATTGGTGCCTCTATTATCGTATTGATACAAGCGGTTATCGCCTTATTAATAACCAAAATGCTTAAAGAAAATAAGTATTTAATTGTTTATATTAAAGAAATTGCCGCCTTTATTTTTATGCTGCTTTCAATTTATTTTTTCGCAAAAGGATTTTTAGATCGCAAGACTAAATATACTAGTAAGCAACATATTAAAAACAATTTTCTACTCGGCATGGCTTTATCGGTTTTAAATATGTTTGCCGTTCCGTATTATTGTGGGGTGAGTTCTGCATTAAATTTGGCAGGTTACATAAACCTTGACGCGCTTTCTATTTTTATTTTTGTGATGGGCGCAAGCCTTGGAACCTTTTTTATTTTATACATTTACAGTTACACCGCACAAAAAATGATTAAAAGAATCCATGTGCTCACTAATAATATTAATTTTATATTAGGCGTAATAACTGGCGCCTCAAGTGCTTATACGGTTTATATTTTGTTTTAATAAGATGAAAGCAAAAAATGAAGAACCTAACTTTTTTACAAAAGTTTACCAAGTAGCGCAACAAATACCTTATGGTAGGGTAACTTCTTACGGCGCTATTGCGAGTTATTTGGGGGCTAAACGTTCGGCTAGAATGGTGGGCTGGGCGATGAATGCAGCACATCAAATGGAAGCCATTCCCGCGCATCGAGTGGTAAACAGAAAGGGTTTATTAACCGGCAAACACCATTTTGAAGGCACTAATTTAATGCAACAATTGTTAGAAAGCGAAGGAATTATAGTTAAAGACAATCAAATAATTAACTTTGAAAACTATTTTTGGAATCCGAAAGATAATTTATAAAATCCTAGGTTTATTTTTTACATTTGCCCTTATGAGAAAATTTAAAAACTTTTACTTTTTAGTTCTCTTCTATCTTTTGGTTTTCGCTTCTGCACCTGCACAAACCAGATTCACTCATGAAGTTGGTTTTTTTTTAGGAACAGGCTCTGTGCAAACCGATTATGGCGCTAGAAATCAGTTTAGTAGCACCTTTGGCAACTTTGGTGTGGCCTTGGGAGGCATACATTACTTGAGTTTTTTTAAAAGTAATTGGGAACGTCCCTATTTTGCCGACCATTTTAAAATTCGCACCGAATTATCCTATATGTCTAATAAATTTAAACATCACGGCAAATTTGTTGATCCTAAAAAAACATCACAACTCGCTGTTGAATTACGCGCGATGCATGGGGGAAATCGCATGTTTAATATCGGATCACAACTAGAATATTATTTCAATAGTTTTTATGAACAAGAAATGCGCTTGTTCGAAGATTATAACTTTAATTTCAACCCTTATTTGAGTGTTGGATTTCAATTTAATTTCTTTAAACCTTGGGTGGTTTCTGACTTGGGAGACTTTCACCAAGATATTACTGTTTTGCCCGATAAATGGCAACTTCCCGGCGGCATATTTGAAAGTCGCGGCACAACTTATTCATTCACCATAGGTGGTGGCACACGCTATCGCATCAACGAAGATTGGGAAGCGGTTATTGACGGGCGCTTTCAACATTTTTTCTCAAATAAAGTTGACGGATTAAACGCTCCTGTTGAAGAAAACAAAAACCGCGAATGGATGGTTTTTGTTAACGTGGGTTTAGTTTACCACATTCCCTTTAGATTTTAGCTAAAGCCTGCTCCAAATCGGCAATTAAATCTGCTTGATCTTCAATACCCACGCTTAAGCGGATAAGCGAATCAACTACACCTGTTTTTTCACGAACTTCTTTAGGTATGGAGGCATGCGTCATACTTGCCGGATGCCCACAAAGCGACTCAACACCTCCCAAAGATTCTGCCAAGGTAAAGAGTTTTAGATTTTCAACAATTGAAATCGCCGCCTTATAGTTATTGCCAATGGTCGTAAACGAAAGCATTCCACCAAAATCGCGCATTTGTTTCTTGGCGATAGCGTGATTTGGATGCGTTTCAAATCCAGGCCAATAAACTTTTTCTATTTTTGGATGTGCTCTTAAATATTCGGCTACAGCCTTGCCATTTTCGCAATGGCGTTGCATGCGCACATGCAGGGTTTTGATTCCTCTTAAAGCTAAAAAGCTATCCATTGGTCCACAAACCGCACCGCTGGCATTCTGAATAAAATATAATTTATCGGCTAAAGCCTTGTCGTTCACAATTAAAGCGCCCATTACCACATCCGAATGGCCACTTAAATACTTGGTAGCCGAATGCATTACTAAATCCGCTCCCAAATCTAAGGGGTTTTGCAAATAAGGGGAAGCAAAGGTATTATCAACCCCAAATAAAATTTGATGTTTTTTAGCTATCGCCGCTAAAGCCTTGATGTCGATAATATTCATCATCGGGTTTGTGGGCGTTTCGGCCCAAATCAATTTGGTATTGGCATTGATTTTTGATTCGATATTCGCCAAGGAATCCATACCAACAAAATGGAATTTGATGTTATATTGCGCAAATATTTTAGTGAAAATGCGATAGGTTCCGCCATATAAATCATTGGTAGAGATGACTTCATCACCCGATTTTAGAGTTTTTATAACCGCGTCTATTGCCGCTAAACCCGATGCAAAAGCCAATCCGTAGGTGCCGTTTTCAATACTTGCCAAAGCGCTTTCTAAAGCAGTACGCGTAGGATTTGCCGTGCGCGAATATTCATAGCCTTTATGCTTTCCCGGCGAGCTTTGCGCATAAGTTGAGGTTTGATAAATGGGTGGCATCACCGCACCAGTACTCGGGTCGTGGTGTTGACCTCCGTGAATTACTTTTGTATTGAATTTCATAGTTTATAAGTATTAAATGGGTATCAAACCATTGCTTTTGATAGGGGCAAAGGTCGAAATAATAGTTTAGTTAAACCAGTTTTTTAAGCGACATTATCACACCCAAATGTAAGCCTTCGTGAAAGTTGCTAAAAGCAATCGATTCTTCAACATTGTTAATGGTATATCCCAAGCTGGTTGGGTAAATTGTAAAGGCTTTAAAAGCACCTTGTTGATACAAACGCTTAGTGGTTTCAATGGTGCTAAACAACTGCGATTTCACGGTTTCTATTTCAGCTAATTTATAATCAGTTTGTGGCACAGAACCCTTTCCAAATTTTTTAACGAGCGATTCATCTATACAAAGGGCAGCCTGTGAGAGCTTGTGAATGAGCAATTGCTGGGTAACCAAAATATGACCTAAATTCCACGCAACATTGTTGTTAAATCCGTTTGGAATGTGGTTATATTGTTCCTCGGTGAGGTCTTTTGTCAATCCCAATAACACTTGGCGACTCAGTTTTGAAATTTCAAATTGATAATCCATAGCTTCTAATTTTTCGATAAAAATAGCCATAAAAAATGATTCTTTAAACCTATTTTTACGGCGTAAAGCAATCTTATGAAAAAAATTTATTATTTAAAAACGTGTGATACGTGTAAGCGAATTTTAAAACAGCTTCCGGTTTCGGATTTCCTTTTGCAGGATTTAAAATCAGAACCAATTAACGTTGCGCAACTAGAAACCCTCTATAATTTGACTAGAAGTTATGAAGCGTTGTTTAGCCGATTGGCAAAAAAATACAAGCAAATGGATTTAAAAAATCAGGTTTTAACCGAAAAAGATTACCGCCAATTGATTTTGGATGATTACACCTTTTTAAAACGTCCCGTGATTGTTGACGGAACTAAAATTTTTATAGGAAGCTCAAAAAAAACCCTTAATGCGCTTTTAAATAAGCCTTAACTCTTAACACCGCGTTTTCATTGATGTCTTGCCAAAATAAATTAATGTCGCCGGCGTGGTAGCGTTTTTTGTTGAGCGCAAACAGACGGTATGGAAAATGTGGCAAGCTCGTCCATAACAAACCGTCTTTTACCTCAACTTGCAGGGCTTTTTTATATAATTTGCTGTTGGTATATAAAAAGCCTTTGTGGTCTTGGCGCATAGAAGTGGTTTGCGCATCCCAAGTAATTGGATTAGAAACGGCTTTACCCTTAAACCAAAGCGCGTAGGTTTTAGGATAATAATTTTTTTTATAAGTATTCCAAGTTACAAAGCCCCCGGTTTCATCAGGACTTGTCATTAGTTTTAGGGTTTTAAACGCCTCTTTTTTGATGGCAATTCCGGGTATATAAGCCGCTACCAATTGATTTTGAAGCGGTTTATCATCAAAAAATTCTTTTAACAAGGTAATGGCATGGGTGGTGCCTTGGCTGTGTGAGGCAATGATGATTGGGCGACCATTATTGTAGTTTTTTAAATAGCTTTCAAAGGCCGCTTTTATATCGGCGTAAGCTAAATTTAAAGCTTCTTTACCGCCCTTTTCATAATTTTTATAGGAGCGCAAATGTGCTTGCCGATAATAAGGAACATAAAGAGCACCAGCATTTAAAAACGCTGAAGCTTGAAAATAAACCGCTTTATTGCGCACTTTAGCTTGCTGAATTTTGTCGTTTATAGGCACATTCCAACGCAAATCATTAGCTTCGCCGTTTAGGGTTGGATAAATATAAAACACATCAGCCTGTAAAGGGCTTGAAACACTTTGCCAATGCTTTAAATTTTCGGGATAAGCGGCTGGCAAAACAGCCCAGTTTTTTGGCAGATTATAATCTGGTAAGGTGGGCGCTAGCTGACTTTCATAATTCGGTATATCAATTGATTTACAATTGGTAATTCCAAAAAAAAGCATTAAAATACCGATATAAAAAAACTGAGACCTTTTCATTTTTTGTTATAAAGCATTGGGTTTAACGATTCATCATTATACATTTTCATCTGTTTATACACTTTCATATATTTTTGGCCCGAAGCAATTGCAACAATTAAATCATCAATCGCTTTTGACAAATCTTGGCGCTGTTCAAGTAAAATATTTAGTTTGGTTTGGCAGCTTTCGCGATGTGTTTTTGTGGCGCTTTCGCGGAAGGCTTCCTCTTTCATATGATAAATTTTTAAAGCTAAAATCGAGAGGCGATCTATTGCCCAAGCCGGACTTTCAGTATTGATGGTGGCATTGGGTTTAATTTTAATAGCTTTATATAAATTGAGATAATAACTGTCAATATATTCCACCATATCGGTGCGATCTTGGTTTGACGCATCTATTTTGCGCTTTAAAACTAAGGCTTCAACAGGGTTGATGTTTGGCAGCCTAATGATGTCTTCAAAATGCCATTGAACGGTATCAATCCAGCATTTTCTGTACAATAATTGTGCTAAGCCCATCTCTTTATAGGGATTTTCAAAGACTTGGTCAACTGTATCTTTTTGGTGGTAATTGGCAATAACGCTGTCAAATAAGTTGTTAAATTCGGTAGCTTTCATCGTTTTTCTAAGAGGTGTAAATATTCGGTTGTTTGACTTGCTTTATGTTTTCTGCTTTCGGTTTTATCGGCTTTAAAGCGTTGGTATGATTGCTTTTCAAGCTGATAATGGCCATAATTTTTCATTGTTTTTTTAATTTGTTCCTCACTCATTAAGCCTTCATTATTATAGCTCAAAAATATAAATTTAAATTGGGCTTGTTCAATTAAGTCTTCAAAACTTTTTAACACCAGGTTTTTTTTGCAGTAATCCGATTTTTTGTAGTCAGGCAAACCGGTAAGCCCTTTTGGAACAAAGTTTTGGTAGTGTGAAAGGGTATTTAAAAGGTGGTAATTTGCACCGTATTGCCGACTATTATAGGGCGGATCTAGGTATAAAATAGTGCCTTTTATGTTTTTAATCAATTGATTGCCATCTTGATTATAAACTTCATTGTGTTGATTGCAACTTTTAAAAAGGGCGGGTTTTAAATCCAATTTTTTTTTTGCCGAGCTTTTTAAATGTTTTAAAAAAGCGCCATAAACAGCGGCAGTATTGGCAACTTTATCGGCACTCTCTAACAAGCTGGCGAGCAAAAAATAATAAAAACCTTCTTCTATTTTAGGTTTCAACTTTGCGAGTTCTTGGCGGATGGCATCAATTTTCATCCCGTTTTCATCACTAAAATATTGGCGATTAGAGCCACTTCCCAAACAATAATTTTGATAGATAAAACCTTTAACAGGGTTTAATTGGTTGAGGCTTTCAAACAAATTGGCATAATCAAAAGGGTGATTGTTTTCGATGTAGTTTTTGTTAAGCACATAACTGTAATACTCTAAATCGTTGGTAATTATTTGCTTGACTTCGGGTTTAAAAACGCGACTCACAATGCCTGTTCCGGCAAACAAATCACAAAACACTTGCTGTGATAAATCCGTTCCCACGGCCTGTTTTACCGTTTGTAATATAAAGCCCGAAAGCTTGTGTTTTGAGCCGATATAATTCATTTTATGATAAAAATAATAGCCGTTAAGGTCTGATTTTTTTCGGCCTTAAAACTATGACTTATTAAGCGGTTAGGGTCAAAATTTTGCAGGTATTTTTCAACCGCTAATTTTATTATGGTTAACTCAGCTTTAAGTTGCCAGTGCGCGCCATCTTTTTGATAGAGCATCACGAATAAGCGGTTTTTAAAATGCTCGCGCCCTTGGTGACTCTGGTTTTGATAAAGCCAATACGTTAAATCAGATGGATTTTTTACCGCTTCTTCAATTGGCTTTTTATAGCCTTTAGGATAAATGCTGGTTTTGTGGTCAAACGGAATACCATCAATCCAAAAATCAATATACTTGTCGTATTTATCAACTTGCGCTTTAACATTTGGCAAAGCCGTAAAAATTTGTTCAACACCCCTTGCCGACCAAAAGTTGAACCAGCGATTTAGGGCGTAATTAAAATAAATTTCAAAAGTTGTTTTAAGTTTTAATTGCTTGAAATGGCATTCAATTTGAGCGGTTAAATCTTCAAAATTAGAGGTCTTGTAAATAAAAGAAGTCGCCCGATCCCAGTCATTATTTTGAATGAGACCCCACGAATAAGGATAAATTAGCCTTTTTTTTAACGCCAATTCAAGCGCATCAATATTTATAATGGCCGTTGTTGGCATTACATAAATTTGCGCTCAATTAAAAAAAGCAGGCGCGCCTCATACAATTCTTTTCCCTCCCATGAATAATCGGGTTTTACCTGAGTCAATAAAAAATCTTTGGCTTCTATTTCGTTTTCAAAACTATTTAACTGCGACAAAACGCGGTTAAAATCTTCTTGACTGTTGTCGAATAGGTGTTTTACAAAGGCTATTCGGTCATTTAAATCTACCGCAATAAATTGTTGATTTATTTTGTCGTTTAACGACCGATGAATTTTAGTTTGAATGTCGGTAACGGTTGATATATCTGGATTATTTGTAATTGGTTCATTAAATAATTTATGAATTTCCGATTGTTTGGCAGCCTCAATTTTATCTTTTAAGGTGCTTGGTTCATCAACAGGCTCAGGGCTACTTTGAGTTAAAATTTGGGTTTCTTTTTTAATAAAGATGTCTTCAAAATTCGCGTCAACGCCAATCTCATCTTTTATAGAAAACAAAGAAAAGTGTTCTGGCCCAGTTGCTATTTTTTTGGGCGGCTCAGCAGCTTCTATAGGAGGCGTAATTGTAGACCTTTTAGCTTCAATATCAATGGGAGCTTCTTGTTTTGGTAGTTTTGACAAGTATTCTAAAACACATAATTCCTCATAAAGTTGCTGAGTTTCTATCTTAAGTAAATTGATATCAGCATCCGCTTTAAGCGTTAAAATAGCTATGGCGAGGTCTTTAAGTTTTTCTTGACTTTTTTTTTGCATAAGATGTCAGTTTAAATTCACGTTTGAGGTTTTATTTTATAAATTTGTAGCAATGTCTGCACAAAAAAGACAGTTAATGCTTACAAGCTTGAAATTTACAAAATGTTTCTTGAAAATACAGTAAATCAGAACGAACAATTTGGCTGGATAGAAGTAATTTGCGGCTCAATGTTCTCGGGGAAAACCGAAGAGCTTATTCGCCGATTAAAACGCGCGCAATTTGCAAAACAAAAAGTTGAAATTTTTAAACCCGCCATCGATACGCGCTACGACGATGAAATGGTGGTTTCGCACGATGCCAATCAAATACGCTCAACACCGGTAACGGCAGCGGTGAACATACCAATTTTAGCTTCCGATGTGGATGTGGTTGGCATTGATGAAGCGCAATTTTTTGACGATGAAATTGTGCGTGTTTGCAATGATTTAGCCAATCGTGGCGTTCGGGTGATTGTTGCTGGATTGGATATGGATTTTAAAGGAAATCCTTTTGGTCCGATGCCTGCCTTAATGGCAACAGCCGAATATGTTACTAAAGTTCACGCTGTGTGCACCAAAACAGGAAACTTGGCGCATTATAGCCATCGCATTGTTCAAAATGACAACTTGGTTTTGCTGGGTGAAGTGCAAGAATATGAGCCGTTGAGCAGAGCGGCATATTTTAAAGCCATGAAAAAAAATGAAGCAGCTAAAGCCAATAAAAAATGACCAATCACGCAACCATTTTAGAGCTTAGCACAGAGGCTTTGCAGCACAATTTCAATTTTTTTAAAGCGCGGTTAAAACCCCAAACCAAAATTTTAGGAGTGGTAAAGGCCTTTGCCTACGGCTCTGAAGCCATCGCCATTGCTAAACATCTTGAAAAAATAGGCGCTAGCTATTTGGCGGTAGCTTATGTAAAAGAAGCGCTGAGTTTGCGAAACGCCGGAATTAACTTGCCAATTTTAATTTTACATCCACAAATAAATCAGTATGAATTTATTGTAAAATACAAGCTAGAACCCAATATTTATAGTCAGCGGAGCTTGGACGCGTTTATTGATTTAGCAAATCAAAAAAAGCTTTCAAATTATCCCATTCATATAAAATTTAATACCGGCTTAAATCGTTTGGGTTTTGATGTCGCTCAAGTGGAGGCGGTTTTTAACCAAGTTAATAAACATGACTCCGTTATGGTGGCTTCGGTATTTTCGCATCTAGCAGCCAGCGAAGATTTATCCGAAAAGGAATTTACCCAAAGTCAAATACAAAGTTTTAAAAAGGTTATTTCACAATGTGAAAAACAACTGATTTACAAACCCATATTTCATCTGTTAAACACTTCTGGAGTAATTAATTATAATGAGGCGCAATTTGATATGGTGCGCATTGGCATTGGCTTATACGGTTTTGGCAACGACGATAAAATTACCGCTCAGCTCAAATTAGTAGGGGTTTTAAAATCTAAAATTTCACAAATTCATCATTTAAAAGCAGGCGATAGTGTGGGCTATAACCGCGCCTATTTTGCTAAAGCCGATTTAACTACCGCCACCATTCCCATTGGTCATGCCGATGGCATTTCGCGCCAATTGGGCAACGGAAAAGGCTATGTTTATATCAATAATCAAAAGGCATTTATTGTAGGCAATGTTTGTATGGATATGCTGATGGTTAACGTTACTAATATTGACTGTGCCGAAGGGGATGTTGTGTTGGTATTTAAAAACCAACAACACATTGAAGATTTAGCGCAAATACAAGGTAGCATTCCCTATGAACTGTTAACGGCCATTTCGCAACGCGTTGACCGAATAATTAGTTAAATTTTTAAATGGCGCTATTTTCATATAAATGGTGTATGGTAGCTATTGGCACTGAATTGTGTGTCATAGAATTGTGAAACAAACGAATAGATAGTCATAATTTTTAGAGTCAGTTTTTTGTTTCACCTTTGGGATAAAGTTTGAGAAATGGACGAAAAGGCACATTATTAGATTGAACCATCCATCTTAGATTTTGAGACTGCCGAGGCAATCCTTTTTAACAAGAGGTATTTATATGTTGGCTTTAGGTGCCATCAAGCAATAGAAAAAGTTTTAAAAGCTTATTATGCAAAAATAAAGTTAGAAACAGCGCCTTACTCACATAGTCTATCGTATTTGGCTTAAAAAGGGGACTATTACGAATCACTCTCTAAAAAACAATAGAATTTTATTGACTAAATAGAACCATTAAATATTGTGGCACGAGACCCTTCTCATAAACCAGGTTTGCTGAAGAGTTTAACCGAAAAAAATGCATTGAAATTTTGAAAAGCACAAAAGAATTAAAAATATAGATAAAAGAGAAGCGATAAATAAGGTTAAAAAATACAAACTATTACTTAAAAATCACTTCCCGCTAGAGAAAATTTATCTATGTGGTTCTTATGCAAAAAACACTAATAGAGCGGATAGTGATATTGATGTTGCAATAGTGGTGAGCGATATTGAGGGAGATTACTTTTCTATTCATCCATTGTTTTAGAAGTTGCGATGACAAATTGATGATAGAATTGAACCCATCCTTATTGAAAGCGTTAAGGATAGCGGTGATTTTTTGAGTGAAATTCAAAAGTACGAAATTGAACTATTTTGAAATAGCCCGCTTTAATTAATCAATTGATTTTAATAGTTAACTTGTGATTTTAATGTAATTTTATTACAAAAAATCAGCTTTGATAGGCATTAAGTACCTCATTTTTTATACCTTTAAGGCTTATTAACCAAATAATTTTTTACGATGAGTTTTATTAAAGATTTTAAGTCCTTTTTATTAAAGGGCGACATCATCAATTTGGCCACTGCCGTGATTATTGGTGGTGCTTTTGGTAAAGTAGTTTCGTCGCTTGTAAAAGATGTGTTAATGCCACCCATTGGTTACCTTACGGGAGGTGTAAACTTTACCGATTTAACCTTTGTGATGAAGGAAGCTGTAAAAGAAGGCGACACCTTGTTGCCTGCCGTAACCATTAATTATGGTTCATTTTTGCAAACCATAATCGATTTTGTCATTATTGGCTTCTGTATTTTTATGGTGTTAAAAGCCTATGAGCGCACCAAAAAATCCGAAGCGCCCAAACCTGAAGCGCCAAAAGGACCTTCTACCGAGCAATTATTAGCCGAAATACGCGATTTGTTAGCGAAAAAATAACGCAATTTCATTAACCTCGCTTCCGCTTTAGCTGGGGCGAAACTAATGATTTGGCTTAAGGCTAATCCTTAAATTTAAAAAGAGCTTAGATTTTAGTCTCAATCTTAATTTAAATTACTAGTTAAATTGTTTTTTTTAAGATATTGGCATTTGTTCTTGTTAATATTTTATACTTTTACTCAAAGTGCCCCCCCCTTTTTTTTATTATTAGCAATAATAGTATGTGCTAATAATTTTAAGATAAACCGTTTATAAATGGTTTTATTCTTATAAAAAATTGAAACCTAATATTAGGAAACCATGAAAAAAATACCTTCTAAAAAAGAAATTTCGGTTGCTAAAACAACAGAACATCAAGCTTCAACAAAAATAAGATTTCCGATTGTTGGCATAGGCGCATCAGCAGGCGGGTTGGAAGCATTGGAACTTTTTTTTGAGAATGTGCCGAAAAACAGCGGTATGGCTTATGTGGTCATTCAACATCTCGACCCAAACCATGTGGGTATTCTGCCCGAGCTTTTGCAGCGCACAACCGAAATGAAAGTGCTACGGGTAAGCGAACATTTAAAGGTTCTGCCCAATCACGTGTATGTAATTCCGCCAAACAAAAGTATGTCCATTTTAAACGGTTATTTGCATTTGTTTAAGCCTGTTGAATTGCGTGGTTTGCGACTTCCTATTGATTATTTTTTCCGTTCGCTTGCCGATGACCAGCAAGAAAAAAGTATTGGTATAATTCTTTCGGGTATGGGCAGCGACGGCAGTTTGGGACTGAAAGCAATTAAAGAAAAAAATGGAATTGTGCTGGTGCAAGACCCTTTATCTGCAAAATTTGACGGTATGCCACAAAGCGCTATAAATGCTGTAATAGTTGATATTTTGGCAGCAGCAAATGAACTGCCGGAGAAATTAATTTCGTTTCTGAAATATACCCCGTCAATTGGGTCGAAAACCGACATTGATAATAAAAGCAAAAGCAATCTCGAAAAAATAATTATTTTATTAAGGACTCAAACCGGGAACGATTTTTCGTTGTATAAAAAAAATACACTATTCCGCCGTGTCGAACGCCGGATGAATGTGCATCAAATTGATAAAATTGCTTATTACGTCCGATTTTTACAGGAAAATCCCAAAGAATTGGATATCCTTTTTAAAGAATTATTGATTGGCGTAACCAGCTTTTTCCGAGATTCGGCGGTGTGGGAAAAACTGAAAG
>Ga0210013_1000301_pt1 | contig 40517 bp, 32 predicted proteins | sample CryGeymeta201506_FD_185553 | JGI IMG/M metagenome (GOLD analysis project Ga0210013, IMG submission 185553) | Groundwater microbial communities from Crystal Geyser aquifers in Utah, USA - Crystal Geyser metaG 2015-06 (SPAdes) (version 2) | ecosystem: Environmental > Aquatic > Deep subsurface >...
GTGCTGCAGCTTGGCAAAAACGTCAAAACGCTCGGCTTGCCCGGCAATGGCTTGCGCCACCAGTTGCCCGGCCAGGCCAGTGAGTGCCACCCCATGGCCGCTGAAGCCTTGCAGGTAATACAGGTTGCTGCCCAAGCGGCCAAAGTCGGGCGCGCGGTTCATGCTGATATCAACAAAGCCGCCCCACAAAAAGTCCACCGGCACACCTTGCAGTTGGGGAAAGATCTGCACCATGCGCCGCGTCATCACCTGCTGCAGGTTGGGCGGCGTGCGCGTGGTGTAGCTCACGCGCCCGCCAAACAGCATGCGATGGTCGGCACTGAAGCGAAAGTAGTCCAGAATGAAGTTGTTGTCGCACACTGCCGCGTTGCTTGGAATCAACTGCTGGCACAAAGCGGCGTCCAGAGGTGCCGTGCCAATGATGTAAGTGCCCACCGGCATGATGCGCGCGGTGATGTCTGGCGCCACTTGCGGGCCAAATTCTGGCAGCGCGTAGTTGCCTGCCAGTACACCAAAGCGCGCCTGCACCTGGCCGCTGGCGGTGTGGGCCACAAGCGGTTGGCCCCGGTCCAGCCGCAGCACGGCGCTGTGCTCAAAGATGCGCACGCCCAGGCTCTGTGCCGCACGCGCCAAGCCCAGCCCGTATTTGAGCGGATGCAGATGGCCCGAAGTGGTATCAAACGCACTGGCGTGGTAGCGCGCGCTGCCGATATGTCGCTGCACATCACTGCCCAGGGCCAGGTCCACCGCAAAATCGTAGTCGCGCGCCATGACCGCCATCTCGGCCTGCAGGGCGCGCGCCTTGCGCGGCGAATCGGCCACGTGCAAGTAGCCCTTGACCCAGTCGCAGGCGATGCCAAAGTCGCGAATGCGCTGATCAATCAAATCCAGCGATTGCAGCGACAGGTCCCACGCCAAACGCGCTTGCGCCTTGCCCAACTGGTGTTCAAACGGTTCCTGGCCACTGGCAAAACCAGCGATCGCCTGACCACCGTTGCGCCCTGAAGCGCCAGAGCAGACGCGGTCAGCCTCCAGCACCGCGACCTGGTAGCCGCGTTGCGCCAGTTCAATGGCCGCCGACAGCCCGGCAAAACCCGCGCCCACCACCAGCACATCCACCGCCACGGTGTCCTGCACGCGTGGCAGCACATCGGGGCGCACCACGCTGGCTTCGTAATAGCTTTTCTGGTTGAGCTGGGTATCGGAGTTCAGCAACATGGTCGTCCCCAATCTTCAAGCGCGCTTGGCGACCTGGCCACACAAATACGTCCAGACCAGCGTCGCAGCGGCGTTGCTGGTCAACTCGGCATGGTCATACGCAGGCGCCACCTCGACACAGTCCATGCCCACCATGTTCAAGCCAGCCAGGTCTTCCAGCAGCGTCATCGCCTGCGCGCTGGTCAGGCCCCCGGGCTCGGGCGTGCCGGTGCCTGGCGCAAAGGCAGGGTCCAGACAATCGATGTCGAGCGTCAGGTAGCACGGGCGCTCGCCAATGCGCTCGCGGATTTGCGCAACCACCGGCGCGAGCGCCGCACCGTCCAACCCGCGCAGGTCACGTGCGGTAAAAATCAGGCCGCCAAGATCGTGCACGTACTCGCGTGCTGCGCGCAAGCCGCCCGAGCGCAGGCCGATTTGCACCGTGTGCTGCGGGCTGACCAGCTTTTCCTGGATCGCCTCGTAGGTCCAGGTGCCATGACCCGAGGGTTCGCCAAAATGGTCAACCCAGGTGTCGCAATGGGCGTCGAGATGCACCAGGGCCAGTTCGCCAAACTGCGCCCGCGCGGCGCGCAGCAACGCCAAGGTGACCGAATGATCACCACCGAGAAACACACAGTGGTGGCGCGCCATCAACGCCACAGCCTGACTTTGAATCTGTGCGCGCACCATCTCCAGTGGCGAGGCGTTAGGCAAAGCCATGTCGTGCGCGTCACCCAAAAAACCCAGGGGACTGACCTCGAAAAGCGGATGAATACCGTCACACAGCATCAGGCTGGCAGCACGAATGGCTTGCGGGCCAAAGCGGGCGCCCGGGCGGTTGGTCACCGCGCCGTCAAAGGGCACGCCCACCACCGCAAATGGCTGATCGTGCAACGGTGGCGCGGCCAGAAACCGGTTGCTATTGAGCGCATAAGCAAACTGACCGACAGACATACAACTTCCTTTTGATGAACAAGCACAGTCAAACGTAAGCAATTGGCCGCAAGTTTCGCCAATTCTGGCGTTACCGGTGGGGCCAATTGTGCACGCCTGAGGCAATCCACTGTCCAGCATTGCAACCAGCCTCTGACCACGATCGCAGCGACAATGCACATCCCAACGACCTTTTTCAGCGCATCCATGCCCCACACCCGACCTGCCACCCCGCCCGTTTGGCTGGCCTATGGCCTGCTGGCCTTGAGCATGGCACTGGTTGGCAGCTACGTGGCGCTGAGCAAACCGCTGGTGACAGTGCTGCCGGTGTTTTTGCTTGCCTGGCTGCGCTTTGGCATTGGCACACTGGCCATGCCGCACTGGCTGATCAGACCCGCTGCCGAGCCGGCCATGAGCCGATCCACCAAACAACTGATTTTTCTGGAATCGTTCCTCGGCAATTTCATGTTCACGCTGTGCATGCTGTTTGGCGTGAGCCTGACCACTGCGGTGTCGGCGGGCGTCATCATGGCGTCGATCCCGGCGGTGGTGGCACTGCTGAGCTGGGTCTTTCTGCGCGAACGTATCAGCTCGCGGGTGCTGCTGGCTATTGCCTTGGCGGCGCTTGGTATTGCGCTTTTTTCGCTCTTTAAAACAGAGCTATCCGCTCAGTCAATACAAGGGCCAGAGGCCAATTTAATTAACAAAAATATCTGGCTTGGCAACTTGCTGGTGTTTTGCGCGGTGGTGTGTGAAGCGTCGTACGCGGTGATTGGCAAGAAACTCACCGGCAGCGTCTCGCCCAAGCGCATCACCGCGTTGATCAACCTGTGGGGCTTTGCGTTGATGACACCGATGGGACTCTACGCTGCGTGGCGATTCGACTTCTCGTCAGTTTCGGTCGGCAACTGGCTACTGCTGCTTTTTTACGGCCTGGCCGCCAGCGTCTGGACGGTCTGGCTTTGGATGACCGGCCTGAAAACCGTGCCAGCCGCGCGCGCCGGCGTGTTCACCGTCATGTTGCCCATCTCTGCCGCGGCGGTGGGCGTGTTGGTATTGGGTGAAACGCTGAGCGCGATGCAATTATTTGCCTTTGGCTTGTGTCTGGCCGGCGTCGTGCTGGCCACCTTGCCAGCACGGCGCACCGACGCCTGAGGCCTGTTCAGAGCAGTGGTTGCGCGCTGACAACCATGCCGTCAGCGTCGGCGTACAACCAGTCGCCTGGGTTCACCCAGACCCCCTGCATCTGCACCGGCAAGTCTTTGAGACCCTGGTTCTTCTTTTCAGTGGGCATCGGCATGGCCGCCAGCGCGCGGATACCCACATCCAGCGGCGCCAGTTCAGCCACATCGCGCACGCAACCGTCAATCACCACACCGGCCCAGCCGTTGCGCGCCGCTGCAGCGCCGAGGTTGCCACCGAGCAGCGCCCGGCGCAGCGAACCCGCGCCGTCGACCACCAGCACCTTGCCAACGCACCCGTGCGTTGTCTCTACCGTGCCACAGGAATCGACGGCCGCCTTGACCAGCGTGTTGTCTTCAAAACATTTCACGGTCTCGACCGGTCCGTAAAAAACGCGGCGCGCGCCGAAGTCCAAAAAAACCGGCGGCAACACCCGAAACTGGTCGGGCGAATCGTTTTTATGCGCGTCGCACAGATCACAAGTGGCAAATGGAACGGTCATATTGCAAGTCCTTCAAAACGAAAAATTGTAGGTTGTGGCTATTACCTTGACAAATATTGATCTTTCGCCAGGAATTTAGCGTCTTCCCTCTTGGAAAAGCGGTTTTTTCCCAGTAGCATCCGCACCAACCAGCAAGAGCGATGTCTTTTCTGGTCATTGTTCAACTCTCAACAGGACACACACTATGGCAACTGCAAAAAAAGCACCAGCAAAAAAAGCTGCTCCCGCAAAGAAAGCCGCCCCGGCCAAAAAAGCGGCTCCGGCCAAGAAGGCCGCCCCTGCTAAAAAAGTAGTGGCGAAAAAAGCGGCTCCGGCCAAAAAAGTGGTTGCCAAAAAAGTACCCGCCAAGAAACGTGCTGTCAACGCCGCGTTCATGAAAGCGCTGACGCCCAGCAGCGCGCTGGCTGCCATCGTCGGTGGCAAACCTCTGCCGCGCACTGAAGTGGTCAAGCAGATGTGGGTTTACATCAAGAAGAACAAACTGCAAGACGCCATCAACAAGCGCATGATCAATGCAGATGCCAAGCTCAAGGAAGTCTTTGGCAAGGCCCAGGTCACCATGTTCGAGATGGCCGGCCTGATCGGCAAACACCTCAAGTAATCTTTTGGAGATTTCAGCAAAAAGGCCGACACAAGTCGGCCTTTTTGTTTGTGGCATCATCGCGGCCACAACAAAACCCTCTGCCTTCGATGCTGCGTTTTTTACTGACCCGCTTCAGCCTGATCATCCCGACCTTCATCGGCATGACACTGGTAGCTTTCTTCCTGATCCGGCTGGTCCCCGGCGACCCCATCGAAACGTTGGCCGGCGAGCGCGGTATTGACGCGGCTCGCCACGCCGAACTGCTCAAGGTCTATGGACTCGATCGCCCTGTCATGGTGCAATACGGCATCTACATTGGCCGCGTGTTGCAGGGTGATCTGGGTACCTCCATCATTACCCACGCGCCGGTGCTGCAGGAGTTCAAGGCGCTGTTTCCGGCCACGATCGAACTGGCCTTGGCAGCCATGCTGTTCGCGCTGGTGATCGGCATTCCGGCGGGTATCCTGGCGGCAGTCAAGCGCAACACCATTCTGGACCATGGCGTCATGGGGGTGTCCCTCACTGGCTACTCGATGCCGATTTTCTGGTGGGGTTTGCTGCTGATCCTGCTGTTTTCGGTACAGCTGGACCTGACGCCTGTGTCGGGCCGCATTGCCGTCGAATACTTTATTGAGCCCGTCACCGGCTTCTTGCTGATTGACACCTGGCTGGCCGGTGACAAAGACGCGTTCTGGTCGGCCCTAACGCATCTGATCCTGCCGATGATTGTGCTGGGCACCAATCCGCTGGCGGTGATTGCTCGCATGACACGCTCAGCCATGCTCGAGGTGCTGGGTGAAGATTACATACGCACCGCGCGGGCCAAGGGCTTGTCGAATATACGCGTGGTTGCCGTGCACGCGCTGCGCAATGCCTTGATCCCGGTGATCACCGTCATTGGCCTGCAAATCGGCGTGCTGTTTACCGGTGCGATCCTGACCGAAACCATTTTTTCCTGGCCAGGTGTGGGTAAATGGATGGTTGAAGCCATTGGCCGACGTGACTATCCCGTCTTGCAAGGCGGCATTTTGTTGCTCGGCGGCATGGTGATGCTGGTCAACCTGCTGGTCGATGTGACCTACGGCATCATCAACCCGCGCATTCGGCATTGAGGGCCAACCATGACCACACTGACCGACGCAACCAACTATGCACCGCAGCACCCGCTGCGTGAATTCTGGGACTACTTTTCAAGTAACAAGGGCGCTGTCGCCGGCTTGGTGATCGTGCTGCTGGTGCTGCTGCTGGCCGCGTTTGCGCCGTGGATCGCACCCTATGCGCCCGATGCCACCAACCCAAGCGTCTTCCTGGTTCCCCCGGCCTGGCAGACTGGCGGCAGCAGCGCGCACCTGCTCGGCACCGACGCCATTGGCCGCGACATCCTGTCACGCTTGATTCATGGCGCACGCCTGTCGCTGGCCATTGGCCTGATGGTTGTTGTGCTGTCGGTGGTGCTGGGTGTTGTGCTGGGTCTGACGGCGGGATATTTCCGCGGCGTTTTTGAGGTCACGGTGATGCGCATCATGGACATCATCCTGACGCTGCCCAGCCTGCTGTTGGCCATCGTCATCGTCGCCATTCTCGGCCCGGGTCTGGTCAACGCCATGCTGGCGGTGGCGGTGGTGGTGCTGCCGCATTACGTGCGCATCACGCGCGCTGCGGTCATCTCGGAAATGAGCCGCGACTACGTGACTGCCGCGCGCATGAACGGCGCCGGCCACCTGCGCCTGATGTTTTCCGAGGTGCTGCCCAACTGCACTGCACCGTTGATCGTGCAAGCGTCACTGGGTATCTCTGCCGCAATTCTGGACGCCGCCGCCTTAGGCTTTCTGGGGCTGGGCGCCCAACCGCCGTCGCCTGAATGGGGCACGATGCTCGCTGATGCGCGTGAATTCGTGCTGCGTGCCTGGTGGGTGGTCACCTTCCCGGGCCTGGCAATTTTGATCACGGTGCTGGCCTTCAACCTGCTGGGTGATGGCCTGCGCGACGCGTTTGACCCCAAGCTCAAACGCTGAAAAGGGTTTGTCGATGGCGTTGCTTGAAATCAAAAATCTGTCGGTGCGGTTTCCGTCAAAAACTGCTGTCATGCACGCCGTCGATGGCGTGTCACTCTCGCTCGACGCGGGCGACGTGCTGGGCATTGTCGGCGAGTCGGGCTCGGGCAAGAGCGTCACCATGATGGCCTTGATGGGGCTGGTGGCCTACCCAGGCCAGATCAGCGCCGACAGCCTGCGTTTTGACGGTCACGACCTGCTGCACCTGTCTGACAGCCAACGCCGCAAAGTGATTGGCAAAGACATGGCGATGATTTTTCAGGACCCCACCACCAGCTTGAACCCGTGTTTCACCGTTGGCTTCCAGATGGCCGAGTCGCTGCAGCTGCACCTGGGGCTGGACCGAAAGGCGGCGCACATGCGCTCGATTGAGTTGCTGGAACAAGTCGGTATCCCGGCGCCCGAGAGCCGTCTGGGCATCTACCCGCACCAGCTCTCGGGCGGCATGAGCCAGCGGGTGATGATCGCCATGGCGATTTCCTGCAACCCGAAACTGCTGATTGCCGACGAACCGACCACCGCGCTGGATGTGACGATCCAGGCGCAGATTCTGGACCTGCTGCGCACCTTGCAAAAAGACCTCAACATGGCGCTGGTGCTGATCACCCACAACATGGGTGTGGTCAGCGAAATGGCGCAGCGCGTGGCGGTAATGTACGCTGGGCAAATCATGGAAGAGCGCAGCGCACATGCCATGTTTGATCAACCGCAACACCCCTATACCGAAGCACTGCTGGCGGCCATGCCCGAGCGCAGCGACGGCTCCACCCGCTTGGCCACCATCCCCGGTATGGTGCCCGGCCTCTATGACCGGCCGACGGGGTGCCTGTTTGCGCCGCGCTGCCAGTACGCCAACGCGCACTGCCGCAGCGAACGCCCCGTCTTGCGTGACTGGCAGGACGGCCGCGTCTGCTGCCACACGCCCATGGCCACTGACCCGGTGGTAACCGAGGTGCTGGCATGAGCACCGCTGCGCAACCGGTGGTCGTCGCGCGCGACCTGAAGCAGGTCTACACCCTCAACCATGGCGCGTTTCGCCCAGTCGATCATCTGCAAGCGGTTAGCGGCGTTTCTTTCACCATTGAGGCGGGCAAAACGCTGGCGGTGGTGGGCGAATCCGGCTGCGGCAAATCCACGCTGGCACGCATGGTGTCGTTGATTGAAACACCTGCGGCGGGCGAACTCAAACTCGGGCTGGTGGATGTGCTGCAGGCCAGCACGGCCGAGCGCCACGCGCTGCGCCGTACGGTGCAGCTGGTGTTTCAAAACCCTTACGGCTCACTCAATCCGCGCAAAAAAATCGGCGCGATTCTTGAAGCCCCGCTGGAAATCAACACCACGCTCGATGCAACACAGCGCGCCGAACAGGCCAAAGCCATGCTGGCGCTGGTGGGCTTACGCCCGGAGCACTACGACCGTTACCCGCACATGTTCTCGGGCGGCCAGCGCCAGCGCATCGCCATTGCTCGCGCGCTGATGCTCAAGCCCGCGCTGATCGTCGCTGACGAACCGGTCAGCGCGCTGGACGTCTCCATCCAGGCGCAGGTGCTCAACTTGTTGGCTGACTTGCAGCGCGAGTTGGGCCTGGCCTACCTGTTCATCTCGCACGACCTGGGCGTGGTGCGCCATATTGCCGACGACCTGCTGGTGATGTACCTCGGCCACACCATGGAACAAGGCGATAAACGCACCATTTTTGCGCAACCGCTGCACCCATATACGCAGGCGCTGCTGGCGTCCACCCCCGGAATTGCTGGCTCGGGCGCGGCGCGGCAACGCATCGTGCTCAAGGGCGAACTGCCCTCGCCGCTCAATCCGCCCAGTGGCTGTGTGTTTTGCACGCGCTGCGCGCATGTGACGGCACAATGCGAGTCGCAGCGACCGGTGTTGCGCGAGCTCGCTGGCAGGCAAATTGCTTGTCACCATGCTGAACAATTTATCCAACCCGCTGCTGTTGCAGCATCAACCTGACAGGAGTCCACAAGATGACTTTTTCAACCTCCGTTGCGCTCAGTCGCAAGTTCAAACGCGCGGCGCTGTGTGCGCTGGCGGTGCCCGCGCTGATGGCCACCGCTGGCGTGTCGGCCAAGACGCTGGTGTACTGCTCTGAAGGCAGTCCGGAAAACTTTTACCCCGGCATCAACACCACGGGTACCTCGTTCGACGCGGGTGTGCAAATCTATGACACACCGGTGCAGTTTGAACGCGGCGGCACCAAGGTGTTACCGGCCCTGGCGCAAAGTTGGGACGTCTCCAAAGACGGCAAGCAATACATCTTCCACCTGCGCAAGGGTGTCAAGTGGCACAGCAACAAAAACTTCAAGCCAACGCGCGACTTCAACGCCGATGACTTCATCTTCTCGATCGAGCGCCAATGGAAGAAGGAAGACCCTTACTTCAAGGTCACCAGCTCCAACCACTCGTACTTTGACGACATGAACATGCCGGCGCTGTTGAAGTCGGTGGACAAGATCGACGAATACACCGTCAAGATCACCTTGAATGCACCCGAGGCACCGTTCCTGGCGAACATGGCCATGCCGCACAACGGCGTGCAGTCCAAGGAATACGCCATTGCCATGCTCAAGGCCGGCACGCCAGAGAAAATTGACCAGGAGCCGATTGGCACCGGCCCGTTCTCCCTGATTCAATACCAAAAAGACGCGCTGATCCGTTACAAGGCGTTCCCGCAGTACTGGGCTGGCAAGGCCAAGATTGACGACCTGATCTTCTCGATCACGCCCGACGCATCGGTGCGCTGGGCCAAACTGCAAAAAGGCGAGTGCCACGTCATGCCCTACCCGGCACCGGCTGATGTTCCGGCCATGCGCAAGGACGCCAACGTCAAAGTGCTGGAGCAACCCGGCCTGAACGTCGGCTACCTGGCCTACAACACCACCAAGAAACCGTTCGACGACGTGCGCGTGCGCAAGGCCGTCAATATGGCGCTGAACAAAAAAGCCATCGTCGACGCAGTCTATCTGGGCACCGGCATCCCGGCCACCAATCCGATCCCGCCCACCATGTGGTCGTACAACAAGTCGATCAAGGACGACGCCTACAACCCGGCCGAAGCCAAGAAGTTGCTGGCTGCGGCTGGCCTGAAAGACGGCTTCAGTACCGACCTGTGGGCCATGCCGGTACAGCGCCCATACAACCCCAACGCCAGGCGCATTGCCGAGCTGATGCAAGCCGACCTGGCCAAGGTCGGCATCAAGGCCGAGATCAAGAGCTTTGAGTGGGGCGAATACCGCAAACGCATGCAAGCGGGTGAACACCAGATGGGCATGCTGGGCTGGACCGGAGACAACGGCGACCCGGACAACTTCCTGAACGTCTTGCTCGGCTGCGCGTCAGCCAAATCCAACGGCTCCAACGTCGCCAAGTTCTGCTACCAGCCGTTTGAAGACCTGATCCAGAAGGCCAAGGTGACATCCAACCAGGCCGAGCGCACCAAGCTTTATGAAAAGGCCCAGGTGATCTTCAAGGAACAGGCGCCGTGGTTCACCATTGCGCACGCGGTGGCGCTCAAGCCAGTGCGCAAGGAAGTGGTTGACTTCAAGATCAGCCCGTTTGGCACCCACGTGTTTTACGGTGTCGATATCGTTAAATAAGCGCACCCAACACGCCACAAAAAAGCCAGCGCAAGCTGGCTTTTTTGTGGGCCATGATCCATCGCATTCACCTAAAATCCCGTCATCGCGCCCGTCTGTTATCCGCGATCCACGTTGTGTTTTTGTCGCTGTATTGTGGCTTTGGGCAGTCGACGGTATTCGGCCAAGTCCGTGGGACTTGACTGGCATCACCGTCACTTTGCTTTGCACTACCATCATCTTTTTGGCGCCACGACACGCCTGATTTTTTTAAGAAAAAAAGGCTCTAGCCCTTATAAAACAAGCGCGATGCGCTCATATTTTTGATAACTCCGCTGCAACACCTTTTCCGCCACCCCGCTGCCCGCTCGCGCCTGCAAACCGAGGTGCGCGGCCTGTGGCTTCTGGCCTGGCCGATTCTGGTGGGGCAACTTGCCAACGTCGGCATGGCGGTGGTCGACGTGGCCATGGCCGGGCACGCCTCGGCGCAAGACCTGGCTGGCGTGTCGATTGGCGTGTCAATCTGGAACATGCTGATGCTGGGGTTGATCGGGCTGATGATGGCCATCAGCCCGGTGGTGGCGCACCATGTGGGCGCCGGGCGCACGCCGCAGATTGCCTCGGACGTGCGCCAGGGTCTTTGGCTGGGTTTGGGCGCGGGGCTGCTCGCCATGGTGGCGGCCAACCTGGCCACGCTGGTGTTTGACAGCATGCAGCTGGAGCCCTACGTGCACGACCTGGCGGTAAATTTTGTGCGCGTTACCAGCCTGGCGTTTCCACTGTTTGCGCTATACCGCGTGCTCTACGGCTACAGCACCAGCCTGAATCAGACCAAGCCGTTGATGCTTATTGCGCTGGCCTCGCTGGTGCTCAACATTGTGGTCAACAGCTTGTTGGTGTTTGGCACGCTGGGTTTTCCGCGCTTGGGCGGACTCGGCTGCGCCTGGGCCACCCTGATCACCGTCGGGTTCAATCTGGTCGGGCTGTTGGTCTGGATGCGCAAGAGCGCCATTTACCGCGCCACCTGGCCGCTGGCGCAGTGGGAGTCGCCGCGCTGGGCGCCGATCAAAAACCTGCTCAAGCTGGGTCTGCCGATCGGCATCACCTACTTTGCCGAAACCAGCGCCTTCAGTCTGATCGCTTTGCTGATCGCCGGCTTTGGCAGCACCGAGGTGGCAGCGCACCAGATTGCGCTCAATTTCAGTTCGGTGGTGTTCATGGTGCCGCTGAGCCTGGGGCTGGCGCTGCTGACACGCGTGGGCCACTCGCTGGGCGCGGGTGAGCCGGTGCAGGCGCGCTACCAGGCGTGGGTGGGTGTGGGGGTCGGGCTGGCTTTTGCGGCGGTCTCTGCGCTGTTGATTGTGCTGCTGCGCACGCCGATTGCCAGTGCCTACACCAACGACGCGGCGGTCATCGCACTGACCGCGCAGTTGCTGCTGCTGGCGGCGCTGTTTCAATTGTCAGACGCCACACAGGTCATCACCGCTTGCGCGGTACGCGGCTACAAGGTCACCCGCGCGCCGATGGCGATCCATCTGACGGCATTCTGGGTGTTTTCTTTACCGCTGGGCTATCTGCTGGGCCGCGCGCCCGCGTGGGCACCGCTGGCACCCGCGCAGCCGATGGGCGCGGCAGGGTTCTGGATTGCGCTGGTGGTGGGGTTGACGATTGCCGCCATTGGGCTGGTGACGCTGCTGCGCCATGTGGCGCGTGCGCGCATCACAAGCTAACGCTTAGCGTTTGAGCCGGTCGTCCATTTCAGCGATGGCCGCGGCGACCGAGTTGCCCGATTGTTCGATGGCCAGCTTCAAATCTTTTTCAAGCCGGTCAATGCGCTCGGTCAGCGTGGTAAAGCGCGAGGCCTCAGCCTGGTCGGCCAGCTTGCGGTTGGCCGCCAGTTCTTTGGCGTTGGCGCGCGCATCAAACATCACAGTGGTTTGTAAATACAGCACGTAGACCAAAAACAGCGCGATCAGGAAAACCACCAGACCGAGCATGATCAGCCCCAGCGGCGCTTGCACGTCGGCCACACCCAGATTGAGCGATGTGGGCGTCAGGATGGCGCTCCAGTTCAGCACGGTAAAACCGGCAATCGCCACCAACACCAACAGCATGAAAAGTGAACGTAATTTCATCGGATAAGTCCTCTTAAAAAAATAGCTTGCTTCAGTGCTTCATCAGGTCGGGCCGCAATTGCTCAAACAGCGCCAGCGCTTCAGGGTTGGCCAGCGCCTCGGCATTGTTGACCTTCTCACCGTGGATGATGTTGCGCACCGCCAGCTCCACAATCTTGTTGCTCTTGGTGCGCGGAATATCAGCCACCGGCACCACGCGCGCGGGCACGTGGCGCGGCGTGGTGTTGTCGCGGATTTGCTTCTTGATTTTCTGCACCAGCGCGTCGTCCAGCTGCACGCCAGGTTGCAGGCGCACAAACAGCACCACGCGCACGTCTTCGGGTTTTTCTGGCGGCCAGTTCTGGCCGATCACCAGCGACTCGGCCACCTCGGGCAACTGCTCAACCTGACGGTAGATCTCGGCTGTGCCGATACGCACACCGCCCGGGTTGAGCGTGGCGTCCGAGCGGCCGTGAATGACGTAACCGCCGTGTTCGGTGTGCTCGATGTAATCACCGTGAAACCACACGTTGGCGAAGCGGTCAAAGTACGCGGCGCGAAATTTCTTGTCACCCGGGTCATTGAGCAAGCCCAAGGGCACACTCGGGAAAGTCTGGCTGCACACCAGCTCGCCCTTGACGCCGCGCGCGACCTCTTTGCCGTTTTCGTCCCACACCTTGACGGCCATGCCCAGCACCGGCACCTGAATCTCGCCGCGGCGCACCGGTACGGTGGACAAGCCGGCGACAAAACAGCCCAGCAGGTCGGTGCCGCCGGCAATGGAGTTGAGCGCGATGTCTTCCTTGATGTGCTGGTAGACAAAGTCAAAGCCTTCGGGCACCAGCGGCGAACCGGTGGAAAACAGCGTGCGCAGCTCACGCAACTGGTGCGTGTGCTTGGGTGAAAGCCCGGCCTTGCCCATCGCGTCGATGAACTTGGCCGAGGTGCCGAACAGGTTGCAGTGGGCGGCGTCGGCGTAGTCCCACAAAATGTGGCCGTTGCCGGCAAATGGCGAGCCGTCGTAGAGCATCAGCGTGGCACCGCTGGCCAGACCGCCAGCGAGCCAGTTCCACATCATCCAGCCGCAGGTGGTGAAGAAGAAAAAGCGGTCACCCGGTTTGATGTCGCAGTGCAATTGGTGCTCACACAAGAGCTTGAGCAACACGCCACCAGCGCGGTGCACGATGCACTTGGGCACGCCGGTGGTGCCGCTGCTGAACATGATGAACAACGGGTGATCAAACGGCAGTTGGGCAAAGGTCAATTCGCGCGGCTTCTGTGGTGCCAAAAAAGCAGACCACGCCACCGCCTGGCGGATACCGTCTAGCGCGTCGGCACCGTCGATGTATGGCACCACCACCACCTGGCACAAGCTCGGCATTTGCTCGCTGACGGCGCGCACTTTGTCGCGGATGTCAAGCGTCTTGCCGTTGTAGTAATAGCCGTTGCACGCCAACAGCACCTTGGGCTCGATCTGGCCAAAGCGGTCGAGCACGCCCTGCACACCAAAGTCGGGCGACGCCGACGAAAATACCGCGCCGATGCTGGCGGCGGCGAGCATGAAGACGATGGTCTCGGGCATGTTGGGCATGTAGGCTGCCACCTTGTCACCGGCGACCACACCCAGCGCCTGCAGCGCCTGCGCGCATTGCGACACCTGGGCGCGCAGCGCGGTGTGTGACACGCGTCGGCGCACCTTGTCTTCACCCCAGAAAATCATCGCGTCACCCAGGCTGGGGCGCGCCAGCAGGTTCTCGGCAAAATTCAACCGCGCGTCCGGGAAAAAGCGCGCACCGGGCATCTGCCCGGCGTCGATCAGCACACGCTCGCCGCGATGGCTGGCGCGCACCTGGGTGTAGTCCCACACCAGCGCCCAGAACTGCTCGGGCTGCGCGATCGACCATTGGTGCAAGTGTTCAAAGTCGGCAATCTGCTGGCCATAGCGCAGGTTGGCCTGCTCGGTAAAAGCAGTAATGTGGGCGTCGAGTTGTCTTTGCTTTGGCGGTTGCCAGAGGATGTCGTTCATTAATTCTCCAAATTTATTCGTTTGGCGTTGCCGCAGGTTCGTGTCGCATCGTAGCAAATCAATTTTTCAGGCCAGCCGACCACCTGGGCAGCATTTGGTGCCGTGTTGCACGCCGGCTGATACCGTCCTCGCGAAAAGTCATCGCTCTGGCCAAACCCGGCGCGCGCCTCACACCCCAAAGCCCTGGCGCCTAACCCACTCACCGCACCTGAGCGATTACGGGGAAATTTCACGCACCAGAGTGCATCGCCCGGCTGATTCATCAACCACTGTCAAGCATGCAACGCTGCAACAGCATCAACTGACGCAGATCAGTAAAAACCCTTGGCCACGTCACTACAATCTGTGCACCAACTTCACTGAAAGGCAATGCCATGGCCACTGCTTCCAAAAAAACTGTCGCGCCCGCCGCCCCAGCCAAGACCGTTGTCACCAAAAAAGTGGCGGCAAAAGCCCCGGTAGCAAAAAAATCCGTGAACGCCCCGGTAGCAAAAAAGGTCACCGCACCTGATGTGAAACTCAAGGCCTCTACGGCCCCCAAACCCGAGCTGACCATCGAGCAGCGCAACCACTACGTTGCGGTCGCCGCTTTTTACATTGCCGAGCGGCGCGGTTTCACCTTGGGTAACCCGCAGGACGACTGGCTCGCCGCTGAAGCCGAAATTGACCGCCTGATCGCCAGCGGTCATTTCTCTTTCTGAACTTATTCGCTCACGATAGCGCGCAGCCACGGCGGCAAGTCGATCGCTTTTTGCTTCGGAAAGTCAACCCAGATCGCGGTAGCACCACCGGCGGCGTAGATCACGCCGGGGTCACCTGCAAGTTCAAGCGTGGTCCAGGTCTCAAACGTGGTGCGCCCGGGCTCGCTGGTGTACATGCGCGCCAGCACCTCGCCCGGGTATTCGATCTGCTTGTAAAAATTGCAAAACGCGTTGACGATCACCGGCCCCTCACCCAGCGGGTTGGGCATGGCGTTGACCGAGCGCATCCAGTCGATGCGAATGGTTTCCATGTACCTGAAATAGGATGTGTTATTGACATGACCCATGGCGTCCATGTCGCCCCAGCGGATCGGGATCGTTGATTCGAAAATCAGTTTTTTGTGTTGTGGGATTTCCAGCTTCATGTGCGTCTGCGGTGACCTGTTTTGGCGTTGCGGGCAGCATCAGACCATTGCCAGTCTGATGCAACAAAAATTTCCATGACCAGCAAGTTTTCAGCGCCACGGCGAAACGCCGAGCGCCGCGCTGGCAGCGCGCGCAGCGGTAGCGGCGCACTGGTGGCGCGTGACCATTGCTTCTGGGCAGCGCGCTGCGGTGCGCTGGCAGGCGTGAGCTTGGCGTACGACAGCTGCGCGCGCGCAATGCCCAAGCGCTTGAACAGCACGTCGGCCAACGGCCGCGTGCCCAGGCCGCGTACCGCGCGCCAGGCACCGTGTGAATCGGCCAACGCGGTGACGCTACGCGCCAGCACCCGCGGCGCGCCATCCACACGCAACAGCACCTCGCGCAGGAAGCCCACGCGCTGCGCCGGATGCCCCAGCGCACGCGCTTCATCCATCGTCAACGGCGCCCGCCCCTGGCCGAGCACCTGCACCGAAAAGCGTGGCCCGGTCGCCGCCAGCCTGGCGCTCAACGACCCCGGCGCCTGCAGCCAGCGCCGCAGCGCACCGCGAGCAAAATTGCGGTGTGACCAGTTGATCATTGGTGCGCCCTCACCGACGCCACAATGCCCAGCGTGAACAGCACGGCAGCCAGCCATTGCAGCGGCGTCGGCCAGGCACCGTCCCAGGCGAATGAATACAGCAGGGCGAACAGCGTTTCGCTCACGATCAGCTGGCCGCACAGGCTCACACTCAGGCGCTGGCTGGCCAGGTTCCACAAGATGCTGGCGGCCCACCCGGCACCCAAGCCTGTCACTATGCAAACAGTAGCTAGCCACGCTTTATTATCAAGGGCCAGGAGCTGATTTGTATCAGAACCCGCAAGCAACCACAAAAGCACTGAACCAACGCCGGTCGCCAGCCCCAGCCAGTTGGTCCACTCGGTGGCGCTGACCTCGGGGTGACGCTTGAGCCAGGCCGCATTGAGCAGCGCGAACGCCGTCCAGCACGCCATCGACCCCAACGCCAGCAGCACACCCCACCAGAAATCGACACCCGCGTGGGGCAAGGCCAATGCCTGCGCCAGCGACGCCTGCATCATCAGCACCAGCCCCATCGCTGTGAGCAACAGTCCGGGCAACAGCGCGCGCCATTGCAGACCGAGCGGTTTGCCCAGCACCATCACCCAAATCGGAATGGTGCCGATGATCAGCGTCGGCACCTCGGTACCGGCGGCGTTGATGGCCAGCGCCAGCAGCAGGTAATAGCCGGTGGCACCCAGTGTGCTCATGCCCAGGGCGGTGGCGGCCTGGCGCGGTGTCGGCCAGGTGTGAGTGCGCCAGCGCAAGCCCATCACCAGCGCGGCAATGCCGCCAAAACTGACGAAGCGCCCAGCGGTGACGTCCACCGCCGACAGCCCGACGGTCATGCGCGGCACAACAAACACCATCGCCCACAACGCCCCGGCGCCCAGGCCTGCAGCGATGGCAACCCAGGGCGCGTGCGGGCGTGTCAGCGCCAGCTCAGACACCAAAACCGTCATCGGCCGAAATCACCGCACCATTGATAAAGTGGCTTTGGTCAGAGCACAGCATCACCAACAAGGCATCCAGATCCTGCGGCTGACCCACCCGCTTGCGCGGCAGCATGTTGATCAGCTTTTGCCCACTGTCGGTCTGCCAGTGCGCATGGTTGATCTCGGTATCGATGTAGCCGGGACAAATGGCGTTGACGTTGATGCCAAAGCGCCCCCACTCCAGCGCCATCGCTTTGGTCATCTGGATCACCGCTGCCTTGCTCATGGCGTAGACGCCAATTTTGGGCAACACGCGTAAGCCCGCCATCGACGCCACGTTGACAATGCGGCCACCGGTATACGTGCCCGGCGCTGCGCCTTGCGCGCGCGCGAGCATGCGCTTGCCGACTTCTTGCGCGACGAAGAACGCGCCCTTGACGTTGGTGTCAAAAACAAAGTCGTAATCGCGTTCTTCAACGTCCTGGATACGCTGCGTGGTGCTCACCCCCGAGTTGTTGACCAGAATATCGATGGAGCCGACTTCGGTCTCGGCGTGCGCCACAGCGGACCTGATCGACGCTGCATCGGTCACATCGAGTTCGATCACATGCGCGTCGCCACCCTCTCCGTCGATGCGGGCGCGCAGCTCCTTGAGCTTTTCAACCCGCCTGCTGGCCAGCACCACAGCGGCACCGGCACTCGCCAGGGTACGCGCAAACTGCGCCCCCAGGCCGCTGGAAGCGCCGGTGATGAACGCCACCCGGCCTGATAAATCCAAGCTGTAAGCCATGTTGATTTCTCCAATTGAAATAGAACGGTCGTACTATTCTCAGCAGTTACAACCCTAAAATGACACTTTATCTCTGACAATCCAAACCACGTTTGTAACGCAACCCTGCCCACCCATTATCAAGCGAGAACCACCATGACCCCCGAAGAAATCCTTGCCCAACACGGCCCGCGCGAATCGATGGACTACGACGTGGTGATCGTCGGTGCTGGCCCGGCGGGCTTGTCCACTGCCATCCGCCTAAAGCAGTTGGCCGCCGAGAAAGGCCAGGATGTGTCGGTCGTGGTGCTGGAAAAAGGCTCCGAACCCGGCGCACACATCCTGTCTGGTGCGGTGCTTGACCCGCGTTCCCTGAACGAACTGTTGCCCAACTGGAAAGAACTCGGCGCGCCGCTGAACCAGCCGGTGACCGACGAAGCCATGCTGTTCCTGTCCGAAAAAACCGGCTATCGCACCCCCAACTTTTTATTGCCTGAGTGCAGCCAGAACCACGGCAACTACATCATCAGCCTAGGCGCCCTGACCCGCTGGCTCGCCACCCAGGCTGAAGGCTTGGGTGTGGAAATCTTCCCCGGCTTTGCCGCGGCAGAAGTCCTGTACGACGAAGCGGGCGCCGTGCGCGGGGTAGCCACCGGCAACATGGGTGTTGAGAAGAATGGCGAGCCCGGCCCCAACTTTCAGATCGGCATGGAACTGCTGGGCAAATACACCATCTTTGCCGAGGGCTCACGCGGGCATCTGGGCAAGCAAGTCATCGCCAAATTCAAGCTCGACGACGGCTGCGACCCGCAAAGCTACGGCATCGGCATCAAAGAGGTGTGGGAAGTGGACCCGGCGCGCCACGAACCCGGCCTGGTGGTGCACACCGCCGGTTGGCCGCTGGACAACAGCACCTATGGCGGCTCGTTCATGTACCACATGGAAGGCAACAGAATAGCCATGGGTTTCATCACCGGGCTGAACTACCAGAACCCTTACCTGAGCCCATTTGAAGAGTTTCAGCGCTGGAAAACCCACCCCAACATCCGCTGGTACCTGACCGACGACAAGGGCGAAGTGAAGGCAAAAAGAATAGCGTATGGCGCCCGCGCCATCACGGCTGGTGGCCTTTTATCCTTGCCAAAAACCGTCTTTCCGGGTGGCGCACTGGTGGGCTGCGATGCCGGCTTCTTGAATGTGAGCCGCATCAAGGGCAGCCACAGCGCCATCAAGAGCGGCATGCTGGCTGCTGAAGCGGCTTATGAGGCGCTTGCCGCTGGCAGAGCCCACGACGAACTCGCCGCTTTCCCCGACTTGTTTGAACAAAGCTGGCTGTACACCGAGCTCAACAAATCACGCAACTTCAAGAGCTGGTTCAAATACGGGCTGCGCGTGGCCACCTTCATGAACGGCTTTGAGCAGTTTGGCCTGAAAGCGGCTATGCCTTGGACGGTGCACCGTGACAAGCCTGACCACGCGTACCTGAAACCGGCCGCCGAGTGCCAACCAATCGACTATCCCAAGCCCGATGGCAAGCTGACCTTTGACCGTTTGAGCAGCGTCTTCATCAGCAGTGCCAATCATGAAGAAAACCAGCCCTCGCACCTGACGCTGAAAGACGCCAGCGTGCCAGTGGCGATCAACCTGGCCAAGTACGCCGGGCCCGAAGCGCGCTACTGCCCGGCCGGGGTCTATGAATTTATCAAGGACGAGACTGGTGCGGACAAGCTGCAGATCAATGCGGCCAATTGCGTGCACTGCAAGACCTGCGACATCAAAGACCCCACGCAGAATATCGTCTGGGTCACGCCCGAGGGCGGCGGTGGGCCGAATTACGCAGAGATGTAGACCTACCCAATCCTGCGCGCTTCCATGTAATAGCGTTTCTCATGCGCCTGCCCCAGCGAGAAAGTTTTGCGCGGTAGCGCGCCTTCCAGAATCACGGTTTTGAACAGGTCAGACTTGGCCATACCGGCCAGATAAAAACCGGCGTTGCCGGGCTGCAAGGCCAGGCGCTCGAGCACGTCTGCGCCGTGCACATAGTCGATGGTTTCAGCGCCCTCGTCCTGCAAAAACTTGTCAAGAAAATTTTGCAGCGTTCCCACTGGCAGATTTGACGCCGACTGGTCGATTTCAATGATCCCAAATTCCTGGGCGCCGCCGATAAGACCGATGGCGTGACGCCCGCCGCCCGCGCCATTGACCCGCATCTGCATGGCTGCCGCCGACGACACCTGGGCGTAACTGAAGTGTTTACCAAATGCATTTTTCAGTTCGGTCAACACGTCTTTTTTCAACCCGAACAGCAGGCGGTGAATCGGCTCGAATTCCAACGCCTGGTCGTGCACGTTTTCAATCTCAACCAAGGCGTAGCGGCTGGGGTGATCCGTGCCGACTTGCGCCTTGTTTTTCTCCCAGATCGCCTTGGCGGTAGCCAGTGAGTGGTTGCCGTCGCCCATGGCAAACAGCAACACCGGCTGCGCCGGGTCCACGTCATAGCGGGCGGCAAAGCGCTCGGGTTGCGCCAGCGCGCGCAGCGCCTGCACCACGCCGTATTGGGTCTGCTCGCCCACGACAAACCCGGTCAGATGGCCACCGCCTTGCATCAGCTCAACATCGTACAGCGGCTTGCCTCCCGCTGAGGCCTCGGCGAGCGGCGCAATGACCGTGTGCCCGGGGTCGTCGATCAGCACCAGGATGTGCGGCAACTCCAGCGCTGCGGATTCACGAATCTTGATGCGCGGCGGAAGGCGGTCAACAATCGTACCCTCGCTAGCACGGATCAGGCTGGCCGAACCGGCCCGGTAGTCGTAGCACGCCAAATCCAGACACACCATGATGCCGTGGCGCGTTTTGCCGGCCACGCTGCGCTGAACGTACACCATGCCTTCATGCGGCACCAGTACACCGGCCTGCAAATAGTCGTTCATGCTTTGGCCAATTGCTTTGATGCGCTCGGCCGCGTCCGGCTGGCCCAGGTACACCTCGGGAAAAATCAGCTTCAGCGTCGACGGCGCCGCGCCCACCGTTTGCTGCACCGCTTGCCAATAGTCCGGCTCAGCGGTGAACTGGTCGCAGGCGACCACTGCCCACTTGTGCAGGTCCACTTTGGGGTTGGGCAACAAAACCTGCGGAATCTGGATGCCTACCTCACTGAAATTTTGCATGGATACGCTTTCGTGCAGCGGCTGGATGTCGACCGTGTTGACAGATTATTGACCGATATACCGTGCCAATTCCAGTCGCAGTCGGGCGATGCACCTTGCCACAGGATCAAGAAGGCGCCCGCGCAGCGGCCCGACTCATCCTCCATACCATTTTGTATTGCACCCGCCAAGACACCTTCAACACGCAGCGTATTAGAATTTCCTCCATGAAAACCAAATTTTCAGACCGTGACTTGGAACACATTGTTGAGCAAGGCATGATTTTCATGTGTGCTTGCCCGGCCCAGGTGGCAGGTGCCATGCAGCAACTGCGGCAGCTTGTGGCATACCAGATGCGATGCATCTCCGACCCCGACAACAACATTGAGGTGCATCAGCAGATCGCCGACAGCACCATCAAAGCGCACCGGGAGCTCGAAGCGTGTCTGACCAAAGTCATCGCACTGGAGCACTGGGACCCCGTGACACTCGACATGCCTGAAGGCCTGCGCAAGCGTCAACTCGACGAGGCCAACGACCAGGATCAAGCCTGAGTCAAGCAAAAATTCCACTGAAAAGACTAGGGCTAAAATCGCGCGGTCAGGAGAGAGCGGGTGCGTATGCGCCCTGCCGCCGAAGGCGCAGAGCAGCTGATTGCAGCTGTTTGAACGCTCAGGCAAAAGGACTGACCAACGCCCCGTGTGTCCGAGCGACTGCAGGGTGATACCCCACTGGAGAGAGAAGCCCTGCACACATGCGCAGAACTTCCACCGAAGGAGCAACCTGCCACGGCAGCGAATCTCTCAGGTAAAGCGGACAGCGGGGGCAGCACAGGGCCAAAATTGCTTTGGCCTTGTATTTTTTGACCTGCCCCTGGAGCGACACCATGTCCGCCACGCCCGATACTTTGTTGAAAGTTCCCCTCAATGACCTGCACGTCGCCTTGGGCGCGCGCATGGTGCCGTTTGCCGGCTACAGCATGCCGGTGCAATACCCCGAAGGCCTGATCGCCGAGCACAAACACACCCGCACTGCGGCAGGCCTGTTTGATGTATCGCACATGGGCCAGTTGCGCCTGGTCGGCCCCGATGCCGCTGCCGCCTTTGAGAGCCTGATTCCGATGGACGTGATCGACCTGCCGGTGGGCAAGCAGCGCTACGGTCTGCTGACCAATGACGCGGGCGGCATCATCGACGACCTGATGTTCTTCAGAAAAGCCGCCAACGAAATTTTTGTCATTGTCAACGGCGCTTGCAAGGTTGGCGACATCGCCCACATCCAGGCCCAGATCGGCACGCGCTGCCAGGTCATCCCGATGCCTGAATTCGCGCTGCTGGCGCTGCAAGGCCCCAAAGCCGTCAACGCCTTATCGCGCCTGGCGCCGGGCGTGGAAAAACTGGTGTTCATGACCGGTGGCAACTTCACTGTCAACACTGGCGCTGAAAGCATCGACGTGTTTCTGACGCGCAGCGGCTACACGGGCGAAGACGGCTTTGAGATTTCAGTGCCCGCCCCACAAGCCCTGGCGCTGGCCAAGGCGCTGTTGGCGCAGCCCGAAGTCAAACCGATTGGCCTGGGCGCACGAAATTCGCTGCGCCTGGAAGCCGGTTTGCCGCTCTACGGCAACGACGTCGACACCACCACCACGCCGGTCGAAACCAGCCTGCAGTGGGCCATCCAGAAAGTGCGCCGCACCGGTGGTGCGCGCGCAGGCGGTTTCCCAGGTGCTTCCAAAATACTAGCGCAACTCGCAGGTGGTGCAGGGGCTACAAGTCGAAAACGTGTAGGACTTTTGGCACTGGAGCGGGTGCCGGTGCGCGAGCATGTAGAGATTCAAAACACCGCCGGCCAGCGCATTGGTGAAGTCACCAGCGGCCTGCTGGGCCCCACCATCGACCAGCCCATTGCCATGGCCTATGTGCCACCAGAGTTTGCTGCGCTGGGCACGCAGGTCAACGCCATCGTGCGCGGCAAACCGGTACCTATGAAGGTGGTCGCCATGCCGTTTGTGCCCACCCACTATTTCCGCGGTTAAGCTTTTTTTTCTTTCACATCCCTCTTTACCGGAGCAATTCATGAGCATCAAATACACCCCTGACCACGAATGGGTCAAGCTTGAAAACAGCATCGCCACCGTCGGCATCACCCACCATGCGCAAGACGCGCTCGGCGACGTGGTGTTTGTCGACCTGCCTGAAATCGGCAAGACCTACGCGCAAAAGGATGCCGCCGCCGTCGTCGAGTCGGTCAAGGCCGCCGCCGACGTGTACATGCCCGCCAAAGGCGAAATCACCGAGGTGAACGAAGCCCTGCGCGCCGACCCTTCGCTGGCCAACTCCGACCCACTGGGCGCGGGCTGGTTCTTCAAGGCCAAACTGGCCAACCCCGCTGACCTGGACAAGCTGATGGACGAGACCAGCTATACCAAGTACGCAGCAGACAACGCCCACTAAAGCCCCAACAGAGGTTTCCCATGTCACAACTACCCCCGCTAGCTGCGTTGGAAAACGCCAGCGAATTTGTCGCGCGCCACATTGGCGTCAGCAGTACCGACGAAGCCGTCATGCTCAAAGCTGTGCAAGCCAAGTCACGCGCGGCGCTGATCAAAGAAATCGTGCCACGCGCCATTGCCCGCAAGCAGCCGATGGCCATCCCGGCAGCGATACCTGAAGCCGCTGCACTGGCCGAGCTCAAAGCCATAGCCGCCAAAAACAAGGTGCTCAAAAGCTGCATCGGCCAGGGCTATTACGACACCCACACGCCCGGCGTGATCCTGCGCAACATTCTGGAAAACCCCGCCTGGTACACCGCCTACACGCCGTATCAGGCCGAGATCAGCCAGGGCCGCATGGAAGCGCTGGTCAACTTCCAGACCATGATCATGGACCTGACCGCCATGCCCATGGCCAACGCCTCAATGCTCGATGAAGCCACCGCCGCGGCCGAAGCCATGACGCTGGCGCGCCGGGTCAGCAAATCACCCTCCAACCGCTTTGTCGTCGATGCCGAGGTGCTGCCGCAAACACTGGCCGTGCTGCGCACCCGCGCCGAGCCACTGGACATTGACGTGGTGGTCTGCGCCGCCGACCAGATCGCTGCCCAAGACGGCTTTGCAGTGTTGTTGCAATACCCCGGCACCAGCGGTGTGCTGCGCGACGACCGGGCGCTGATTGCGGCGGTCAAAGCCAAAGGCGCGGCGGTCATCATGGCCGCTGACTTGCTGGCGCTGACCGTGCTCACACCCCCTGGCGAACTGGGGGCCGACATCAGCATCGGCAGCACCCAGCGCTTTGGTTGCCCGATGGGCAACGGTGGCCCGCACGCGGCCTACATGGCCTGCCTGGACGCGCACAAACGCGCCATGCCCGGCCGCTTGGTGGGGGTGAGTGTGGACGCGCACGGTAACCCGGCCTACCGGCTGGCGCTGCAAACGCGCGAACAACACATTCGCCGCGAAAAAGCCACCAGCAACATCTGCACCGCGCAGGTGCTGCCCGCCGTCATGGCCAGCATGTACGCCGTCTACCACGGCCCGCAAGGCTTGAAGCGCATCGCCCAGCGCGTGCACCAGTACGCCTGTGTGCTCGCGGCCAGCCTGCAAGGCATCGGCTACAAGCTGGCTTCGCCCACTTTTTTTGACACACTCACCGTGCAAGTGGCCCAGCCCAACGCGGTGCTGAAAATTGCCGTCAGCCAAGGCATCAACCTGCGCAAGAGCAGCGCCAGCACGGTATCGATCAGCCTGGACGAAACCACCACCCGCGCCGATGTGGCGCTGCTGTGGTCGATCTTCGCCCAGCCCGCGGTCTGCCCGCGCAAACGCACGCCCAAGCCGAATTTCAACGCCCTGGCTGAGAGCGCAACCAGCGCCATACCTGCCACGCTGCAGCGCAGCAGCAGTTACTTGCAACACCCGGTGTTCAACAGCTACCACTCCGAAACTGGCATGCTGCGCTACATCCGCCGCCTGAGCGACTTTGACCTGGCGCTGGACCGCAGCATGATCCCGCTGGGCAGTTGCACCATGAAGCTCAACGCCACGTCTGAGATGCTGCCCATCACCTGGCCCGAGTTTGCGCAGATTCACCCGTTTGCCCCGGCCGAGCAGCGCGCTGGTTACGCCGAGCTGGACGCACAACTGCGCGCCTGGTTGTGCCAGGCCACGGGTTACGCGGGCATCAGCCTGCAACCGAATGCAGGTTCACAAGGCGAATACGCCGGCATGATGGCGATCCGCGCTTTTCATGCCTCACGCAAGCAAAGCCATCGCAACATCTGCCTGATCCCGAGCAGCGCCCACGGCACCAACCCGGCAAGCGCCACCATGGCCGGCTTCAAGGTGGTGGTCACCGCCTGCGATGCCAACGGCAATGTGGACATGGCCGACCTGAAAGCCAAGTGCGAAGAGCACAGCGCCAACCTGGGCGCCATGATGATCACCTACCCCAGCACGCACGGCGTGTTTGAGGTGCAGGTGAAAGACCTGTGCGCGCTGGTGCACAAGCACGGCGGGCGCGTCTATGTGGACGGCGCGAACATGAACGCGCTGGTGGGCTTGGCCGCGCCGGGGGAATTTGGCGGCGACGTGAGCCACCTGAACCTGCACAAAACCTTCTGCATTCCGCACGGCGGCGGCGGCCCCGGCGTCGGCCCGGTGTGCGTGGTGCAAGACCTGGTGCCGTTTTTGCCCGGCACAGGGGTCGGTGCGGACTTTCCCGCCGGGCCGCCCCAAGGGAAAGTAGCCCCCTCGGGGGGCAGCGAAGCACACGCAGTGGCGAGCGTGGGGGCCATATCCGCAGCGCCCTTGGGCAATGCGTCGGTGTTGCCGATTTCGTGGATGTACTGCCGCATGATGGGCGCAGATGGCCTCAAGGCAGCAACTGAAGTGGCCATCCTGAGCGCCAACTACATCAGCGCCCGTCTTAAAACCTACTACCCTACGCTGTACACCAGTGTGCCGGTGAACGGTCAACCGGGACGCGTGGCCCACGAGTGCATTCTGGACCTGCGCCCCCTCAAAGACCGCACCGGCGTTGGCGCTGAAGACGTGACCAAACGGCTGATGGACTACGGCTTTCATGCGCCCACGTTGAGCTTTCCGGTGCCCGGCACGCTGATGGTGGAGCCGACCGAGAGCGAAACATTGCAAGAGTTGGACCGCTTCATCGATGCCATGATCGCCATCCGCGGTGAGATTGCGCGCGTTGAAAGTGGCGAATGGCCGCAGGATAACAACCCGCTGGTCAACGCCCCACACACCGCCGCAGAGCTATTGGATTCAGATTGGACTAAGCCCTATTCACGAGGGCTGGCGGCGTTTCCAGTGCCTGAACTCAAAGCCAGCAAATACTGGCCGCCGGTGGGACGCATTGACAACGTTTACGGCGACCGCAATTTGTTTTGCTGCTGTGTGCCGGTTACAGACTGATTGACGTACCGCAGCGCGTTTCTCATCGCAGGCTGTTTTGCGTTGAACCCGCGCAGCGGCTTGGTTGCCGACGGCCAAAATAAATAAGCTCACATGATTTCCCGACCCCTTGACCCTGGCGAAGCCTTTTTCACCCTGTCCGACCACGTGTCGAGCATGAACTTTGTGGTGTTTGCCCAGCGCAGCGCGCTGTTGCAAACCGAGCGCATTGCCCAGGCGCTCACTTTGCTGCAACAGGAAAACGCCCTGCTGCAAGTGCGCATTGACTGGACCGAAGAGCATGGGTTGCGCTTTGAGCCCGCACCCGACCAAGCCATTGAATTGCAAACACACCCGTACAGTGCCGACGGCTGGCAGCATTGGATCGAGCGCGAACTCTCAAACCTGTTTGCCATCGGTTCGGCACCTCTGATGCGCTGCCTGTATTTACAGGACAAGGCAGCGTCGCGCAGCGTGCTGGCGCTCACCTTTCATCATTCCATCGCCGACGGTCGCTCTGGCACCGCGCTGCTGCGCCGCTTGTTAAGCTTGCTGGCGCACGACTTGCCAGCGCCAACCACGCAAGCAGCGGCCGCCCTGCCCGCCATGGCCGACGTGTTCCCGCCGCGCTACCGCTGGGCCGACCAGCCAGACGGGGCCAAGGCCCTGCGCAACACCCTGATTGGCGACTACCGCCGCTACGGCGCGCTGCCAGCCATTCCCTGGCTGGCCACCGAAGCCAGCGCACGCACACCCCGATTCATCCAGTGCACGCTGCCCGCAGACACCAGCCAAGGGCTGTTGCAGCGCGCCCGCGCCGAGGGCACCACCGTGCACGGTGCGTTGTGTGCGGCGCAGCTGCTGGCGCAGCACCGGCTGCAGCCGCTGGGGGCGCAAAGCACGTTCTTTCTGTCGTGCCCGGTGGACATGCGGCCCCACCTGGAACCGATGCAGCCAGCCACGCCTACCGGGCTGTTTGTGTCGCTGATCTCGAACACGTTTCAGATCAGCGACGACACCGCTGTTTGGGCGCTGGCACGCGACGTGATTGCCCAGACGCGGCTGCAGCTTGCGCGCGGCGAAGGCCATCTGCTGTACTGGTTGTATGGCTTGACCGGCGCGCCGGTGCTGCCCAACCACCTGGAGCCGTTCAGCAAGAAAGCGCTGGCCTCGCTGCCCAACACCATGGTCAGCAACGTCGGCGCAATTGATGCCGTGGCAGACGACCCGGCGGTCGAAGCCATCTCTTTCGCGCTGTGCCCCATGCCCTACCAGACGCTCTTTACCGCCGCCAGCAGCTACCGTGGACGGTTGATTTTGAATGTTGGCTATGACGCACAGCGTCTGACACCGGCCAACGCACAGACGCTGGTGCAATACCTGCACGAAGCGTTGCTGAGCGCCGCAGAGGCGCGCTGATAGCAGACGTGGATCAGGCGTGTTTCCAGCGATCGGTCAAATCGGCCAGTTGCCCGCTGGAGCTTTCCAGACGGCTGGCCAGGATGGCGGCAATGTTGCGGTAAATGATGTGCGCGCTTTGCGCGTTGGCATCAATCTGCGCCCGATCAAAACGCATGATGTGGCTGTCCTTGGCGGCTCGCACCGTCGCCGATCGCAGATGTCTGCCCACCAGCGCCATTTCGCCAAAACAGTGACCCGCGCCCAGGCGCGCCAACTCGACCGTCTGGTCTTTTGCCTGTTTTTCGACCCGGACTTCGCCGCTGAGCAACACAAAAAACGCGTCACCCACCTCGCCCTCGCTACAGATCACAGCACCTGCCTGCACCGAGGAATGTTGTGCAATGGCCAGCGTGCGCATCAGGCAGTCTGGCGACATGCCGCCAAAAATGGGCACCCGCTGTTTGATCTTTTGCACCATGGCTGGGTCAATTTGCAGGGTTTCCGTGCGCGGCAGTATTTCGGCGCGAACGTTTTCCGCCGCCAGCTGGACGATCAGGGGATCAATCTTCATGAGCAGGCATATTACACGGCCGTCACTGTGTCCATGGCCAGCCCGCCGCTGCGCCATACCTTTTGCGCCACAGCCTGACGCAGCACACCCGCTTGCGGCACCACCAGCGTCAAACGCGTCTTGGCGCGGGTGATGCCGGTGTAGAGCAACTCACGCGTGAGCACCGGTGCGGCACGGTCAGGCAGCACCAGCACCACCTGGTCAAACTCCGAGCCCTGCGACTTGTGCACGGTCATGGCAAACACCGTCTCGACCGCATCCAGACGGCTGGGCAGCACCCAGCACACACCCGCCTGGCCCGCTGTATCAGCCTGTGCAAACGCCACGCGCAGGCCGCGCTCGGTCGCCAGGCACAGGCCCACGTCACCGTTCATCAGGCCCAGGTTGTAGTCGTTGCGCGTGACCATCACCGGGCGACCGGCATACCAGCCATCAAAGGCAAAACCCAGCGCCTGGGCGATCTGCTGGTTAAGCGTGCGCACGCCCCACGGGCCATCGCGTAGCGCGCACAGCACCTGAAACCGGCCAAACTGCTGCAAAAGTTGCAGTGCCTGTGCATCACTCTGCGTCGCCTGGTCCGTCGCCGACACGTTGTCGTGGCCCGAAAGCACCGCCAACCAATCGCGCCAGCCGTGGCGCACCAATGCGCTCAGGGCCGGTGCGCCGCTGTGGCCAATGTGAAGACGCGTGACACTGGCTATGCCGTCTGCAGTCCACGGCGGGGCGGCGTCCCACAGCGCCGCCACCGCGGCACGGTCACCGGCATTGACCGCGCTGGCCCATTGACCGATCACGCTGTCAGCCGCAAAGCGGTGGCTGTGGCGCAGCATCACCGTTTGCTGCGCCAGCGCACCGCCCGCGCCCGCCCAGGCGCTGATGTCCTGGCCCGTGGTCTGGGCAACCCAGCGCACGGTATCCGGGCTGTAGCCGCCCGCTGCCGCGCCGTCGCACAACTGGCCCATCACCGCGCCGGCTTCGACCGAGGCCAACTGGTCCTTGTCGCCCAGCAGAATCAGCCGGGCAGACACCGGCACGGCAGCCAGCAAGCGCGCCATCAGTTCCAGATCAACCATCGAGGCCTCGTCGACCACCACCACGTCCAGCGCCAGCGCCGGGGGCGCGCTGCTGCGCAGGCCTGAGCGCACTTGAAGCAGCTTGTGCAGCGTTTGCGCCTGCGTTGGAATGTGCGCTTGCATCGAAGCAGGCAACTGTTGCAACGCCCGTGCAATCGACTCGCCCAGCCGCGCCGCCGCCTTGCCGGTGGGTGCCGCCAGCGCCATGCGCAGCGGCTGCGCTGATTGCGACTGCAACAGTGCCAGCAGCCGCACCACGGTGGTGGTTTTGCCGGTGCCCGGGCCGCCGGTGATCAGTGTGAAGCGGCCGCGCGCAGCGACGGCGCAGGCTACCTTTTGCCAGTCGGGAAACGGTGGGGTGTCATGTTGCTTGACATCGTGCTGTGGGGCAGACGCGTTTGTGCCAAACAGGTTGTCCAGCGCCTGTTTCAAACCATGCAGCACAGTGCAAGGTTGCGCCAGGCGCGCCGCAATCGACGCGCGAATGTGCTGCTCGGCCAACCAGTTGCGGCGCAAATACAGGCGCTGGCCGGCCAGCACCAGCGGGCTGGCATCGCCCTGCACCCACGGCAGACTACCGGCGGCTTGTGCCAGGTCCGCGGGCAACAGCGCCTGCAGCTTGGCATCCCAACCGAGCAACTGCGCGCCGGTACTGGCCAGCAGCGCCAAATCCAGACACGCGTGGCCGCGGCCAAACTGGTAGCTGGCCAGCGCTGCCAGCCAGGCATGGCGGGCATCACCACTGGGCTGGGCTTGCTGCAAAAAACGGGCAAAAGCCTGGTCCAGCGCCGTCAAGGGCAAGCCCGGGTCAGTCAGGTCGGCCATCAAGCCCCCTGCGGCACAGGCGTGCCGCGCAAAGCCAGGTCCAGCGACTCGATCAGCGCGCGCGGTGGCTGTAAGTGCACCAGGCCAGCGCCGGGTTGATCGACGCCGCGCAAAAACAGATAGAGCGCACCGCCGACATCACGGTCATAGTCGTAGTTGGTGTCGCCCAGGCGCGCGCGCAGCAGCCGGTGCAGCGCCAGCAGGTACAACGTGGCCTGCACGTCGTAGCGGTGCGCCAGCATGGCCTGCTGCAACTGTGGCGCTTCATAACTGCCAAGTTTGTTCGACTTGTAATCGAGCACGTAGTAACGCCCGTCGTGCTGCAGCACCAGGTCCATGAAACCGGTGACCATGCCCTGCAACTGGCGCGGCTGCAGCGGCGCGCGCGGAGCCTGCGGCCAGATGTATTGCGCAATGCGCGCGTCAAGCTGCGCGCTGGACAGGCTGTGCACCGGCAGCGTGAAACCCATTTCAGGCCATAGATTGGGGGCTTCAATTGCTCCTATTTGCATAACTACTTGCGCTTTATTAACCTGGGCTAGAGGCATATTTTGCTTAAGAATCTTGGGCACCCACCCAGCCAGCAAGACCGTGTCTGCATCGGTCAAATTCAGGCGCTGGCTCTGGCGCGTGAGCAGCGTGGCCCACGCTGCCGCCAGCGTAGCATCAGCCTCAGACTGTGCGGCGGGCCAAGCGTGTTGCGCCTGCCACTCCAGCAGGTCGTGCACCAGCGTGCCGTAGGCGCTGCCCGCGGGGAAGTCGTTGTAGGGCAAGGTGGGGGCGAACAGGTCGGGAGCGATGTCGTCGTCCGGCATGGACTGCCGCGCTGCGCTGGCGGTGACGGCGGGGGTGCTGTCGAGCTGCGCGTCTTGCAACTGCTCGTCGCGCTCGCTGTGGATGGCGTTGTGCGCCAGGTCGCGCGTGAGCGCGCTGAAGCTGGCGCTCCACCAGCGGCTGGTGTGCAGCCGCACGGGAGTGCACGCCGGCTGGACCGCTTGAACCACGGCGGGCGGCTGGTAACGCGCTGCGCTGGCCGCTGGCGCTTGCGCCATCTGGATGTCGGCGCAGGCCCAGCTTTGCAGGCGTTCCCACAAGTCGTCGTTGCACTGGCGACCGAGCAACACCGACAGCGCGCTCATCGGCTCCGGCGACTTGCCGTCCATGTCGCCCCGCACCTGTGCCACGCCCAGCCACAGCGCTTGTTTGGCGCGGGTCAGCGCCACATAAAAGAGACGGATGTCTTCGCTCAAGCGCTCGGCATCGCTGCGGTCGCTGTCCTTTTTTTCCTCCTTGAACAGCGACACAAACGGCAAAAACACCAGCGGGTATTCGAGCCCCTTGGCCTTGTGAAAGGTCACCACCTGCACCAGATTGGCCTCGCTCTCCAACCGCAGCTGCGCGCAATCGCCTTGCGCCTTGGGGTTGCGCAGCTGGTCTTCCAGGTACCGGATCAACGCGCCCTCGCCTTGCACCTGCAGCGACTGCGCCTGCAACAGCTCGCCCAGGTGCAGCAGGTTGGTCAGCGCACGCTCGCCTTGCGTCGCGTCGGCCAGCAATTTGCCGGGCAGGCCCTGATCGTGCAGCAAGCGGTAGAGCATCGGCAGGAAGCCCTGTGTGCGCCAGACGCGCTGCCAGAGCATGAACTGTTCGACCAGCGCGTCCCACGCCGCCTCGTCGGCCAGCAGCGCGTCCAGTACGACCCAGCTCAGGCCCCAGGTGCGCGTGACCAGCGCCGCACGCAGCAGGCGGTTGCTGCCCGGGTTGGCCACGGCGCGCAGGATGCGCCACAAGTCAGCGGCCTGGTCGCTTTCAAAAACACTGTTGCGCTCGGACAAATAAACGCTGCGCACGCCGCGCGCGTCCAGCGCGCCGCGAATTGCGGCGGCCTCAGTCCAGTCACGTACCAGCACCGCCATGTCGCCACTGCGCGCCGCACCCGTTTGCAGCAGCGCGACCATCTGGCTGGCGAAAATTGCAGCCATTTCGGCCATAAAAACCGGCTTGGTTGGCGTTTTGGCAAACGTCTGGTGCCACACGGTCATCGCCACCTGCGGTTGGCCCGCCACTTGCAACGGTGCCACCCGGCCCTTGCACGCTGTCACCGGCAAAAACGGGACACTGCCAAACGGCGCGCTGGCCTGGCCAAACACGGTGTTGACGGCGTTCACAACGCCCGTCGTCGAGCGGAAATTGACCGGCAGCGTGTAGATGCCCTGCGCTTGCGCACGGGCGGTCAGGTAGGTGGCCAGATCGGCACCGCGAAAGCTGTAAATAGCTTGCTTGGGGTCGCCGATCATGATCAGCGCGTTGGCTGCAAATGCATCTGCAGATTCAGGTGATATCAGACTGTTGCCCCCGTCTGACTTGCGTGATGCGCTATAGATTTTGCTTAAGCTGCCAAACTGCCAGGGGTCGGTGTCCTGAAACTCGTCGACCAGCGCCACCGGGTACTGGGCAGCAATCGCAGCCGCCAGGCGACCATCTGACGTTTGCAGCGCGCGGTACAGGTTTTGCAGCAGGTCAGAAAAGTCGAACTGCGCTGCACGGGCCTTGGCGCGCTGCACATCCTGCGCAATTTCCTGCGCGGCGTGGGCCAGCAGTTCAGGGGTGACTTGCGGCTCGGTTACCAGGTGGTCGTGCAGGGTTTGAATGTCGGCAAACACACCCCAGCTGGCGGCCTGTGGCCAGCCTTTGTCGGTCAGCGTCGTCAGGGTAAAGCGCGCCAGTGTTGCGTTATCAATCTCGTCACCTTGTGCCCATACCTGCATCTTTTCGAGCCAGCCAGGCAACCAGTTCGACCGATAGTTGGTCAACAGCCCAGCCGCAGCGGCATCGCTCACCGCTTGGGCCACAGGCACCGTCCAGCCCTGCCGCGCAGGTGCTTCCAGCGCCGCGCGCTGGCGCGCCCATGCGGCCCAGTGCGCCAGCAGCACGTCAGGCGGCTCCAGCGTCGGTGCGGGCGCACCGGGTGCGCGCTCGGCGCTGCGCCACAGATTTTTGAGCTTGTCCAGCAGCGCTTGTGGCGTGCCGCCAATGGCCTTGAGCGCGCCCAGCGCATCCGCTGGCAGCGCATAAAACCAGCGCCGCCAATAGTCCTGCACCGCATTGAGCTTCAGGCGGTCGCTGTCTTCGACGCGGCTTTGCTCAAACAGGCTGGCGCTGTCAAACGCGTGGGTTTTGAGCATGCGGCTGCACCAGCCGTGGATGGTAAAGATGGCCGCCTCGTCCATCCACTGCGCGGCCAGGTCCAGCCGCGCCGCGCAGGCCGACCAGTCAGCCGGGGCAATCTGCTTGCCCAGATCAATCAAAAAGGCATCGGCCTGGACTGTTGCATCGCCAGCAAAAAACCGCGCGGCCATCGCCAGCCGCTCGCGGATGCGTTCACGCAGCTCTGCAGTGGCCGCCTCGGTGAAGGTCATCACCAGAATCTGCGGCGGAAACAACCCGCGCTCAAGCACCAGCCGCAGGTACAGCGCGGCCAGCGTGAACGTCTTGCCGGTGCCCGCCGAGGCCTCGATCAGCTGCAGGCCGTGCAGCGGCAGCGTCAGGGGGTTGAGCGTGTGGGTGCTGGGCGTATTCACGACGGCACCTCGCCGCCCACACCAACGTTGTGCAGCAAATCCCCATACAACACCCGCGCCCAATGCGGCAGGCCGTCGGCCAGGTCGGCATAGGCAGCAAACGCACGTTGCAGGTAGGCTGATTCCTCGCGCTCGCCAGGAAAGCCTGCGCCGGGTTGGGTGTCAAACACGACGCAGGCAGCGTCGTGCGGGTCTTTAGGTGGCTTGCCTAGCGCCAGCCGTGCTGCGTTGGCCTGCTCTTCCAGCAAAAAAGCCCAGGCCGCTTTGCATGCCACCGGCGGTGGTGCGACCAGCGCCTGAACGTACGCTGCCGTCAGCCGTACCAGCACCGCCTGCGCCACATTACTCGCCATGGGCTGCAACACCACGCAGCCGTCCACGCCCAACTGCACGCTGGTGAGCTGCAAGCCGCAGGCACAACCGGCCAGGTGATTGACCCACAGCTTCACCAGCACATGGCCGCGCGCGGTTTTGCCAGCCTTGCCCTCCAGCACGGCGCCGATGCGCGCGGCCAGCTGCAGGCACGGCGTGCCCGCGTCGTTGGAAGCAGCGCGCAGATCATTGAGCGTGCCGGTCAACTGCACAGGGCCGCCAAGCCCGGCACCGGCATCAGCCAGCGGGTCAGTGCCAAGGTCATCGGGCAATGGCAGTGCCAGATTCACCGCCAGTGCGGGCAACGCCGCCGGGTACTGCTGCAGCCACACTGCTTGCGCTTGCAACACCTTTTGCGCCTGGATCAGCAGCTCGGTGGCCACCTGCTGGCCAAAGCCCGCCAGTGGCAGCGTGCCGCTGGCTTGCAACTGCGCCAGCGACTGCGGGTTACCGGCGGCGTGCAGCAAGGCTTGGCCGGCTTGGTGCTGCTGCAAGTGGTTCAGCGCAAAGGGCTCGTCTTCTTGCTCGAGGTCTTCCAGGCGGTCAAGCGCCACCTGGAGCCGGTTGCGAAAAAACACCTCCACCGGCTGGCGCAGCAAGCGCTGCAAATCATCCAGCGTCACGCTGTTGAAGGCTTTGTCAATTGGCGTAGTCACTCTACTTTGCATAGCTGCTTGCACCTGCTCTACCTGGGCTTCAAGCCAAATAGGCTCCCAATCTTTGTCATAGGTAGCCACACCTGAGCCCGCCTCAAAATACGCTTTGGAGAACGGCTGCAAGGGCTGCGCCTGCGGCGCGCGTGCCGGTGCCCAGCAGGCGTTCACCACGTCGAGCAACTGCGCCACCAGGACCGACGGCGGGCGCTTGCTGTTGTCGGCGGCGCTGCGGCCTTGCCAGCTGACGTAAAGCTTTTGCCGCGCTGAGAGCAGCGCTTCGAGAAACAGGTAGCGGTCGTCCTCGCGGCGGCTGCGGTCACCGGCGCGCCAACTGTTGCCCATCAGGTCGAAGTCGCGCGCAGCCTGCACGCGCGGGTAGTCGCCGTCGTTCATGCCCAGCAGGCAGATCACCTTGAACGGAATGGCGCGCATCGGCATCAGCGTGCCAAACTGCACGCCGCCGCCAAAAAAGCGCTGCTGCAGGCCGTCTTGTTCCAGTTGCGCCAGCCAGTGCTCGCGCACCACCGTCAGCGGCAACGGCGTATCGCACTGCGCCTGCGCGCAGGTTTGCTGCCAGGCCGCCAGCGGCATCAGCAGGCGGGTGATGGCACGCTCGTCTGTCTCGTTGTCGCTGGCAAAAAAACGCGCCACCAGCGCCTGCAAGGTCTGCACCCATTGCGCCGGCGTTTGATCGGCTTGCAAGGTGGGCAGGGTTTGCGCCACCGCGTCAAGCCAGCCCAGCAGCCCGGCAGCCAGTGGCGCGTCCAGACCGCTCAGGGCCGGTTGCGCCAGCGTGTCTTCCCACAGCGCGTCGTCTGAAATGCCCAGCGCGTAACCCAGCAACAGGCGGCGCAGGCCAAAAGCCCAGGTGTTTTGCGCCACACCGGGCGCAGCAGACGGCAAGCCCCATTGAACACGGTGCGCAGCATCAAACCCCCAGCGCACACCGGCAGCGGCCAGCCAGTCCTGCAACTGGCGCACGTCGGCTTCGCTCAAACCAAAGCGCGTGCGCACGGCAGACACCTCAAACAGGCTCAACCAGTCGGCCAGCGACAGGCGCGATTCGGGCAGCTGCAGCAGTTGCTCCAGGGCCTGCACCAGCGGGCTCTGGCGCGCGGTGGTGTCGGCCACCGAAAACGGGATATGGCGCGGCTGCCCCGTGGCAAAACGCCCAAACACCGCGTAAATGTGTGGCGCAAACGTGGCCATGTCGGGCACCATGACCATCACGTCGCGCGGTTGCAGCGCGGCGTCGGCATCGAACCAGGCCAGCAGGCGGTCGTGCAAGACTTCCAGCTCGCGCTGCGCGCTGTGCGCGGTGACCAAGACCAGCGATCCGTCATCACTCAAATCAACCGGCGTGGGGGGTGGCGGGTTGAGGTTGAGGATGGCCGACTGCAATTGCGCCAGTTGCGTCGCGCTGGCCGGGTCGGCACCTGCCGGATCGACAAACACATCGACGCGATGCCAATGCGCGCGGTACGCTTCGGGCGCGTCAAAGCCGTCAAGCAGGTGCAAATAGTCGCGCCCCTGCTTGCCCAGCGCCGCCAGCAAGGGGTGCGTGTCGTTGGGCGCGTCCGAGGCAGCCAGCATGTTCGGTTTGACCGGTTGACGACGGCGTACCTGCGCGCGCAGCGCGGCGTGGCCTTCAACAAGATCACCCCAGTAATATCGACACGGGTTTTGCACAAACAACATCACCTGACACAGCTGGCCGAGTGCTGCCAGCGCCTGCACCGCCTGCATTGGCAACGACGAGACACCAAAGACAATCAGCCGCTGCGGCACACCCGACGGGCGCAAAGCGCTCTTTTTTTCAGAGTGATTGAGCTGACTGATGGTCTCCAGAAAGCGCGCATGCACCGCCGCACGCGAAGCCTCGGCCAGTGCCGCGCCGCCCTGCGCTGCCACATCGGCGCGCAAGTCGCGCCACAGCTGCGCCTGCCAGCGGTGTGCCTCGGTTAAAGGCGGCGGCGCACCGCCCACCGCACCGCGCAGCACGTCTTGCCCGCCAGCCCAGTCAGTCAGCCAGTCGGCACGGTAGCTTTGGTAACCGTCAAACACGTCGGCCACCTGCAGCGCCAGTTGGTACAGTTTGCGCGCGGCGTTATCGCCGCTCAGGTACTGCTTGAGCGGCGCATAAACAGCGCGCGTGTCGCACAGCGCAGGCAACAGGCGTACCAGTCGCCACAGCAGCGCGGTCTTGTCAAACGGCATGTGCGCCGGCACCGCCTGCGCGCCCAGCACGGCGCGGTACATCTGCCACAGATAGGCGCTGGGCAGCACCATCTGGGTGGCGGCGCAAATGCCCAACGCGTCGTCGTTGGCCAGCGCCAGCTCCAGCCAGTGCTTCATGCCGTTGCTCTGCAGCAGGATCACCTCGGGCTGCAGCGGGCCTAAAGGGTGTGCTTTGAGGTACTGCACCAGCAGGTCGCGCAGGTCTTCGATCCGGTTGCTGTGCAGCACCATCAGACCACGCGGAGGTGGCGCTTCAGCTTTGGCCTGGTTCATCAAGAAAAATGCCTCTAACCCTTATGTAATAAGCGCAAGCAGCTATCAAAATAACTTAAAGCCCAGCACAATGAGCAGCACCACGACCACCGCAGCCAAGCCGAGCAGGCGCTTGCGATTGACTTCCACGCGTTGCACCAGCACGGCATTTTGTTCGGCCAGTGTTTTGATTAACGCGCTGGAATCAAGCATTTGCTGGTGCAACGCGGCGGTGGCAACCTGCAGTTCAGCCACTTGCGCTTGCAGTTGCGCCAGCGATCCGACGGCATCGGCCACCGATGTCTGTGCACCACCACTTGCGGTGTCCGGGGGTGCCTTTTTCCCCACCGAGCTCCAGAGTTTTTTGGCGCCTTGTGCTACTTTGGGCGCGTTCTCTATCACGTCGCCCCAAGGCACCATTTTCAGAACGGTCAGCCAGCCGATTGCCATATGTTCACCCCGCGTCAAGATCAACCGTCATTGTCTACCAACGACCGCGACGCCAGAGGTGAAGTGCGTACGTCGATAAAACGCCACACCAACTTCAATCGCACCCGGGTTTTCCCTCAAGGCACGGAAAACCGGACTTTGCTCAGGCATTTTTGCCTTTTCCGTCGTTTACAGTCCGGCAAAATAAAACCATCTCCCGGAGGTTTCATGACACTGCAGTACCAGCTCAAAAACGACCACTACCATCTGTATGACCTGAGCACGCCTGCCAGCAAGTTCACCGGAGAACACCGCCTGCGGCTACGCACCGACACAGTGGCGATTGCCTTTGACGCCAGCACCGGCGCCTTGCGCGAACACGGCAGCCCGTTGCGTATTCACTGCTGGGCCAACAACACGCGCCGGCGTCTGCGTGCCAGTGGTGCGCTCGACCGTGCCAATGACCTGGTGGTGGTGTCGGGGCCGCTGCCGGTGGATGAGATCAACAAGTGTCTGAAGATCGACGGCTATTGCCGTGACATGTTTACCAGGCTAAATGAATTGCCGCATGGCAAACGCTTGGGCAACACCGCGAGTGCATGGCAAAGAACTGCCAATTAGCTATTACATCAATAGCTAATTGCGCTTTTTATGAAAGCTCTGGAGGCTATTTATCTATGTTTTCTGAAACCGCCCGCGACGATCGTGGGCAGCGGGTGATTTCGGCAAAGGCTTCGGCCCAGGCGATGCCCGATGCGGGCCAGAAAAGGGGCTCATTCCAAAATGTGGTCAAGCGTGTTGCGCCATCCAGCCCAGGCCCGCGCTGGTGCCGCCCGGGCCTGGACGCTGCGGGCGGTACTCGCAGCCCACCCAGCCGGTATAGCCCAGTGCATCGATCAGCGCCAGCAGATAGGGGTAATTCAGTTCGCCCAGGTCGGGCTCATGGCGCTGCGGCACACCGGCAATCTGGATATGACCGACCTGGCCGGTGGGCAGGTAAAGTTGCAGTTTGGTGGCCAGGTCACCTTCAACGATCTGGCAGTGGTACAGGTCCATCTGTACTTTCAGGTTGGGCTCATCCACGTCGACCAGCACCTGATGCGCCACGTCCTGCCGGTGCAGGTAGTAGCCGGGCATGTCGCGCGGATTGATCGGCTCAATCAACACCTGCACGCCATGCCGTGCAGCCGTTTGTGCCGCCCAGCGCAGGTTGCTGACGTAAGTACGGTAGATCTCCTGCAATGTACCTGTCTCGGGCAAAAGGCCGGCCATCACATGAATGCGCGGACACGCCAGCACGTCGGCGTAAACCAGCGCTTGCATCACGCTTTGGCGAAAGTCAGCTTCGCGGCCAGGAATACACGCCAGCCCGCGTTCGCCCGCGTCCCAGTCACCCGGCGGTGCGTTGAACAGCACTTGCTGCAGGCCATGCGCTTGCAGCTGTGCGGCCAGCTCTTGGGGCGCGTGGGCATAGGGGAAAAGATACTCCACCGCTTTGAAGCCATCTTGGGCAGCGGCTGCAAAACGGTCCAGAAAATCATGCTCGGGGTAGAGCAGTGACAGGTTGGCGGCAAATTGGGGCATGGTGCGCGCGATGTTATCCGGGTGTGCTGCGGGGCAGGTCCGGGTGGGTGCGACAAGGCGTGATGCCAAGGGATGCCATTGCTAAAGACCAGGGCCTACGTCGAACCCGGCACGGCGACTGGGTTATGCGCATGCGGTTTTGGGGGGTGAACACGCACGAAACGGACGGTGGACGGTGTAGTGCGCGAGGGATGGTCGGCGCGCACCTCACACCCCAAAGTCCGGTCGCATAACCCAATCACCGTGCGTGAGCGCTTCTCGGGGAGATTCTTTGCCCCAAACCCGCGTTCGAACTGTGCGCCCTGCGCAAACACGCCTGCAGCGCCAACGTCACCCGCGCGGGTTGCGGCGACGCGCGCACGATGCCAAAAAAAATGCAGTCGTAGCGAAAGACTTCCGGGTGCACCGCCTTCATGCGGCTCTGGCGCACAAACTCGGCGGCGTAGTGGTCGGGCAAGAAACCCAGAAAACGCCCCGACAAAATCAGCGTAGCGATTGACTCCTGGTCGTAGCCGGTGGCCGCGCGGCTCAGCTGCACCTGTTGCGCCTGCTCCATATTGGGCGAGTGGTAGCCCAGTCCGGCAAACGGGTACTGGCGCAGCGCGTCCCAGTCGGCGGGCTGATGCGCTGCGGTCGCCTTGAAAAGCGGGTGCGCCGCGCTGCAATACAGGTACATTGTTTCGGCAAACAGCTCGTCGTAAGCCAGCAGACCCGAGCTGCGGTGGCCGGGGACGACGCCGACCTGAAACTCGCCGTCGAGCACACCGCGCTCGATGGTGTTGAGTGGGGCCACGTGCAGGTGCAGCGCCACATCAGGGGCCTGCGCGGCAAACAGCGCAATCGCCTCACCGATGTGCGCGGCGGGGTTGCTGGCGGTTTTGTCGAACACCGCCAGATGCAGCTCGCCGCCCATGCGCTGGTGAATTTCATCCACCCGGCTGCGAAACGCATCGGCACTGGCCAGCAGGCGCAGCGTCTCGGCGTAAATTTGCTGGCCCTCGGGGGTCAGGGCAAAGCCGGCGCGCCCGCGGCGGCACAACGTCAGGTTGAGCCGTGTTTCCAGGTCTTTGATGTGGCGGCTGACCGTGCTGGTGCCAATGTTGAGCGCCAGTTCGGCCGCGGCCATGCCGCCGCAGTCGGCCACGGTTTTGAAGACGCGCAGCAGACGCAGATCCATGTCACTGAGCTGGCCCAGGGCGGCGCGGGTTTTTACTTGCATAAATTGGTAACTTTGTGGTGATACTTGATCATTTATAAGAGTAACCGAGTTGCCCACAATCAGCAACTTCTTGTTATCACACCAAGGCAGACCGCCATGAACATGCCCGACACCCAAGCCCTGACCCGCCCACGCACCGACGCCGCCTGGCTGGACGCGCACTGGATGCCCTATACCGGCAACCGCGACTTC